>Ga0172372_10011836_pt1 | contig 11042 bp, 9 predicted proteins | sample LakKiv5m_2_FD_114544 | JGI IMG/M metagenome (GOLD analysis project Ga0172372, IMG submission 114544) | Freshwater microbial communities from Kabuno Bay, South-Kivu, Congo - kab_092012_9.5m | ecosystem: Environmental > Aquatic > Freshwater > Lake | place: Democratic Republic of the Congo... | reverse complement strand
CTTGGTTGAAGTCAATTAAGGGCTCCCAACCCAGGCTGCTGCGCGAAGAGCTCGTATCCATTTGATACTTGTAGTCTTTCCCTGGTCTATCTTTTACGTTTATAACATAATCTTCGAAAGGAATTTCAGAGATTTCTGCAATTTTCTGAACTACTTCCTTGATGCTAAATATCTGAGGTGAAGAAAAGTGGTAAACATCGCCAATATTCCCTCTTTCAATAATAGCTTGTATTCCATTTGAGACATCAGCAGCATGAATAAAGCATCTTTTAGATAATCCACCACCGTGTAGTTCAATTTTATTCTTGCACATAAACTTAATAAAAGTCTTTGGGATAATTCTGAAAAGTTGTTGTCCGGCACCATAAAAGTTAGCAAAACGCCCAATCACAACAGGAAAATCAAAATGCGATTGGATTAGCATTAAATGTTGATCGATTGTTGCATGCGATAACGCATATGGTGTGGATGGATTCAATGCCGAATGATTACTAATCGGTGTATCTGAGCTTCCATAGACCTCTGGAGTCGAAATTCGAATGTACTTTTCCAATGATTTCAAGCTCGTGAGTTCTTTGTACATTGCAACCTTACTGACCACATTAGTCTGATACCAAGTCACTGGGTCAAGCCAGCTCTCGGCAACCATTCCTTGGCCTGCAAAGTCCACGATTACATTTGGTTCAAAGTTACGGATTGTAGAAATAAATGTCTCGAAGTCATTATTTATATCGAGTTGAAAAAAACGAAATTTTTCTATATTGGGACTATTTCTATAGGGAGCAAATGCAAAATTCGGAAGTTTAGATCTGCTGACTCCCATCACGCGGAATTCCTTGGAAAGGAGGTCGTCAATAAGACGTGATGCGCCAAAGGAATTGGACCCTAGCACAAGCATGCGGTCCACTTCATAACTCCTTTTCCATGGTTGATATAGAATTTTGCACGCAAGTATCGCACATTTGAGTGGATAGGGTCATATGAAAGTCTTTATCTCGGGCAACTTTAATGTTATCCACCCTGGACATATTCGATTGTTTAAGAAAGCGCGACAGTATGCCGACCGGCTGATTGTTGGCGTCTACAGTTCTACGTACGCGAGTCAGTTAGACCTTTTTTCGGATGAAGCTCGCGTGGATGCATTACACCGTAACAATCTTATAGATGAAGTATTACTAATTTCAAGTTCCCTTAAAGCAGTTCTTGACAAAGTGCAGCCTGACTTCATCATCAAGGGCCGCGAGTTTGAAGAGCGGGAGACTGAAGAGAGTCAATGGGCAAATGCAAATGGCAAACGAATCATTTATTCTGACGGAGATCCACTGTTTTCTGAACTAGACATACTCAGTCTCTCAAATTCGCCCTCAAGCATTCAAAGTCGCATGAACAGCACAACTGAAGAATTTAATATTGATATCTCTAAAATTAAGAAGAATTTAAGCTATCTCGAGAAACTTAGAGTTACCGTAATTGGTGATCTCATAATTGACGAATACATCAATTGCGAACCAATTGGACTTTCTCGCGAAGATGCAAATGTTGTTTTGAGACCGATTGATAGCGCTATTTTTTTCGGCGGTGCATCAATTGTTGCACGTCATTGTCGCGGACTCGGAGCGCAGGTTAAATTTGTTACTGTCGCGAATAAATTAGGTCATAATGTTACGGAACTAAGTAAAACTATGGAACTTGATGGTATTGAACTAGAAATCGTAGATGATTTTGAGCGAGAAGAGATTGTAAAAAAGAGATTTCGAGTTGACGGTGTATCAAGATTTAGAATTACGGAGGGAAGTCTTGAGCCAATTCACACGTCCATTGAGAGGGCAATCATTGAAAAGTGTAGATCTCTCATTGCCGACTCTGATTTAATAGTGTTCTCTGACTTCAATTATGGTGCAATCCCAGAACAATTGCCCAAGCTAATGACGGAAAATAGGGAAAAGAATTGTCTTATCGCTGCAGATAGCCAGATTTCTTCACAAATTGGAAGTCTCTTGAAGTATCGGAATGTAGATTTAATCTCTGCAACCGAATATGAAGCGCGGGTATCTCTAAATAATCAAGATCTTGGGTTAGCCAAGCTAATTACCTCCCTGAGGAAACAACTTCAAAGTACAAACGCCATAATCAAAATGGGGCGAGATGGATTAATCTATGAAACAGAAAGTGAACTCCAAGTCACTAGAACGGGAGCTTTCAAATCGTTTAATCCTTATCCACGTGACGTTGCAGGTGCCGGAGATAGCCTTTTGGCGACATCAGCGCTCTTGCTCACAAGTGGTTTAAGCCTTCACGAAGCTGCGTTCGCAGGTTCACTTGCGGCTGCTCTTCAAGTTGAGAAAATCGGCAATCTTCCTCTGACAAAGGAAGACTTAATCGCTTATTTGTCTTCATGATTTTTCTTCTTTTGGCTGCGGGAGAAGGCACAAGACTTCGCCCTCTTACCGAAGTAATTCCAAAATGTCTCTTACCTGTATTAGGGAAACCAATTCTTGGACGATGGATTGATCAAATTTTTACTTTTTCTGACGCAAAGATTTTTGTCAACACTCATTACAAATCGAGGGAAGTTAGTGATTTTCTAACTAAATCTTATCCACACAACGAGGACATTCAGACTATTTATGAGCCAACACTGTTGGGGACCGCCGGAACACTCATCAGTCTATTTGAAGATCAACAAGAGGATGTTATTGCAATTCACGTTGATAATTTCTCTGAAGTAGATTTGGAGGAATTTGTTTCAGTTTTCGAGAATCTAGAGGACGGGAATGCCCTAGCAGCGACATTCAAAACGGATAATTACAGAACTAGCGGAATGGTAGAAATTGATGGTCAACATGTTATTCAATCATACGTCCATAAACCCAATCATTCGTTTCTTAATGATGCCAACGCAGGTCTCTATGCATTTCCAAAAGCAGTGCTTGAGAAATTGGAGTTGGAGAAAAAACGGCCTTTAGACATTAGCGTAGACGTTCTTCCAAAGCTAATGGGTCGAATAAATGCCTTTCGAATTGAGGGAGTTCACATTGATATCGGCACGGATTTAGAAACTTATCAGAATTTAGATTCATATTTAAGATTGAATGGAGTAAATTCTTGAAGGCAAAACTTTTTACCTATATTTATGCCGTAGTTGGACCAAGAGTTTTTGCTATCATATTTTCAATTCGAGGATTTGTCCGAGGAACAGGAATTAGGTGTCGTTTCAGTCAGCATTCAAATTCGTTTTTGGTAAGAGATTCTTCAATAACTAGAAGTGCATCTACGAAATCTCGTGCACTTATGTACATAGGAGGTTTTAACCAAAGAGGCCAAAATCTCTTTAAGACCTATCTTCTCGATCGAATAGAATTCAGAGAAGATGCATTGATCGTTGACTGTGGAGCAAATGTTGGAGACTTTCATCTTGCTTTGTGGATTTCTTTACCCTATAAATTTCGCTATATGGGATTTGAACCTAGCCCACACGATTTTAAATCTCTTAAGTTAAATGTTGTAGAAGACGTCAATACTCAAATTTTCAAGTTGGCTTTGTGGAATGAAGATAAGGAGCTTGATTTTTATCTCGATGTGGAGTCAGCGAGTTCGAGCCTTATCGAACCAAAACGATCAACTGGCATTACCCGCGTTACTTCACGCCGACTAGATTCTTTGTTGAAACAAGACGTTTTCTTGCTCAAAATAGAGGCAGAGGGCGCAGAACCTGAGGTCCTAGCCGGAACGCAAAATGTTCTGCAGAGAACTCATTATGTGGTGGTAGATGTTGGGCCGGAGAGAGGTATAAACGAAGAAAGCACCCGAGATTCAGTAGTTAAGTTTTTGGAAAGAAATAATTTCCGTATACTTCACGAAAATCGTGGACACCGAAAAGTAGTCTTGTTTGTAAATAGAAATTTCTAAACTTCTGTTGATCTATAGCCTGCCAATTCGGCTTGTCGATCAAAATCAGGTAATGCTCTCCTTAGGGCGTCGAATTTTCCGCTTCCCAAAATCTGACCTTCCTTGATGAAAAATATTTTATCTGCATTCAGTACTGTAGATAATCTGTGCGCAATCACAATTATCGTTCGACTCTCTCGGATGCTATCTATAGCCGTAATAATTTGATTTTCAGTTTCAACATCAAGCGCACTTGTTGCTTCATCCAAAATCAAGATTTCAGGATTTGTTATTACTGCTCGAGCGAGATTCATTCGCTGTCGTTGACCTCCACTTAACAATGTACCTCGTTCTCCCACCAATTCATCTAAACCTTTTGGTAATTTCTTTACAAAATCATTGAGAGACACAAGTTCTAGAGTATTAAACAATTCTTGGTCTGAGAAATTCTTTCTAAGTCCGAAAGTCAAGTTTTCCCTAATGGAGCCGTCCAACAATGTTGAATCTTGGGCTACATATCCAACACGACTTGGATATTTCCTTATGAAAACATTTGGCCTCAACCCTCTGATCGAGATCTCTCCTGTCTGTGGCTCTAATAGTCCTAAAAGTAGATCAACTAATGACGTCTTTCCTCCTCCAGAGGGACCTATCAGCGCAATGAATTCACCCTTAAAAATTTCTAACGAAACTCGATTAATTACGATGTTGCTAGCGTTCGTGTAAGTAAAACTTACATCTCTAAATTGAATTTCGGCTGTGTAAGTCCTGGCTGGGGTCTCGCTGACGTTAGAAGCACTTGGAGCTCTCAACGCAGCAAGTAGTTCTAAAGTGGGTGTAGCCGAACCGATATTGCTCTTAATTCCAATCAGACCTTGCTGAAGTCTCAAGATTGCAGGTGAAACTCTCGTTGCAGCAGCGAGGAAAATTGCCAAGGTTGTAATAGCAGTAACAGCATCTGTCAATAAAAATTGTGAAGCAGATAATAGTATCGCTCCGACCACTAAAGAAACTTCAAGAGTATACTTGTTTATGTACGGAAAAAAATTTAGTCGCGCTGTTACAGATGCTGACAAGTTTCTCAAACTTGCGACTGTCTCGTAATAGAGATCAAATGCTTGCCGAACATATATTTCTCGGAAAAGGCCAACTGCTTCCACAATTTTCCTATTTGCATTTACTGTCGCATCTGCTCCAGTACTTCCCAAATGGATCGCTTTCCTGCCCAAAATTCTGTTCTGTATAATCGCAATTAAAGCAAAGTATATGAATGCGCCAATAGCAATAGTTGGTTCGATAATAAAGAGGCCAATCAACATAACCAAAAGTAGAGATGTTTCTGAAACAATCTGTACTACTGATCCTACGATTCCAAGAATTAGGCTGTTAACACCTTGTGTTACCATATACAGTATTGATTGAGAGGAATTATCCTTTATAAATTCATACGGCTGAGAAAGTATGCGAGAAAAAAGTCGGGAAGAAACTTGAGCTGACTTAAAGGCAAGAAACTCGAGAGTTTTTCTTACCAAGAAAACTGAAGCTAACGTTTTTACTATCATCATCGAAGCGGCAAAGAATCCCAGCATTGCAACTTGATTTTGAAAGGTTAGATTTTTTAGCCCCAGAAAATCAACTATTTGCGTGACTTGTTGCGATGGACTCTTTGATTGAATTCCTGAAATAGCTAGAGCTGTGACTATTCCGATCAAAGTGACGGCAATCAGATCTAGGAGCGCAAGAAAAAACTGAATTGCTGATACCAAGTAGAGGCGCGGGAGATCTCTAGATTCGAGTAGTGATGTAGATTTACGAAACACCGTGGCAAGCGACTTAAAGGAGTAAGTTTGTCTCATTATGGTGTATTTTCTGACAATCTTGTAAATCCAATTACTTTCTTTCTTGACGAGCCTTGTCGAATTTGATCTATAGCTTTATTTATTTGACCTAGCTCAAAAATATCGCATTCTAAGATGTCAAGTCGAAATGAATTCATTTCAGCAAGTCGAATTAATCTTGGAATATCATTCTGAGGAAGAGTTTGCCCTCCATAACTACCTACTATTTCAGCCCCAAAATGTAAGGGCATCGGATCAATAGAGATTTTTTTCCCATGTGGGGTGACACCGACTAGCACCATTTTTCCATGATTGCCTAGAAATTCGAATGCTCTTTCAATTACATTTATCGTTCCCGTGGTCTCGACAATAATCAGTCGGCTTCCAGACCGACTTGAATGGAAGTTCTCTAGTGTTTTTGGCACTGGTCCCGTGAAGTTCCATTGGCAAGTGTTGAAATTCATTTCCTGCGCTCGAGCAATTTTTTCTTTTTGAAAATCTACACCTAGAATATTAGTTACGCCAAAAAGCTTCGACATTTCAAGAGTGCACATTCCAAGAGGACCAAGTCCGAGGACGAGCAAGTAATCTTCAGGCTGAATTTCGATATCGTTCTTAAGGGCACCGTGAGCTGTAGTGAAAGAGCAACCAAGTAACGGAAGTAAATGCGGTTCAAGTGTTGTGTTAATTTTCGTGCAGCGATTCTCTGAAATCAACGAATACTCAGAGAATGTTGTTACTGGTCCTGCATTAATTCGTCTCGCGCCACTATATAGAAAGTGCTCAACCGCTTCCCCACCTTTACCTTTCATCCAGTGCAAAATGACAGTCTCCCCAACTTTAACTTCGCTGACTGCGCTACCTATTGCTACAACTTGTGAAACGGCTTCATGCCCGAGAAGATGTGGCAGAAATCGATCAGGTCCTTTCTTTGCATCGATTTCCCCAATTTGAGATCCACAAATTGACGAGAACAAATTCTTGACAAGTACTTGTTTTTCGGCAAGAGACTTGGGGAATTCTAACTCGACAATTTTCAGAGGCATATGACTATTTTCAAGACAAGCACCTAGAAATTTTCCTTTTGGTAAACCGACGACTTTCATAATATCCAAAACCTTGAGCTCAAAATTAACAAACTTTGAAAGTTTGAATCAAATTCACTTGAATCGCTACACCAAAACGTTTTAACTGCGTGCCGGGCCAACTGCATTAGAACGGACCCCTAAAATAAGTGTTTGGAACATCGTGAGGTGTTGAGTGGAGTCGATTCGAAATTTGCTTTATTTGATTTTGTACCTCGGGATGATCCAAATGTACTTCGAGTAATGTCAAAATAGTAAGAAAAATTTCTAAATCATCATAATATAGATTTCTTGTGGAATAATGGCTCGTTGGTTCGATGATATCTGGATGCGTTAAGATTGTTGCTGGACATACAAGTCCCGAATCCCGAGACATAGATAACTCAGCCACAATTTCTTTTGCGTAAGAACCAGTCCTAGCTGCAAAATCTAGGACGAGTAATCTTCCCGATTTCTTCACAGATTCTTTTATGGTTTGGAGTGCATAAGGTTGAATAGTTTCGAGTGTTAAATGCTCAAAACCAACCTTCAAAATTTCCAAACTTTCATAGAGAGTTTTTACTCGGGCTGACAAATATGAGAAGCTTACAACTGTAATTTGCGGACGTCCTTGAAATTCTCTACGGCATTTTGCGAGTATGGCAGACTTCTTAGAATGTTCCAATTGTCTTCTTTCCAGTGTCCCCATCTGTTCATGAATCCATCTATGTTCGATGTAAATTACCGGATTGGGGTCTAGAACGGAATCGACCAACAAATCATATGCGCTTTGAGGGTCGTGGGGCATAACTACTTTCAACCCGGGGATGTGTGCAAGCCATGAATGCAGAGATTGAGAGTGTGTTGGACCCTGTCCCCATCCCTTTCCAATGACAAGTCGAATTACAATCGGAACTGCCGTTTGGGAACCAAACATGAAATACCACTTTGCCGCATTATTCACTAATTGATCCATAGCCAGTAAAAAAAACTCAAATCTTTGGTGAACAGTAATCGATGGAATTCCGTTTATGGCCAACCCAATCGCATAGCCAGTCATTGCATTCTCAGAAGTAGGAAAGTCAAAAACTCTTTTACTGCCATATTGTTCAAGAAGCCCACGGGTAGTTCCAAATATTCTCTTGGGGTCGTTTATTCCAAGGCCAAAAGTTACTAAGTTGCTATCCGAATTCATGAGATCGTGAATCGCCAAATTAATTGATTGAGAAACTGAAAATAATTCCTTTGAATCAGTATTGATTTTTTTATGCATACATAGACCCTAAAATCTCAGTGCTAATCTCATAGGGGTCTTCTTTTACTCTACAAAAAATATCATCGATAGACTTAAGAAGAGTTTCGCGGATTTCCTCTATTTCATCCTGCAGAATCCCAGCTCGAATTCCCATTTGGGTAATATTTAAATCTTGATCAACTTCTGCCCATTGAGCAATCTCTTGCAAGTCCCGATATGCCAAGTGGTCATCACTATTCGGACCGCAGTGTTCAACTTCTCTCCAACTCGGGACTTCAATAAACAATGGTTTACTATTTTCTCGAGCCCAGTTCAATGCCTCTCTCAGTTGTTTTAAAGATTGCTCTAAATTGGAATTGTTGACTTGAATCAATTCTGTTCTTATTCCAAAACCTCGAGCCCATTCATAGATTCTTCTTTGATGTGGTTGTCTATCTTTTTGGTGCGTATAGACGGAAAAAGCATTATTCTCGCAGATAAACATCACTGGAAGCTCCTGCAAGACCGCAATATTCAAAGACTCGGCAAAAACCCCTTCTTCAACAGCTCCATCTCCAAAAAAAATAAAGCAGAGATCTTTGGTGGCTTCATTTCGCAATTTTAAAGCGGCAGCAGCTCCGACACCTACTGGAATTGAATTTGCAACGATGGCTGTTGTTCCAAGGAAATTAACTGAAAGATCAACTAAATGCATAGATCCTCCTCGACCCTTTGAACACCCAGTAACCTTTCCGTATAGCTCCGCGACCAAACGGTATCTATCACCGCCTTTGGCCAAATAGTGAGAATGGCCTCTATGAGTGCTAATCGCTAGGTCCGAATCTCGCATAAGGCTCCCAAGCAGCGCGGGAAGGACCTCTTGGCCCAACGACAAGTGTGTTGGGCATCGAATTTCCCCACTTGGGTATTCAATTGCAATTCTTTTTTCAATAAGTCGAATTGCAAAATATTTTTCCATAATCGCAAGCGATTCTGATCTGGTAGTCATGGTGTAAACCAATAATAGTCTCCAGTATACCCGGCGTACTCGAATACACTCTTCCAATCACTCTTACTTAGAATCGTCTGGGCGGTCAAGTTCCAAGCAAACATTCTTTCTCGCTCTATCTCACTTTCATAAGCATCAACTACGATGAAACTTCTAGATTTTGAAACTCTTTGAATTTCCTTAATTGCAAGAATGCACTGTTCAATTGGCAGATTGTGTACTGTGTTGATTGAAATTACGTAATCAAAACTTTTTTCTGCAAACGGTAACCTTACAGCATTACCCAAAATTAGGGAGTTTTTTACTTCATCCTTGGAATTGGAAATTGCATATTCTGAAATATCAAGACCACTTACTTTTAATTTCGGATTCATTTCTAGGAAGTCGAACAGCATAAAGCCTTTTGCGCAACCGACATCCAAGATTGATTCGCCTGATTTTATATTCCAATATTCAGCTACATCACGAACTACCCCAGACCAAAATTTCGAATGATAACTGAATCCTCCGTACCCATACCTTCTGTCTCCGTCAAAAAATTCTTTTCCGAACTGTCTTGCAATCGCTTGGTCCAGCGGTGATTTCGAAGCACTTCTAATCTCGAGGTTTCGAGAAGTTTTCGGATACTTCTCCATAAGATTAATTTCTTGTCCCAAGACTACTCCTTTTTAAGCATTTCTTAACTTCTGTATAAGACTTAAGCCATAATAACAATGTAGGGTTTCAAGAGTAGGCGACCCTCTGATGAAGTTTTTGAAATTGTGAGACTTTTTTAAGCCCTAGCCTAAAGTTATTACCAATTCCGCGATCTGGGCAGTATTGAGAGCTGCACCTTTTCGCAAATTATCGCCGCAGACGAAGAGATCAAGAGACTTGGGATTATCGAGTGACTTTCGTACTCGACCAACCCAAGTGGGATCAGTTCTAACAACATCGACGGGGGTTGGGAACTTGTAGTTCTCTGGATCATCAACCAGCTTTACTCCCGCTGCGTTTTGTAGAACAGCTTGGGCTTCTTCGCGCGAAACTTCATCAGCAAAAACCGCATGAACAGCGAGGGAGTGAGTAGTAAGAACTGGAACTCGCACGCAGGTCGCAGACACTTTGAGGTCAGATAGTCCAAGAATCTTGCGGGATTCATTGCGAACTTTGAGTTCTTCTGATGTGTAACCGTCGTTCTTCAAAGATCCAGCCCAAGGAATGACATTGAGCGCAAGTGGCGCTGGGAAGGGACCGTTCTCTTTGATTACAGTTCTTACATCGCCAGGATTATCACCAACCTTAGTGCCAGCAACGTCTTTGATTTGGGCGCGAAGTGTATCTAAACCAGCTTGACCTGCACCTGATGCAGCTTGGTAGGAAGCCACTACTAATTCTTTAAGAGTATATTTCTTATGAAGCGCTCCCATTGCCACAATCATCGAGAGCGTTGTGCAATTCGGATTAGAGATGATTCCTTTAGGGCGTCGCTTCACATCATCCGGATTAACTTCCGGAACAACGAGAGGAACTTCTGGATCCATGCGGAATGCACCAGAATTATCAACGCAGACTGCGCCACGTGATGCAGCAATTGGCGCCCATTCAGCAGAAACTTCATCTGGGACATCGAACATTGCGACATCGATTCCATCGAAAGCTTCTGGCGAAAGTGCAACGACGGTTAACGCTTCGCCCCGACACATTAATTTCTTACCGGCGCTACGAGCTGAAGCTATCAAACGGATTTCGCCCCAAACATTTTCGCGCTTGCTCAAGATATCGAGCATGACAGTTCCGACTGCTCCTGTGGCGCCAACGACTGCGAGTGATGGCTTCTTTGTCATCGACCGGTACCGCCGTAAACAACAGCTTCGATCTGGTCAGCATCTAGATCAAATGCGGTGTGAGCTGCTTGAACTGCTCGCTCAATATCAGCCTGACGACAGACAATTGAGATACGAATTTCAGAGGTTGAAATCATTTCAATATTAACTCCAGCAGAGGCCATGGCAGCAAAGAAGTTTGCT
>Ga0172372_10011834_pt1 | contig 11044 bp, 8 predicted proteins | sample LakKiv5m_2_FD_114544 | JGI IMG/M metagenome (GOLD analysis project Ga0172372, IMG submission 114544) | Freshwater microbial communities from Kabuno Bay, South-Kivu, Congo - kab_092012_9.5m | ecosystem: Environmental > Aquatic > Freshwater > Lake | place: Democratic Republic of the Congo... | reverse complement strand
TGATTGCTCAAAAAGGCCTTCGTTTTTCGGACCGAATTCATGGACTAGCGCACCTCTTCAACTCATCGGTTTTTGTATTCATTCTCATTTTATCCTTGTTGAGCTTGGCGATACTTCATATCAAAGATTCGTTTTCTGATCTGAATTTCTTTGTGCAATTTGGAGCCTTTTTCATTTCAAGCACCGTATTCCTGGCCTTTTATTATTGGAATTCTTATCGGGATAAGAAAGGTCACTTCCTTTCGGATTTATGGCGGTTTACCCTTCGGTTCTTTCAGTTTCTTTCGGTATCCATGGCCCTATCCCTGAGCAACGCCGTAGCAGTGATTGAGGGATATTTGAGGATCAAAAGTTCCTTCGTGAGAACTCCAAAGTTCAACGTTGCCAAAAAGGATGAATTCAGCGGAAATCATTACGATAAAAAGAGCCTTTCCATTGTGAACATTGCTGAAGGGATATTCATGAGTGTTTTTGCTTTTACGGCGGTTAATCGACTCATTTACGCTGACTTTGGAATGGTGCCGTTTCATGCCATGTTAGCGATTGGTTACGGGGTTATATTTTTCAGTACCCTTAAAGAGGTGCGTCAAGGAAAATAATGAAAGTCCGTTTGATGGTCGTCGGTAAAACAGCGGATGCTTCTCTGAGAAAATTGGAGGAAAATTACGCTCAACGGCTTTCACATTATGTAAATTTTGAGAAGATGGAACTTCCCGATGTCAAGAATGCCAACTCTTTAAATTCGGAACAATTGAAAGAAAAAGAAGGTGAGGCAATGCTCGCAAAAGTATTGAAGGAAGATTACCTAGTATTGCTCGATGATAAAGGAGACCAGTTCACCTCTATGAATTTTTCCAAATGGTTGCAATCGAAGTTTCTTCTCTCAAATAAAAGGATTACGTTCTGTGTTGGGGGTGCTTTTGGTTTTTCTAACGATGTTTACCAACGAGCAAATGCAAAAATTTCCTTATCCCAAATGACTTTTTCCCATCAAATGGTGCGCATGATTTTTTTGGAACAATTGTACCGGGCTTGTACCATTTTGAAAGGGGAAAAATACCACCATGAATAATTTACTTTAATCCGCCTAATTATGAATCCATCCACCGGTTTTTCAGGGATTGATGTCATTATACTGTTGGTTTATTTAGGGCTACTCGTTGCGGCAAATACACGTATTAAAAAGCGCTATTCCTCGGAAGATTTGAATCCATTTTTTTACTATGGGTGGCTCTTTAAAGTAGGCTTTGCGGTATTGTTTGCGTTTATTTATCTCTACGTTTTTGGGGGAGGGGATATTAATGCCTATTGGTCGGGGGCGAGTTGCTTGGCTGAGTTATTTTACACCGATCCCTCGGCCTATTTTTCGGAACTATTGCATACGGAACGTTCTTTTGGAATTACCCATCATTTTAATAGTTTAACAGGTTATCCTCCAGGTTGGATATGGAGGGAGGAGGAGGCTTGGTTTTCTTCGAAGCTTATCTCCCTCTTCGCAATTCTTACATTGAAAGGTTTCTGGTCAACAACCCTGCTGATTTCAACGGTAGGATTTTGGGTCGTTTGGATTTTTTCGGTTCGACTGAACCAACAAGAGTATTTTGCGAGGAATACCATTCTAGCCGCGCTGTTTTTTATGCCATCTGTCAGTTTTTGGTGTTCGGGTATTAGCAAGGATAGCCTCACCTTTAGTTTTTCGGTATTTACGGTTTTATTGTTCCTTAATCTGCTGAAATGGAGGAATTCCCGAGCGTTGTTAGGAATCTTATTAGCCGTTTTTTCTTTGTACATCGTGTTTTCTCTGAGACATTATCTAGCCTATGCCCTCATAGTACCTTTTTTTCTAGCGTGGATAAGCCGATTTGGAAAAAGATTTACAAACCGCCCGCTGTTGTTATGGATGTTTCGTCTATCCGTTTATTTGCTGGTTTTTGCATCGTTGGTTTTGGTCGTCAATTCCTCAAAAACTCAAGAACTCATAGCAGAAGCCAATGTTACCAAATCTGATTTTAGCTTTAATCCGATTTACAGCGGAGCTAAATACGAAATGCCCAGTACGGATGGAGCTCCATTGGAGGTTCTGTCTATTTTACCTTTGGCCATTGCTACCGCGCTATTTAGACCAACATTTTTGGATGTTGTCAGCGCTAGTTTTATCATGAATCAATTGGAAAGCTTGATATTAATGTTCCTCTTGCTCCGATTCCTCTTTCGAAAGAACCTAGCACAACAGTTGAGCAAAATCATCCGCGATGAATTCTTGTTGTATGCTCTGCTATTCATTCTGTTCGTTTCTTTCATGGCAGGCTATTCATCGATCCTTTTTGGTGTATTAGTTAGAATCCGTTCGGTCGCTTTGCCCTTTTTAATACTTTTACTTCTCCACGATAAACGTTTGCCCGAAACCTCTTCATAACCATGTGCGGTATTGCCGGTATTATTGATCATTCAGGAGCATCGAACGATGCAATTCTCCAAAAAATGCGAGATGCCTTAACCCATCGTGGACCGGACGCTGGCCATCAAATTTCATGGAATAAAGGCTACTTTCTCGGTATGGCACATCGCAGACTAGCCATCATTGACACCTCCTCCATGGGCAGTCAACCCATGCATTTTATGCACCTTTCCATTACTTTCAATGGTGAAATCTATAACTATAAAGCCCTGCGTCGAGAATTGGAGGCGCTCGGGCATGTTTTCGAAACCAACACCGATACAGAAGTACTCTTGCATGGCTTTTATGAGTGGAATATGGAGGCAATTCATCGTTTTAGAGGCATGTTTGCCATCGCCCTTTTAAATCATCAATCGCAACAACTCTTGTTATTTCGCGACCGCTTTGGGGCCAAACCTCTGTATTATTATTCCAACCCAAAAACCTTTCTTTTCGCCAGCGAGTTAAAAGCCTTTCATCTTCATCCAAACTTTATCAAACGTCTGAATCCAACCGCAATTTCCCAATTTTTTCTATACGGTAATGTTCCCGCACCTTGCTCCATTTATGAAAATACCTGGAAACTTTTGCCAGGATCTTACCTGCAATTGGATCTTCAAAATAGCCAATATTCGGTGCATACCTATTGGAGTCCAACGACCTCCTCAAGCACGTTAATTTCATTCATGGATGTTGAAGGAGCAAAACGGATGGTTAAACCGCTGATCGAAGATTCGGTATACCAACGGACTGTTGCCGATGTTCCTATTGGGTTGTTTCTTTCGGGAGGCTATGATTCCGCTACTACCGCAGCTATTTTATCGCAAAAAATTCCTCAATTCAAAACATTCACGGTATCCGTGCCAGATGCGGGACTTAACGAAGGCCCTAAGGCACGCGAAATCGCTGATTTTCTAGGCACACACCATACGGAAATCACCTGTTCCATTGATGAGGCACTTCAGGTAATTCAGGAACTCCCTTCGATTTACGACGAACCCTTTGCGGACAGCAGTGCCATTCCAACCTACTTGGTAGCCCGAGAGGCTGTAAAAACAGTTAAAGTTGCCCTGAGCGCCGACGGGGGCGACGAGTTCTTTGGTGGTTATAATCGTTACCGTTATTATTACAAAGTACCTGGTTTCGTAAATTGTTTACCGCGTTTCATGGGGGAGGCCGTAAGTCATTCCTTGAATTTACTGAAATTAGAAGGCCTAAAGGCTCAAAGATTCGCAAAATTCTCGCGATTAGTGGGGAATTTCTCCACGGAATCCTATTTGATGGCAATGACGCAATCCATGAGCGAAGAAAAGCTTCTTCGCCTGTTAAAAGCCCATTCAAACAGTAACCCATCCCCTTTTTTTAAGGCGCACAGTCCCATCACTACGCTCATGCTGAATGATACCATGAATTATTTACCCAATGACATTTTACATAAAGTGGATCGAGCTACAATGGCTGTTGGATTGGAGGGACGAGAACCGTTTTTGGACCATGAACTTTTTGAAACATTGCAACAGCTCCCTGATGCGCTAAAATGCACAAAAAGTCAAACCAAAATACTGTTAAAAGAGATCGCTCATGATTACATCCCTGAATCATTGTTAGCCGGTCCTAAAAAAGGATTTGCCATTCCTATCAATCAATGGATGCGGGATTTTTTGAAGGAGAAACTTCAGCATTTTTCCTCCGAAAACTATCTGTTAAATCAGCAAATTTTTAATCCCAAAGAAGTTCATAAGGAAATCCAAAAATTTCTAAATGGAAGCGATACAAATGCCTTGTTTACTTGGTACTTTTATTCCTTTCAAACGTGGTACGAACGATGGATGTAAACCGCAAAATAACCGTTCAAAAACACCTCTTACCGTTCCGTTTTTCAGCTGGGACCAGTCGAGGCATCATGAAGTTCAAGAAGCTTTGGATCCTCCAATTTGAACAAGACGGGAGAATAGGAAAAGGAGAATGCAGTATTATTGAAGGATTAAGTCCCGAATATACCGACGACGAAGCCTACGAGCACAACCTTAAGGCGCTCATCAGCACCCTTGAAACCATAGCAGAAAGCCCGAGCCAAATTTTAAAGGAATTATTGACTTGGTTTCCAACGCTTCAGAATCAACCTTCCGTTCGTTGCGGCATCGAGATGGCATTATTGGATTGGTTAAACCCCAACCCTGAGGTGATTTTTGATAACGATTTTTCACGAGGCTTATCTTCCATTCCAATTAATGGTCTCATTTGGATGGGAGATATTGCTTGGATGCAGCAGCAAGTGGAACAAAAAATTGCCGCAGGATTCACCGTTCTAAAGTTTAAAATCGCCGCCTTGCCTTGGGAGGAAGAATATGAGTTTTTGTCGCAAATAAGACAACGTTATCCCGCAAGTAAATTGACGATTCGTGTGGATGCGAACGGTGGATTTACTCCGCAAAATGTTCTGTCCCGGCTCTCGCAATTAAGGGCCCTCGATATTCACTCAATTGAACAACCCGTGGCCCCTGAGCACCAGCATACTTTGGCAGAATTATCCAAACTAAACCTCGTGCCAGTAGCATTAGATGAGTCCTTGATTTCTTGTTTTACCCTAGAAAGCAAACAGGAATTATTGTCCACGATCCTTCCGCAATACATTATCCTCAAACCGAGCCTTCACGGGGGATTTAGCGGCGTTCAAGAGTGGATTTCCTTGGCGGAAGCATTGGGAATAGGCTGGTGGATGACTTCCGCTTTAGAATCCAACATCGGACTAAAAGCAATCGCACAATTCGCAGCCAGTTACCCCTTAACCATGGCTCAAGGCTTGGGTACAGGGGGGTTATTTACCCAAAATTTCCCAACAAATCTTACGCTTCAAGGGCCAAATTTATCCCATCATTTGCCCGAACATGGCGAGATTTCATCGCATGTAGAATAAATATAATCGTGCAAAAGCCATTGAGCAGCCAACGCTAGCTGCGAGTAATTCTGGGAATTATTCCCAAAACTTGCTGCGCTCGTTACCCAAATGGATTGGATCAGGTCCATGACCGTGGTCGTGGGATTGATTTTTTTTACCACCGCCGCTACATTTCCCGATCCTGCATGATAAACGTGCATCACCAACAGGCGAAAGCCCATTTCTTGTTCGTTGTAGGATATTCCGGTTTGGTTCAATATTTTACGGGCTGATGGTATGCAAGATTGCTTGAGCAACTGCGAAGCAGCATAGGCACTTTTGGAGAAATCTGCCCGCTCGTCAATGCTCGCATTAACGGTTAATCCGTAGTTTTTCGCTACAGAAGGCATCAACTGAAAGGCCCCGTATGCTCCACTGATCGATTTTCTTAGCTGAGCAGGACTCTCGATCAATAATATCGCTTGGGCAAACCAAGGATCAACTTGGTTATCTTCAAAAACTTTAATGCCTTGGCCAAGGGATGGAAACACTTCATGAAATCGGTAGAAATCACTTTTACCCGTTGTCACATAAATCGCTTCAGATGAATCTACTTGAAACTGCCGTTTCAATTCAGCCTTGTATGCTGCCTTTTCCGTATCCGTTTTTCTCGACCATTCGGCGTTCGAAAGAGTGGCGAGTACTTGCCGTGTTCGAGCTACGTTGACCAAGCAAGAATCAGGAGGCAATTGCATAATCCTTCGCCAAAATTGGGGTTGAGGTAAGTTCACCCATCGTTCCATGAAGAGCGCATCGGAATGCATTACCCTTGTTAAATGGTTCTTGGTTTTTACCTCGAGTTGCTCGTTAATCCACGTTTGCGTCATACCGCTTAAAGGTAATAATGAAAGCCCAATGCACCTTAAAAGGATCCTAAAATTCATGATTGCGAATTTAACCTATTCCAACTCATCTTCTTTCTTTTCGTTACTCCACTTACCAACAAAAGGCTTTTAGTTACTATTTTTGAGGTGTATGCGCTTTTACCGTTGGATGGGTTTACCCTTGATTTTTCTCGTCAAAATTTATCAATGGGTTATTTCCCCGTTGTTTCCGCCTAGCTGCCGTTATACCCCAACATGTTCTTCGTATATGGTGGAGGCCATTCAAGAATGGGGACCGATAAAAGGCTTGTACCTAGGCAGTAAACGAATAGCTCGTTGCCATCCTAGGGGAGGATTTGGTTACGATCCGGTTCCTCGAAAGACGACGTTACCCTCAGTTTCCAACCCCGCTCCCGAAGAAGGCTCCGATACGATTGAAGGTTGAGATAACCGGTTCCTAAATCGGCCATTCTTCCCACCTCAATGACCCCTTCTTTTAACGAAACTTTTCCGAAGGGGTAGTTGGTTTCAGATGGTTCAGTTTGCAGGTTTTCCAACCAAAACAACCACTCTTTCAATACGCGAAGTCCTTCGCTGTTGACCACACCAAAATCGGATGATTCGATGGACCGTATTACGAATAACTTCGTTTTTGCACGTGTTAGTAGGACATTAAGCCTTTTTTCTCCTCCGTAATGGGTTAAAGGCCCCATGCGTAAATCCACTTTCCCGTCAGCATTTTTTCCGTAACCGAGGGATAAAAACATCTCATCGAATTCGTCGCCTTGAACTTGTTCTAAGGTTTTTGGAACGATGATTCCTTCCGCGATGCCTTGCCAAAGTTGCGTTAGGTTTTCCTTGCGCAAATGTTCATACCATGCCGCAAGTTGACGTTCGGAAAAGGTGATAACCCCGATGGATTTTACCCCATCATCCCAACGCTTTCTGACCATTTCAGTGAGGAATTGGATCTCTGTTAGGTTTATTCCTTCATGGTAAGTGCCCTCTATAAGGTTGTCGTCTATGGCAACATAGCCGGGAAAACAAGGAAATGCCACGAGCTCATTTTCATAAAAATACGCATTCGAAAACTCAATTAAACGTGCATTGCGGCTGCGATAATGAACCTTTAGCCTTCTTGAAGGAAGATGGTATGAGGCATGTTCTAGTAAGCTCATCCGTTCTTGTGAACCTCCCGAAAAATAAGACGAAGCAGCCATTTGCATGAGGTCTCCCGCAACCACCATTCTTTTTGAACGGTAGAGGCTTCCCAAAGCATGAGATAGCGGCATCTGACTTGCCTCATCGATTAATGCAACATCAAAGATTTTTGCTTTTAACTCAAAATCCAGGGTAAGCTGTGCGGGATTCGTAAACCAAAGCGGTTTCAACAACTGCACCCAAGCCGAGGCTTCGCTGTTGAGCACCTCGCGCACCGTGGGTAAACTTCTTTTCTTGCCAAACCATTTGACCAATTTTCGCTTTCCGGCTTTCAAAAGTTCTTTTTGCTGTTGCTGTTGTTCGCTCAGCTTTCGGTTGGGCTTCGCTAATAATTCATGGTAATGGTCAAAGGTTGATTTTCGTTGTTGTAGCAACTGCGAAGCTAGATGTTGAGCTGATACTTCCATGCCTCGTGTTAAGGCATCAAGGTCATTTTCTGACCATTGCAGAAAAGCAATCATGTTGGGATGCTGCGATATGAAACGGTTCCATTCCGTTTCAATAATTGCGGCGTGTAAATCTTCTATTTCATCATAATTTCGTACAACACGTTTCGTGTCTTCGCTTAATGCATCCCAAAACTGCAGAGAGGGGAGCATGTCGGAGGCCCTGCTAGTTAATTCGCTGAGCGCTTCGGTCGCTGTTGTTTTCTCGGAAAGTTGAAGCGTGCGTTGCAACGTAGAAAGCAATTTGCTCACCCGAAAAAAACGTTCGGAGTAGGAGATAACTTCCTCGGGTTTAAGTTTTTCATAGAGGCTGTAAAGAGCACTCTGCTGCAATTGTACAAAAGAAGTAAAGGCCGCAAAATCTCGGGCTGGCTCCTTAAAACCAAAGGAGTGTAATTTCTCATCTAAAGCGTTTTCCTTCGATTTGTGGGCATAAAATGCGCGGGTTTGCTGAATCAGGGCAGCCCAGTCTAATCCTTCAAGGCGCAACCATGTGGATTTTTCTTGTTTGATCTTTCTTCGATTCCAAAACTTCTCATGGTGCCATGAGCTTTCCAAGTACTTCAATTCTTCCAAGGTGGGCAGTTGTCGCCATGACTCCATTTGATTGTTGAGAGGTTGCCTTTGAATGCTGAGTTTATCCAGTTCGTTTTTGAGCTGAAACAGGTGTTGTTTTCGCTTGAGTAAAGGAATAAATCGCTGATAATTTTCCCCGGAGAAAAGATGGGCTGCTTGGCAAATGCGATGGTGTTCGGCGATTTCCTCCAACGAGTGATTTCGCAAGGATAGGCTCTCCAATGCTTCTTTGCTATTGATCCATATGATCAAAAGTTCTTCGAATTCGACCTGTAAATGGAGGTTCGGAGCAATTAGTCGCAGCAGTTTCAAGGCTTCAAGCGGAATTTTTTCTAAGATTTCTCGATCCTTTTTCCACTGTTCATAGGTCGGTAAACCAACGCTAAAGGTCTTTTTTCCAATGGGATTTAATCCCGTTTCTTCTAAAAACTTCTTGGGACTTAGGGGACCGATCATTCCCGACTGATGATACATTGCAAGATGTTGGTTGAATTCATGGACGGAGGAAAGGGATTCGATCGCTTCGGTTTGCCTCGTTGTGTTCTCAAGTAAACTCCACGTGTGTTGTAAGGCGGAAAGCAATTCTTTGGCGTTGTGTTGTCCGTTGCGCACGAAAATTAGGTCCTCTATTTGGTGGGTAGTGAACCGCTGTTGCAGTACATCAAGTGCTTGTCTTTTGGAAGAACACACCAGTACCCGCTGATGATTTTGGAGTAAAAGTCCCAATAAATTCGCCAAAACTTGTGATTTGCCCGTGCCTGGAGGCCCCTGAATGACCATGGAATGTTGAAGCCCCAATTGTATCGCATCAAATTGAGATTGGTCTGAAGGGAACAAAAGTGGACAGATTTTGGAGGAGGATTGCTCGGGCACACTTTGACTTCCATCAAAGAAATAATCGAGCTCTTTTAAGTCGTCTTTCGATTTTAACTCCATGGCCTCCCGGAGTAAGGTATAACGAAAAGGATGAAAAAAATCCACGAAGCGCTCCTGTTCTTGCACCTGATAACCTAGTTCCTTTAACTGAACTATGATGAGGTCTTTCTCGGTTGCTGGATGCAAACGGGCGTCTTGAAGGAGCCCTGCAACATGCGGATTCAACATCCATTCTTCTTCTCTAATATTCCATTTAAGGGTATTTTGTACCCCGTTTACGGTGGGGTTGATGGCATGGATAAAAAGTGGAATGTTGGTGTTATTCTTACCCTCAATCCACCCTTCTGCAACACTCAAGGTAGCAAATCCGAGTTGCTGTTCTTTTTGCTGGGCTTTTTTTAGAAGTTTCTCATAGCTCAACGTTAACGTAATTTCGCCAGCCTCGCATACAAGGACTTCTTTTGGGTTAAATTGAACCAATAAATCGCTGGCATTGAACAAGGATAATTCCTTTTCAAGGGGTTCAAGTTCCTCTAATATCAATGGCTTTTCCAACCTCACGCCCCTAATTTACCGCAATTTATTTTTTGCTACAATTTAATGTACCTTTGAGGGATAATTCTGTTCCATGAAAACTAAACTGCTCGTAGTGATTTCTTTGATTTGTTGGAGTGCTGATGCACAGCTTACCTTAACGGTGAGTGATTTCGGAACGGCGGGTGATACCGTCCGCATTTCCCAAACCCAAGCAGGTAATTTGGATTTCATGTCCACCGGCGCCAATTTTACATGGGACTACAGCACGTTGGTAGCAACAAGCCAATACTTGAAAGAATTCAAGCCCATAGGTTTTGCTTCTTTTTTGGTTTTTGGAACCTATGGCCCGATTGCCGCGAGCAATTACCAAGCATCCTATTTTAACCCTACCAATGACCTGCCCTTGGATCAATTATCCCAATTTCTTCCTGTGGAACTCAGCGATTTGAACCAATATTCGAAGCGCACAGCGGATTCCATCACTTCCCTGGGGTACTCTATTGCCGTTAACGGTCAAGGCGTTCCGTTCAAATCAGACACCATTGAAACCCGTTACAAACTCCCTTTGAACTACAACGATTCACACTACTCAAGAGGCTACACCTACATTGACCTTAATCCAGTAATCGATTTTAAAATCAAACAATACCGTCAGCGTACCACCCTCGTGGATGGCTGGGGAACCATCATTACCCCGAAAGGCACCTTTCCTGTGCTAAGAGTTCGTCATGACATCAGTGAAATTGATTCCGTTTATCAAACCTTTTTTGGAGCAGGGCAGTGGTTTGGTGCCCCTCCCATTCAACGGGTAGAATATGAGTGGTTTACCAACGGAGAAGATGAATGGATACTGAAAGCTACCGAGACTAACGGGAACATTAATTTAGTGGAGTACCAAGAGGATTATTTAGGACTTGATGCTTCGATCGATGAGTTTACCATGGACGTTCAGGTTGGTCCAAACCCCACTTCAACTGATGTCGAAATTCAATCGAACACCCTGTTGAGTTCCGTTGAGGTCATGGATGCGATGGGAAGGCAAGTGATGAATTTACAAGGATTGAATACGAATGCCTTGAACTTTAATGTAGAACACCTTAGCCAAGGCGTTTACCGCGTCGTGCTCCACAGCAACCAATCCTCCAAAGAATTTCCTATAGTTAAATGGTAATCGTACCTTTGGTGCGGC
>Ga0172372_10011831_pt1 | contig 11045 bp, 6 predicted proteins | sample LakKiv5m_2_FD_114544 | JGI IMG/M metagenome (GOLD analysis project Ga0172372, IMG submission 114544) | Freshwater microbial communities from Kabuno Bay, South-Kivu, Congo - kab_092012_9.5m | ecosystem: Environmental > Aquatic > Freshwater > Lake | place: Democratic Republic of the Congo... | reverse complement strand
GGCCCCCTCCGGCCAGCCCGACGGAGGCGGCATCGTGGTCATCGGAGGCGGTCCTGCCGGACTCACCGCCGCGTTCGAGTTGGCCAAGGCCGGACGGACGTGCACCGTGCTGGAGGCGACGGACATGGTCGGGGGCATCTCCCGGACCGTGGCCCGAGACGGATGGCGCTTCGACCTCGGCGGTCACCGGTTCTTCACCAAGGTCCAGCCCGTGGAGGACCTGTGGCACGAGATCCTGCCCGACGAGGACTTCCTCATGCGGCCCCGCATGAGCCGGATCTTCTACGACGGGAAGTACTTCGACTACCCGCTCAAGGCGTCGAACGCGCTGGGGAACCTCGGGGTGATCGAGGCGGCGCGGTGCGTCATCTCCTACTTCGCCGCTCGCATTCGCGTCTCGGTGCGTCGATTGACCGGTCGCTACACACCCGAGACCAGCCTCGAGGACTGGATCACCAATCGCTTCGGTCGCCGTCTGTTCAACCACTTCTTCAAGACCTACAACGAGAAGGTCTGGGGCGTCCCGGCCTCGAAGTTGCAGGCCGACTGGGCGGCGCAACGCATCAAGAACATGTCGTTGTGGAATGCCGGCATCAACGCCGTCGTCGATGCGCTCCCCTCGTGGGTGCCGTTCGTGAAGAAGGGCAAGAGCACCGACATCACCTCGCTCATCGAGGAGTTCCAGTACCCGAAGTACGGCCCCGGGATGATGTGGGAGACAGCGCGGGACAAGGTCGTGGCCGCCGGCTCCCCGGTGCTCATGCAGCACAAGGTGTCGCGGATCAGCCATCGCGACGGTCGGGCCGTCTCGGTGACGGCAACCTCCCCCTCGGGCCCGATCGAGTTGCCCTGTGACGAGGTCATCTCCTCGATGCCGATGTCGTCGCTGTTGAAGGTGATGGATCCGCCTCCCCCGGCCGACGTCCTCGCCGCCGCCGGAGACCTGCGCTACCGGGACTTCCTCACCGTCGCCCTCGTCGTCCCCGAGAGTGCCGGGTTCCCCGACAACTGGATCTACATCCATTCACCGGCCGTGATCGTGGGCCGGATCCAGAACTTCGGCTCGTGGTCGCCCTACATGGTGAAGGAAGGTCGCACCTGCCTGGGCCTCGAGTACTTCGTGTTCGAGGGCGACGACCTCTGGAACTCCGCCGACGAGGACCTCGTGGCCCTGGCCACCCGGGAACTGGAGGCCATCGGCCTCATCGAGCCGGGGAAGGTCGAAGCGGGCTATGTGGTGCGCGTCCCCAAGGCGTATCCGTTCTACGACGAGCGCTACAAGGCCAACGTGCAACGCATGCGCGAGTGGATCGACGACGTCACCCCCAATGTGCACCCGGTCGGTCGCAACGGCATGCATCGGTACAACAACCAGGACCACTCGATGTACACGGCCATGCTCACCGTCGAGAACATCGTCGGTGGAACCTCCTACGACGTGTGGGACGTCAACGTCGAGGAGGAGTACCACGAGGAGAAGTCCCCGGCGGCGGGTGAACGCGGCACCGGCCGTGACGCGCCGGTCATCCCCCGCGACGCCTTCGATCCGGAACATCCCGTCCACACGCCGCCGTCCTGAACCGGTCGTGACCCTCCCCTCGATCGACGGTATCGCCGAACTGGCGGCCGATGTCGGTATCTCGAGGGTGCACGTACTCGCCTGGCGTGACCTCGTCGACATCGAAGCCGGTGGCTCCGAGCTGCACGCCGCCCACGTGCTCTCGGCCTGGGCCGAGGCCGGACTCGAGGTCACCATGCGGACCTCCTACGCACAGGGCCATCCCTACACCGGCAGCCGCGACGGCTATCACGTCGTGCGCAAGCACGGGCGCTTCATGGTGTTCCCCACCACCGTGCTGTCCGAGATCATGGGCAGCCAGGGTCCACGCGACGCCGTCGTCGAGATCTGGAACGGCGTGCCCTTCCTCACGCCGCTGTGGGCCGGTCATCCCCGCTCGGCGTGGATCCATCATGTCCACCGCGACATGTGGGAGATGGTGCTCGAACCCGGATTGGCCCGGGCCGGCAAGTTCTTCGAGCACCGCCTGGCGCCACCGCTCTACCGGCGCACTCCGATCGTCACGCTGTCGGAATCCTCACGCCACGAGATCATCGAGTACCTCGGGCTCCCGGCGGCCAACGTCCGGGTGGTGCCTCCCGGTATCGACACGAGGTTCTCGCCGGACGGCGCGCGGTCGATCGAGCCCTTGGTGGTGACCGTGGGTCGACTCATGCCGTCGAAGCGCTTCGGTGAGCTCATCGATGTCATGGCGGAGGTGCGCCGCGAGGTCCCCGACGCCCGGCTGGTCATCGTCGGTGAGGGCTATGAACGCCCTGACCTCGAAGAACACGTCGCCCGGGTCGACGGTCGATCGTGGGTGCGTCTCGCCGGTCGGGTGTCCGACGAGGAACTGCTGGATCTCTACCGGCGGGCGTGGTTGGTGGCCAGCGCATCGGTGGCCGAGGGGTGGGGCATGACGCTCACCGAAGCGGCGGCGTGCGGTACGCCGGCCGTGGCCACCGACATCGCCGGTCACCGGGACTCGGTGGCGCCGGGAGTGTCGGGTCTGCTGGCCGCCGATGCGCGAGGTCTGGCCGGCTCGATCGCCGCCGTACTTTCCGATCCGGCGCTGCGCCAGAGGCTGTCGGTCGGGGCGCTCGAACATGCGGCCACCTTCTCATGGGCGGCCACGGCACTCGGCACCTTCGTTCCGCTGGCCGAGGATGCGCGTCGTCGCCACCGGCGTCGGAGGGGTCGTTGACCTCGCGTCCCGTCGTCCTCGTGCCCGGGTTCGCCACGTCAGCGGCGCGCACCTGGGGCGACAACGGTTGGCTCGATCTGCTGCGCGACATCGGCCGCACTCCGGTGCCCCTCGACGTGCTCGGCTCCGGCTCGGCCGCGAAGCCACATGATCCGGCGTCCTACGCCGAGTTCGAGGAGGAGCTGCTGTCGCGATTCCCCGACGGACCGGTGGATGCCATCGGGTTCTCCAACGGTGCTCGCACCCTCCTCGTCCTGGCCGCCACCCATCCCGAACGTTTCGGTTCGCTCATCGTCGCCGGAGTGGGGCGGAATCTGTTCGAGTCGGACGCCACCTCGGAGCGCATCGCCGCCGCCATCGACGGCACCGGGAACACCGATGATCCCGTGGTGCGCTACTTCGTCCAGTTGGCCGAGGCGCCCGACCAGGATCCGCTGGCCCTGGCCGCCTTCATGCGCCGCGAGCGCAGTTTCCACCTGACACCGGAGTCGTTGTCGGCCATCTCGTGTCCCGTGCTGGTCGTGCTCGGGGATCGTGATTTCGTCGGACCGGCCGATCCCCTCGTCGACGCCCTCTCCGATGCACGGCTCGTGACATTGCGCAACGTGGATCACTTCGCCACGCCGAAGGACTTCGGTTTCATCGACGCTGCGCTCGACTTCCTCGGAGCCCTCGACCACTGATGGAACCATTCGTGCTCGGCGTCGATCTCGACGGCGTGTGCGCCGATCACACTGCCGCCTTCCGGTCGGTGGTGGCCGCCGAGATGGGGATCGATCCGGCCGATCTGAGCGAACAGCGAACATGGGACTTCACCGAGTGGGGTCTCGATCGCTCCGAGTTCGACCGCCTGCACCGCATCGCAGTGATGGAACACCGCATGTTCCGCACCATGCCGCCGATACCGGGTGCAGCCGAGACGCTGTGGCGGCTGTCGGACGCCGGTGTCTGGATCCGACTCATCACGCATCGGCTGATCACCAACTGGGGTCATGCGGTGGCCGTGGCCGACACGGTGGCGTGGCTCGACGAGGCCCAGATCCCCTATCGCGACCTGTGCTTCCTCGGGACCAAGCCCCAGGTCGAAGCCGATGTCTACATCGACGATGCTCCGCACAACATCGAGGCCCTTCGCGCCACGGGTGCCCGAGCGATCGTGTTCTCCCAGCCCTACAACACCGAACTGCCCGGGCCCCGCGCCGCGGGTTGGACCGACGTCGAGGAGATCGTCCTCGACGCCATGATCGAACGAGGTCATGTCGTCCAACCGCCGATGCGTCTGAGCGGGGCCGGAGGATTCCCACGATCGAGTGACCCCCGATCCCCTTCCGTCGTCCCCCAACCAGCCTCCGAAGGCGACTAGGTTGCCGTCACCGAGGAGTTGCCTCGAGCAGATCATTCGAGGCGAGTCCTCGTGAGACGACAGGAGTGAGGATGAGCGATCAATCACAGGGGCCCGGCTGGTGGCAGGCCTCCGACGGGAAGTGGTACCCGCCCGAACAGGCCCCGGGCGCGGCCCAGCCCGCCAGCGGCGGTCGTCTCGACCTGGGTGAGGCACTCTCCTACGGCTGGTCCAAGTTCGTGGAGAACCTGTCCACGATGATCGTGATCGTCATCATCTTCTTCGGTGTGCAGTTGGTCTTCAGCCTCGTGGCCCAGTCGATCCGACCGGCGAGCGTCTTCGGCGCCCTGTTCGTCAGCGGCCTGGTCATCGCCATCGGCCTGTTCCTCGGTTTCCTCGTCGAGGCCGGCATCATCCGGGCGGCGTTGGCCATCGTGCGCGGACAGAAACCCGAAGCGTCGATGATGTTCTCCACGCAGCGACTGGCCTCGTTCGTCATCGGCGCCATCATCGTCGCCGCCCTGTCGTTCGTGGGCTTCCTCGCCTGCTGCATCGGCTACCTGCTGGTGCGCCTGTTCCTGCTGTTCTGGGGCTTCTTCGTCCTCGATCCCGATGCGCCGAAGGAGCCGGTCGACGCCATCAAGGGTTCGTTCGATCTGGTGAGCAAGAACATGGGCGATGTGCTGGTGTTCGCCATCGTCATCGTGCTCATCAACATCGTGACCTGCGGTCTGGCCATCGGCTTCACCGAGATCTCCATCGGCTACGCCTACCGGAAGTTGAACGGACAGGCGATCGCCGCCTGACCGACAACGCATCCTTGGACGCAGGAAGGGCCCCGCATCTGCGGGGCCCTTCCGCGTGACGGGCCTCCTCGGTCAGCGCAGGGGTGCCGAGCGCGGCTGCACCGGCGACGGGAGCAACGTGTCGCCCATGAGGCGCCGATCGATGGCGGCCGCGGCCGACCGGCCCTCGGCGATGGCCCACACGATGAGGCTCTGACCCCGGCCCATGTCCCCCGCCACGAACACTCCGTCCACGGCGGTGGACCAGTCGTCGTCGCGGGCCACGTTCCCACGGTCGTCGAGTTCGACACCGAGCTGGTCGAGAATGCCACCCGGTCGGGGACCGACGAAGCCCATGGCCAGGAAGACCAGATCGCACTCCAGTTCGAACTCCGAACCCTGCACCGGTACGAACGACGGACGTCCGTCGACCATCTCCTGCCGGACCTCCACCGCTCGCAGGCCACGGAGGTGGCCGGCATCGTCGCCGAGAAATTCCACGGTGTTGACCGCGTAGACCCTCTCGCCGCCCTCCTCGTGGGCCGAGGACGTGCGGTACACGACGGGCCACGTGGGCCACGGGTTCGATCCGGGTCGCTCCTCGGGCGGACGCTCCATGATCTCGAACTGGTGGACCGACTGCGCGCCCTGGCGATGGGCCGTGCCGAGACAGTCGGCTCCGGTGTCACCACCGCCGATGATGACGACCCGCTTCCCTCCGGCATCGATGGGATGGGAGTCGAGGTCGCCGAGGGCGAACCGGTTGGCATCGGGCAGGTACTCCATCGCCTGATGGATGCCGACGAACTCCCGACCGGGGATGGTGAGATCGCGCCATGCCGTTGCGCCGCCGGCCAGCAGCACGGCGTCGAACTGGGCCCGGAGCTCATCACCAGTGATGTCGACTCCCACATCGACACCGCATCGGAACTCGACTCCTTCGGCCTCCATCTGAGCCAGCCGTTGTTCTAGGTGCCGCTTCTCCATCTTGAACTCGGGAATGCCGTAGCGGAGGAGACCACCCGGCGCATCGGCCCGTTCGAACACGACGACGTCGTGGCCGGCCCGGGCCAACTGCTGCGCCGCAGCCAGACCGGCCGGACCCGAACCGACGACGGCCACACATCGTCCGGTCCGTTCGGCGGCCAATTGCGGAGTGATCCAGCCCTCTGACCACGCCCGGTCGACGATCTCGACCTCGATCTGCTTGATCGTCACCGGATCCCGGTTGATACCGACCACACAGGCCGTCTCGCACGGAGCCGGACACAGACGACCGGTGAACTCCGGGAAGTTGTTGGTGGCGTGGAGCCGATCGATGGCGTCGCGCCAACGGTCCCGGAACACCAGATCGTTCCAGTCGGGGATGAGATTGCCCAGTGGACAGCCGTTGTTGCAGAACGGAATGCCGCAATCCATGCAGCGCCCCGCCTGATCGCGGACCTTCTGGATGGGGAAGTCCTCGTAGACCTCGCGCCAGTCCTTGAGTCGGACGGGCACCTCGCGCCGGGTCGGAAGTTCCCGGGGGGTGGTCATGAATCCGATCGGGTCACCCATGTCGCTCCTCCCTCAGCCCCGCGCCGCGGCCATGACGGCCTCGACCGGATCGGTTCCCTCGGCCAGTGCCCGGCGTTCGGCCTCGAGTACCCGCTTGAAGTCCTTCGGCATGACCTTGACGAAGCCGGCGCCGGCCACATCGACCAGGAGCCGATCCGCCACCGTCGAACCCGTCTCCCGGCGATGACGTTCGAGACGATTACGCAACCACTCGATGTCGGACTCGTCCGGACTGTCGAGATCGATCATCTCGGGGTTGACCCGGGAGGGGAAGGTCCCGTCGGGATCGAGGACGTAGGCGATGCCGCCCGACATGCCGGCGCCGAAGTTCCGGCCCGTCGGACCGAGGACCACCACCCGCCCGCCGGTCATGTACTCGCAGCCGTGGTCGCCCACGCCCTCCACCACGGCGATGGCGCCGCTGTTGCGCACGCAGAAACGCTCGCCCACCACTCCACGCAGGTACATCTCCCCCGAGGTGGCGCCATAGAGCACGACGTTGCCGGCGATCACGTTCTCCTCGGGGGCGAACGTGGCCACCGACGGCGGGCGAACCACCACTCGCCCTCCGGAGAGCCCCTTGCCGGTGTAGTCGTTGGCGTCACCCTCCAACCGCAGCGTGATGCCGCGAGGGAGGAACGCACCGAAACTCTGCCCAGCCGATCCCTCGAACCGGATCACGATGGTGTCGTCGGGCAGACCGGCGCCCCCGAAGCGACGCGTGACCTCGGCGCCGAGCATCGTTCCCACGGTGCGGTTCACGTTGCGGATGGGCGAGGCGATCTCGACCCGCTCGCGACGCTCGAGTGCCGGCCTGGCCTGTCGGATCAATTCGTTGTCGAGCGCGGCATCGAGGCCGTGATCCTGTGAAGTCACGTTCCGCAGAGGCGTGCCGGCCGGGAGTTCGGGGACATGCAGGATGGGCGAGAGATCGAGTCCCGACGCCTTCCAATGATCGACAGCGGTTCGAGTGTCGATCATCTCGGCATGACCGACCGCTTCGGCGATCGAGCGGAACCCGAGCTCGGCCAGCAGCTCGCGCACCTCCTCGGCGATGTACTCGAAGAAGGTCACGACGAACTCCGGACGACCGGTGAACCGGGCTCGCAGCTCAGGATTCTGTGTGGCCACCCCCACCGGGCACGTGTCGAGATGACAGACCCGCATCATGATGCAACCCGATACCACCAGCGGTGCCGTGGCGAAGCCGAACTCCTCCGCCCCGAGCAGCGCGGCGATCACCACATCGCGGCCGGTCTTGAGCTGACCGTCGCACTGCACGACGATCCGCGAACGCAGGTCGTTGAGTAGGAGTGTCTGTTGGGTCTCGGCCAGGCCGAGTTCCCATGGTGCGCCGGCGTGCTTGAGTGAGGTCAGCGGCGACGCGCCCGTTCCGCCGTCGTGGCCCGAGATGAGCACGACGTCGGCGTGGGCCTTCGACACCCCGGCCGCCACGGTGCCGACCCCGACCTCGGCCACCAACTTCACATGGATGCGCGCCTGGTCGTTGGCGTTCTTCAGGTCGTGGATCAACTGGGCCAGATCCTCGATCGAATAGATGTCGTGGTGCGGAGGGGGTGAGATCAGGCCCACGCCCGGGGTGGAGTGACGGGTCTTGGCCACCCACGGATACACCTTGTGACCCGGCAGCTGGCCCCCTTCGCCGGGCTTGGCTCCCTGCGCCATCTTGATCTGTATGTCGTCGGCATTGACGAGGTACTCGCTGGTGACACCGAAGCGACCGGAGGCGACCTGCTTGATCGCCGAGCGCTTCGAGTCGCCGTTGGCCAGCGGCACGAACCGTTCCGGGTCCTCGCCTCCCTCGCCCGTGTTCGACTTGGCCCCGATCCGGTTCATGGCCACGGCCAGCGTCTCGTGAGCCTCGGCCGAGATCGATCCGTAGGACATCGCGCCGGTGGAGAAACGCTTCACGATCTCGCTGACCGACTCCACCTCGTCGATCGGGACGGGCGGCCGCTCCCCGACCCGCAGTTCGAAGAGTCCGCGCAGGGTGGCGAGATGGCGGGACTGGTCGTCGACCAGCTTGGTGTACTCCTTGAAGATGTCGTAGCGCGCGCTGCGGGTGGAGTGCTGGAGCTTGTAGACGGTCTCGGGGTTGAACAGGTGGTACTCGCCCTCCCTCCGCCACTGGTATTCCCCGCCCATCTCCAGCAGACGATGGGCCCGTTCGGTCGGGTTGGGCGGATAGGCCAATCGGTGCCGGGCGGCCACCTCGGCGGCGATCTCATCCAGACCGATGCCTCCGAGACGGCTGACGGTGCCGGTGAAGAACTCGTCCACCAACTCCTGCCCCAGACCGACGGCCTCGAAGATCTGCGCACCGGTGTAGGAGGCCACCGTGGAGATGCCCATCTTCGACATCACCTTGAGCACGCCCTTGGTGGACGCCTTGATGTACTGGGTGACGGCCTTGGCCGGGTCGTGGAACGTCGAGCGATGTTCGGCGATGCGGTCCTCGATGGTCTCGAAGGCGAGATACGGGTTGATGGCCCCGGCGCCGTAGCCGAGCAGGAGACACATGTGATGCACCTCTCGGGCGTCACCGCATTCGACCACCAGCCCGACACGAGTGCGCGACTTCTCCCGGATCAGGTGGTGGTGGACCGCACCGGTCGACAACAGCGACGGGATGGGAGCCATCTCGGCGTCGGAGCCCCGATCGGAGAGGACGAGCATGGTGGCTCCGGAGGCGATGGCCTCGGACGCGAGTCGGCGAACGTTGTCGAGCGCCTTGCGCAGACCCTCACCGCCCGCTGCCACCGGGTAGAGGCACGGGATGACCACGGTGCGGAAGTCGGAGGTGTCGTCGTAGTCGGCGATGTGGACGATCCGTCGCAGATCATCGTTGTCGATGATGGGACTGTCGATCTTCAACTGTCGACATGAGGTCGGCTGGGGATCGAGGAGATTGGATTCCGGTCCGAGGATCACCCGCACCGCAGTGACCAGTTCCTCCCGGATGGCATCGAGCGGAGGATTCGTGACCTGGGCGAACAACTGCGAGAAGTAGTCGAACAACAGTCGCGACCGTGACGACAGCACGGCGATCGGCGTGTCGGTTCCCATCGAACCGAGTGGTTCCTGTCCGCTGTCGGCCATCGGGTCGAGGATCAACTTCATCTCCTCGCGCGTGTACCCGAACACCTGTTGGCGCTTGACCACCGAATCGTGGGCCATGAGCGTGTGGGGCCGGACGGCGAGGGAGTCGAGGGCCACCTGTTCGCGGTCGAGCCATTCGCCGTAGGGGTGCTGATCGGCAAGATGGCCCTTGATCTCGTCGTCGCCGATGATCCGCCCCTGTGACGTGTCGACGAGGAACATCCGGCCCGGCTGGAGCCGACCCTTCCGCACCACCCTCGCCTGATCGATGTCGATGACGCCGACCTCGGACGCCATGACGACGAGATCATCGGCCGTGACCCAGAAGCGCGACGGACGCAGGCCGTTCCGGTCGAGCACTGCGCCGATGACCGTCCCGTCGGTGAAGGCGATGGAGGCCGGACCGTCCCATGGCTCCATGAGCGAGGCGTGGAACCGGTAGAAGTCGCGCTTGGCCTTGGGCATCGACGGCTGCCGTTCCCACGCCTCCGGGATCATCATGAGCACGGCGTGTGGGAGTTCGTAACCACCCATGTGCAGCAGTTCGAGGACCTCGTCGAACGTGGCCGAATCGGAGGCGCCCGGGGTGCAGATCGGGAAGATCCGGTCGAGGTCGCCCTTCAGCAGGTCGCTGCGGAGCAGTGCCTCCCTGGCCCGCATCCAGTTACGGTTGCCCTGCACCGTGTTGATCTCACCGTTGTGGGCGATGAAGCGGAACGGATGGGCCAGGGGCCATGACGGGAATGTGTTGGTGGAGAACCGCGAGTGCACCAATGCCAGCGCCGACTCGACCCGCTCGTCGGCGAGATCCGGGAAGAATCCCGGCAGTTGCATGGTGGTCAACATTCCCTTGTAGATGAGCGTCCGACTCGACAGCGACGGGAAGTAGACGCCTCCGTCCTCCGGGGCGCCGAGTTCGTTCTCCACCCGCTTCCGGGCGATGTAGACCCGCCGATCGAGCGACAGCCCATGGAGCCCCTCGGCCACCACGAAGATCTGATGGAACGACGGCTCGACTCCCCGGGCCCTCGAGCCGATCATCGAGTCGTCGACGGGAACCGCACGCCATCCGATGACCGACAGTCCCTCCACGGCGAACACGGTCTCGATGGCGGCGCGACTGCGCTGGGCCACGTCGGGCTCGGCCGAGAGGAAGGCCAGACCGGTGGCGTAGTGACCCTCGGGCGGGAGTTCGAAGGGAACGACCGCGCGCAGGAACCGGTCGGGGACCTGGAGCAGGATGCCGGCACCGTCGCCGGTGTTCACCTCGGCGCCCGCCGCCCCCCGATGGTCCATGTTGCACAGCGCACCCAATCCGTGGCGGATGATCCGGTGGCTGCGTTCGCCCTTCATGTGGACGACGAAACTCACACCACAGGCGTCGTGCTCGAACCGGGGGTCGTACAGACCCTGGGCCGCGGGCGGGCCCGAACGCGGCGTGGGGTCGGAGGAAAGGCGTGCCATGCGTCGTCCTGCTCT
>Ga0172372_10011830_pt1 | contig 11045 bp, 6 predicted proteins | sample LakKiv5m_2_FD_114544 | JGI IMG/M metagenome (GOLD analysis project Ga0172372, IMG submission 114544) | Freshwater microbial communities from Kabuno Bay, South-Kivu, Congo - kab_092012_9.5m | ecosystem: Environmental > Aquatic > Freshwater > Lake | place: Democratic Republic of the Congo... | reverse complement strand
AGGCGGGACAGGATGGTAATAAGGCTGTGCGTATCAGACATTGACCGCAGCTCCTACCACCCCACCTCTACTCAACGCCAGGTTCGTCCACCAACCCAGCCCGATTTTGATGCGTCAGCCCTGGCCTGCCGGCAACCACAGGTTGACTTCGCCCGCCGCATTCGGATATGCCGCCGGCCGATTCGTCGTGGCACCGGGCAACACCGCCGTAACGAGCCGCGCGGTGGAGATGCCTTTTCCCGCCTCACCTATCACCCAGCCCGTGATAACCGCGCCGGCCTCGCCTCGAAACTGTTTCACCAACCCCACCGCCTGCAACGGCGACGTGCCGACGGCAACGAACCGCGCGAAGGAAATTTCCTGGCCGGGCTTGAGTTCGAGTTCGTTCGGCGGTGCTTTCAGGCCGTCGCGCTCCACCCACGCGCGGGCGTAACCGGCCTTGTCCGCCGGGTCCACGGCGTCGGCCCACGCGATGTCGCCCGCCGTGCCGGTGCTGGTGAAGGTCGTCCAGCGGTCGTCCACCGTGCCTTTGCGCGTGTCCTTGCCGGCGTTGCGATACGTGGTGACGACGAGCACGCCCTGCCAGCCGTCGCGCAGCCGATACTCGTGGCGCTTGTAGAGGCCGCCGTTGTTGGGTGACGTGACGACGGCTTCGATGACCGCCTCGCCGTCGCTGCCGTCCTCGGCCACGCGCACCCACGAGACCGGCCCCTGCTGGCCGCTGGGCGAGAAGCAGGTGAGCTGGTCGTTGTGCGCGCCGCGCAGCGTGAGGTCGTAGAGGCAGCCGGGCGAGATGCCGTTGGTGCCGTAGAAGGTGCTCATGTTCGCGCGGCGCAGCGGGAGGTTCGCGGAGATGACGGCCTCGATCCTGTCATTGCGCAGCACGAAGTCACCGATGATGCCGTCGGCCTCCTTGCCGCGCGGGAGCTGGTCCTTGTTGTCCGGGCCGATCTCAAAGGCCGCCGGCGCGGCGAGCAGGGGGAGGGCAAATGCAGTGAAGGCAACCAAACCAAGCAGACGACGGAGCGCGGGCTGGAACATGGATCGCATGATGGGAGCCTTTGACTGGCGTGGCAATGCGCGCCTTCGACGCGACTGGTTCCCAGGCGCATCTCAGTTTCTTGCCGGTTGTTTCAGCGCGATTCGGACCGGGGCGGAGAAGGAGTTGCCGCCGTTCCCCCTCACCCCGGCCCTCTCCCTCGGGGAGAGGGAGACAGTCAGCCAGCGCTCGAAGTGCTGCGGCGTTCCTGTCGGCCGAAAGCGGAATGCGATCCTCCCTCTCCCCGGGGGAGAGGGCCGGGGTGAGGGGAAAGGGGCGCTACCAGTTGCCGACCGCGCATCAACCAGGCTTTCGGCAGCCTGCAAGAAATTGAGATGCGCCCCTGGTCCCCTGCCCCGCCCCGCCAAGGCGCGGCCGGCTAGCTCACAGCGCCGTCACGCGCACGGACACTTCGAGCGAACGGTCCGTGCTGCCGACGTAGTGCCCGCTGACCGGCGCGACGTCCGCGTAGTCGCGGCCGACGGCAATTTTCACGTAGGTCTCGCCGGGCTGAATGTTGTGCGTCGGATCCAGCGCGCGCCAGCCGACGCCGGGAATCAGGACTTCCATCCATGCGTGCGTCGCACTGGCCGTCTCGGTGGCGAGGTAGCCGCTCACGTAGCACGCGGGGATTTTCACCGCCCGGCACAGGCCGAGCAGGACGTGCGCGAAGTCCTGGCACACGCCGCGCCGCTGGGCCAGCACGTCCTTCATGTGCGTGTGGACGTGCGTCGAGGCGGTTTCGTATTTGAGGTGCGTGTGGACGAAGTGCATCAGTGCCAGCGCCGCCTGCCAGGTGTCCTGCCGGTCGCCGATTACGTCCAGCGCGAGCCGCCACGTCTCCGGCAGCGTGTCCACGAACCGGCTGGGTTGCAGAAAGTCGTAGCTCCGCTCCCAGCGCAGCGCCTCGTCAATGCGCGCCAGCGGAAAGGGCGTCGCGTCCCACGCCAGCGTCGGGCCGGGCCGCGTGGTCACGCGCGACTGGCTTTCCACCGTCAGCGACGTGTGCGGCTCGGGGATTTCGAAGTGGTGGATGATGTTGTTGTAGAAGTCCGAGTAGTGCCGCAGCCGCGCGGCGGGCAGCACCTTCAGCAGGAACGAGTCAAGGGACTGCTGGTCGTTCGCCTGCGGCTGGAGCCGGACCTCGTTGAAACTGTCGCGGACCGGCGACGAGTAAATGAAGCGCGTGCGATGGAGGATTTCCCACTTCATGACAGTTGGCTGAAACCGTGGGGACAACTCGCGGAATGCCCGGCACCGCAGTGAATGATGCGGCCCTTCCCCCTCACCCCGGCCCTCTCCCTCCGGGAGAGGGGGAGACGCACGCCGCCTCCTGCGGAGAGGGATGCCAGAGCACTTCGAAGGTGGACTGACTTTCTCCCTCTCCCGGCGGGAGAGGGCCGGGGTGAGGGGGAAGGGCTGCGACCTGCCTTCAAGCGGCGAAGCGGAACGGGCGGAGCAAAGTTCATTGGTTCAGTCTGGCGCGTCAACCTACCTTGTTGATCGCTCACGCCGGGGCCACGTCCACCGACACTTTCACGATGTGCTCGCCGCCGCCGGTCAGGATGCCGCTGACGGGGCTGACATCGCCGAAGTCGCGGCCATACGCGACCGTGATGTGTTCCTCCGCCGGGAGCAGGTTGTTCGTCGGGTCGAAGTCCACCCAGCCGAGGTCCGGGCAGAAGGCCGAGAACCACGCGTGCGACGCGTCCGCGCCGACGAGCCGCCCCTGCCCCTCTGGCGGGCGCGTCCGCAAATAGCCGCTCACGTAGCGCGCGGGCAAGCCCAGCGAGCGCAACGAGGCAATCGCCAGGTGCGCGAAGTCCTGGCACACGCCGCGCCGTTGCGCGATGACTTCCTCAAGCGGCGTGGCGACCGTCGTGGCGACCGGGTCGTAGGTGAAGTCCGCGTGGATGCGGCGGTTCAAGTCGGCGACCGCGTGCAGGAGCGGCGTGCCGGGCGAAAAGCTTTTCTGCGCGTAGTCCGCCAGTTCCCGCATGGCGTGCGCGCCGGGTGAATCGAAACAGAACTGGTATGGGTCCGCGACCGTGGGCGAAACCGGGTCGGAGAACAGCGTCACGACCTGCTCCCACGGCGGCGAGAGCGCGGCGGCGGGCGGAGTCGTCTCGGTCACGCTGACCACGCTCTCGGCGGTGATGTCGAGCCGCTGGTGCAGCTCTTGAATGCTGAAGAAGCAGACATTGTTGCCGAAATAGTCTGTCCGCACCTTGCGCACCGGCGGCTCGGGGGAGATGCGCAAGGCGAAGTCGAGCCGCTGCTGGTGGTCGAGCATCCGGGGCTTCACGCGCGCCGCATGGTGCGAGACCGTGACCGGCTCGCTGTAATCGTAAGTCGTGCGATGGACGATGCGGTAGTTCACGGGTAGGTGAATCTCACTTTCCAGAAGTCCAGCGAGTATCCGCGACGCGCCTCTTCTCCCTCTCCCTTCCTCGGAGGAGGGGAGAGGGCCGGGGTGAGGGGTAATGTGTCGGCGTTGGCGGCCCCACCCCTCATCCGGCCTGCGGCCACCCGCTCCCCTCCTCCGAGGAAGGGAGAAGGAGCGCATCGTGCCAGCCAGATTGCATTCTGATGAACACTGTCCCTCACGGCGGGCCTCCCTGGTCGGCCCGTGAAATCGCGGAGTGGGCGAAGTAGCTCACCGCAATCGCATCGCTCAGGCGCGGGAGGTCGCGCAGCGTGGCGCTGACGACGATGCCAGTCGCGGAGTCGTGCCAGCCGCCATTGAGCGTGTTCAACTCGCGCGGATCCAGCAGGCGCAGGCGCGTGAGGCTTTCGAGCAGCACGCGCTGACCGGGGCTGGGCAGCGCGCTCTCGCGTTCCTGCGGCAGGCGGTCGCAGTGCTTCACGAGCTGGTTGAGTTGGAAGAGCAGCGAGCGAGGATTCGTATCATCAAGCAGGACGAGGTCATACACGGCGGCGATGTTCGGCAGCAGGTTGTAGCGCGCGCGGTAAGTGATGGCGCAATCGCACACGTCCAGCACGGTTTCGAGCACACTGGGGTTGTTCGCCTCGGGCGAGCGCAGGGCGTTCTCCAAAAAGGTGCAGAGATAAACTCCGCGCTCGACGCGCCGGCCCATGTCGAGGAAACGCCAGCCGTGAGCACGCGTCATATTCTCGCGAGCCAGACCGCTGAAGGCCGCGAGCGTAACCATCGCCTGATGCAAAATGCCGACGGCGTCGCCCGTGAGCATCAGGCTGGACGTGGGCCGCGCCAGCATGTCATCGAGCGAACTGAGCACGCGCCAGACTTCGTTTGAGGTGCGGTCGCGCGCGAGCATCGCGAGGCGCTGAAGGTTTTCAGCGATGCGCCGCAGGCTGCCGGGGCGCTTCGGGTCGAAAATCGCCGCGAGCAGATCCGCTTCGAGCGACTCGTGGTGGGCGCGGACTTCGCGGCCCGCGTCGCCAGGGGTGAGCTGGCCCTGCGTCTCCAGGGTTTGCAGCAGCGGCTCCAAAAACGGCAGCGCGCCGCCCGGCGCCTCCGGGCCGAAACGCAGCAGCGCCGCGCGCAGCATCCGCGCGGTGAAGTCCGCGCGCTCGGCGTAGCGGCCCAGCCAGTAGAAATTGTCCGCCATGCGGCTGGGCAGGTTGTTGCCCACGCGACGCAGTTCAATCGGCTGGCCTCGCGTGGTCAGCAGCGACATCGGCTCGACCGGTTCGTCGCTTTGCACCCAGGTGTCCATGCTCGCGCCGCCGCGTTGCATGGAAACAAAGCGCCCGCTGGTCTCGCTGGCCACGCGCGTCAGGCCGCCGGGCATGAGCCGGTAGCCGTGCTCCGTGGCGACGAGATACACGCGCAGCGCCACGGGCCGCGCGGTCAGCCCGTGCTCGCCCCACGCGGGCGCGACCGACAGCACCACGCGCTCCTGCGCGACATATTGGTGCGGCTGGAAGCGGATGGCGTTCGCCAGCGCCTCGCGCTCGGCGGCGGTGAAGCCGCGTTCCGGGTTGGAGCCTTTGCGCCGGCTGCGGAAGGCGGGCTTCACAAACACCTCGTCGAGATGCTCCAAGACGTATTTCCGCGCCGTCTGCTGGCCGCACCACCACGTCGCGACGGAAGGCAGCTTCAAGTCCTCGCCGAGCAGGTGGCGGCACAAGCCCGGCAGGAAACCGAGGAAGGCCGGCTGTTGCAGCAGGCCGCTGCCAAGCGAGTTCGTGACGGCGACGTTCCCCGCGCGCAACGCCTCGACGAGGCCGGGCACGCCGAGCATCGAGTCGTTGCGCAGTTCGAGCGGGTCGCAGAAGTCGTCGTCCACGCGGCGCAGAATCACATCCACCGGTTCGAGGCCGGAGAGGGTTTTCAGATACACGCGGTCGTCGCGGACGGTGAGGTCCTGGCCCTCGACGAGCATGTAGCCGAGGTAGCGCGCAAGGTAGGCCTGCTCGAAGTAAGTCTCGTTGTAAGGACCCGGCGTGAGGAGGACGACGCGCGGGTTGTCCGTGTGCCGATGCGCGAGCTGCGCCAGGGAGTTGCGCACCTCACGGAAGAAGCCCGCGAGCCGCTGCACATGGCCGTCGCGGAACGGGTCGGGCAGCAGGCGCGAGGTGATGAGGCGGTTCGCCAGTGCGTAGCCCGCGCCGGTCGGGATGTTGGTGCGGTCGGAGACGACCCACCACTGGCCATCCGGCGAACGCGCGAGGTCGGCGGCGTAGAAGTGGAGAAAGGATTCGCGCGGCGGCTTGATGCCGTGGCAGGGGCGCAGGAAGTCCGGCTGCGCAAAGACGAGTGCGGGCGGCAGACGACCGGAGCGGATGAGTTCCTGCGGGCCGTAGCAGTCAGCGAGCACGCGGTTGAGCAGCGTCGCCCGCTGGATGAGCGCGGTTTCGAGCGAGCGCCACTCGGCGGCGGCGATGACGAACGGCACCGGGTCAAGCTGCCACGGACGCTCCATGCCGCGCGCGTCGCCATAGACGTTGTAGGTGATGCCGCCCTCGTGCAGCAGGCGGCGGCAGGTCTCCGCGCGGCGGCGAAGCTCCTCCGGGCCGAGTGAATCGAGGTGCCCCAGGAGCGGCAGGTAGTGCTCGCGCGGCTCGCCGCTGGCCGACAGCAGTTCGTCAAACGCCCCCTTCCCCGGCGCGTAATTCGCCAGCAAGTCGAAGTGGCGCTCGGCGTGCGCTGGCGCGGCGGTGTCGCTCATTGCGTGAGCCGTTTGTAGCCGAGTCGTGACGGAGAGGCGAGCCTGGTTCTCGAACAACTGCATTCGCCCGGCGGCTTGCACTGCTTGCGCACGAGGCGTATGACTGGCCGCATGAAGCAGCAATACACGGCGGTCATCAAGCAGGACGAAGGCTGGTGGATTGGCTGGGTGCAGGAAATCCCCGGTGTGAACACGCAAGGCAAGACCCGCCGCGAACTGATGAAGAACCTCCGCTCCGCGCTCCGTGAGGCGCTGGAACTGAATCGCGAGGAGGCGTTGTCGGCAGCCAGCAACGATTACGAAGAAGAGGCCATTCTGGTGTGAAGCGGCGCGAACTCATCCGCCACCTGAACGCGCACGGGTGCCGGTTGGTCCGGGAGGGCAGCGACCATTCCTGGTGGGGTAATCCCGCCAACCACCGGCGCCCGGCGGTTCCCCGCCACGCGGAGGTGAACCGCTTTCTCGCCCGAAAGATTTGTCGCGACCTGGGCATCCCAGAACCTTGATTGCCTGGCGGCGACCCCGCCTCACACACTCCGCAAATCCAGCGTGAAGGGCAGCTCCGGGTTGAACTGCGCCGGCTTGACCTTCACCGGGCCGGGCGTGTGGCCGAGGCGGAAGAAGCGTGCGAGGCGGCGGCTCTCGGCCTCGTAGCTGTTCACCGGAAAGGTGTCATGGCTGCGGCCGCCCGGATGCGCGACGTGATACGTGCAGCCGCCGAGGCTCTTGCCGTTCCATGAGTCCACCACGTCGAACGTCAACGGCGCGTGGACGCCGATGGTCGGTTGCAGGCAGCTCGCCGGCTGCCACGCGCGGTAACGGACGCCCGCGACGTATTCGCCGTGCGTGCCGGTCGGGTGCAACGGGATGGCGTGGCCGTTGCAGGTGATGACGTGGCGCGAGTCGGTTAGACCACGCGCCTTCACCTGCACGCGTTCGAGCGAGGAGTCCACGTAGCGCACCGTGCCGCCACCGCCGGGTTCCTCACCGAGAACGTGCCACGGCTCCAGCGCCTGGCGGAGTTCGAGCGCGGTGTTGCGCAGCTCGACATCGCCGAACTGCGGGAAACGGAACTCGAAGTGCGGCGCGAACCACTCGGGCTTCATCGCGTAGCCGGCGTCCTTCAAGTCGGCGACGACATCCTGCAAGTCCGACCAGACGAAGTGCGGCAGCATCCAGCGGTCGTGAATCGCCGGACCCCAGCGCACGAGCCTGGCGTTGTAGGGCTGCTGCCAGAACTTCGCGACCAGCGTGCGCAGGAGGAGCTGCTGCGCGAGGCTCATCTCCGCGTGCGGCGGCATCTCGAACGCGCGCATCTCCAGCAGGCCGAGCCGCCCGCTGCTGCTGTCGGGCGAATAGAGCTTGTCTATGCAGAACTCGGCGCGGTGCGTGTTGCCGGTCGCGTCAATGAGCAGGTTGCGGAACAACCGGTCGGTCTGCCATGCCGGCACGGGCGCGAAGTCCTTGATTTGCTTGAAGGCGACTTCCAACTCGTAGAGCGAGTCGTTGCGCGCCTCGTCAATGCGCGGGCTTTGGCTCGTCGCGCCGATGGACAGGCTGCTGAACAGGAACGACAGCGACGGGTGATTCTGCCAGTAGCCGATGAGGCTCTTGAGCAGGTCTGGCCGGCGCAGCAGCGGCGAGTCGGACGGCGTCGCGCCACCGATGACGATGTGGTTGCCGCCGCCCGTGCCGGTGTGGCGGCCGTCCATCATGAACTTCTCGGTGCCGAGCCGCGACTGGCGGGCCTCCTCGTAGAGCGTCGTGGTCTGCTGCACCATCTCATCCCACGTCGCCGTCGGGTGCATGTTGACCTCGATGACGCCGGGGTCGGGCGTGACTTTGAGGACGTTCAGGCGTGGGTCGTGCGGCGGTGTGTAGCCTTCGATGACGACCGGCGTTTTCAACTGCGCGGCGGTGTCCTCAATGGCGGCGACCAGCTCCAAGTAATCCTCCAGCGTCGCCACGGGCGGCATGAAGACGTGCAGCCGTCCGCCGCGCGGCTCGACACACAGCGCGGTGCGCACAATCCACGCGGCGGATTCGCCCCGCGCCGGCTCGCGCGTGGGGTCGTCGAGGAGTTCGGCTTTCCGGGCTTCTTCTTCACTTTGGCCACGACGGCGGAGCGCGGCGGCTTTCCGGCGCGCAGGCGTGTCCACTTGCAGGTAGCGCTGGCGGAACTCCGCGCGCTCGGGCAGCGGCGGGCGCGGCGCAGTCGGGTCGAGTTCGTTGAGGTAGGGATAGTCCGACTGGCTCACCCAGGGGAGCGAGTCGAGCGGCAGGCGGAAGCCCATCGGCGAATCGCCTGGGAACAGTAAGAGCTTTTCCGACCGCAGAAACCACGGCCCACTGGCCCAGACCGGGAAGCAATTCCGCCAAGCGCGTTGCACCGGCAGCGCGTGGCCGACGAGGCGGTCGAGGCCGCGCTCCAAAATTTTCGCGAGACGGATGCGCTCCTCCTCGTCCTTCGAGTCGGCCTGATGCGGGTCCACATTTGCGGGCAGGCGGCGCTCCTTCCACAGATGGTAGAACGGGTCTTCGTAGGCGGGCATGATCCACTGCGGGTCGGCCTTGATGCGTTCGGCCAGCGCGGTGATGAAGCGCGCGGAGTCGTCGGTGGTGTGACCGTATTGCGCCTTCTCGTTGGCGATGAGCGCGGGATTTTCCCAGATGGGCTGGCCGTCGCGCCGCCAGTAGCAGGCGAAGGCCCAGCGCGGCAAGGACTCGCCGGGATACGCCTTGCCTTGGCCGTAGTGGAGCAGCGCGCCGGGGGCGAAGCGGCCTTGCAGGCGGCGAATGAGTTCATCGGCCAACGGGCGCTTCGTCGGGCCGAGCGCGGCGATGTTCCACTCCGCGCCGTCCATGTCATCAATGCTCACGAACGTCGGCTCGCCGCCCATCGTGAGGCGCACGTCGTGTTTCCGGAGGTCGGCGTCCACAGCGTGGCCAAGGCGCTCAATTTCTTTCCACTGCTCCTCCGTGTAAGGCTTCGTGACGCGCGGCGACTCGTGGATGCGCGTGACCTTCATGTCCACTTTGAACTCGCACTCGCACTCGTCCACGCCGCCGCTGATGGGCGCGGCGCTTGATGGGTCGGGCGTGGCGGCGAGCGGGATGTGGCCTTCGCCGGCGAGCAGGCCACTGGTGGGGTCGAGGCCAATCCAGCCGGCACCGGGCAGATACACTTCGCACCACGCGTGCAGGTCCGTGAAGTCCCGCTCCGCGCCGCTCGGGCCGTCGAGTGACTTCACATCGGGCTTGAGCTGAATCAGGTAGCCGCTGACGAACCGCGCCGCGAGACCGCAGTGGCGGAAGAGTTGCACCAGCAGCCACGCCGAATCACGGCACGAGCCGCTCAACGTGGTCAAAGTCTGCTCCGGCGTCTGCACACCCGGCTCCAGACGGATGAGATACTTGATGTCCTTCCAGAGCCGCTGGTTGACGGCGACGAGGAAATCAATCGTGCGCGGGCGCGTGTCGTTGGTAGGTGCCGACGTGAGGAGGCTCTGACTGGCCGGTTGCGGGTCGTGTAAGGCAGGCGATTCAGATGAAGTCAGGGCCTCGTCACCTCGGCTCCTACCCAGCGCGGCGCGCGTCACCGACGCAAGGTAGGCCTTGAACTTGGGCGAGAGCGGGCACTTGAGCTGAAACGGCTCCAACTCGTGGTCGAGCGTGCTGTCGTAGCGAAACGGAAACTGTTCCGCGTGCGGCTCAAGGAAGAAGTCGAACGGGTTGAGCACCGACATCTCGGCGACGACATCCACCTCGACGCAGAACTCGCGCGTCGGCTCGGGGAAGACGAGGCGCGCGAGGTAGTTCGACTGCGGGTCCTGCTGCCAGTTGATGAAGTGCTGGTTCGGCAGGATGCGGAGCGAGTAGCTCAGGATGCGCGTCCGGCAATGCGGCGCGGGCCGGAGCCGGACGATTTGCGGACCGAGCGCGACGGGACGGTCGTAGGCGTAGTGGGTCCGGTGATGGAGGGCGACGTGGATGGACATGGGGGAAAGTAATCAGTGTTCAGTATTCAGTTTTCAGTGGGGTGCGGTGGTCGGTAGTGACCGACTACTGAACGGGTCGAGCCATCAATCCGACACGCGAGCGTGACCGCTTGCGAACGGAGCCGATGGCGCTACAGCGCATGGCTAGCGAACTCAGTAGTTTCCATCTTTAGCATATCTCTCCCATTCGATGCCCTGCATCTGCGCAGCTAACTCTGCCGGCAAACACTCAGGCAAATCGGCCCCGAACCATACGACAACAAGTGAGGAGGAATCAGCTCCGGGCTGAATCGGGGTGTAGCTGTGAAGCTGAACAAAAAAGGTGTAAGCGGGAAGCGGCCCTGGAGCTGGCTCTCGCAGGAGCAAGCCGGTATGCCCGAATGTGCGGGCAATCTCCTCCGGGAGGTGACTCAACACCGCTGACCGAATACTAGCTGCGCTCCCCTCCAAGAAACCAAGGTCAGACGTGCGGATACGCAACTGCTGGAAGTGAACCTTCCTCCCAGAACTGGTAGTGAACGATTTATCGAACATAATGCAAAGTGGCCCAACACTGATTACTGAACACTCTTCACTGAACACTGGCTCTGCTGCTGCTGCTCTTCCTGCTGCACGAGCATCTGCTCGTCCATGCTGGCGATGGACTGGAAGAAGTAGGCGGTGAACAGGGCGTCGCCGATGGCGTTGAGCTTGAGCTGGAACTGGTCGAGATACTGGTGCAGCCCGTCCGCGAAGATTTCGTCCACGGTGCTGAACTGCAGTTCGGCTTCGAGCCGGCCGGCAAGCTTCTCCGCCTCGTTGGAGAAGCGGCCCACGGGCACGCCGGAGATGCGGCGCAGCGCGAGGTTGAGT
>Ga0172372_10011829_pt1 | contig 11046 bp, 6 predicted proteins | sample LakKiv5m_2_FD_114544 | JGI IMG/M metagenome (GOLD analysis project Ga0172372, IMG submission 114544) | Freshwater microbial communities from Kabuno Bay, South-Kivu, Congo - kab_092012_9.5m | ecosystem: Environmental > Aquatic > Freshwater > Lake | place: Democratic Republic of the Congo... | reverse complement strand
TTGACTCTAAAAAGCATAGTGCGGTTCATTCCGGAATGCAACTCCGCTTTTGAAATCCCATAAGTATTTTTGATTGGCTATCGAAGCTTCGTTCAACACAGGCTTAAATCGAAGTCGTGAAAACGACATCGTTTAAGCCTTATATGTTAGCAGATGGCGTTCTGTCGTCCGTGTCAAGTTGCACTACCTTTTGTTTACGCTCTGAACTGTCAAAATGCTTGTCTGTCATGGGTTGTGCGTTGGCAAAAAAATTAAAACACCGAAGGGAGGGAAGGAAAAAAATTGAATTGCTTTTTTGGGTGGAGAAAAAAATACTCTCTTGCAAGCTTTGGTTCAAGCGTTGGCTCAAGCGGCTTGCAAGTGTGTATTTTTTTGTGCGTTGGCTTTTCATCGTAAACTAAAATGGTGAAGAGAATACTTGTTTGTTTTATCTTCTGTCTCAACATTGTTGTCAATGATGAGTTTGATAATGTTTTCAATCTTGTCAGGTGAAAGTCCTCTTTGTTCATCTGTTGTAAGCAAATCATTTTCAAGTGAGTTTGCTTTGTAAGTTGGTCGTTTCAGGTTCTTCCAATTTCTTTCATACACTCTGTTTCCCAATCTGCCTAAATGTTCCCAATACCAAGTTCTACCTTTTGAAACAACTGTAAAGTCAGTTTTAATTTTTATTTCTTCACCTTTTGAATTTACTGGATATTGTTCGTAGTAAAATTCAAAGTTTGAATTTCCTAACTCATCTCGTTTCTGTTTCAAAGCATGATAAATCATAAGTTCGGTTCTTGACTGAACATAAACTCCTTTCTCTGGTTCTAAACTAAAATGTCTGAATGGCTGGTCAAGAAGCAGAGATGTTTTTCTTGCATCAGTAAAACTTCTGTTTCGTGCAAACTCTAATAGTGATTTTCTGTTTTTCTTTTCCTCATTTGTCTGAATGAAAAGTGTAACAGATTTTCTGCATCGTGTCAAGGCGGTGTAAACAAGTTCTCTTGAAAGAAGTCCGGGTCTGTCAGGAATAATAATGAATAGATGGTCAAAGCCACTGCCTTGCGATTTATGAACTGAAATGGCGTAAGCCAATTCAAAAAACTCCCTCTCGTTTTTTCTAAGGTCTTTCAGTTTGATTTCCTGATAGCCGTCTTCTTGAAATTGTAAAACCTCTTTTCTTGCTTCACGGATAATTCCTATTGAACCGTTAGAAATAAGCAACTCATTTTCCTTGTAGTAATTTTTTGTCCGAATAATTTTGTCGGACTCTTTGAAAAATCCTCCTACTAATTCAAGTTCACTTTCGTTCTTGAATTGTCTTTGGAAAAAATCATTCAACCCGTCTGCACCTGAAAGCCCCGACAAATAGGGGGTAAGAAGTTGAAAATTGTCAAGCGTTGGATTTTTTGTTTTGCCTACACTTCCATTTTTATTTAGTCCTAAAACCTGATGAAGTTTTTCTTGTCGCTTACCGTTAATTGATTGCGAAACACAAAAGCGGTCAAACTCTGATTCAATTTTTTCTTTCAACTCTCTTTCATCTTTCCAATAACAGATTTTGAAACCTTCTGAAACATTTTTGTCTGTCGTGTCAGAATTAAAAATGTTTTCAAGTTCTTCTTCTAATTCCCCTTTTTCTTCAAACGCTTCACTAAGTTTTATCACTTTGTTTTTGCTTAACTCTGAACGCAAATTTCCAACAAGTTCAATGTAGTTTGCATTGTGTTCTGTATCTGATTTTAGGAAATACAAAATGTCTTTCAAAACTTTTCCGTAACCAATTGCTGGCAATTGGTTTGGGTCACCAACTAAAATCAATCGTTTGAAAGATGGTTTGCTGAAATGAAATTTCTCCAACACTTCTAAGAAAGTCAACAAACTTACCATGCTCATTTCATCAATGACAAGATTATTAACTCTTGAAATCGCATCTCTTGAAAATCTTCCATTGTCAACTTCTGAAATCCATTTGGCAATAGTTGATGCTTCAATGTCTTTGAACTTTGAATCTGTCTTCAGGCGAAGTGCTGCTTTGCCTGTTGGAGCAAGCAGTAAATAGTTTTCGCCTTGGGCTTTTATCTCAGTAAGTATGTTCAACAACTCATGAGATTTTCCGCTGCCAGGTCCACCTGCTAAAACAAAAACTCTTTCTGAAAAAATGTTTGTATAAAGTTGTTCTCTGTCTGTACGAAAATCTTCATCATTGAAAGCATCTTTCAATTTCGGTTTTATTTCCGAAACGCAATTGTCAATGTAGCTTTTCAGATTTCTGAATTGTTTGTCGTTGTTTGGTTGCTGCAACAACTCAAGAACTTTGTCTCCAATTTTTTTCTCGGCTTCGTAAATCTCATGCAGATAATAATATCGTGTGTCGTTGGCATCAATGATTTTTAACTTCCAATTATTTTCTTGAAAGAAAGAATCACGGTCACTATTTGATTTTTTGAGAATATCTGTTGCAAGTGTGAGTTCACCTTGCTGATAGAAAAGCGGATATTTTCTTAAAGCATTTTCAAGTTCAGTTGCTTCTTCAAAACAATCTCCATTTTGCTCCAATGATTTTAAATGATTGATGATTACGCAACGCAAACGCCTTTTGTCTGCAATTCCAATTTGCCTTTGCTTGTCCAACCGTTGCATAACACGGCTGTCGGGGAAATACGCAATGTCAATTTTGAAAAGTTCAATTGGTAAATCAATTTCTTCGCCTGTTACTTCATCTTGCAAATTGTCTTGTGGCAAATATTCTTCAACAAGCAAATAAGGGTTATTGCAAATTTCCTCTAAAGGTGTTCTGTCCTTTGTAGCAACTTCTTTTCCGTAAGCATCGTAATCTGAAACTCTGCCTGTTAGAATTCTTGTCAGTTGATGTTTTGAAAGATTCAACATGCTCAACTGTATAAACTGTTCGCTGCTTATTCCTCTTGCTTCTAATCTTTCTTTCAAGTCATACAAATCACCTTTGAAAACTTTAAATGAAATATCAGAAGTTGGGCTGTCAATTAAAGTTTGAATTTTGGTTGGTTGGTCATCGGGTTCTAATTCTTTAATTGAATCAAGAAAGTTTTCAAAAACTTTTTCCTTTTCCAAAATGATTTCAGCCAACTTTACGAAACTTGGAAAGTATCCTCGTTCTTCCCAACAATGCTTGCTTAACTCGTCAAGTTGGGAAATTCTTTTGTTCATTTCTTCGGGAGCAATTACTCCGTCTCGTTGGCAGTCAACCAACTTCTGCCGCATTTTGCTCAGGATGTAAATTGCTTCGTCATCATCAATATCCATTGCCACATACTTGAAGCAATGTGTAAGTTCGGGTTCGTTAACCGAAACTTTTATTTTGTCTAACCATTCTTGTTTCTTTTCAGAATCAGAAACAGTTTTTGATTTCTCAATGTATTCATGGTAAGGCATCATTACCATGCTATGCTTATTAAAATTATACTGTAAAACCCAGTTTACCTCAGGGAAGTTTTTGTTTTTATGAAGTTTTTCCCTTTTCTCAAGTATTTTGTTTAAAGGGCTAAATTTATTTAAGTCCCCCTTCTTTTCTACCAGTGCTGCACCGATTACAAGGTATTGACGTTCTTCCTCAGTAAATGGGTTGCTATACTTAGCATAAATAAATGCGATGCTTTTTTGATTTTTTATCTTTTCTCTAAATAAAGGTGCTCGAACATTATCAAGGTTTGATGGATATGCACCTTCTATGTCTATTTGCTTTTTCGTTCTATTAAATGAAATTGCAAATGGCCAACTAAACATTGAATTTGGTTTCAAAATTTCTGATATAGGTGTCAATTCATTGGGTGCAGCATTATTTATATGGCTGACTGGTATTCCTGAGTTTCCATTAATATTTACACTCCAATAACATGGCGGAACATAATCTACCTCATTGAGATTCTTGCCTGCATATTTTATCTCTTCATCAATACTCTTTTCCTTACTTTTTCGAATACGTTCAGAGAGTAGTGAGTGATAACCACTACAATAACGATTACCTGACGGGTCTTTGCAAACAGTTCCATTCCATGCGTTGTCGTGCCATGCAACACGAAGCGTAAAGTGTCGCAAAGGTTGATTGAATTGCTCCTTCTCAATTTGCTCTTGCATTGATACGCTTGCTTGCAAGCGTTCTTTCTCTTTGTCAATGGCTGCTGCAATTCCCAATGCCCAACTCATTTGTTTGTGAGAAACATTTCTTGTTCTTCCTGCATTTTTCAGTCCTACATAAATTCCTTTCTTGTCAAAGCGTTTCCAGTTGTCTCCCTCACTTGCAAAAGCCAGATATGCTTCCCACTCCTCAACTGAAACCATGCTAAAGTCATTCTCTAATCTTGAAAGGTCGTAAGGGTCTTGTAAATCGTAATTCATCTTTTCAATAATATGTGATTTATACTTTCTTCTTCAATCCATTTTTCTGGAATCAGTTGTTCTAAAATTTGTTTTGCTTCATCAGGGAAAAGTGAATAATCTATTTTAGTTTTCCATTTTGAAATAATGTTGTCAAATTTTATTGGTTCTTGCGGGATTAGAAGTTGAATATTCGGAAAAATATTTTTCTTGATGTCTTGGTAAATTTCAATTCCTCTGTTATCCCAGTCGCACAGATAATAAAATGGAATTGTCGGCTCACTCACAAATTTTAGCTTGGCTGTATTTCGTCCACCCGCAAACCAAAACTCAACATTGTCCAATCTTGGTTTGCTTAACTGATTTAGATTCTCACAAAGAATAATCGTCTTTGGTGTTTTGTTTTTGCAATGCAGAACAAAAAGAAATTGTTGGTTATGTTCTTTTGTCGGTAACTCTGTGACCTGTAAAATTGCAAGTATTGCTTTGTAAAGCGAACTGCCTTCGGTCAAATACTTTGCACTGTCAAAGTAAAGCGTTCCAATTTCCTTTTGAGTTTTTTCAGTGATTAAAATTTCTTCTCTGTCATTTTGGATTCTTACAAGTGAAGTAAGTTCTTCCTTTTGAAAATTTGTTTCTGTCAAGTTGTGAGAACTAAGCAAATTCTCAAAAGATTTGAATTGCGAAAGCAATTCCTTTTTATAGAATGAATCGTAAAGGTTTGTTTTAGAAACTGTCTTTTTATTTATATCTTCAATCAATTCCATTTCATACCAACGCTGCACCAACGGATTTTTAAGAATTGCATTGGAGGTTTCACCGATTGTGAAAAGTTCGTGTAGTTGTTTAAGTGTTTTCCAATTCATCTTGTGTTGTCAGATATTTTTCAAGTTCAATATTCTTTGACTTGGTTTTGAAAAAACTCATTGGAGTATAGTTCCTGAACTTATCTTCCTTGCCTTTTACAAGCATGTGCAAATACCATTCTTCCTCTGTGTATGAGCCAAAAGGTTTGGGTGTCATTGTGATTAACTGATAACCGAATCGCCTTGCAATTTGAGGAAAGATGCTAAAGTTCGTGTCGTCAATGTTTGATAATTCTTCAATGATGATAAACTTGATTCCTGGATTCTTCTCTTGATGCTTTTGAACAATAGATAATCTGCCTATACACAAGAGTGCCAGTGCTGTATATGCTTGTCCGCCACTTCCCAAGTTTTGTTTTCCTTCATCATCTTCCATTTTTACATTGATGGTGAAATAATATTTCGGGTCAAGCAAGTTAGATGGTTCGGGATTTACAGAACTGTAAAACTGTTTTGCAATGTTGCGGATTAAGTTTTCGGGAGAGTTTTCACTTGAAGGTAAATCTTCTGGATTAGTAAATAAGTCAATGCCGTGCTTGTGAACTCTCGTCTTATCTTTCATTTTCTGAATCCAGTCAATATTGATGTCCTTCTTAGGATTAAATTCAACTCTAAATTTATAAGAGTCGCTTATTTTGTTTTTCTCAAAAAAGAAATTCAAGTTTAAAACCGTCTTGCTGAAATCATCATACTGTTTCTCAACCAAAGTGAAAACTTCTGTCAGAATTTTAAGTTGAAGTTCTCCCAATGTTTTAAGGTTATCCGTCAACTCTGAAAGTTTCGTAGTCAGGTTTTCCAAACCAATTTTTCCGCAAAGTAGATTTACAAGCGAATGAAAGTTGAAATAGGGAAGTCCGTCTGATTTATAGATTTCAGGATTATTATTAAATGCCTTTGATTCCTCAAACATTTCGGCAACGTGTAAATATTCCGAATGATAATAAGTTTGTTGCTTCTCAAATTCTGATTTCAGTTCATCTACGATTTCTTGTGTAACATCTCCAAGTTGAAGCAAGTTGTCAAATACCAAATCAGTATTTTCTTCTAATTGATTTTTGGCTTCTCTGAAAAGTTTCTCAGAATGGGATTTGGCTGCTTTTAGAGAAGTGATTTTTGCTGTGCAATCATCCACTATTCTTTTTTGCTCGTCTCGGCTACCTCTTGTTTTTATTCTTGTCTTCTCGATTCCAATTACTTCATCTTCATTTTCATCTCGTCTTTCAACGAGTTTTTCAGTTGTCAATTCCTTTATTGCCAATTCTGTTTTATTAACTGGTTGCTTAATTTCACCTTTGATGTCATTAATGTGTTTTGTCAAAAGTGTAGTAAGCACTTTATTGTTACGGTCAAGTTCACCATCAATTAAACGAACATCTCCAACAACTTTATCAATTTTCGAATTGAGTTCTGCTACTTCTGCTTTTAATTTTTCGATATGGGAGAATGAATCAAAGTTGTCAATAATGAAGTTGATATTTTCCTCTGTATAATTTTTGTTAGGTTGCCATTTTTCAAGTTCAGATTTCCGAACATAGATTTCAAAATACTCTTTATTGTAACCGATATTGATTAGAGCAGTATTCAAATTTTTTATTGCTCCAAGTTCTTCTTCCAAAGCATTAATTTCAAGTTTCGTATTTTCTTTGTCCTTCTCAATCGCTTGTTGAAGTTTTCCTTTGCTATTAAATATTTGCTTTGGCACTAAAGGGAAATACTCTGATATGTCGCCTAAATTTATCCAAATGCCTTCGCCTTCCTTGTCAAATGAGTTCAGTAAACTTTTGGCATTAAGTGTAAAGCGTTTGCCTTGCGAAGAAGAAATTTTCTTTGTGAAAATTTCCTTGAAGTTCATCACAACTGTTTCCTGTTCTCTTGATAATACTTCGTTGTTTTTTACAGCCCAATTAAAAAATGAATTTGGATTGCTACCATCATACAAAGCCAAAACATCTCTCAAAGTTTTAAGAGTATCAGGAATTACTTGACTTCTCTCATTATAAAAATCATAAGCCGTTGAATAGTCCTCACTCCATTTTGATTTCTTAAACTCATTGAACAATTCCATATCCTTCAAATCGTCTAACTTCCTTTTTTGCCCTTTCAATAATTCATGCTGAGAGAATGCTGATTGAATTGCTATAATGGTTTTATGTTCGTCAACAATCGGTTTGAATATTTCTAACTTCTCAATAAAGTTTGTATCAGTTCTTAATTTATCTTTTAACGTTTCAATGTTTTGCTTTCCTGCTTCCGCTTGCTGTTCTTCTAATCGTATTCGTATTTCATTGCAGATTTCTTTCTGCTCAATCATTTTTGAATAAGAATCTTTACATTGAACCTCATATTCTTCCTTGTGAGTTTTGTAATCATCATGTGCTTTATTTAGTTTGGTTTCGTTTACATTGAACGCTTTCTCATCCGCTTTGAAAGTATTGAAAAGCAAGTGAGCATTTTTTGAAAGATAATCTTTTCTTGCACTTTCATAAGCTGTGTTGGTGCTTTTCAGGTGTTCAAGTTTGGCTTGCTTTTGTTCAAGTGTATCAATCTCAACTTTTGACTTGTGGTAGTTCCGAATATGTTCATTCAAAACTTCTTTTCTTGATTCAAAAGTTGCTTTTATTTCCTCATTATCTTCAAACAGAAAATCCTGTAAACTTCTTGACTTGTTAATGTCAAGAGTTTTGGCTCTTGAAAATGATTGCAAAACCTTTGCAAAGGATTTTAGATTTACTTCTTTGGTTAAGTTAATTGGAATGATTTGATTTTTGAAAAGCAAATCAAAGTAGTTGTTCACTTCTTCACGATTGAAAAAATCTTTGAGATGAATTTTATAGTTATCGTAAAGATTTCTCTTCAATGCTTTCAAATCGAAAATGTGACCAGTATCGGAAATAAAATCATTGGCTTTAAGAGCTTGCTCAAACGGCTTTAGCCGTGAACCCTTGGTTTCAAAATCTTCGCCTTGCTGAATGATAAAAGGTCTTACTGGAACTCTTGATGTGTTAGGAATGAAAACGCCAATCGTTATAAACTTGCCTTTTGATTTTTCAATATTCAAGAAACTGTAAGCAAACTGAATCCAGTCTTTTTCAAGTGGAATGCTGTCAATCTTTCTCTTGTCTTTATCTAAACCTTCTGTTCCTGATTTCCATTCGTCTCTTAAAGGAACAAAAATCAATTGTAGCAAGTCCGCAATAATAGATTTGCCTAAACCATTATTGCCGGTGAAGTCAGTCCTTACACTGTGCAAATGGTAGTCAACATTTTCATGTTGCCGAACTCCTACGGTTGATATGGAATATATTTTAGGATAGTTTTCCATTTGTTAAATAATCTTGAATTGAATCTACTTTGCCAATTACATCTCTGTAAAGTCGACTTATTCTTTCAATGCTCGGCATAATTTCAAATTTTAATTCATCAACATTTTTTATTTCTACCCAACCCAACTTCTCAAAATCTTTTAAAATACTTTTCACTTTGTCTTTTACGCCTTGTTCCTCGTTAATTGTGTAACTTGGTTTTACTCTGCCGAAAAGTAATTTCTGCCAAAGCTCTTTGTGTTCGCTTTCTTTAAAAATCTGGTCAAGTTCAGTCCATTCAATTTCTTTGTGTTCAAAGAATTTGTCTTTGAACATATTCAAAAGAAGTATTGCAAAAATTACTTTCTCATCTTCCAACTCCTTACTCCTATTTTCTTTTCCAAACTTTCCTTTTCCATCCTCAGGAAAATCTAAATAGTAAAAAGTTTGGTTGTCGTTTTTATCTCTTACTAAATTCATTTGAAAGAATGTCGGATAATATTCTTTCAAACCTTTCTCGTAATACTCGTCAACAAAAGAAAATATTCGGCTGTCATTGCCGTAATCCTGCAAATGTTTTCCCTGCTTCAATGCAATATCTGCATCAGCAAAATATTTCCTTGCTCTGTCGGAATTTAGGAATTGATAGTTTTGATTTTCATTTTCCATAATGATAATTCGTTTTCTTGTTTTGAAATTTCTTCTTGCTCAATCGTTACAACTTGGTTCTCAATTTTATTGTGCTGCTCTATTAAACCGAAGCAAACATTTATCGGAACTTCAAGATTGTTTTCTTGCTCAATTATTTTGTCAAACCAGTTTTCAAAATCAATTTCCTTTCCCGATTTCATTTCCGAATTGATTGTGTCTAACCACTGTGAAGTTGATTCTTGAATTTTTAATAAAGCAAGTCCTTTTCTTCGTTCTGCTTCTTGGTGCGATTTGTCAAAGTTTTGTTTCTGCGGTTGAGCTGTGTTGATGGTCTTAAAGTCTATTTTAGGGATTGCAACAAACTTTGTCGGGATAAACGGAATGAGTTTTCTTTCCAGTGCATCGTGCAGTTTGATTTCTCCCTTTTCATATCTACTTGTATTTAGCAGTAGCGTTAGAAACTTTTCAATTTGGATTTTGAATAGTTGCTTATGTTTTAAAGTGTCAAACAAATTCTTCAATCGCTTTGATGCAAGTTGAATTTTATCATTGATAGAACTGATTCTCCTGTCAATGTTTTGAAAGAAATTATCAACCTCTCTTTGCATTTTATCAAAGCGAATAAAAGTTTCTTCGTCTTGCGAAAACTTATCCTTTAATGATTTGATTTTATTGAGAGTTTCGTTTTTGTAATCAAGTGTGTTTATTAAATCTATTGTTTGCGTTTCAAGCTGCTTGAAAATTTCAGTAAACGAATTGATTAGCTCTTTTGGGTTTTGAACTTCAGGTTTCAAAAGGTTTCTCAAATCGCTAATCTTTTCTTCAATCGCTGTCTGCAACATTTCGGTATTGCGTAAAATGGTTTTTTGTGCTGGCAAAAAGTTATGTTCAAACCAATGGCTAAAATTTTCAATATTCAACAAATCATCTTCTTGAAGTGGCAAAGTCCGATTTAATACGTGGTAGAGTTCAAACTTTTTGAGTTCGGGTTGAACTTGGTCAATAAGCAACCTGCACAACTCTTTTGCGAAAACAGTCAGGTGCATGTAATATTTGTTTCCGATTATCTGCGTATGACAAAAGTGTGAACTCAATTTTTTCAAAAGTGTTTCTTTCTGCACTCCTGTTCCTTTTTTTAGAAATTCAACAACTTCTTCAATTGTATCGTCAAGGTCTTTTTGTTCAAAGTCCTCATTGATATAACCTTCTTCAATTTTCTGATACAACCAAACAAGTAATAGCATTGACTCCTCGTTCTGAGGAACGATGTCAGAAAAGTTTTTAGATAGCGATATGAGGACTTCTTTTTCCAAAATATTATTCTCTAATTTATAAATTAACTACCTACGAGATTGAAATAAAGCGTAGGAAAAGCGGCTCTTTTGGTTTTGCCTTCGGGTTGGCTTTGTGGGTGGCGGCAAAACCAAATGTGCCGCTTGTGCGGTGGCAAAAGCAATTCAATTTTTTTTGTGCGGTGGGGGTGTTTTAATTTTTTTATAGCGTTGGCATGAGTGTCGTACTGTCCGCCCGAACTGTCCCGCAGTTATGTTGCCTGTATGTCGTTGTTCACCTGTCAAAATTTATCGTCTTAAAGTTTGTTGTCAGTTCGTATGTTTAAAGGTTGCGATGCTGTCAAATACGCTTTCTGCTAACGTTTTGCAGCTACCCGAAGGGCGGGACTTTTACCACAAAAATTGAATTGAAAAACTAATGTTCCATTAAGCACCAAACTGTCTTTGGAACACGAAATCCCGCCTTTTGGGTAGGTGCTGTTGAACCCAACCTTCGGTAGCCGCGTTTCTCAACCAAGTTACTGAAAATATGCTTAGCATGATGTTTCACCAAAACAGAACATTATGAAAAAGCAAAGAAAACCGTACAACACCATT
>Ga0172372_10011827_pt1 | contig 11047 bp, 4 predicted proteins | sample LakKiv5m_2_FD_114544 | JGI IMG/M metagenome (GOLD analysis project Ga0172372, IMG submission 114544) | Freshwater microbial communities from Kabuno Bay, South-Kivu, Congo - kab_092012_9.5m | ecosystem: Environmental > Aquatic > Freshwater > Lake | place: Democratic Republic of the Congo... | reverse complement strand
TATAAAAAATATGGTGGCGAAAAAAAAGTCTCCACCGGTTGGGTAAGCAATACCTTATTCGAACCACACATTGGCGATAGCATTTTTAAATCCATGGCTCAACAATTGCCATCATTGTCTATTCTCTATCGTCATCAACCCAATGGCGCAATAATCAAAGGGGAACAAGTGCAAGGGGCCATAGTTCGTAACTTATATAATAATCGACTCACTTATATTTTTGCGCAACAGGTAATTGATGCCACTGAACTCGGTGATTTCCTCGCGATGGCGAAAGTGCCTTACAACATAGGCATGGAAGCCAACAGTACCACAGGTGAAAACATACCTGTGCCTGCCACCAATGACATCATTCAAGATTTAACCTGGGTGGGCATTTTAAAAGATTATGGTGCAAAAGCAGACTGCACCATTACCCGCCCTGCGGGATATGACCCTACTGAATTTGATGGCAGCTGTACGAATTATTTTTTCGACAAGAACAGAAAAGCCCCCAATGTGGATGCAAAAAAAATGTTGGATTATGGCAAGCTGCCCAACCAAAAATACATGCTCAACTGGCCCATTTTTGGCAATGATACCTACCTGAATATTATTGAGTTATCAGAAGCAGATCGGGAAAAAGAATTGGAAAAAGCCAAACAAACCACACTCCGCTTCATCTATTTTATTCAACACGAATTAGGATTTAAGCACCTTGGATTACCCAATGATGAATTCCCTACTCCAGATCGGCTTGCTTTAATACCCTATCACCGGGAAGGTAGAAGAATGCAGGGACTAGTACGTTTCAATGTTCGTCACATTGCTACTCCATATACCAATGGCGAACCCCTTTATCGTACGGGCATATCTGTTGGCGATTACCCGGTAGACCATCACCACAAGAAAAATCCGTTGGCTCCTCAACACCTGGAGTTCTATCCGGTTCCCTCTTTCAATGTACCCTTGGGTGCTTTGATTCCAAAAAACACCGGTGGACTAATCGTTGCTGAAAAAGCTATCAGCGTATCTAATCTAGCCAATGGCACTACCCGCCTGCAACCCTGTGTACTTTTAACCGGGCAGGCAGCCGGTACTCTCGCAGCGCTCAGTGTGAGCATGAAAAAAAATCTGGCAGCTGAAGTACCTATCCGTTCTGTACAAGCAGCACTTCTGGCAAGCAAAGCATACATCATGCCGTACTATGATGTCAATATCAATCATTCACTTTTTGAATCGATACAACGCATTGGAGCCACCGGCATTCTGCGTGGAACCGGCAAACCGAATGCCTGGGCAAATCAAACCTGGTTCTATCCGGACTCATTGGTCAATACCGATACATTATTAATGGATATCCGCCCGTTCAAGGGTATGGAGTCGATTGTCATCAAGGAAAAAAATCTCACAGTTACCAAGGCAATACAATTGATCAGCACCATTGCTAAAGCAAATACAGTTAAAGGAAAATGGAGCTGGAAAAAACCTGAACAATTCAACAAGCAGATAGCTGCTGCCTGGAAAGAATGGGGCTTTGGTAACTTTTCGAACAACCAGTTCATCACTCGGGGGCAGTTGGCCAGACTGTTGGATGCAACAGTAGATCCATTCAACCTGCTACCCGTTAATCATCAGGGACAATTTTAATTGCTATACTAAAACTAAAAAATCAACCAACATGAAAAAGCTATCCTTCCTTCTTGGCATGTTGCTGTTACTGCTTCAGCAGGCAACGGCACAGCAAATCAGGGTGTCGGGTAGGGTTACCAGTGCCGGAACAGGTAATCCAGCTGAAGGCATTTCTGTTGTGGTAAAAGGCAAAAAAGCCGGTACCACTTCGGGCGCCAACGGAGACTTCAACATCCTCGCCGACAAAAACGCAGAACTGGTATTTTCCGGAATCGGCTTTACTTCCAAAGAAGTAAAAGTTTCCGGAGACTTCCTAGACATTACACTTCAGCCCACATCCGGTGATCTGGGTGAAGTTGTGGTAGTAGGTTATGGTGCGCAGAAAAAAGCCAGCTTGACCGGATCACTAGTAACACTGAATAATACTGCGTTGAACCGCAGACAGGTTTCCAGTACCAGCCAAACCTTGCAAGGTCTCGCACCGGGTGTTACTGTGCAACAACAATCCGGTCGTCCGGGTGCTGATGGCGCGAGTATAGTAATTCGTGGTCAGGGTTCTATTTCAGGTAGCAATGCCCCTTTGATCATCGTGGATGGTCTCGCTGTAGGATCACTCGATCTTATCGACCCGAACGCCATCGAGAGCATCACTTTATTGAAAGACGCTGCTTCTACCTCTATCTATGGTAACCGCGCCAGCAATGGTGTTGTTTTGGTTAAAACAAAAAGAGCCAGCGGTAACCAAACCAAAGTAAGCTACAACGGATTTGTTACCAAGCAGGAAGCAACTGCGATTCCTGAGCGCGTAAGTGCCATCGATCACATGGTGCTCAGTAACGTGGCTGAACAAAACAGAACGGGCAATCCCGCCGCTTTTGTTTTCCCACAAGCTTTAATAGACAGGTACAGAACTACACCTGCCAACAACCTCGATGTGATTGACACCGACTGGTTGAAAGAAGTATTGACCAATACCGGATTAATGCAAAACCACAACGTTCAATTGAATGCCGGCGGTGAACGCATGAATTTATTTGGATCCTTTACTTACCTGTCACAGCAAGGCTTGATTCCGAACAGTTCATTCAACAAATATGATCTTCGTCTGAATCCCGAATTCAAAGTAAACAAAAAGCTTACGCTTTCAGGTGTACTGGCTTATACCAATAGCATCACCACCAATCCTTCAACCGGCTCTGCTGAATTCATCATACGACAGGCCATTGGCTTACCTGCCATTGGTGGTGGTAAATTTGGTCCGGGTCAATATGGTACAGCCGCACAGTCCAATAACCGCAACCCAATTGCCATGGCGGAAGCCACCGGTAACTCTGTGGTGAATAATAACATTTTGCTTACCCGCTTTGGATTCAATTACCACCCGATTGCCGGATTAGAAATCGAGGGTTATTGGGGACGTCAGACTTCCAATCCTTATTCCAAAACATGGGTAACTGCTGCAAACATCTTTCAACCTAATCTGGCCACTTCTTCATATTCTCTCATAGGTACCTGGCCTGGCACTACCAGCCTTTCTGAAGCATGGACCAATAACGTGTATACAACTTACTTGGGACAGGCAACTTATACAAAAAGAGTAGGTGATCATACATTCAAATTACTGGCAGGCGGACAATCGGAGTTGTTTACCAACTATTTCTTTGGTGCTTCCCGTCAGGGATTCATCAACCCGAATCAGCCTTTCCTGAATTTAGGTGCTGGCATCCGTGACAACAATGCCGGTGCCTCTGAATTGGCCCTTGCAGGCTTCTTTGCCCGTTTCAATTATAGCTATAAAGAGAAATACTTCCTGGAGTTGAATGGTCGCCGCGATGGTACATCTCGCTTTTCCCAAGCCCTCGATAAACAGTGGGGTAACTTCGGCGCCATCTCCGCTGCCTGGGTCTTCTCGAAAGAGAAATTCATGGAAGCATTTGATAAAAACATCGTATTCGGTAAGTTACGTGCCTCACTGGGTGCTAATGGCAACCAAAACATCGGCAACAATTATGCGTACGATGCCTTCTATGCCCAATCAGGTTATAGCAACCCCAACAACGGAACCAACGCTTATTTTGGTAACGTGACCAATCTCGGATTGGCACTGTTACAATTCGCTAACCCTCAACTGAGTTGGGAAACATCTAAGCAATGGAACATCGGTCTTGACCTGACCCTTGCCAAAAACTTTACTTTCACAGCAGACTACTATGTAAAAACACTAAAGAACATGTTGCTGCAGCGGACACTCCCCGCATCTGCCGGCGGTCTGACCAATCCTTTTGTGAATGCCGGTAACATGGAAAACAGAGGATGGGAATTTTCAGTTAACTACAAAAACAGATTCGGAAAACTTGGTGTGGATGTAACAGGTATGATCTCGGATGTAAAAAATCAGGTGCTGAATCTGGTAGAAGGAACACCTTTCATAGGTGATGGTATTCGCACAGCACCCGGACAAGCCCTGGGTTCTTATTTTGGATATGTTACTGCAGGTTACTTCGATGATTCAACCGCTATCAAAGGAGCACCTGTTCAGTTTGGTATTCCCTGGAGCCCAAATCCAACCGTTGGACCAAAACCCGGTGACGTTCGGTATGAAGATCTGAATAAAGACGGAAGAGTTGATGCCAATGATAGAACCTTCATTGGTAATGCTTTCCCTCGTTATGAATACAGCATCAACATTAACCTTAATTATGGCAATTGGGACCTGAACATATTTGGTCAGGGAGTTGGTCAAAGAAACAACTTCCTGAGTGGTACAGGTGCCGTACCTTTCAACTCCGCAGACTTCGCCGCTTCCCTGCTGAATATTCACAAAGATTATTGGAGAGCCGATAACCCTAATGCTCTCTTTCCACGTCTTTTGCCTTCCGGTTCAGGCGGTAACAACTACCTGCTGGCTACCCAGTGGATCAGGAGTGCGGCTTACTTCCGTATTAAAAATATCAACCTGGGATATAATCTTCCCCGTACCATACTCAATAAGACTAAAATCAGCAGTCTTCGCATCTATTTCAGCTGCCAGAATTTGCTGACTTTATCTCGGGCATGGAAAGGATTTGATCCGGAGATCAATAGTGCCAACGCTGAATTTTATCCGCTTATGCGCACTTTCACAGGTGGAGTTAACGTAACCTTTTAATGAAACTGCAAAAACCAATCAAATGAAAAAGATATTATTACTGCTGGTTCCCATTGCCGTTTTCGGGTTGAGTGCCTGCCAGAAATTTTTGGACAGAAAGCCACTGGATGCCTCTTCGGCAACAACTTTCCTTAGCAATCAGGCTGAAATGGAACAAGGTCTTACCGGTGTATATGGAGCTTCCATGTGGGTAATTGCCAACAATATTCCCATGTTATTTGAAATAGAGTCTACTACAGACATGGCCATGAAAAGAGGAGGCAACGCTGCCGACCTCATAGCAATGGGTGACGGTGGCCCATTCCTTTTCAACAATGCCATCGTTAGCAGTGCCTGGAGCCAGGCTTACCGACTTGTACAGCGTGCCAACCAACAAATCGCCGGCATGGAGAATGGAAAAGCCAATGTGCCTGCTGCTACCTTCAATCGCATCAAAGCGGAAGCTCTTGTTTTAAGAGCCTGGGCTTATCTGCATCTCGCGGGATGGTTCGGTGATGTGCCTCTTTACAAGGCCCCACCTTCCGTTAACGAAGTACTCACTGCCAGACGCACTCCGGTAGCTACTATAGTAACAGAGTTAAGCAAAGACATGGATGAAGCCGCAGCAGCTTTTGATGCAGCCGGAACGGCGCCTGTTCAAACACTGGGTCGTGTCAACAAAGCTGTTGCATTGGGCATCAAAGCTAAACTTGCTTTATTGATCAAAGATTACAGAACAGCTGCTGCTGCCTGTAAGTCCATTATCGATGGCGGACAATACTCGCTGAATCCAGTTTTTCCGAACCTGTTTTCATTGGCAGGACAAAGAACCAATGCAGGCAGAGAGATTCTATTTATTCAAAATTATCCTACCGATGTGAATGAGCCACAAAACTGGGGACCCATCCTGGGCGTACCCCGTCAGGTGACCAATTCACAATCTAGCCACTTCCCTTCTCAGGCACTGGTAGATCAGTTTGAAGACAGAAGCGGTAACAGAATAGATGCTTCTACTACATACGATCCGGCTAATCCCCGCCTGAACAGAGACCGTAGATTATTCTGGAGCATTTATCTGCCCGGTGATACTATGGTGCATTTTGCTTCTAAAACAGCAGCTCTTCCCTATAACAACCTGCGTGAGAGAACAATCTTTAATATACATTCCAACATCAGAAGGAAATTTAACTGGAATACCGGAGTGTATGATAATGTTACCACCAATAACGACTGGATTGGAGCTCAAGCAGCAGGCATCCAGTGGCAGGTTAGTGCAACCGGAAACATCGGTGGAGTAGGATATGTATGGAATAAATACAATGATTCAACCCAGTACACATTCGAATCAAAAGTCGGCTTCATCCTGATGCGTTATGCAGAGATACTGTTAACCTATGCTGAAGCCAAGATTGAACTCAATGAAATTGACGGAACCGTAACAGGTGCTATAAATCAAGTACGCGCACGTGCCGGTCAACCTGCTACTGCACTTACCTCACAATCTGATCTGCGTACACTGGTGCGTAGAGAAAGAGCTGTTGAGTTTGCAAGTGAGGGTCTGCGTCTTTTCGACCTGAGAAGATGGGATATTTATGGCAAAGCTAATAGTGTACCGATTGTCGGCTTCTCATTAAATCCGGCTGTACCCGCTGCTCGCCCTGTTTTTGATGCAGACAATGTGCCTAACTACTCTTCCAGCATCAACCAGCGGATCAGATTCAGGAACCAAACCAGAGCCAATACAAATCCTAAGTATAAACTCTGGCCGATTCCACAACCAGAAATTGACAATAATCCGAACCTAACCCAAAATACCGGATGGTAATCGCTTCATAGTTGGTTGTTTATATACAGAAGGCACCCGAATGGGTGCCTTCTTCATTTTATACCAATCATTGACTTAATTGCTTCCCCTTGCTTTCAAAAATTATCTCGTCCGGCCAAGCACTCAGTAATTCAATTGAATTTATTTAAGAACGTATTTCAGTTCTCCACCCTGCAATAACTGTTGATGAGTAATATATGAAGTTGGTATCTTCTTGCCATTCAGCCAAACCTGATGAACATAAGCGTTCTTGTGTCTTCTCCCCCGGGTAGTAATCTTCAGTTGCTTGCCATTGGGCAATACAAGTATGGACTCATTCACGAGCGGAAAGCCTATCACATATTCCCCGGATGCCGGATTCATTGGATACATCCCAAGAGAAGTCCATATATACCAGGCACTCATCTGACCACAATCATCATTTCCGGTCAACCCATCCGGTCCATTTTTGTACATGCTGTCTGCCACAACTTTAATCCACTTAGCTGCTTTTTCTCGATGTCCCAGGGCACTGTACATATAAATGATATGATGACTGGGTTCATTGCCATGAGCATACTGACCGATCAAGCCGGTAACATCCACAGAAGTGTTTTCTCCGTGCAGCTCTGATGGCGCATTGAACAAGTCATCCAATTTCTTTACTAATTTTTCTTTCCCTCCCATCAATTCAGCAAATCCCTGAACATCATGGGGCACAAAAAAACTATGCTGCCAGGCAGTACCCTCAATATACTGACCATCAAAACCGTGTTCTGATACCAGTGGATCAAAATTAGGCAGGAATTCTCCCCGGCTATTTTTAGCACGCATAAAACCTGTAGCAGCATCGAATAACCGTTGATAACTTTTAGAGCGCCCCATGAACAGCGCATAATCATCCATTTTCCCCAATTTTTTCGCTACCTGAGCTATGCACCAGTCATCAAAAGCATATTCAAGTGTAATGGTGACACTCCAACCATGTTTGTCCTGCGGCAGATAGCCATACTTAATATAATCCTGTGTTCCGCGTTGCTGTTGAAAAGCACTCTTACGCATAGCAGTATATGCCTTTTCTACATCAAAGCCACCCAGATTTTTAAGAATTGCATCCGCCAAAACCGGTATAGCATGATACCCTGTCATCGTATTGGCCTCCCAGGTACTAATATCCCAAACCGGTAACAAACCATTGTCTTCATAAAACCGGAGCATACTGTTGATCATCTCCGGTAAGCGCTCTGTCTGTGTAATAGTAAACAAAGGATGCAAAGCCCGGAACGTGTCCCAAAGGGAAAAAATAGTATACTTCGATTGTCCATTATCCGTGGTTAGCACCCTGTTATCCTGGTTTCGATAGGTGCCGTCAGCATCAGAATACAGGGTTGGGGAAAGACAGGTACGATATAATGCCGTATAGAAACGAGTTGCCAATGCCCTGTCACTGGTGTCAATTGTAATTCGTCTCAATTCTTTCTCCCAGGCAGATTCCGATTCCTGAAAAACCTGCTCAAAAGACTTGTTTTTGATTTCACTTAGTGCGGCCAGTGCTTTGTCAATACTGACACTGCTAAGTCCTGTTCGAACCAAAACTGATTTTTCATTTCCTCCAATCTGAAGCAACAACTTCAATGCTTCTCCTTCCGCTTCTTTTCCGCCTTCTTTTGTAGCACCTATGAACCTACTGTAAACTATAGGTTGATTCAATCGAGCCGCGAAATAGACACGTTGATTTTTTGCCCATCCGGTAGAATAGCGGTAACCTGCTATGGTGGAGTCATCAATAACTTTTACATAAGCCGCTGTGGTCTTGTCCCAGTTGATATGAAAACCAAGATCGATTCTCAGCCAACGATTTTTTTGTTTGAACTGATATCGATGAAAGCCACAACGGGCAGACGCAGTCAATTCACAGTTGATACCATTGTTAAGTTGAACCCGATAATACCCCGGAGATGCCTTTTCATTGCTGTGTTGAAAAGCTTGTTTCATGAATCTGGCTTCTGCTCCGCTTGTATCTGAAAGTGGAAGAAATGAAATATCACACCAGTCTCCTATTCCTGTTCCATTGAGATGGGTATGGCTAAACCCTGCAATGCTGTCACTGCTGTAATGATATCCACTGCTCCAGTCCCACCCTTCTGTTCCATTATCCGGACTCAACTGAACCATTCCGAAAGGATAAGCAGCTCCCGGATAGGTATGCCCGTGACCACCGGTTCCTAGAAATGGATCAACGTATTGAATATAACGTTGTGAAAAAGCAGGCACTGCCAACAGGCCGTTTCCCAGCATGGCAAGTAGTAACAATCTTATTGTCATAAATTATCGGATGAATGGATATTGTCCCTGAAACCAGGCAGCCCGATCCTTGATGCCTTCGTAGAAAAAGAAAGATTCCCCTTTGAAACCATTCAAACGGTTGCTTTGAATCATTGAAGTCAAGAATCCATCGGTAGCAGTATAAGTCCCTGACCGAAGCAATACGCCTGCATAGATGGGTACTGAAGGATTGCGGTGAAATGATTTTTGCTGTTGTAATACCCCGTTGTAAGCAGCAATATCATATCGATAACATTGTGGAATCACTGCATCCACCCATCCACTATCTACCCAGGTAGGCCAATCTTGTAAATATTCAGTTTGGCTCCAGGGATAAGGACTGGGAGACATAGAAAGCTGCATATTCGGCTTGATAGATTTGATTTCATTGCGCAAGCGTTTAACAAAATCGTTGAGCTTTTTCACCCGCCAATTCACCCAATTGGTTTCAGCAGGGTTGTTGGGTGGTGTTAGGTTTCCTGTTTCTGTTCGGTACAATGCACTCGTATAAGCATCATATCCTCCATTAGAAGGCATGGCGGGTAGCCTGTCATCTCCCTGTACTCCATCTACCTCATATTTAGTGACTACTTCTTTGAACAGATCAATCATGAATTGCTGTACTTCGGGATGTATTCCATTCAACCAGTCGAAACCATTTTTGATCAAGAGGTTTCCTGCCACATCACGGCCCGCCCAATCGGGCTTGGCCGCTACGATCGGACCGCCATTTGCTGAAAAAGAAGAAGCAAAACCATATTCAAACCAGGCATGCACTTTCATGCCTAGTATCTTGGCTTCATCGATGCATTCTTTCAAAGGGTCTCTTCCTGCATATCTCTCTAATTGAGTCCTGCCGATCAGGTTCTGCATTACTGTGCTGGGATAAATGGTTCTGGCATTGTTGTATACCACAACAAAAATGTGATTCATACCGGCTGCCTTGCAACTGGTGACCATGTTTTTGATATTCTCCCTGCTATCTAGGGCCGTACTGGCAGTGGTTGTAACCCATACTCCGCGCATGGCATTGGGATCCCATACCGGACTAGGTGGTGGATTGGGGGTTGGTGGAGTAGGCGTAGGATTATTGCCTCCCCCGGTATTACCCCCAGATTTGGTACAACCCGCTGCTATAAAAACAGGCAAAGCCACCATAAATAGCAAGCGGAAAAAAAAGCGGGTACAACCAAAATTTATTTGCATGAAAAAGGGGTAATAATAAGGTACTAAATTAAAAAAATTATAAATTCACCTATAGTTTTTAAAAAATTTTAATTAATAAATTTTTTGTCGCACCAATGAATCAAGCCCCCAACAAATCCCGGCACCCATTTTATTGGATCCCCACCACTTGGTTCGCAATGGGACTACCGAATTTGGTACTGGGTGGCACCATAGCTTCACTTTTATACAAGAGCCTCGGATATTCTGACGCTCAAATTGCTTTTTGGACAGGTGTAATAGTACTTCCCTGGAGTTTTAAACCACTCTGGGGCCCTTTTATGGAGCTGTATAAAACAAAGAAGTTCTACATTCAGCTCTCCCAAATTGCATGTGGACTCCTTTTCGCTCTATCCATATTAACGCTGTATTCTAATGCTTTTTTCCCACTTTCTGTTACACTTTTTTTCTTGATAGCATTTTTTGGTGCCACCCAGGATATGGCTGCAGATGGTATCTACCTGAGCGAATTGTCTGCCAGCGATCAGGCAAAATATGTGGGTTGGCAAGGAACATTTTATAATGTGGCGAAAATTTTTTCCAACGGTGGTATGGTCTTTCTGGCAGGTACACTAATTCCCATCATTGGAAATCGCGATGCCTGGGCCATAGTACTGGCAGTATATGCAGTTATCATGCTGCTCTTGGGCATCTATAACCGACGTGTACTCCCCGATTCCGAAACTGGAAGAAAGGTTGCCAATATAAATGAGGTTTGGAATACACTCAAAGATGTTATTGTTAGTTTTTTTCGGAAAAAACATATTGGTGCCGGTATTCTTTTCATCGTACTCTACCGATTCGCAGAAGGTCAAGGCATCAAAATAATGCCCTTGTTCTTAAAAGCTGAACGGGCTGCCGGCGGTCTGGGATTATCAGAAGCAACAGTGGGATTATTGACCGGCATTTACGGAACCGCTGCATTCGTTTTGGGCTCATTGGCTGCCGGTTATTTT
>Ga0172372_10011825_pt1 | contig 11048 bp, 9 predicted proteins | sample LakKiv5m_2_FD_114544 | JGI IMG/M metagenome (GOLD analysis project Ga0172372, IMG submission 114544) | Freshwater microbial communities from Kabuno Bay, South-Kivu, Congo - kab_092012_9.5m | ecosystem: Environmental > Aquatic > Freshwater > Lake | place: Democratic Republic of the Congo... | reverse complement strand
TGAATTTCGAGACCGGGGTGGACATCGCGAACGCGTTGAGTGTGTCGACGTCGGCGAACGGGTCGATCTGTATGTACGTGTACGGCACGGCGGACCTGATCGTCGACGTGGCCGGCTATTACGTCGATCATGATCACGATGACCGGTATTACACCGAGGCTGAGGTCGATGCCGCGTTGGCGGCCAAGGCCGACACGACCGATGTGATGGCCGAGTTGGCCGACAAAGCCGACCGCGAGGACTTGTATTCCCCGATCGGCTCGACGCCGGTGACCGTGGACGATGATGGCGAATACACGTCGATTGCCATCGGCACCAACGGATTCCCGATCATTTCCGCCTACAAAAGGGTGGGGGGTGATCTGCAGGTGGCGGCGTGTCTCGATGCGGTGTGTTCTGCCTCCACGTTGACCACCGTTGACTCAAGCGGCGACACCGGTCTATACACGTCGATTGCAATCGGTACCAACGGACATCCTGTGATTTCCTACTACGACCTGACGAACGGCGATCTGCGGGTGGCTGCGTGCCTCGATGCGGTGTGTTCTGCCGCGACTAAGACGACCGTCGATTCGCCCGGCAACACGGGACGGTACTCGTCGATCGCCATCGGGAAGAATGGCTTTCCGGTCATCGCCTACGAGGACTACACGAACGGTGCACTCAGAGTTGCTGCTTGTGGGAGTTTCGATTGCGGTGAGTCGACACTGACCACGGTCGAGTCGACAGGATTCACGGGCTCCCACACGTCGTTGGCGATCGGATTGGATGGATTTCCCGTGATCGCCTATCACGAGTTCTCGACCATGGATCTGCGGCTGGCGACGTGTCTGGACATCTCCTGCTCCACGTCGACCCGGCAGACAATCGACGGATCCAACAGTGTCGGTTGGGACATTTCGCTCGCCATTGGTGCCAACGGCTTTCCAATCGTCGCCTACTATGACCTGGCCAGCGCTGATCTACGACTTGCGGCCTGTACCAACCAGACCTGTTCGCTCAATACCGTGACTGTGATCGACGCGACCGCTCGCTACCCAGCGATTGCGATCGGGTGGAGCGGACTTCCCATCATCGCGTACTCCGACCAGGCTCGCCAGGCCATGCGGGTGAGGGTGTGCAACAACTCCACCTGCTCGACGTCGATGACGTCGATCGTCGATTCGGGGGTCAGCACCAGAAACACGTCGATCGCGATCGGCGCCAACGGGTTTCCTGTCATTTCCTACTACGGCCAATCGAACGGCGAGCTACGGGTGGCGGTTCCGTGGTGGGTGGTCGGCGGCCGCTGAAAACAATCCCAAACTGGGGGGCTTTCGTGACGGTATAGCGCCGAAAAGCCCCCCAGAACGCGGAGGGGTTACAGGCGCTGGATGATGGTGGCGGTGCCCATGCCACCGCCGGTGCACATGGTGATCAGCGCGGTTTCCTTGCCCTGACGCTCCAGCTCGTCGAGAGCGGTCTGAATGAGGATCGGGCCGCTGCCGCCGATGGGGTGACCCAAGGCGATCGCTCCACCGTTCACGTTCACGTTCTCGGGGGTGATACCCAACTCGCGCATGGCCTTCAACGGAATCGCCGCGAAGGCCTCGTTGATCTCCCACAGGTCGATGTCGCTCACCTTCATGCCCGCACGCTCGAGACACTTCTTCGACGCGGGCGCGGGAGCGGTGAGCATGATCACGGGCTCGGCGCCGGCCACCGCCGACATCACGATGCGGGCGCGCGGCTTCAGGCCGTGCGCTTTGGCGTACTCGGGGGTGGTCACCATGATCACGCCCGCTCCGTCCACCACGCCCGACGAGTTGCCCGCGTGGTGCACATGGTTCACGCCGGCGATCCGCGGGTACACCTGCTTGCACATGTCGTCGAACGATTTCTCGAATCCGTCGAGCACTCGCCCGCCGAGCCGCTCGAACGACGGTGCCAAACCGGCCAACGACTCCATGGTGGTGCTCGGCCGCAGGTGCTCGTCCTTGGCCAACGCCACCGAACCGTCGGGGTTCAGGATCGCCACGATGCTGCGATCGAAGCGCCCCTCTTCCTGGGCTCGCGCGGCGCGCCGCTGACTCTCGAAGGCCAGCGCGTCCACGTCCTCGCGGGTGAAGCCCTCGATGGTGGCGATGAGATCCGCCGACACGCCCTGGGGCACCAGCGGGTACATCTCGCGCAGAGCGGCGTTGCCCACCGTGAAGTCGGGCGGGCCGCTGGGAGCGGGCCAACGCGACATGGACTCCACGCCTCCGGCCACCACCACGTCCTGGTGTCCGGCCTGCACCGCCATGGCCGCCCACGACACGGCCTGCTGACCCGAGCCGCAGAAGCGGTTGATCGTCACGCCCGGGGCCTCCACGGGCCAACCGGCGGCCAGCACGGCCATACGTCCGATGCACGCGCCGTGATCGCCGGCGTCGTTTCCGTTGCCGATGATCACGTCGTCGACGTCAGCGGGATCGAAACCCACCCGTGACTGCAAGCCCTTGAGTACCTGGGCCAGCAGTTCCTGGGGGTGGATGTGGTGCAGGGAACCGGTGTCCTTGCCCTTGCCGCGCGGGCTGCGCACTCCGTCGATGATCCAAGCTTCGGCCATGGTGACTCTCCTCGTCAGTGGGGACGAGGAAACCGTAGTGGACGAAGGTGGACCCGAGTCGCCTCAGCCCACGGTGCCGGACTGCTCGTCGCCGGCAGCGACCGAGTTCAAGATGTCGGTGCGGGCCCGCGACACCCGGGAGCGGATCGTTCCCACCGGGCACTGGCAAATTTCGGCGGCCTCGTGATAGCCGAGCCCCAGAATTTGGGTCAGCACGAAGGCGTCCCGTCGATCGGGTTCGAGGGCGGTCACGAGTTGGGTGAGTTCCACGTCGTGTCGGGGCGCCATGGCGTCGTCGTGGCGACCACCTTGTAGCCGTCGAAGCAGGTTGCGTCGTCGTATCTGGGATCTGATGTGGTCGGCGCACGCCCGCCGGGCGATGGTGAGCAACCACACCTTGGCGTCGCAGTCTCCGCGGAACCGGTGCAGCGATCCGATGGCTCGGGCGTAGGTGTCCTGGGTGACGTCATCGGCGACTTGGGCGTCGGTGAGGTACGCGCAGTAGCGCCACACGTCGGGCTGGCTCATCTCGACGAGGCGAGCCAGGGCACGTCGGTCGCCCCTTTGGGCCAGTATCGCCAAGGTGTTCAGTGAGTCGGATCCGGACATCGCCTTCCCATTATGGACGATGTGGGGAACCAAAGCGTGTTTCGCGACGACTGTTCGATCGTGGATGAGCAGGAAAGGGTCTTTGGTCCCGGAGCAGTTGAAGCACGCCTACGGCGTACGGGCAGAATGTCGTCCATGGACTGCGTCGAGGCCCGGGAGATCCTGTCGGCCGACCTCGATCATGAGGCGAGCATCATCGAAGCTCGTTCGGCCCATCGACACGCCGAGGGGTGTGCCGAGTGTCGGACGTGGTTCGACGAAGTGGAGCGTCTGCAGCGACGTTTGAGAGTGCGCGAGGCCGAGTGGGTTCCCGACCTGTCGAGCGCCATTCTCGAGCGTTCGCATCCTCCTCGTCCCGGCCGCGGTGAATGGATTCGCTACTCGTTGGCCGTGGTGGCTCTCACCCAACTGATCGTGGCACTTCCGTGGCTGTTGGCCGGCAGCGATCCGGGGGCGACCGTCCACGAGTCTCGCCACATCGGAGCCATGAGCGTTGCCCTGGCCTTGGGTTTGCTGTACACCGTGAAGAATCCCTCGCGGGCCTATGGCATCCTGCCGATCACGGCCGCATTGGCTTTCACCATGCTCGTCTCGGCTGTCGTCGACGTGATCCGCGATTCGACACCGTTGTTGGGCGAGGCGATACACGTTCTGGAAGTGATGGGCTTCGCGCTGGTGTGGATGCTGGCGGGTCGACCGGGATCACCGCGTTTCGTGCGACGCGCACCCCGGTCCGTGAAGTCGGTTCCTTCTCGACAGCGCGACGCCGCCTGAACCTCACGGTGCCTGAACCTCACGGTGCCTGAACCTCACGGTGCCGGAATATCGAACCCGACGATCGCGCCTCCGTCGGGGGCGTTGGCCACGAAGGTCGTTCCACCGTGCTCGTCCGCGGCCTTGGCCACGATGGCCAAACCCAGGCCCGAACCGGGCAAAGCACGCGTGCCGATGGCGCGATAGAAGCGGTCGAACACGTGGGGACGGTCGGCGTCGTCGATGCCCGGGCCGTGGTCGCGCACCCGCACCGAGCCTCCGTCCACGTCGATCTCGACCGACGTTCCCTCGGGGCTGTACTTCACGGCGTTCTCCACCAGATTCGACACGGCTCGTTGCAGCGAGCCCACGCGGCCGTCGACGGGGTTGCCTCCGAGGTCGTTCACCGTGATGGACCGTCCCGACCGGCGCGCGGCGCGTTGGGCCACCTCGCGGGCCACCGCCACCAGGTCGACGGTGGTGACGGGCTCGTCGGTGGGGTTCTGATCGGTGGCCAGGTCCACCAGTTCGGCCGTGAGGTGACTCAGTTCCTCCACTTCCGAACGAATGTCGGACAGCATCTCGCGACGCTCGGACTCCGGGATGGTGTCGAACATCTCGAGGGCCTCGACGTTGGTGCGCAGCGCGGTGAGGGGAGTGCGCAACTCGTGACTGGCATCGCTGATGAGTCGTTGTTGCTGGTCGAGGGAGGTGGACAGCGCGTTCATCATCGTCGAGAAGCTGCGACCGAGGTCGGCCACCTCGCCCGAACCCGACACCGGAACGGTGACGGAGAGATCACGGGTGTCCGACACTTGTGCGGCCACCGCGCTGAGGCGACGGATCGGGCGTGAGATGCGGGCCGCGACGAGCCATCCGATGGCCATGGCCAGGATCGTGGCCCCGAGACCCGCCAGGATGAGCCGCCAGCGCATTCCCGCCAGCACCTCGCTGACGTCGTCCAGGTCGCGGGCGGCCTGGAGCGCGCCGTTGGTGCCCCACGGGATGGTGATGACCCGGTAGTCGTTGCCGTCGGCCGAGACGGTGTGAATGTGCACGGAATCGAGATCTCCGTCGTCGTCGTCACCGGCCGCTCGTTCGAGATCCTCCTCGTCGATGGGCAACGCGGGGGAGTCGGTGAAGCACGGCTCGCTGGTCCCGTCGGGGTAGATCAGTTGCGCGGCGTCCACGGGTTGCAACAACGCCAGCGGGCACACGTCGCTCTGGCGCGGCGGGGGAGCGGCGGCACCGTCGTCATGGTGACCGTCGTCGTCGTGATCCTCGTCGTCGTCGTGATCCTCGTCGTCGTCGTCGTGATCACGGTCGAAAGCCCGACCCACCACCCGTTCGGCCGAGTCCAACAACGAGCGGTCGATGTTCTCGTTCAACTCGGAGTCGGTGGAGCGATACGCGGCGACGCCCCCTCCGGCCGACACCAACGCGGCGATGACCGCCATGGCGCCACCGATCTTCCAGTGGAGTTTCACGAGCGTTCCTCCCAGTCGGATTCCGAGGGCGGTCGAACCACGTAGCCGACTCCGCGCACGGTGTGCAGCACCCGGGCCTCGCCACCCTCCTCGGTTTTGCGGCGGAGGTACCCGATGTAGACGTCGAGCGAGCGCGATCCGGTCTCGAAATTGAAGCCCCAGATGCGGTCGTACAGAACGTCGCGTTCGAGGACGATGCCCACGTTGATCATCAACATCTCGAGCAGATCGAACTCGGTCTTGGTGAGGTGCAATTCGCGAGGGCCGCGAAAAACCGTGCGGGCCCGAGGGTCGAGGGTCATGTCGCCCACCGTGATCACGTCGGCGACGGCGTGATCGTCGGCGTTGCGTCGCAACATCGCCCGCAATCGTGCCGACAGCTCCTCCAGCGCGAAGGGCTTCACGACGTAATCGTCGGCGCCGGCGTCGAGCCCGGCCACACGATCGGACACCTCGTGGCGAGCGGTGAGCATCAGTATCGGGAGGTGACGGTGCTTCTCGCGGATCATGCGGCATGCGGTGAGCCCGTCGATATGGGGCATGGAGACGTCGAGGATCACCGCGTCGGGCAACGATTTCGCCACGGATTCCAGTGCCTGGGAGCCGTCGTTGACGGCGGTGACCTCGTAGCCCTGGAAGCCGAGTGCGCGGGAGAGGCTGGTGCGCACCCCGGGATCGTCCTCGGCGATCAGGATGCGACTCTTGTGCGCGGGGTCGTGGGATGACACGAGGCCAGCGTACGTCGCCCCTGCAAGAGGCGTGTAAGAAACCCGTTCTTACACGTTTCTTGCCGTTTGTTGCGGTTGCTCTTGCGGGCGCTCGGGAGAGTGTGATCAGCCAAGGAGGCCAACATGATCAAGCGATCCGCCATCATCACCACCGCCGCCGTACTCGTCGGGGGTGTCGGAGTCACCAGCGCACTCGGTTCCCTCGGTGGTGACTCCGGAAATCCAACCACCATCACCACGACCGTGGTCGAGTCGGCGGTTGGCACGCAGACCGAGGTTCCCGGAACCGCGAACGCAGCGATGTCGGTGACGGACTCTTCCACGAGCACCTCGACGGCTGTGGCGCCCTCGGGGGCACTCGGAGCACCGCCGGCGGGTTCGATCGCCCGTGGCGGAGACGATGACGATGACGATCACGACGATGACGATCACGACGATGACCATCATGACGACGATCACGATGACGATCATGACGATGACGATCACGACGATGACCATCATGACGAGGACGATCACGATGAGGACGACGACTGATGACCACCATGGAAGATGTCATGTTCGAATCGTCCGAGTCGACGCACTCTCCGTCGATGATCCCGAACCCGCCCGCCAGCCCGATGCGTCTTTCGCGTCCGAGTCGGCTCACCGACAACGACATCGCGGCGGTTCTGGCGGCCTACGTGCTCGTGATCACCGGCATCTGGTCGGTGCACGGTGGTATGGCCGATCTCACGGGCGGTTGGTCGTCGGCGTGGAACTCCATCACCGCGTTGAGTGGTCTGTGGACCTCGGCGGTGGCCCTGATGGCCCTCGTGCTCGTCGCGCGCCCCAGGTCGCTCGAGCGCCGCTTCGGCTTGGACCGGATGTTCGTCTGGCATCGCGTGCTGGGTGACTCCACGGGGCTGTTGTTGGGCGTGCACATGGCCGCCGCGGTGGTGGCCTGGTCGGCCGATTCCGGACTGCGCAACGCCCTCGCCGAACTCACCGGAGGCACGCCCTACATGGCGTTGGCCACGATCGGGGCCGCGCTCATCGGTGTGGTGACGATCACCTCTCTCCGGTCGGTCCGTCAGAAGCTGGCCTACGAAACCTGGTACTTCGTGCACCTGCTGGCGTACGTCGGCATGGCGGTCTCGTTCGGACACGAGATCTACCTCGGCTCCGATCTGGCCGACGACCGTGTCGCCCGCTGGTTCTGGGTCGGTATCCACGGGGCCGTGGTGTCGATGTTGGTGTTCTCTCGCTGGGGCCGCACCCTGGTGGCCGTCGTGCGCCCGTTGCGGGTCTCGCGCGTCACGCACGTCAATCACGACACGGTCGACCTCGAACTCATCGGACCCGGTCTGCGACGCCGCGAGGGCGATGCCGGACAGTTCTGCTTCGTCCGCCCCTTGGCATCGGGTCTGTGGTGGCAGTCGCATCCGTTCTCGATGTCGACGGCACCCTCCACCGACCGCATCCGGTTCACGATCAAGGATCGCGGAGACGCCACCGCATCCATCACCCAATTGCGTCCCGGCGCCCGCGTGATCGTCGAGGGTCCGTTCGGAGTGGTGACACCCGACGTGCTCGACGGATCGAAGGCCCTCTTCGTGGTCGGTGGCGTCGGCGTCGCACCGGTGTTGGCCATGCTCGAACGCCTCGGGCCCGACCACGAGCCGATCGTGTTGTATCGCGCTCACAGCGAGAAGGATCTGATCCATCTCGACGACCTGCGATCGGCCGCCGAGCGGCTGGGTGGACGCCTGCTCACCCTGGTCGGGCCGACCGCCAAGTTGGCGGTGAAGGATCCCTTCGCGGCCAAGGTGCTCACCGCGGCCATTCCCGACGTCGCCGACCGCGCGGTGGTGCTGTGCGGCCCCGATCGTCTGTTGCTGGCCGCTCGCGCCGGTCTGCGTGCCGCCGGCGTTCCCAAGGACCGCATCCATTCCGAACACTCCTGGTGGTGAACCCATGAACGACATGAATCGACAGAAGATCCGAGGACCCGTGAAGAGGAACGACACTTTCGCCCGCCGCGTCGTGCCGGCCCTGACGCTGGTCGGCGTCAGCGGTGGCTTGTTGGCGGCACTCGATCGACCGAGTGACGGTCTGCAAAACGCGGCCGGCCCCCCGATCGGCACCGGTTCCACCGTCACCACGGTCACCGTGGTCGGCGCCACGGTGGTCCCCGACCCCGCGGCGTCCACCGTGGCACCGACGGTGGTTCCTCAACAGGACCCGTCGGCTCAGGTCGGAAACGTTCCGGCCACCGTGGCTCCGGTGACGGCGGCTCCGGTGACCACCGTTCCCCCCGCGCCCACTCCCGCGGCGTGCGCGGGAATGGTGCTCGGTCCCAGTATCAGCACCAAGTACGGACCCGTGCAGGTACAGGCCTCGGTCGACGGAACCGGCTACGTCTGTTCGGCGCAGGGCGTCGTGTGGCCGACCGAGGATCGCAAGTCGGTCGACATCAACAATCAGGCCATCCCGTTGCTGAACGAGTGGGCCGGATACCAGCACGACGCGTCGTTCAACTCCATCTCGGGTGCGACCATCACCTCCAAGGCCTACAAGCAGTCGCTACAGGCCATCATCGACCAGGCCCGGGCCTGACGTGACCACTCTGGCCCGCCCCGTCGTGCGCACACACGTGGTGATGGGTTCGGTCGCCAGCGTGCACGTGCACGACGACATCGAACCCACCGTCGTCGACGAGGTGGTGTCCGGCGTCTTCGCCGAACTCGACCGACTGGAATCGATGTTCTCCACGTTCCGCCCCGACAGCGAGATCTCGCGGATCGGCGACGGCCGTCTGCATCACCTCGACGCCAGTCCCGAGGTGGTGGATGTGATGGACGCCTGCGTCTTCATGGAAGCCGTCTCCGCAGGAGCGTTCTCCTGTCGACGTTTCGACGGCTCGCTCGATCCGGCCGGATTCGTGAAGGGTTGGGCGGTCGAACGGGCGTCGCGCTCGTTCTCGCGGGCGGGCGTGCGCCATTGGTATCTCTCGCTCGGAGGCGACATGCAGATGGGCGAGCCGCCCGTCGACGACGAGGGACCTCGCGGCTGGAAGGTGGGCATCGCCGATCCGCGCGAGCGCGGACGGGTGGCCACCGGACTGCTGGTGCAGTCGGGTGCCGTCGCCACCTCGGGAACATCCGAGCGCGGACGACACATCGTCGATCCCCGCACGGGCCTCCCGTGCGACCACTGGGCGTCGTTCACCGTGTGCGGGCCCAGCCTCACATGGGCCGACGCCTACGCCACCGCCGCGTTCGTGATGGGCGAGGAAGGGCTGGAGTGGGTGCATCGTTTCGACGGATACACGGCCCTCGGAATCCGACCCGACGGATCGATCGTCACGCTCCGTTAGTCGCCGCGCATCACAGGGCGGCGGCCAACCGTGCTTCCTCGCGACGCCGCAGGGCGATGTTCACCTGCTGGCGCTCGAGCACCTGGTCGAGCGTCTTGGCCGACTGCGGAATGGGATGCTCGGCGAAGAACGCTCCGACTTCGGCACCCTTCTCCGGCGTGTTGAGCGTCGCGACCGGCTGGACCATACGGATGATGGTGTTGACCGGGAACGTCGTGTTCGCATGAGTCCAGTTCTCGCGCACGAATCTCCAGGCGACGTCGCCGTGTCGACGATTCTGCATCGCGCGAGCCAGCACGAACGGGGCATTCTGAGACTTCACCTCAACGCTCAGGGCGAAGCGACAGGTTTCGAGTATCAGCTCCGCGTCGTCGAAGTCGGCCAGCGCGTAGAGATATCGCAGTTGCTCCTGCGGCGTCGCCGCGGATCGGAAGAGATCCCGGAATCGGCCGTAGTCGACGGCGTCGCCGGTGGAGGCCACGACCGCTGTCGCGGCGGCCGCGAGTTCGGGGTGAACATCGGATGAATCGACGACCGAACGATCGAAGATCGAGCGGCAGCGGACACGAGCCTCGTCGTCGCCGCCGTTGACGGCCAACAAGGTGACGAGCAGTCCGCGTAGTTTGGATCGCAAGTCGTCGTCGTTCGGGCGGGGGTCCCATCCGATCTCGAGCACCGCATCGGAAACGAGGGTGCGAACCCGAGCTTTTAGTTTCTCTTGATGCGACTCGGGGACGACCCGCGTGAGACCGCGAAGCCCGATGGAGATGGCTTGCCAAACCGCCAATTCACGTTCGTCGGCGAAGTCCGAGATGAGCGTCAGGTAGTCGATCGCGCTCAAACGGCCGGCCACCACGGCGTTCCACGCATCGTCGACCAAGTTGTAGCGCTCGCCCGTGTTCATACCGGCAACCACGTCGTGTGAGAGCCGGGCGAGCAACTCGGGGGAGTAGTCGACGCGATAGAAGCCATGACCCTCGGCGTTGACGACGACGGGAGCGTTCGGGTCGCTCAACGGGATCCGCAACTCGGTGCCGGTCAGGAGGTGTTTCGTCGTGCCGTCGCTCGTGCGCACGTGCACCGGCACGAGCCAGATCTGATCCGACGGCACGGAAGGATCGAACCCGAAACGTTGCTGCGTCAACACCAGGTCGTCGCCGTCGATGCGGGCCCCGACCAGTGGGTAGCCCGGCTGCCAGATCCAGGAATCCATCAGGGCGCGCACGGGTTCGCCACCACCGTCGGACTCGACCACCGACTCGATCGCATCCCACAGATCGGAAGTCTCCGTGTTTGCGTAACTGTGGGTGCGCAGGTAATGGCGAATCCCGTCGCGGAATCGGGTTTCGCCGAGGAACTGCTCCAGCATGCGCAGTATGGCGCCACCTTTTTCGTAGGTGAGGACGTCGAACATGCCCTCGCAATCGTCGGGCGATCGCACCTCGAACTCGATGGGGCGGGTGTTGGCCAGCGAGTCGGTGTCGAAGGCCGCGGTGCGGTCGAGGGAGAAGGTGGTCCAACGGTCC
>Ga0172372_10011823_pt1 | contig 11049 bp, 12 predicted proteins | sample LakKiv5m_2_FD_114544 | JGI IMG/M metagenome (GOLD analysis project Ga0172372, IMG submission 114544) | Freshwater microbial communities from Kabuno Bay, South-Kivu, Congo - kab_092012_9.5m | ecosystem: Environmental > Aquatic > Freshwater > Lake | place: Democratic Republic of the Congo... | reverse complement strand
TGCTCCTGCTGACCGCTCTGTGTCAGGAAGCGGCCGAGCATCTGCAGCGCGTCGGCGTTGCGCGGCTGCACGCGGAGCAGCGTGCGCACCGACGCGATCGCGGCCTCGAGGCGGCCGGACCGGGCATCCTGCATCGCGCGCTCGAGCGTGCGTTCGCTCGACATGGGTCAGGAGGCGCGGTTCGCGCCGAAATCGACGGTCGGAAGCGCACGCGAGGCGTCATCCGTCTCGAAGAGCGCGGCGGGCGTGAACGAGAAGAGCCTCGCGACCAGCAGGTCCGGGAAGACCGCGAGCCGCGTGTTGTAGGTCATCACGGCGTCGTTGTACGCCTGGCGCGCGAACGCGATGCGGTTCTCGGTGCTGACGAGCTCTTCCTGGAGCTGCAGCGCCGAGGCGTTCGCCTTGAGCTCGGGGTAGCGCTCCATCACGATCATGAGGCGGCCGAGCGCCGCGGCGAGCGCACCCTCGGCGCCGGCGAGCGCACCGGTCGCGGCCGCGTCGCCGCCCCCGGCCGCGCTCGCGCGCCGCTCGGCGGCCACCGCGGCGGCACGGGCCCGCGTCACGGCCTCGAGCGTCTCCCGTTCGTGCGCCATCGCCCCCTTCACGGTCGCCACCAGGTTCGGCACCAGGTCATGCCGCCGGCGCAGCTGGACGTCGATCTGCGCGAAGCCGTTCTGCACGCGCACGCGGCGCGACACCAGGCCGTTGTAGGTGACCATCAGCCACAGCCCGACGACGGAGAGCACCGTGACCGCGCCCACCGCCGCGATCGCCAGCGGCGCGACGGCGAGGACCGGGATGGCTGCTGCGGGCGGGGGCGTCGTCACGGCCATGTTCTAGCATCGACCGACGGGCGGCGCGATAGGCTCCCGGCGTGACGGCCCCACGCGACGATCCCGGCCGCGCCCGCGTCCTCGTGACCGGCTTCGAGCCGTTCGGCGGCAGCCCGGTCAATTCCTCGATGCAGGTCGCCCGGGCGATGGCGGCGCGACGCTGGCCCGCGACGACGGTCGCCACATGCATCCTCCCGGTCGTGGGCGGGACGGGGCCCCGATCCGCGCGCAGGCGCCTCGACGAGGCGATCGACGGGTTCCGCCCGCAGGCCGTGCTCCTCCTGGGCGAGGCGTGCACGCGCGGCGCGGTGAGCATCGAGCGGACGGCGTTCAACGCGCGCGAGTACGCGATCGCGGACAACGCGGGCAGCGTCGCTCGCGGCGCGCCGGTGGTCGCGGGCGCACCGGGGTCGCACCCCGCCGGGCTCCCGGTCGACGACCTGGTCGCCGCGGTGCGTGCGCACGGCATCGCGGCCGAGTGCTCGTCGGACGCCGGGCGGTTCCTGTGCAACGAGGTGATGTTCCACGTGCTCGAGCGCCGCGCGCGGCGCGGCACGCCCGCGTTCGCCGGATTCATCCACCTGCCACAGCTTCCGGAGCAGCATGCGCTCCGGCCCGTCGAAGCGCGGCCGATGCCGCTCGACGAGATGGTGGACGCGATGCGTGCGATCCTCGGGCGCGTGGCCGGGCTGTGCGTGCGCCTCGCGCAAAAATAGGCGCATGACACCGGACCTTCCGGGTCATGCGCCCCACCCTGTGTGTGGACGGGCAGGGTGCTTGCCGAGGCACTGCGGAGCGATGCCCCGACAAACACCGTTACGAACGAGGATCGGTCCGGTTCGGGAATCCCGGCGATTCGTGTAGGTTCCCGATCCGCCCATGCTCGCGCGCAGCGCATGCCATCACCGCCGGTTCGAGATCACGCTCTGCGACCCGGCGCGACGCAACGCGCTCGGTGAGGCGATGTTCGCCGCGCTGCACGAACGATTGCTCGTCGCCGCGCTCGCGGCCGACGGTCGCCTGCTCGGTGCCGACGGCAACGCGAAGAGCGCCGACGTCGTCGTGCTCCGGGCCGAGGGCCCGTCGTTCTGCTCGGGCTTCGACCTCGGCGCATGCGTCGAGCGACCGGGCACCCTGCGCGGCTACGTGCACGAGCTCTCGCGCGCGGTGCGCGCGCTCCGCACGCTCCCGGTGCCGGTGGTCGCCGAGGTGCGCGGCACCGCGGCCGCGGGCGGGTGCGCGCTGCTGGCCGGCTGCGACTTCGTCGTGGTGGCCCCCGACGCGCAGCTCGGGTACCCGGTGCACCGGATCGGCGTCAGCCCCGCCGTGACGCTTCCCGCCCTCACCGCGAACGCGGGCCACGGGCGGGCACGCCCCGTGGCGCTCGGCGGCGAGATGCACGACGGCCCGTCCGCCGTGCGCGCAGGCCTCGCCACGCATTGCGCGGCGGACGCGGGGTCGCTCGCGGGGCACGTCGACACGCTTGCGGAATCGCTCGCGTCCAAGGGCCCGGACGCGCTGCGCGCCACCAAGCGCTGGCTCAACGAGCTGGACGGCTCCACCGACGAGGCGCGTCACCTCCACGCCGAGCTGGCGAGCGCCGCCGCCGCGGAGGGCGACGAGTTCGCGACCATGCTGCGCGCGTTCTGGGCCGCGCGGCCGCGGGTCACGCCTCGGTGACGTCGTACGCCGCCGAATAGCCGCCCGACTCCATGCGCAGCAGCTGGCGCGCGATGTCGTTGGCGAGGGCGCTCGCGCCGAAGCGGAAGAGGTGCGGCGAGAGCCACTCGTCGCCGAGGGTCTCCTTCACCATCACGAGGTACGCGATCGCCTGCTTGGCGGTGCGGATGCCGCCCGCGGGCTTCATGCCGATGCGGATGCCCGAGGCCATGAAGCGGTCGCGGATCGCCTCGAGCATGACGAGGGTCACGGGCATGGTGGCGGCGGGCTGCACCTTGCCGGTCGAGGTCTTGATGAAGACCTCCCCGTCCGCCGGCCGCGGGAGCCCGGGCACCGAGCACGCGGCCTCGATGGCGAGGTCGCTCGCCCGGCGCACGTTGTCGAGCGACTCGAGCTCGCCGGTCTCGAGGATCACCTTCAGGTGCGCGGGCTGGCCCGCGGGCGGCCGGGCGCACATCGCGCGCGTCTCGCGGATCTCGCGCGCGATCTCGTCGAGGCGGCCCGCGAGGAACAGCCCGCGGCTGATGACCATGTCGATCTCGTCCGCGCCGGCCGCGATGGCGTCGGCGCAGTCGCGCAGTCGGATGTCCAGCGGGTACTGCGCGCTCGGGAACCCCGTGGCGACGGCCGCCACGCGCACCGCGCTGCCCGCGAGCGCCTCGCGCGCCACGGGCACCATCGTCGGGTAGACGCAGACCGCCGCGACGGGCGGCACCGGCGGGTCCAGTGGCTTCGCGCCCGCCGGCAGGTCGACCGGATGCCGGGCCTTGCGGCACAGCGCACGCACCTTCTCGGGCGTGTCCTTGCCCTCGAGCGTGGTGAGGTCCAGCATCGACATGGCGCAGCGAAGCGCCTGGCGCTTCGACGCGGACTTGATGGACCGCTTCGTGAACGACTCCGCGCGGCGCGCGGCCATGATGGCGTCGACACCGCGCATCGCGTGCGCGTCAGCCGCCGCGGGCCTTGCGGAACAGGTCGGGGAGGAAGATCACCTGCCGCAGGAGCAGCGCCTTCTCGCCCGCGTTGGCGTTCTCGACGTAGTAGATGAACAGCATCTCGCCGCGCCCGTCGAGCACCCACAGGCTCTCGTAGGGGCGCTCCTTCGGGCCCAGGCCCGAGTCGATGGTGACCATCGACGAGCCCTGGGGACCCGCATTGGCGGTGCCGGCATGGGCCGCGTTCAGGTCGATGCGGCCGGCCTGGATGATCGTGAGCGCCGCGAGCATGATCGCGGTGGCGACGAGCACGATGCGCGCGGTGGCGGTGCCTTCGTGGCCGGGACGCGTGGATTCGTTCTGCTGCATGGGTGCGCCTTTCCCGGTGGTCACCGGTTCTGCGCGGCCTGCGCCGCGTCCATGGACATGTTGCGGTACCCGAGGCCGACGAGGCGCTTCTGGTTCTCGTACCAGCTCAGCGCGACGACCTCGTTGGTGGTCTCGTCGTTGATGTAGACGACGCCCTGCACGATGCCGTTGACGGTGCCCGCGGCCATGCTGTAGGTGGAGCGCGGGCGCAGCTGGGCGACGGCGGAGGGGCCGAAGGTGACCGCGACGAGCGCGGCCAGCAGGCAGCCGTTGAGGATGACGAGCGAGCGGACCGACGAGCGCTTCATGGTGGCCTCCTGGGTGTCCCGGGCGCGCATGCGCCGGGAGTCAGGAGGATACCGGGCGCCGGATGACGCACTCGCCGGGCTCGTGATCGAGCACCAGCCGCCAATGGCCCGCGTCCGCGCGCTCGAGCAGCATGCGCTTCGTGCGCATGGTGTCGTACGGAAGCATGTCGTAGCCCAGGCTCGAGGCGGGGTGCGCGTGGTGCACGGTGGGCATCACGTCGCCCGGGAAGCAGACGGTGCCTTCCCGGTCGTGCCACGCCACCGCCTGGTGGTGCCACGTGTGCCCCGGTGCAGGGATGAGCCGCAGCCCGGGAAGCGGCTCGGCCGCGCCTTCGTGAAGGACCACCTGCCGCGCCACCGGGTCCAGGTGCGTGCGCAGGTACGTGCGCGTCATCGTGCTGCGGTTCGCGAGCGCGTCCTCCCACTCGCCGCGCTGCACGTGGACGCGCGCGTTGGGGAAGACCGGCTCCGGTTCCCCGCCCGGGTCCAGGCGCGTGAGGCCGCCCGCATGGTCGAAGTGGAGGTGCGTCAGGACGACGTGGTCGATCTCGGCGGGCGCGACGCCCGCCTCCGCCAGCGCTTGCTCGACGGTCCGCACGGATCCGTCGGGAGCCGTCTCGAACGCGTAGATCGCGCGCTCCTTCCCGCTCCACTTGCCGCCGGCGCCGCACTCAACCAGGACGCGCAGGGGCCGCCCGCCTGGGCCCGCACCGGGCCGCTCGAGCAGCACGCAGTTCATCGCGAGCCCGATGCGGTTCTCCGCGTCGGGCTCGACCCACTTCGACCACATCGGCTTCGGGATGATCCCGAACATGCCCCCGCCGTCGAGACGGAAGCCGCCGGCGCGCAGGACCCGCCACTCGAACGGATCCTGCGCGCCGGCCGTGCCCACGTTCAGCTCTTGACGACGCGCGCCTTGCGGCGTGCCGCCGGCACCTGCGCCATCGCGTTGCGGGTGTCGACCACCAGCACCGCGTGCTCGGCGAGCGCGCCGTAGTCGACGGCGTCGTGGTCCGTGAGGATCAGGACGCAGTCCATCGACCTGAGGGTGTCGGGCGTGAGCGCGACGCTCTTCAGGTCGATGCGGTACTTGCGCATCGACGGGTACGTCGGGATGTGCGGGTCGTGGTAGCAGACCTCGGCGCCGCGGTCGCGCAGGAGCTCGATGATCTCGGCGCTGGGGCTCTCGCGCGAGTCGTCGATGTTCTTCTTGTAGGCCACGCCGATCACCAGGACCTTCGCGCCCTTCATGCTCTTGCGGTCGTCGTTGAGCGCGCCCTGCGTGCGCTCGATGACGTAGTGCGGCATGGCCGTGTTGACCTCGCCGGCGAGCTCGATGAAGCGCGTGGAGCGGCCGATCTCCTTCGCCTTCCACGTCAGGTAGAAGGGGTCGATCGGGATGCAGTGGCCGCCGAGGCCCGGCCCCGGGTAGAAGGGCATGAAGCCGAAGGGCTTGGTGCTGGCCGCGGCGACGACCTCCCACACGTCGATGTTCATGTCCGCGAGGACGGTCTTCATCTCGTTGACGAGGGCAATGTTCACCGCGCGGAAGATGTTCTCGAGGAGCTTGGCGGTCTCGGCGACCTCGGCGCTCGAGACGAAGTGCGCCTGCTTCACCACGCGCGAGTAGAGCGCGAAGGCGAGCTTGCCGGACACCTCGTCGGTGCCGCCCACGAGCTTGGGGATGGTGGCCGCGCTGAACTTCGCGCTGCCCGGGTCCTCGCGCTCGGGGCTGTAGGCGAGGAAGTAGTCCTCGTTGCGCTTCATGCCCGTGGCGTCCAGGATGGGGCCCATCTCGTCGCGCGTGGTGCCGGGATACGTGGTGCTCTCGAGGACCACGAGCTGGCCCTTGCGGAGGACGCCGGCGACCAGCTTGGTGGAGTCGAGCACGAACGAGAGGTCCGGCTCCTTGTGGTGGCCGAGCGGCGTGGGGACGCACAGGAGGATGGCGTCGGCCTTCTGCAGGTCCTTGGGGTCGGTGGTGCCGAGGAAGCCCGCGTTCGACTTCAGGTAGTCGAAGAACTCCTGCCCGAGGTGGTGGATGTAGGGCGTGCCCGCCTTGATGCAGTCGATCTTGCGGCGATCGATGTCGAAGCCGACCACCTTGAAGCCGGCGCGCAGGCAGGCCTCCGAGAGCGGCAGGCCCACGTAGCCGAGGCCGACGATGCCGACGGTGGCGGTCTTGGATTCGATCTTCTTGAGGAGTTCGGTGGCGAGCTGGTTCATGGGGTGGTCCGGGTTGCGGAGTTCATCGACCGGGGCGATGCGTGACTTAGATCAATTGCTCCGGATTCTCGAGCAATCCGACGACGGTGTTCAGGAACCGGGCCCCCTCGGCGCCATCCACCACGCGGTGGTCGCAGCTGAGGGAGAGGGGCAGCGAAAGTCCGGCGTAGAAGCGGCCGTCCTTCACCATGACGCGCTCCTTCGCGCGCCCGGCGGCCAGGATGGCGACCTCGGGGTAGTTGATGACCGGCGTCGCGAACATGCCGCCGTAGCTGCCCACGTTCGAGATGGTGAACGTGCCGCCGAGCGACTCCTCGCGCTTGATGGTGCGGTCCTTGCAGGCGGCGGCCAGGCGCTTGACCTCGGCGGCAAGCTCCACCGGGCTCCGTGCGCCAGCATCGCGGATGACCGGGACCATCAGCCCATTGTCGGTATCGACCGCGCATCCGAGGTTCACCGGGCCCTTCACGAGGATCTCGTTGTTGGCGTCGTCGGTGATGGCGTTCAGCGTCGGGTGCTTGCGCAGCGCCTTGCAGATCGCGGTCATGATGAAGGGCAGCATGCTCAGCTTCTGACCCGTCACCCGGCCGTACTCCCTGCGCTTGGCGTCGAGCGCGGTGACGTCGGCCTCATCGACCACGGTGAAGTGGACGGTGGTCCGCACGCTGCGGTCGAGGCTCTCGGCGATCTTGCGGCGCACGCCGCGGAACGGCACGCGCTGCACCACGCCCTGCGGGTCGATGTAGACGCTGCCGGGGGCGATCGTCGCTGCGCGCGGGGCGAAGCCGCCGGACGCGGGTGCCGCGGTGGCGCCCGACCCGGCGAACGACTCGACGTCGGTCGCGGTGACGCGACCGCCTCGGCCGCTGCCCGGCACGCACTGGATGTCGATGCCCAGTTCGCGCGCGATGCGGCGCACGGCGGGGGTGGCCAGCGCCTTGCCGTCGCGCGAGACGGCGGCCGCCTCGGGCGCGCGGCGCGCGAAACGGTCGCTCACGGTGAGCGTGCCGCTCATGGTGCCGACCACGGTGCCCTGGTCCTCGGTTGCACCAGGTGCACCCGCCGCCACCTGCGACGCGAGGCACGCGGCGCCGGACGCCCCGTTCGCGGTCGCGCCGGCCGCGGGCGCCACGGGCTTGGCCGCCGCGCCCGCCGCGCCGTAGCGCACGAGCACCGCGCCCACCTTGATGATTTCGCCGGCCGCACCGCAGAGCTCGGTGACCGTGCCCGCCCACGGCGACGGCACCTCCACCAAGGCCTTGTCGGTCTGCATCTCGGCGAGCGTCTGGCTCTCCTTGACGGTCTCGCCCGGCTTCACCTTCCAAGAGATGAGCTCGGCCTCCGCTAGGCCTTCGCCCAGGTCAGGGAGCAGGAAGTGGCTCTTGTCGCTCGGCTGCTTGATTCCGGCCATCGTCGTTCCCTCGTCGGGGCGGTGTTCAGTACGCCATCACGTCGTCGATCGCGCGCCCGATGCGCGCGGTGTCCGGCATGTAGTCCAGTTCGAGCTTGTAGTACGGCATGATCGTGTCGAAGCCGGCCACGCGCTGCACGGGGGCCTCCAGGTGTAGGAAGCAGCGCTCCATGATGCGCGAGGAGATCTCGGCGCCGAAACCGCCCGTGAGTGGGGCCTCGTGCACGATGACGCAGCGGCCGGTCTTTCGGACGCTGGCCTCCACGGCCTCGGCGTCGAAAGGGTAGATCGTGCGCAGGTCGATCAGCTCGATCGACTTGCCGCTCTTCTCGATCGCCTGCATGCACTGGATGACGCTCGCGCCCCAGCTGACGATCGTCAGGTCGTTGCCCTCGCAGACGGTGCGCGCCTTGCCGATGGGCAGCACGTACTCGTCCTCGGGAACCTCCTCGCGGAAGGCGCGGTAGATGCGCTTGGGCTCGAAGAAGATCACCGGGTCGGGGTCGCGGATCGCGGCCACCAGCAGGCCCTTGGCGTCGTAGGGCGAGCTCGGCATCACCACCTTGAGACCGGGCGTGTGCGCGTAGATCGCCTCGGGCGAGTCGCTGTGCAGTTCGGGCGCGTGGATGCCGCCGCCCACGGGCACGCGGATCGTCAGCGGCACCGGGAACGCGCCGCGGGTGCGCGTGCGCATGCGCGCGGCGTGGCTGCAGATCTGGTCGTACGCCGGCCCGAGGAACCCCTCGAATTGGATCTCGGGCACCGGGCGCAGGCCGCCCATCGCCAGGCCGATCGCCGTGCCGATGATGCCGCTCTCGGCGAGCGGCGTGTCGACCACGCGCGTGGCCCCGAAGCGCTTCTGCAGGCCCTCGGTGACGCGGAACACGCCACCGTTGTTTCCGACGTCCTCGCCAAGGAGGAGGACGCGCTCATCCTTCTCCATCTCCTGGATCAGGGCGAGGTTGATTGCTTGGACCATGTTGAGGTTTGCCATAAACTCCGTCCGGGATATCCCCGTACTCCTTTATCTGGTCACTGCGCTCATCCCGGCGCGGCCGGGCGACGCCATTCGCTCGTTCAGTGGTGCGCGTGCTCGGCCGGTGCGTTCAGGTGGTCGGTGCTCGACAGCTGCCCGGGGTCCTGCCCGAGCGAGTGGGTCTGCATGGTGTCGCGCTGCAGCGCGAGGTCCGCGGGCAACTCCGCGTACATGCTGTTGAAGAAGTCGGTCGAGTGCGGCGCCGCGATGTTCTCGGCGCGGGCCACGGCCTCGGCCACCAGCTTCTCGGTGCGCTCGAGCAGCTCGGCCTCCTTCTTCTCGTTCCAGAGCTTGAGCCGCTCCATGTGCTTGCGCACGCGGATGAGCGGGTCCTTGCCCTTCCACGACTCCACCTCGACCTTGTCGCGGTAGCGGCTGGCGTCATCGGCGGTGGTGTGGTCGCCGAGCCGGTACGTCACCATCTCGATGAAGTACGGCTTGCCCTGCGTGCGGGCGTGCTCGCTGGCCATCTTCATGGCGTAGACGGTGGCGAAGATGTCGTTGCCGTCCACCTGCAGGCACGGCATGCCGTAGGCGATGCCGCGCTGCGCCACCGTGGGCGCGCTGCACTGGATATGCCCCGGCACGCTGATCGCCCAGAAGTTGTTCTGGCAGACGAAGACCACCGGGATGTCGAGGTTCGCGGCGAAGTTCGCGGCCTCGTGGAAGTCGCCCTCGCTGGTGGCGCCGTCGCCGAAGAAGGTGCAGGCGATCTGCTTCTCGCCGCGGTACTTGGCCGCCCACGCGAGGCCGGTCGCGTGCAGCATCTGCGTGCCGATGGGCACCGCGATCGGGGTGGCGAAGTGCTCGCGGGGCATGGCGTTCCCGCGCTCGTCGCCCATCCAGTGCAGGAGGATCGACTCCATCGGGACGCCGCGCCAGAACAGGCCGCAGTTCTCGCGGTAGCACGTGACCAGCCAGTCGTTCTTCGCGAGCACGTAGGCCGCGCCCAGGCTGGTGGCCTCCTGGCCCATGTTCTGCGGGTAGGTGCCCATGCGGCCCGAGCGCTGCAGGCGGAATGCCACGCCGTCGAGGTGACGGCACTGGAACATCGCCTCGTAGAGCTTGACGAGGTCGGCGTCGGGGATGAGCCCCTTGCCGAGCTTCTCGTCGAAATTCCCCTGCTCGTCGAGGATCGAGATTCGGGGGATCTCGGTCTTGAACGCGGTGGTGATGGGCATAGAGCGGGCAGTCTAGGGGAGGCCCGGAAGAAGGCGGATCACCGACCGGGCATGGCCGATATTCGTTGCGATCCGGTACCGTGCCACCGTGCGGTGCGACGAGTGCGGGCATTCGCTGGCGGGCATCCCCTCGGGCGCGCCGTGCGCCGAGTGCGGCGTGGTCACGCCGGATGCACGGCGCACGCTGCCACCGGTGAACGTGGCCGCGGCGATCGCCGAGTACGCCTGGCCGTTCGCGGTCATCGCGGTCGGCGGCGCGCTGGGCTTCGGGTTCGCGGGCCGAGGCAACGAAGGCCCCGTGGTCGGTCCTCTCGTGGCGGGAGTCGGCCTCTGCCTCGTGCCCGCCGCGGCGGCCTTCACGACCGTGCTCCTGATGCTCCGCATGCCGCGGCGGGCACGGTGGGCACCGCTCATGCTCCTGGTCCCGCGAATCGTGGCCGTGCCGGCCCTGGTCGCCATGGCCGCGACGTTCGTCGCGATCGTGATGATCGTCGGCGCATGCATCGTGGGCTTCCCGTTCCTGCAGTCCTGAACCCGAGATGCCCCCGACAATCACGTCGATCACCCGAATGCCGCGCGAGGTCAAGCGAACGACCAGCCGCTGCCCGGCGTGCGGCACGGCGATCCCCGCCGTCGTCGTCGAGCGCGACGGGGCGATCTGGATGGAGAAGGCGTGCGCGGACCACGGCGAGTTCCGCGTTCGACTGCAGTCGGACGCACGCTGGTACTTCGAGAGCCGCGGCGACCCGTCGAACGCCTCGGGTTCGTGCTGCGGCGCAGGTGGGTGCCGTGCGCCTGCGGGCCACGGCGGAGCCGCCGCGGCCGACGGGAGGACGGACCCCTTCGAGACGCTCTCCACCTGCATCGCGCTCATCGAGATCGTCGAGACGTGCAACCTCACCTGCCCCACCTGCTACGCGGGAAGCCCGTACGGCACGGGCGACGAAGTCCGGTGCGCGCCGTTCGAAGACGTCGTGCGCCGCGTCGAGGGCGTGGTGGCGCGCAAGGGCGGCATCGACATCCTCCAGCTCTCGGGCGGCGAGCCGACGATCCACCCCGAGTTCGAGCGC
>Ga0172372_10011822_pt1 | contig 11049 bp, 10 predicted proteins | sample LakKiv5m_2_FD_114544 | JGI IMG/M metagenome (GOLD analysis project Ga0172372, IMG submission 114544) | Freshwater microbial communities from Kabuno Bay, South-Kivu, Congo - kab_092012_9.5m | ecosystem: Environmental > Aquatic > Freshwater > Lake | place: Democratic Republic of the Congo... | reverse complement strand
GTGTTCACGTTGATGAACGCCAGGGCCTGTTCCCGTTCCGTGAGCGCCCGATCGGCCTGCGGCATGTCACGCGTGACCTGCATGAGCCAGTCCACGTCCTCGCTGCTGTCCTCGTCGGCACGGGCCATGGCGGGCGCCAGAAGCGTGGCGACCAGGAGCATCCGGAGCCGGATCCGCACGCAGGCAAGGTATCGGGTGCGGGCGTCTGAACACCATCCACACCGCTCGTGGCTAGGCTTGGTTCATGCGACGGACTCTCCTTCGGGCCACCGCGATTTCGGCGGTGATCGTCACCTCATCGGCGGCGGAGGACACCGCGTCCACCATCGAGCACGTGGTGATCGTGTCGGTGGACGGGCTGCGACCCGAGCTGCTCATTCCCGAGATGGAGTCCGAGCATCCGGCCCTGGTGCGACTCACGCGCGGACCCCACACGCTGGCGGCTCGGTGCGACCCGGACGTGAGCATCACCATGCCCAACCATGTGGGGATGGTCACGGGCAGGCTGGTCACCGGCGAAGGCGGGCACGGATGGGTCACCAACGACGATCCGCCCTCGCGCAAGCAAGGCGGCACCGTGCACGCCAGAAATCCCGGTTACGTGGCCAGCGTGTTCGACGTGGCCCATGACCACGGCCTGCGGACCGGCGTGATCTGCGGCAAGTGGAAGTTCGTTCTGTTCGAGCAGACCTGGGGTGAAGGTGGCGGCCGCCCGGACACGGTCCCGCCCGACCACGGCAACGTCAAGATCGACCTGTTCGTGTGCGAGCCCGATGCGCTCACGCAGGTGGATCACGTGAAGGCCGCGCTCCAGAGGGCCGCGGGGCGCGGGCAGCGGAGCCTGGTCATGTGGCATGTTCCCACGCCGGACTTTCAGGGCCACGCCACCGGCTGGGACCTGGCCAACGGCTCGCCGTACCGCGCTTCCGTGAAGACGGTGGACCAGGCGCTGGGCGCCTTCCTGTCCGCGCTGGACACGGACCCCTCGCTCAAGGGCCGCGTGGCCGTGGTGCTCACCGCGGATCATGGTGGAGGCGTGCCTTTCGTGAGCCATCTGGACCCCGAGGCCCCCGTCAACTTCGCGATCCCGTTCCTGGTGTGGCAGGGCCGCGACGGCGCGCCGCAGGACCTGTACCAGGTCGCAGGCTCCACCCGTTCCAGGCCTGCCGCGACCGAGCGATTCGCGGCGAACGCCCCGCCTCCCATTCGCAACGCCGATGCGGGCAACACGGCGCTGCAGTTGCTGGGGCTCCCAGTGATTCCGGACAGCGTGGTGCCGGGCGTCCGGGTGGCACCGGCCGCGCCTGCGGCCACGGTCCCGTGATGGTTGCGGCTACGCTTGACGGGGATGCCCAACGCAGCCCTGCTCCTGCACGGGACCGACGGCGAGCGCACGGTCGAGCTGGTGCCGCCCGGTCCGCTGACCATCGGTCGCGATCCCTCGCGATCGATCCGTCTGGAGGACAAGCAGGTGAGCCGTCTGCATGCGGATCTGCGCTGGGAGGCCGAGACGGCGGCGTTGCCGGGACACTGGCGCATCCGTGACTGCGGCAGCACGGGCGGCACATGGGTGAATGACGCGCGGCTGCCGCCTTCCGAGGAAGGCGTGGCCCTGCGGCATGGTGACCGGATCCGAATCGTCCCCTGGACGCTGGAACTGTCGGACCCGTCCATGGTCACGGGCGACCACACGCTCATGGGCGAATCCGGCCGCGAGGACGACGGGGGCTCGCTGGAGCGGATCGAGCTCACGCCCCAGAAGGCGTTCGAGCATCGGCAGCTGCTGGCCCTGCGCGAGGCCATGGACGAGTTCTTCGCCTGTCGTGACGAGCAGGAGACCCAGCGCCGACTGGTGGAGATCGCGGCCGGACTCACGCAGTCCGACGCCGTGGCGTTCGTGGCAAGCGAGGGGGACGGATCCAATCCGCACATCCTGGCGGCCATCGGCACGGTTCGGGAGCCCTCCGGCCGGCTTCGGGTGAGTCGCCGGATGCTGCGGGCCGCCGGCGATGGCGTGCCCGTGGCCTGGGATGGCGGCACCGACATGTCCGCGACCCTGGGCGCCAGCCTGGAGCAGGTGGGCGTGGACCGCGCCATCTGCGTGCCCGTGCAGCTGGGCGGGGAGCACTTCGGAAGCCTCTGGCTCGGTGACAGCATGGTGAAGGACCGCGCACAGCAGAAGGAGCTCACCAGCGTGGCCCACTCGCTGGCCAAGATCGCGGCCGGTCGACTCCGGGATCTGGCCTCCACCCGCGCCATGGTGGAGCTGGCGGTGAACACGCTCGAGGGCCGCGACACCTACACGGGCGGGCACTCGCGGCGGGTGGCCGCCTTTGCGGAACTGCTGGCAGGGCGGGCGGGCCTGGACGACGCCATGCAGCTGCTGGTCTCGCGATGCGGACGTGTGCACGACTACGGCAAGATCACCGTGGATGATCAGGTGCTGCGCAAGCCCGGCCGGCTGACCGAGGAGGAGTTCGGGCAGATCCAGGCGCACGCCCGCCGCGGGCACGAGCTGCTCCGGCAGCACCCGCAGATGCAGGACGTGCTCCCGGGCGTGCTTGAGCACCACGAGAAGTGGGACGGCACCGGGTATCCGGACCGCAAGCGTGGCGACACCATCTCGCTGCTCGGCCGCATCATCTGCATCGCCGACTGCTTTGACGCCATGACCAGCGCGCGCCCGTACCGCGCGGCGATCCCGCTCGACAAGGTGCTGGGCATCATCGAGCAGGACAGCGGGTCGCACTTCGATCCCGAGCTGGTGCAGGCGTTCCTGAAGATCCCGCGAGACGCGTTGTTGGCGCACATCCAGCGACCCGAGGAGCGGGGTCAGGTGGCCGGGGGCTGAGCCCCGACCGAGTTCGGCCGCCGGGCGATGACCGCCTCGCTGCCCGTGCCGATCCTGTGCACGAAGACCACCAGCGGCTCGTCTCCCGGACCGTGCAGCGCCTGCGACCAGTCGTCGGCCGGCGCAGCGCGGCCCCGCACCTTGACCTCCACGACTCCGGCGCCCAGGGCGCGAAGCCGTCGCTGCAGGTGATCAAGGCGCGGTGGCGCGGGCTCCACCACCTCGAACCATCGGAACCAGTCCGCGCGGTCCGCGGTCGCCGCGGGCCTGGCTCCCGTGGTGCAGAGGCCCAGTCCCGGCGTCCGCTCCCGCAGTCCGAGGACTGCCGCCGCGATCGGCAACAGCCCGGAACGCTCCAGTGCGGGATCCGGCTCGGCGATCCAGCGATCCCAGCGATCCGCCGCGGGCCACGCCGGGTCACCGTGCATGGCGGTCCAGGTGGGCACGCCGGCAAGTTCCGCGCCGTCCACCAGCCGCACGGCGGTGTTGTGTCCGGGGTGACGCGCCGCGGCCCCGGTGAGCAGCACGGCCTGCGTCAGTCGTCGATCGCGGGACAGGAAGGCCAGTTCCGAATCCGCGGGCCGCTCCGAAGCCGGAATCTCCACTCCGGGCCCGAGCTTGATCGCGAGCCACGACGCCCGGCCCTGCAGCGAGCGGAGAAAGGCGGGACCCGGCTGGAGCAGGTCCCACCCGTGACGCCGCTCGCCGCTCGCCTCCACGCGCCGTGATGGATCGACGTGCACCGCGGGCTCCTCGATCGCCGCAAGGGTCACGTCCATCGCCACGCAGGGCCTGCCGCTGTTGGCGTGCGCCATCCAGGCGCGGTCGGACCGCATGTCCACGCCACGCGCCGCGGTCACGGCGAGCGCCTTCAGGTCCGCGCCGCAGCCGCAGCACAGGTCGGCCACGGCGGGCGCGTCCGCCAGGCGTGCCGCCTTCCACGCCGCGCTGGCGTCGTCACTGGCCTGTGCCGCGCCGGCCCGGTCGGCCCAGAAGGTGTCCCAGTCCGCCCTTCGACCCCGCAGGCTCTTGCGCGCCGCGGCCACCTCGAGCGCCGCCGTGACCAGTTCGGCCGGAGCGCCGCGCCGCAGTCGCGCCACCGCCGCCGCCGTCACGTCCTCCATCGCCATGGCCGCGGCCAGCGTGTCCGCGCCGTCCCCGGATCGCAGCCGCTGCAGGACGTCAGGCTCGAGCATGCGCGGCCTGCCGAGGCTTGGCGCCACCGGTCACGCCCGGCCCCAGGAGCACCGCCAGCCAGTGCAGGTCCTCGCTGTGGTCAAGCAGGATCCGCACGATCATGGTGAGCGGCACGCTCAGCAGCATGCCGATGGGCCCCAGCACCCATCCCCAGAACACCAGGCTCAGGAACACCACAGCCGCGCTCAGGCCCAGCCGCCTTCCGAACAGCATCGGCTCCAGGCCGCTGCCGATGCTCACGTTGATCACCAGTTGCGCCACCACCATGCCCACAGCCATCCACCAGCCGTTCATGGCCAGGCACAGCAGCACCGCCGGAATGGACGCGATGATCGGCCCGATCGCGGGGATGAAGTTCAGGAAGAACGCCACCACGCCGATGAGCACGGCATAGGGCGTGTTGAGCACCACGCAACTGAGCGCCACCAGCACGCCGGTGAGCAGGTTGGTGCCCAGCTTGACCTTAAGGTAACCCTGCACGTCGCCCAGCACGCCCTCGAACCGCCCCAGGTCGTCGTCGACGCGACCGGTGATCTGGCGGATCTTGCCCGGCAGCACGGCCGCCTCCATCAGCAGGAACGCGTACGCCAGCAGCACGAACAGGCTGTCCCGGGCCAGGCTGGCCGCGGCCGCGAGCACGCCGGTGGCGTATCCGAGCACGTCACCAGGCCGCGCGTCGCTGAGCAGCGTGGTCACGTCCACGGGCACGTTCCGCTCCGCCAGCCAGGCGTTGAAGTCGGCGGCCTTGGCGTCCAGGACCTCGCGATAGGCCGGCAGGTTGCTGGCCAGCACCGTCACGTTGTGCGTGACCACCGCGGTGAGCACGCTGAGCAGGGCGAAGACCGTGAGCAGCAGCACCAGCACCGCCATCCATCGGGGAAGTCCCAGCGAGCGCAGCCACGCCAGGGGCGGCAGGCTGACCACCGCCAGGAAGGCCGCCGCCAGCACCGGCACCACCACCGCGGACGCCATCTGCAGAAAGAGCACGACGATCACGGCACACGCCCCCGCCAGCAGGGCTCGGGCACCCGTGCCAAGGGCATTCGGGGCGGTCATGCGGGAAGTCTACGGACATTGCGGCTACCGTCCGTGCATGGCCACGCGTCGCCACCCCGGTCCTTCGCTCTTTGGGCAGACGCCCGCCGACGTGGCCATGGAGCGTGTGCCACCCGCCCCCGTCTGCCCCGAGCATCAGGCGTGGAGCCAGGCTCTTCCCGTGACCGTGCGCCTTGGGACCAGCAGCTGGTCCTTTGCGGGATGGCGCGGCGCGGTCTACGCCGATCGCGCACCCGCGACCGACCTGGCGGCGCATGGTCTGGCCGCCTATGCCCATCATCCGCTGCATCGAACGGTGGGGCTGGACCGCAGTTTCTACGAGACGCCGTCGGTGGAGTCGCTTGCGCACCTGGCCGCTCAGGTGCCCACGGACTTCCGGTTCCTGATCAAGGCCCATCAGGCCGTCACGCGTCCTAACCTTCAGGAGGACGGCACCACGCTGGGGTCCACCGTTTGCGCGCAAGAGCAGGGCGCCATGAACCCGCGCTTTCTGGACGCGGCGTGGGCGCGCGATGCCGTGGTCGCGCCGCATGTGGAGGGCCTGGGCGAGCGATGTGGACCCGTCGTGTTCCAGTTCCCGGCGCTGCGGATGGGGCCGCGCGGGTCACTGTCGTGCCCGCAGGAGGTGCTGGATCGGCTGGAGAGGTTCCTGGCGGCGTTGCCGCGCGGCCCTTGCTACGCGGTGGAGTTCCGCAACGCCGTGTTCCTGCAGGCGGCCACGGCGCGGAGTCTGGTGTCCCTGCTCCGCTCACGCGGCGCCGTGCCGGCGATCGGCATCATGACCGGCATGCCGGACGTGGTCACCATGCGGGACCTGCTCGAGCAGGCCGGATGGAGCGTGGACGGTGGTCCGCTGGTGGTGCGCTGGCTTCTGGGCCATGGCCTGGGCTACCAGGAGGCTCGAGCCCGCTTCGAGCCGTTCCGCGAGCTTGCGGCGCCGGACCCCGGCACTCGGCACGGGGTGGCGGCCATGGTGTCGGCGGCCGTGCATGCCGGGCAGGATGCGTTCGTGATCATCAACAACAAGGCCGAAGGGTCCGCGCCGGCCTCCATCCCGCTTCTGGCCAAGGCGGTCGTCGAGGCCTTGCGGAACCGGCCCCAAGCCCCGTCCACCTTCACCCGGAGATCGTCATGCAGCTTGCACTCGCCGTCCTGAGCGTTCTTCTTCAGCAGGCTCCGGCAGCATCGGCCGCTCCCGAGTCCTTGCCGGTCCCCTCGATCCGCCTGGCCCGGCTCTTCCCGGGCATGTCGCTGCGCCGACCGGTGCAGGCGTTGCAGGCGCCGGGCGACGAACGCCACTTGTATGTGCTGGAGCAGGCGGGTCGCATCCTGAAGCTGGACCTGGAGCAGCCATCGGCCACGGAGCCTGCGGTGTGGATGGACATTCGCGAGCAGGTGCACAGCCGTCACAACGAGGAGGGCCTGCTCTCGATGGCCTTCCATCCGCGGTTCCCGGAGAACCGCCGCATCTACCTGTACTACTCCGCCAACCGCCCCTTGCGCACGGAGCTCACGGAGTTCACCGTGGATGCCGCCTCCGGACGACCCGACGTGAACTCGGCGCGGGTGATCCTGGAGATCGGCCAGCCATGGGGCAACCACAACGGAGGCACCGCGCTCTTTGGACGCGACGGCATGCTCTACCTGAGCACCGGCGACGGTGGCGCCGCCAACGATCCGCAGGGTCACGCGCAGAACCTGGGGTCACTTCTGGGCAAGGTGCTGCGGCTGGACGTGGACGATCGGTCCAAGGACAAGGCCTACGGCGTGCCCAAGGACAACCCGTTCGTCCAGGTGCCAAACGCGCGGCCGGAGGTGTGGGCCTATGGCCTTCGCAACGTGTGGCGCATGAGCTTTGACCGGGCCACCGGACGCCTCTACGGGGGCGACGTGGGCCAGAACGCCTTCGAGGAGGTGGACATCATCGAGAAGGGGGGCAACTACGGTTGGAATCCGCGAGAGGGTTTCCATGCCTTTGGCGGCGGCAAGCCCGGCGCGTTCGGCTCCGACTACCGCGACCCGATCGCCGAGTACCCGCACTCGGAAGGCGTGAGCGTGACCGGCGGATTCGTGTATCGCGGGACGCGGCTGCCCGCGCTGCAGGGGGTGTACCTGTACGCGGACTACGCCTTTGGCACCATCTGGGGCATCCGTTGCGGACAGGCGCGGTGCGGCGAAGCCAGGGTGGCGTGGCGCCGCCGCGGCCAGAACAGCATGTGGAGCAGCTTCGGCGAACTCAACTCGGGCGAACTGGTGCTGTGCGCCTTCGATGGTGGCGAGTCGGGTCCCGGCAGCCTGTGGCGGATCGACGCGACCGAGTGAACCGCGGCCTGCTCAGCCGCCGATGTAGCCCGGCGAGTTCCACCACGGCTGCTCCATGTTGGGATAGGCCGCGTTGTCGAAGCAGGGGTCCTCGTTGTCGCCGTCGTTGAGGTCGTAGTAGGGCAGCCGCTGCCCGCCCGCGTCCATCTCTCGCTGCTGCAGCTGCGTGGGGGACATGGAATCCGGAAAGAGCTGCCGCTGCTGACAGCCCGTCGTCAGCCAGGACAGCGTTCCCAGGGCGCATGCCGTGATCGTTCGGATGGTCATTCGGTCACCTCCTGCCAGATGTCGCCGCCGGTGGGCTCGCCACCGCGGTCGGCGCCGGGCTTCCAGCTCTGGCCCTTCACGGCCTCGCCCTCTCGGCGAAGCAGCGTGTACCAGCCGTCGCTCCAGTGGATGGCGGCGCCGTCGGCCTGCATCTGCCAGCAGCCGGTGTTGATGGCGTCGATGCTCTTGACCGCCGAACCGTCGCTGCTCAGGCAGACGAACAGCTCCTCGCCTCCGGTGCGGTCGTACACGCTGGTGGTGCGCCACACGCCCACCCACCACATGGTGTCGGTGGAGAGCTTGACCGCCTGGCCAAAGCTGTTGGGAAGATCGCGCTCGCGATCCTGCGGGGCGTAGGAGACCTTCTCGTATCCATAGCGGCCCAGCCGAAGGATGTCGATCCATCCGTCGGTCCACTGCACCACCACCTCGCCGTCGCGAAGGCTCCATCCGCCCTGCTCGCCGCGGGCGCCATCGGTGCCGCGGCTCCAGGTGCTGGTGGCCGAGCCGTCGGCCCGGAGGATCACGTTGAAGGTGTCGTTGCGGTCATCGGTGAGCGCCCAGGTTCCCTCGGCCACCTTGGGGCTCATGGGAAGCAGGGCCGCTCGTCCGACCACCGAAGGTGGGGCGGCGCAGCTGGCCGCCAACAGGACAAGGGAGAGGACTTGCAACGCGCCGGTCTTCACGCGGAGGATGCTAACGCGGGCAAGGCCAGGTTCGGCAACGCGTCAGGATCGAGCCCTCGGAGCACATGGGGCCAGGCGCCCGGGGCATGCACCTGCACGCGCCGCAGACACGCCAGCAGCGGCTCCAACGGGATCGGTCGAAAGGACCACGCGTCCACCCCCACGTCCACGGATCGGTCAAGGGGCTGCAGTCCACCGTGGGCATGCCCGTGCATCAGCACGCCGCCGTTGAACTGGCCTCGCCAGAGCCGCATGGGCCAGTGGCACGCGTTCACGCGAAGTCGATCCTCCCCGTGGCGCCAGGACAGGAGGGCGTGCACCTCCTCGAACAGGGCGTTGAACCGTCGCGTGCTCGGATCATGGTTGCCTTGGACCAGTGTGATGCGTCTGCAGCGGATCCGGTCGCGCACGCGTCTGGCATGCGACACCTGCGCCGAGCGGCCGTCCGGATGTGGGCCGCAGAAGTCACCCAGGTGCAGCAGGCGGTCACGCCGACCCACGGAACGGTTGATGGCATCCACCAGGGCCTCGTCCATGGCCTGCGCATCCGGAAAGGGCCGACCGAACATGGCCATCGCCCCGGATTCGCCAAAGTGCGTGTCTGCGGTGACCCAGACCGTCCGTGCCATGCGGGCAGGCTAGCCCCGATTTCCGCATGCCGGAGCGGGCCGCCGGATGGGATATCGTGCCATCCCGTGAAGAAGAGGAAGGACTTCCTGCAGATCGAGGGGCTCTCGCGCGCTGAACTCATGGCGTTGCTTGACGCGGCCGAGAGCAACCTGCCCATCGCGGAGCAGCGGCTTGCCCGCAAGGATCTGCTGCAGGGCCGCGTGGTGGCCAACATCTTCCTGGAGGATTCCACACGGACACGCTGCAGTTTCGAGACGGCCGTGCACAGGCTTGGCGGGCAGGTGTTCACGTTGGGCGCTTCCGGCACCAGTGCCAGCAAGGGCGAGGGACTGCTTGACACGGCCCTGAACGTGGAGGCGATGGGCGTGAGTGCCATCGTGTTGCGCACGGCCATCTCGGGTGCGGCGCACCAGGTTGCTCGCCGCGTGCGGATTCCCGTGATCAACGCCGGGGATGGCCGTCACGAGCATCCCACGCAAGGCCTGCTGGACCTGGTCACGCTGCGCGAGTCCCTTGGCAGCCTGGAGGGACGCACGGTCGGGATCGTTGGCGACATTGCCAACAGCCGGGTGGCCCACTCGGCAATCCACGGGTTGACGATCCTTGGGTGTCGCGCGGTCTTGATTGGTCCGCCAGCGTTGGTTCCGACCAGTCAGTCGCAGATCGTTTCAAATCCTGATCTTGTATCGATCAATCAGGATATTGACTCGATCATTCACGATCTTGATGCGATCATGCTTCTAAGAATCCAGATGGAGAGAGGATCATCCAATGGGGTCGCTTCGGATTACAGGACTTTGTTTGGATTGACGCCGGAGCGGGCCTCAAAACTCCGCTCCGACGCCGTGGTGCTGCATCCAGGACCAGTGAACAGGGGTGTGGAGATTGACGACGCGGTGGCCGATGAGCATGGCGGGGTTCGAATCCTTCGACAGGTGACACACGGCGTGGCAGCCCGCATGGCGGTGTTGGAGTCGCTGCTGGCATGACCGGAAACGGCCGTTTCAGTCCGGGCAAGGCTGGCAAACTTTGCAGGTTTCCAGGCTTGTGTTCCAATGAAGATTTTGCTGGATTGGATCCCCATCGCCCGCAGATGGCTGGAAACGGCGGATTCGTGCAGGTAGCCTCCCCGTCCTTCCGATAGATCCCCGCCCTTCGTCTCTGATCCATGGTTCGCCCCTTCTTCAAACTGGCCTCCGGCACGCTCCTCAAGACGGGATCGACGATCGCGATTGGCCTGGCCGCGCTGTTCGGCTGGGGATGCGAGACCGACAGTTACATGGATCCCAGTCGCACGGGCTATTTCGAGACCACGCCCACCGCGATTCCCATCCTCAGCCGCATCGACGTGATCGAGCAGGCCGCGGACACCAGCGTGGAGTACACCGCGCCGGGTCCCGACGATCTGGTGCCCAACACGCTCGAGTACAAGCTGGCCGCCGGCGACGTGGTACAGATCTCCATCCCCCAGTTGGTGTCCGCCTCGGAAACCGAGATCTCCGAGCGTGTCATCGACACGTCTGGCCAGGTCAATCTTCCGGTGGTCGGCAAGGTGCTCGCGGCGGGCCTGACGGCCGAGCAGCTTGAAGAGGAGATCGTGAAGAAGCTTCGGCCGATCCTCTCCAGCCCCAAGGCATTCGTCTCGATTCGCGAGGCCAGGGCCTATCAGTTCCGCATCATGGGCGCCGTGGACTCGCCTGGCCTGTACGGCCTGAGCAAGCCGGACATGAGGGTTCTGGACGCCATCGCCATCGCTCGCGGTGCCTCGCCCAGCACCACACGCGTGCTCATCACCCGCACAAAGGGCTCGGACCCAGGTTCCAGCCCCCAGCCCCCGCCGCCTGCGCCCGCCGTGGTCACACCGCCGGATGCTGGTGCGGCCGTCCCCGCGGTCGTCGCCCCGCCCACCACCCCTCCGCCACCCTCGGCTGCCGACATTGACGCCCTGATCCGGCAGTTGCCGGGATCCTGCGGACCCACGCCGCCCCCCGCCGAGCCGGAAAGCCCCGCCCCGGAGCCGCCTGCCGTGCCGGACCAACC
>Ga0172372_10011820_pt1 | contig 11051 bp, 6 predicted proteins | sample LakKiv5m_2_FD_114544 | JGI IMG/M metagenome (GOLD analysis project Ga0172372, IMG submission 114544) | Freshwater microbial communities from Kabuno Bay, South-Kivu, Congo - kab_092012_9.5m | ecosystem: Environmental > Aquatic > Freshwater > Lake | place: Democratic Republic of the Congo... | reverse complement strand
TAACAAATAAAGACTTATGAATACTGATAAATTATTACAAGCCATCCAAATCTTAGTTAAAGAGGAAGTTAAACAACAACTTTCTGGTATAATTAAGGAAGCAGTAAGGGCTGAAATGAAAAAAGTATTAGCCGAACAAAAGCAACCTAAGAATACAGGTTTGAGTATGGCTAAAGCTATTTTGGGTGATGATGAACCTAAATTAGCAGAACAAAAAACTTATACTAAAAACCCAATGATTAACCAAATTCTAAATGAAACTAGAGCTGCAGTATCAAATGATGGTGGCTATAGAACAATGAGTTTTGGACAAGGTGATATGGGCTCAATAGCAGGTAGAACAGCAATTGCTGAAAAAATGGGTTATGGTGAATTCGCTGGTGGAGCTCAAAAAACTGGATTAGGAGTTCAAACCGGTGTAGCTGAATTAGATAAAGCATTGAATAGAGATTATTCTGAGCTTGTCAAAAGATTTAAGAAGTAATGGCAGTAGTATTAGGACAAAAGCTTGTACAAGATACAAAAAAATTTGATGATTATGCTGTTGGTATAACACTACCTATTCAAATAGGTAATACTGCTTTTAATCAATCATTTAAAACAGCTGAACAAGCAAGTTCTAATATAAAAAATTTATTACTAACCAAAAGAGGTGAAAGAATTATGCAACCTGAATTTGGTAGTGGATTACAAGAATTGTTATTTGATTTTAATGATGATGAATTAGCAGGAAAAATTGAAGAAACAATCAATAATGCGGTTACAACTTGGTTACCTTATATAACAATTCAACAAATAGATGTTGAAGCAACAAATTATGATAAAGATACAAATACAGTAAAAGTATCAATTCAATTTAATGTTTTGGGTAATGCAAATTTAAATACAGTAACATTTAACGTAGCAGCATAATTTATAAAGTATGTCAGTAACAATTACAAATAAAAATTTTAAAAATAAAGGAAAAGATATTAAGTATCTTAATAAAGATTTTGTATCATTTAGAAACAACTTAATAGAATTTGCTAAAACGTATTTTCCTAAAACCTATTCAGATTTTAATGAATCATCACCTGGTATGATGTTTATTGAAATGGCATCGTACATAGGCGATTCATTATCATATTACATTGATGATACTTTAAAAGAATCATTAATGGTGTATGCAGAAGACCCTCAAAGTGTTTTAGCATTGGCACAATATTTGGGTTATAAACCAAAAGTATCTGCGCCAGCTGTTACAAATTTAAGTATATATCAGTTAGTTCCATCAATTGGAACTGGTATTAATAACATTCCTGATTCAAAATATTATTTAAGAATTAAAGAAGGATTAATTACAAGATCAAACAGAGCAGCTATAACATTTAGAACAACTGATGTTGTAGATTTTTCGGATGAAACAAATAGAGAAATTACAATATATCAAAGAGATGCAAATACTGGTGAACCTTTATTTTATTTAGTTAAAAAATACGTTCAAGCAATATCTGGAGAACTGAAACAAAAATCAGTTACTTTTGATGCATACTCCCCTTTCCAAAAAATTACTTTAGATGATACAAATGTTATACAAATTTATGATGTAAGAGATGGTAATGGAAACAAATGGAATGAAGTTCCATATTTAGCTCAAGAAATGGTTTTTTTAGATGAACCTAATTTAGAAAAAAATGATCCTGATTTATATCAATTCAAATCTACTGTACCTTATATCTTAAAAACTATAAAGACATCAAGAAGATATGTTGCAAAAGTAAATCAAAATAATACAACAACAATACAATTTGGTGCAGGCGATTCATCAGCTAGTGATGAACAATTAATACCAAATCTAAAAAATGTAGGACTTGGTTTACCAAACTCAATAGATAGATTAGATGAATCATTTGACCCTACTAACTTTCTAAAAACAAAAACTTATGGTACATCCCCATCAAATACAACAATGACTGTAAAGTATTTAGTTGGTGGAGGGGTTCAGTCTAATATAGCAGTAGGACAACTTACCAGCATAAGTAAGATTGAATTAGATGAAGATACAGACGCTTTTACAACTGCAGAAAAAGCAATTTACAATACAATCAAAGCTTCAGTAGCAATTGACAATGAAGTACCAGCTACTGGTGGTAGAAGTGCTGAAAGTTTAGAAGAAATTAGACAAAACGCTTTAGCTTTTTTTGGAGCACAAAATAGAGCAGTAACTGCAAAAGATTATCAAGTAAGAACGTTATCAATGCCTGCAAAATATGGTGCTATTGCAAAAGCATACGCTGTAGCAGATGGTACATTAGATAATAACTCACCATCTTCTATATTAGCATCACCAAATCATTTGCAAGAATTTACTGATTTAGTAATGAGTTTTGTTAATAAGCCTGATGCTGAAGAACCAACTCAACAAAGTATAAAAGAAGAAATAACAAAGTATTTAATTGGCAAAACTTCAAATGAAAATGAAAAAAATAATCCGTTTGCAATAAATTTGTATTTGTTGGGATATGATAATAGAGGAAACTTAACAAACCTTAATAGAGGTGTTAAAGAAAATCTTAAAACTTACTTAAATGAATATAGAATTTTAACAGATGGTATTAACATAAATGATGGATTTGTAATTAATATTGGTTTAGATTTTGAAATTGTTGTTTATGGAAATTACAATAAAAGTGAAATTCTTTTAAAAGTAATAAACGAACTTAAAGATTATTTCAATATTGATAATTTCACATTTAATCAGACAATTAATTTGAGTGAGGTAGAATTGTTAATAGCCAATGTGGAGGGTGTTTCATCTGTACCAATGTTAAAATTTACAAATAAATGCGGAGGAAAGTATTCTTCCAATTCTTATAATATTGAAGCAGCTACTAAAGATAAAATTATTTATCCATCTTTAGACCCTTCAGTTTTTGAAATAAAGTTTCCTGATTCAGACATTAAAGGTAGAGTAAGATAATGGCATACTATTTTTTAACAGCATCAAAAGATGCAACGATATATCTCCAACAACCTAATCAGAATACTGGTTTAGATGAAATTTTGGAAATAAGTAAAGTATATTATGGAAACATAAAAGATGTATCCCATGCTTTAATAAAATTTGAATTAGGATATCTATCAGCATCTTTATCAGATACATCTATAAAAATGAGTGATGCAAAATTATTACTTAAAGAAACTGAGAGTGAAGAAATTGCATTAAAATATACAATTTATGCATCACCTTTGAGTGGAAGTTGGGAAATGGGTAAAGGAACTAGATTTGATAATATTTCAACTCAAGGGGTAACTTGGAATTATAGAGAAGGTGATAGTAAATTAGAATGGTTAGAAAATAATTTTAATTCATATACAACAGCAAGCCAAAATAATGGTGGTGGTGGAACTTGGTGGACTCAGTACGGAGCATCACAAAATTTTGATTACCAATCAGCAGATATTGAAATGGATGTTAAATCACTTTTACAGGTTTGGATGAGTGGTTCAAAACCAAATGATGGATTTATATTAAAATATGCAAATTTTGATAATTCAAATGATGTAGAATCAAATACAGCTGATTATGGTATTATTAAATTATTTAGTAAAGAAACTCATACAATATATCAACCAAAAATTAGAATTGGATGGGATTCGCAAACTTTTACAACAGGTTCTTTAAACCAACTTACAGCAAACGATATTAAAATAGGAGTTACCAATTTAAAAAAAGAATACAAAGCAGGGTCAGAACCTAAACTATCTATATTTGCTAGAGAATTGTATCCTTTAAGAACATTTAGTAATTCTTTTTCATATAATACTACAAAATATTTACCAATCACATCGTATTATCAAATAAGAGATTTTGAATCTAATGATATTATTATACCATTTGGAGACTACTCAAAAATAAGTTGTGATTCTAATGGTAATTTTATAAAACCAAATTTTTCAAATTGGGAATCAAACAGAGTTTACAAAATTGAATTTAAAGTTGAAAAGAATGGTGATGTGCAATATTTTGATGATGATATAACGTTTAAACTTGTTAATAATTAAAAATGATTAAAACAGGTCTAAGAAATGAAGAAAAAGTTGGTGAAATTTTAGTTAGTGGTTCTTTAGCCATTAAAACTAAAAACAATTTTGGTGTCCATGTATTTAGTGGATCTGTTGTAGATGATGGTATTGTTGCCGGAGTATTGACAAAACCAAAATACAAAGAATCAGAACTTTTAAAATCAATTGATACAACGATTATAGAATTGATTCCATTAGAACCACCTGTTTTGCCGGAAATGGTTTTAAAAAGTTTGTATGATGCAGCACTTCAAGAAATAGCTAATAGAGATGTTATAATTACACAACTAAATGCTAATATATTAGATTTAAGAGCAAAAGTAAAAGAATTAGAAATAGTAAGTCAAAGTTTAAGAGTAGAAATTGATGGTAAGGAATTAATAGTAGCTGTTGCTGAAAATCAAACACAACAAGCAAATTCAAAAGTGTCAAGTACAATTGTGGAGTTACAAAATTCTATACAAAAAGCAACAGCTGAATCAATACAAAGAGCATCTTTATTTGCAATTAATCAATCATTGGAAAAACAAATTGAAGCACTAAGAGAAGAATTATTTGGAAAAGCTGGAAAAATACAAGAAGGATTTAAAGTATCAGATGATTTCGCAGCAAAAGTTGTTAATATATCGGATAAACAATATCCTGATTTAACGTTTAGAGGTAGAGCTAAAGATGATGGTAGGGGTAGATTTATTAACGGTCCTGAACTTAGAGTTGCTAATTTTACAAAAAAACCCGTAACTATATCGTTTACCCAAGATGGAGATATAAAAGGTATATTTAAATCAATACCTTCTATTACATTACAACCTGGTGAAAATAAAGGACTTAAAGTTGAAACAATAGATAGTAAAGTAGACGGATTTAGACCTAGCTCAGGAGTTGGACTTACAGGTGATACAGAATATAATGGCAATCTTATTTTAAAATCAGCAGTTGGTACACTTAATATTCCTGTTGCTTTACAAAAACAAAGAGGAAACCAATGGGAGGGTTAAAATAAATAAAAATGGCATTAAAAACTTTTAAAGATATTATCAATAACAAAGGCTATCGTATAAATTCAAAAGATAGAAAAATTTTTGAAGAAGGAAATCTTCAGACATTTTTTGGATTTGGTGAAAGTGATGCTATTGAATTTGTAGTATATGACATAAACGATAATCAATTACCACAAATTAATGATGAGTTAGTAAGGTATATTCCTATGACAACAGAGAATATTGCAGATTATTTTTTAATAGCAGAAGGTACGTTGTTTCAGCAAAACCAATTCCCATCTGAATATTTTGTAGATGTGGAAAGAATTTTAAGAGAATCTGGGTATGATAATGGGATTTTTAAAACACAAATTACTTTAATAAATAAAAGAGTAGGAAGTAATGAAAACCAAAACAAATTATGGATTTCAGAAATCTCACCTTCAAGAACTGAGGTAAGACTTTTTCCAATAAGAAACGCATCTTATAGTAACCCAGAGTTAGAAAAAAGATATAATATGTTTGTGGCAAATCAACATTTTAGAGATGATGTAATTAATGCTGCATTTATTTTTATAGAACAAATTACCCCATCTAAAATTCAAGAATTTATTAAATCAAAATATAGTGACGCTTGGCTTGAAAAATTAAAATCTGAATATAAAATAAAAAATTTTGATGTATTAGTAAACGATATATATAAAAAATTTATAGAATCTGCAACCTATGCTTTTACTAATAGAAATTCAATTGTTGGTAGTTTAAATTATGGAAAACCATCCAAAGCAAAATCAAAACTTGATTTATCTAAAAATGAAGTAAAAGAAATTTGTAAACAATTATTAGCAAACGCAACTGATTTTTATCTTACTAGATTAGAGGTTAAGAAAACAGCAACATTCAAATCGCAAACAGATGCTAGTATGGATGACGTAACTAATGTACTAAAGAGATATACTGCAAGTACAAAAGTAGATACTTCAATGCCTGAGAAAAAAATTGTTAAGATAGAAAAGCCAGAAATTTCTGATAAATTATTAGAGTTCAAAAGAAAGCTTAAAAAGGAATTACCCAATCCGATAGAAGTGGATGACCCACCGCCAGTGATTGATATTCCAATCGAAACTCCTATTGAATCACCACCATATTTTGAGCCTGAACCAGTTGTTATAGAGGTGCCTGTTCCTAAAAAACAAATACCAAAAATAATTGAAGAAGATTCACCACCCCCGATAATATCAACTCCAGCAGGAGATATACAAGTATATTTTCCGCCGGCTAGGGAGGAAGAACCAATTTATGTTGCAAAAAAAGAAATACCAATATTAATTGAGACAGACTCACCACCATCAATAATTTTAACTCCACAATTAGAAACACCAGTTCCTGCTGCTGAGATACCATTACCGGTGGTTGAAGTTCCAAAACCATCAAGTGATACTCCAATTGTTATTACAACAAATCCAAAAAGAGCAATGGGTGGTGATAAAGAACCTGTAAAATATATGGGTGGGGGTTCTCCGATAAAAACAAGAACAGTAGAATATGAAAATCCTTCTGGTGAAGTAGTTATTGAAGAAATAAGAATAACAAATGATTTATAAAAATTATAATGGCAGAAAACGAATTCAATAGTTATCTTTTAGATGATGCAGTACCATTTAGAAACGGAGTTTTTTTCGGTGGTGGATCTGGATTTGCAGGCCCAAGTGTGGTTGGTGGGGATAATTATAATTTTAGCGGAGTAGCTGTACCATATCCAACCGATACTGTTATCACATCACCAAAAGGAGAATCAACAAATTTAGGATACCTTCCAATTACAGAGCAAAGTGGTACGGCAACATCTGATATTTTTTATAGATTTAGAGTTTCATCTAATATTGAAGGAGCTTCTGTATTTTTTAATAAAGAAAATACATTTCAAACAACAACATATACATTTTCTAAAAAAATAAGTGAAATTTTAGTAAAACCTATTGAAGTTACATTAGAAAAATTAGGTTATATATCAAAAGAAAAATTTGTAATTACAGTTGTTGAAAATCCAAATTTTAATTTAAATTTAAATATAAATCCGTTTGATAGTTTATTTGGATATGCAAATAGAGGAATTATTGATATATCAAACTCAAATATTGCATATTCTAATACACCATTATGGACAGTTAAGATTTTATATTATAGTGATGAAAATACTATTGAAGAATATCCATATAATATAGATTCGTTATTAAAAATATTAGAATTTACAAAAGTAACAAAAGAAATACCAAAAGATACACCACCAATTGATACTCCGCCGGTGGACAATTTTGTAAATGTTAAAATAAATTTAAAAGGTATAGATGGTTCTGCTGAAATAGCACCATCTGGAATATCAATTAGAAGAACGCCATTAAATTTATCAGTTGGTACAAATGAATTATCATTAGATACTAATACAACATATATTTTAAAGGCAACAAATAGAACATATAGGATTTCTTCTTTACAATACATTTCTACAATTAATAATTTTAATGAAGATAAAACTGCATTACCAACAGAAAGTTTAAGTTTAACGTATTCACCTGCAGCTGGAGATATTATAAATTTAGTTGTAGAAGAAGTGCCGATTGTACAATTAGATGATTTTGCAAAATTACAATTTATTAATTCGGAAACAAGCAGAGAGTATAATATAAATTCTAATTCAGATATACCAATTGGATTAAGAAAACTTACAACTGTTTCTAATTTAAAAGTTTATATAAATGAAAAAGAAATAGAGTTCAATGTACCACAAACAAATGAATTTATAATTTCTATACCATCTAACAATTTTACTAGATTAGGAGCATATAAGGTTTTACTTTTACCATCTAATACAAGAGGAGATGGTGAGTTTTTAGAATTAACAATTAATGTTGTTAATGAATTTTATGTTGGTGTTCCTGATATAAGAAATATAACATATCCATCTGAATTATTTGGACCTGATTATGTAGGTACAAATGTTGATTTTTCAATATCATACGATTCGGTAAATACTGATTATGTAAGAATTTATAAAGTAGGAACTGATAAATTTATAAAAGCTGCACCTAGTGGAAAAATTGATTTAAATTTTGAACAACTTTTATTACTAGATGATTCATCAAATTTTGATGATGTAGATAAAATATCTGTTGTTTTAAAATTAGTACCTTATAATGAAGAAGGAAACGAAGTAGTAACTGGAAAAGAAGAAATAATTACTATTAAGTTTGATAAAGGTGATTTAACAATACCTAGAAATTTAGCTATCAATAGAATTATTGAAGGATTTATTAATCAATTTAATGATAGTGTATTTAACATAGATACATCTAAATATTTAACTCACTTATTACATTTAGGTGGAGGTGATAATAAAGTAATTACTACTTGGACAGGACATAAAGGTTCTTTAATTTTAAAACTATACGAACCATTACCAACATCAGTACAACCAAACCAACAAGTTTGGATTTCAAAATTACAAGCAAATCCTATTGTAGAAACAATCACAATAAGTGGTGTTGATACTTCTTATTGCCCACCATTAAAAGGACCTAATTTTTCATTAGAGCCTGATAATGGGATTGGATTTAAAGTTTTTGATGAATTAATAGCAAGCGGTTCTAATACATCCGCAGAATTAATTAATAAATTCGCAGAACAAAACACAATTGATACAGAAAAATTAAATATTCAATATGTAAGTGGTTCTGATTATGTGTGGGATAATTATGTACACTTTGGTTCGGCTGAAGAAAGAGTTAATAATTTCTTTTATAAATTAAAAGTTTTAGAAAATTTAACAACCAAATACAAAGAATTATACGCAGAAACTTTTACACCACCATATGAATCTTTACAAGCAGCATTATTAACTGAAGATGTTGGTGGTGCGGGTACACCTGAAATAGATGGTAATGAAGAAATACAAACTGAAGATGCATTGTATTCATTAAATTGGGAAGTTTATGCACAAAAGGGTTTATCTCAAACTGAAGAATTAGAATCATTAGCTAATAAAATTAATAATTTAATTAAAAGTTTTGATGGGTTTGAAAAGTGGTTATATAAAACCGAACACAATTTAGCATTTCCAAAAGAAAATTATATAGCACCCAATGGTGTTGTTTTTAGAGTTGTTAAACCTTGGCAGTCTTTACAATCACAAGGTTGGTTAGATTTTGCTTCAAACTCTGGAGCAATTTATGATGTGGATAATCCACACTCTATGAAAAACAATATGCCTGAACATATTATTGAAGACTATCAAAACGCAGAATTTTTGTTATTCTTAGATATGGTTGGCCAACACTTTGATATATTGTGGTGTTATATAAACGCATTAAAAGCAAATAAAAATTTAGAACATAAGCAAGATGTTGGTATATCAAATGCTATGGTATATCAAATGTTGGATTCGCTGGGTTGGAAAGGTAAAAGAGCATTTGATTCTCAATTTTTGTGGGAATATGTTTTAGGAACATCAAAAGAAGGTGGTTATAAGTATGGAAGAAGTTTAGAGGATGCCAATAACGAAGTGTGGAGAAGAATTTTGAATAACTTACCATATTTGTTAAAACACAAAGGTACAGCAAGAGCAATGAAAGCTGTAATGGCTTGTTATGGTGTACCACAATCCATGTTAACGATTATGGAATTTGGTGGACCGCAAGACCCAACTAAAGGTGCATCATCTCAATTTACATTCGATGATAGAACAGCAGCCATTTATTTAAAAGATAATGCAAATGTAAAAATACCTTGGAAAACTATTCCTGGCTTTGGCGATTATCCAAATGCAGTTGAATTTAGAATTAAACCAACACATACACCAAATCCAATATACACTCTAATATCAGGTAGTGAGTGGAGTTTGGATTTAGTAAAAACTACCGGTTCATTTGCTAAATTAGAATTAAACTTTGGTGGTAATCAATCAACAAGTACATACTTTGATGAACCATTTGTAAGTGGCTCTCCATCTGTTTCAACTGTTTATATTACATATATAAATGATGAACCTTATGCATATGGTCCTGATTTTAAAACTGGAAGTTTACATTTTCCTGTTTCAACTGAATACTATTCAAATGTTTTAATTAATAGACATAATAGTCCAGATTCCTCTTCGTGGTTTGAAGTATTATATGCAACTACAAATGGTACAAGAATTACAACATTTGTAAGTATGTCTTTACAAACAGATGATACCGAATGGGAAACTGGTTCATTCTTACAAATTGGTGGAAACAACTATGAAGGTAATGTGGATGAATTCCGTTTATGGAAAACACCATTGTTAAGAAGTAAATTTGAAAACCATACATTATTTCCAGACGCAATAAATGGAAACTCATATACAGCATCGACAGCTGATTTAGTATTCCGTTTAGATTTTGAATATCCAAAAGATAGAACATCTGATATTGGTATTAAAAACGTATCTATAAATACAAGCTATGATGTTAAGTTTGCATCAGCAAGTATGATGTATTCTGCATCAACATATCCATATCAATATACACCATACGATAGAACTGTAACGGCAACAGTTCCATCTTTAGGATTTACATATTCAAATAAAATTCGTTTTGAATCCGCATCATTAGTAACTGACCTTTCTTATAAAACAAGAGCAACTAAAAAATCTTTTGACCAAGCCCCTATTGATTCATCTCGTTTAGGATTATTTTTCTCTCCAATTAAGGAGTTGAATATGGATATATTAAAAGCGTTTGGTGATTTTAATATTGATAACTATATAGGTGACCCATCGGATGATTATAGAGATAGATATAAAACTTTAGATGATTTAAGAAGTTACTATTTTGAAAGACTTGAAAACAGAGACATTTACGAATATATTAGATTAATAAAATACATTGATAAATCTTTATTTGAAGTTCTTGCTGATTTAGCACCAGCTAGAGCAAAAATATCTAAAGGTTTATTAATTGAACCTCACTATTTGGAAAGAAGTAAAAC
>Ga0172372_10011818_pt1 | contig 11053 bp, 6 predicted proteins | sample LakKiv5m_2_FD_114544 | JGI IMG/M metagenome (GOLD analysis project Ga0172372, IMG submission 114544) | Freshwater microbial communities from Kabuno Bay, South-Kivu, Congo - kab_092012_9.5m | ecosystem: Environmental > Aquatic > Freshwater > Lake | place: Democratic Republic of the Congo... | reverse complement strand
TCGACCTCTTCTGCGGGCTCGGCAACTTCACCCTGCCGCTCGCGCGCCGCGCCCGTGAGGTCGTCGGCATCGAGGGCGACGCCGGGCTGGTCGCGCGCGGCCGCTACAATGCAGGCCTCAATGGCATCGACAACGCTGCGTTCCATGTCGCCGACCTCACCGCGCCGGATGGCGGCGGCGCCGCGCTCGCCGGTCGCTTCGACCGCGTGCTGCTCGACCCGCCGCGCGCCGGCGCCATCGAGGTGCTGCCGCGGGTCGCGGCGCTCGGCGCGCAGCGCATCGTCTATGTCTCCTGCCACCCGGGGACGCTGGCGCGCGACCTCGAGGCGCTGTGCCATGTGCACGGCTATCGGCTGGAGGCTGCAGGCGTGATCGATATGTTCCCGCACACGACACATGTCGAGTCCATGGCCGTGCTGGAGCGCGCGACATGACGCTCGGCCCCCTGATGGTCGACCTCGAGGGCACGGTGCTGCAGCCCGAGGAGCGCGAGATCCTGCAGCATCCATTGGTGGGCAGCGTGATCCTCTTCGCTCGCAACTACGCGGACCCGGAGCAGCTCTCGCGGCTCGTCGCCGACATCCACGCCGCGCGTTCGCCGGCGCTGGTGGTGGGCGTCGACCACGAGGGCGGGCGGGTGCAGCGTTTCCGCGAGGGCTTCTCGCGGCTGCCGCCGGCGCGTCGCATCGGACATGAGCATTCCGCCGACGCGCGGGCCGGGCTCGCGCTCGCCCGCGAGATGGGCTGGCTGATGGCGGCGGAGCTGCGGGCGCACGGCGTCGACCTTTCGTTCGCGCCCTGCGTCGATCTCGACTACGGGGTGAGCGAGGTGATCGGTGAGCGCGCCTTCCACGCGCGGCCGGAGGTGGTCGCGGAGCTCGCCGTGGCCTACCAGTCCGGCATGCGCGCAGCAGGCATGGCCGCTACTGCCAAACATTTCCCAGGTCATGGCGCCGTGGTCGCCGACTCCCACCACGCGCTGCCGGTCGACCGGCGTACGCTCGTCGACCTCGAGCCCGATATCGCCCCGTATCGCTTGCTGATCGCCAACGGGCTCGCCGGCGTGATGGTCGCGCATGTGCTCTATCCGGAGGTCGACGATGTGCCGGCGAGCGCCTCGCAGCGCTGGATCCGCGGTGTGCTGCGCGGCGACCTCGGGTTCCAGGGCGTGGTGTTCGCGGACGACCTGTCGATGGCGGGAGCCGCAGCTGTGGGCGGCATCGTCGAGCGCGCGACGCGCGCGCTCGACGCGGGTTGCGATGTGCTGCCGGTCTGCAACCATCGACCGAGCGTGGTGGCCTTGTTGGACGGGTGGCAGGCGGCGCCGGACCCGGTGGCCGCGCTGCGTCGGGTCCGACTGCGCGGCAAGGCGCATCCGGGACCCGTGGAGCTGCGCGCGTCGGAGCGCTGGCAGTCCGCCCAACAGTCCCTGGCCCGCTGCGCGGCGCCGCCCGATCTCAAGCTCGCCTAGACCCGCCTGGGGGCGGGCATCGCGTCAGCCGCCCGGCGTGACCACGGCGATGACGCCGAGGCTCGGGTGGTCGTAATAGTTGCGCTCGTTGAAGCGGATGCGGCGGATCTCGTTGATCTGCGACGAGGGTCCGCCGTCGCCGGCGTAGCGCAGGTTCATGCCGAGGTGCAGCAGCGAGCCGCGCTCGAGCATGAAACTGCCGGAGAGCCCCGGGACGCGGATGCCGAGCCGGTCGAGCGGTAACCCGGAGCGCGAACCCCAAGAGCCCGCGGTCTGCACCCAGCCCGTATGGACCAGCACCCGGTAGCCGCCGCGTGCGAGCTTCTCGCGGGCGCTGCCGAGCTGCATGCGCGAGCCGGGCAGCGGACCGATGTAGCGCGCGACCTGGGTGTTGCCGGAGGAGTCGCCGCCGCCGCGCGAGGGTGCGGCCGTGCCTCCGTCACCGCCACCGGCGCTGCGGAACACGATGACCTCCACCGAATAGGTGCCGCTCGCCGCCGAGGGCGCTGCCGCGGGGGCGGCGGCCGGGCGGGCCGGTGGCGACTGCGCGGGGGCGTCCGTGATGCCGAGCATCAGGGTGATCAGGCCCATGGTCAGGGTGGGGAGGCGTCGGGGCGCCATGTCGGGGCGAACGATCATGCGCGACATCATACCGCCGCTGGGGCGCCGCCGAGCCGCTGCAGCAACGCGGCCACGAAATCGAAGCGCTCGGCCGGCTCCTCGAGCTCGTGCGTGACACGCAGCTTGAGCGGGCCCTCCAGACGGTGCTCGCGCGGGCTGCGTTGCAGCAGGCCGATCACCGCCTTCGGGTCGATGTGGTTGTCCTTCTCGAAGAGCAGATAGCCGCCCTGCGGGCCGAAGTCTAGCCGGCGGACGCCGAGCCGACGCGCGGCGAGCCGCAGGCGCGCGATGCGCAAGAGGTTGAGCGTCGCGGGCGGGGGGTCGCCGAAGCGGTCGGTGAGCTCGGTCAGCATGACATCGAGCGCATCGTCATCGGGCGCGGCTGCGATGCGTTTGTAGAGCGCGAGCCGCAGCGAGACATCGGCGACATAGTCCTCGGGCAGCAGCGCCGGGACCCGCAGTTCCACCTCCGACTGCGCGGCGAGCGGTGCGTCGAGGTCGGCGACACGGCCCTCGCGCAGTGCGCGCACCGCCCGGTCGAGCAGGTCGAGGTACATCGTGAGGCCCACCTCGGCCATCTCGCCGCTCTGCTCCTCGCCCAACAGCTCACCGGCGCCGCGGATCTCGAGGTCGTGGGTGGCGAGCACGAACCCCGCGCCGAGCTCCTCGAGCGACTCGAGCGCCTCAAGACGCTTGAGCGCATCGCCGGCCAGCGCCTTGCGCGATGGCACGAGCAGGTAGGCATAGGCGCGGTGGTGCGAGCGACCGACGCGGCCGCGCATCTGGTGCAGCTGCGCGAGACCGAAGCGGTCGGCGCGATCGATGACGATGGTGTTGGCGGTCGGCACGTCGATGCCGCTCTCGATGATCGTGGTGCAGACCAGGATGTCGAAGCGGCGGTGGTAGAAGTCGACCATCAGGCTCTCGAGCTCGCGCTCGCGCATCTGGCCGTGGCCGACGCGGATCTGCGCTTCGGGGACGAGCTTGGCGAGGTCGGCGGCGACCTTCTCGATGTCGCGCACCTCGTTGTGCACGAAGTAGACCTGTCCGCCGCGCCGCAGCTCGCGCAGGATCGCCTCGCGCACGGTGGAGTCGCTCCACTCCGTCACGAAGGTCTTGATGGGCTGGCGCTCGGCCGGCGGGGTCGCGATCAGGGAGAGCTCGCGCAGCCCGCCGAGCGCCATGTTGAGCGTGCGCGGGATCGGGGTCGCGGTCAGCGTCAGCACATGCACCTCGGCGCGCAGCGCCTTGAGGCGCTCCTTGTCGCGCACGCCGAAGCGGTGCTCCTCGTCGACGATGATGAGACCGAGATCCTTGAAGCGCGCGCCGGCGTGCAGCAGACGATGGGTGGCGACGACGATGTCCACCGTGCCCGCTTCGAGGCCTGCGAGCACGGCATCGCTCTCCTTGCCGGAGCGGAAGCGCGACAGCGACTCGACGCGCACCGGCCAGTCGGCGAAGCGGTCGGCGAAGTTGGCGTGGTGCTGCTGGGCGAGCAGGGTGGTGGGCACCAGCACAGCCACCTGTTTGCCGGCCTGCACCGCGACGAAGGCCGCACGCATCGCGACCTCGGTCTTGCCGAAGCCGACATCGCCGCAGACGATGCGGTCCATCGGCGTCTCGGCGGCGAGGTCGGCGATCACGCGCTCGATGGCCTCGGCCTGGTCGGCGGTCTCCTCGAACGGGAAACCGTTGGCGAAGGCCTGGTACTCGAGTTCGCGCCGCTCGAGCCGCGGGCCGCGCTTGGCTCTGCGCCGCGCGTAGAGGTCGAGCAGTTCCGCGGCGACATCGCGCACCTTCTCGGCGGCTTTGCGCCGGGCGCGCGCCCATTGATCGGAGCCGAGCCTGTGCAGCGGCGCGGTCTCCGGGGCGCCACCCGTGTAGCGCGACACCAGATGCAGCGAGTGCACCGGCACATAGAGCTTGTCGCCGCCGGCGTACTCCAGCACCAGGAACTCGCCGGGTTGTCCGCCGACCTCCATGGACTGCAGGCCGACATAACGACCGACGCCGTACTCCTCGTGCACCACCGGCGCGCCGGCGGCGAGCGACTGCAGGTCGCGCAGGATCGCCCCGGGGTCGGCGGTGACCTTGCGGCGGCGGCGCTCCTGCCGGGCCCGCGTACCGAAGAGCTGTGATTCCGACAACACCGCGAGCGGCGGCTCGAGCAGGGCGAGACCCTCGAGGTCGGGTGCGACCGTCAGCGCGAGCCGGGCGTCCGAGGCGACGAAGGCCGACCAGCTTTCGCAAGGCGTCGCCCGCAGCTTGGCGCCGCGCAGCAGTTCCGACAGCACTTCGCGTCGGCCCGGCGAGTCGGCGGCGAGCAGCACGCGGCCGTCGAACTCGTGGAGGTAGGTCTGCAGCGGCGCAAGCGGCTGCTCGGCGCGGGCGTCGAGCTGGAGGGGCCGCGGCGATCCGACGCGGAACTCGAAGACCGCGGGGTCGATCGCGGCCGTGTCGCCCACCTCGCGGAACGCGTCCACCTCGACGCGCGGATGACGCGCGAAGGCGCTCTCGAGCGAGGCCGGTTCCACGAACAGCTCCTCGGGCGTGAGCAGCGGCCGTTCGATGTCGCCCGACAGGTTGTCGTGTCGCTCGCGTAACGCGGTCCACGCACGCTCCAACGCCTGCGCACGGTCGGGCGTGAGGTCGAGCAGCACCGCCTCCGTCGGCAGGTAGTCGAAGATCGTGTCGGTCGCATCGAAGAAGAGCGGCAGCCAGCTCTCGATGCCGGCCGGCGCGAGACCCTCGCTGACGCCGCGGTAGAGCGGGCTGCGGGTCGGATCGCCTTCGAAACGGGTGCGCCAGCGGCGGCGGAAGGCACGCACCGCATCGGCATCGAGCGGCAGCTCACGCGCCGGCAGCAAGCGCAGCTCGGTCATCGTCTCGAGCGAGCGCTGCGTCTGCGGATCGAAGCGGCGGATCGCTTCGATGCGGTCGTCGAAGAGATCGATGCGCAGCGGCGACTCCGCGCCCATCGGGAACACGTCGAGCAGCGAGCCGCGCACCGCGAACTCGCCCGGCGCCGCGACCTGCGATACGGACGCATAGCCCGACTCCACCAGGCGCAGCCGGAAGGCCTCGAGCGCGAGCGTATCGCCCGCCGCCAAAGAGAAGCTGCGCGCCGCGACCCAGCTGCGCGGCGGCAGCCGCTGCAGCAGCGTGTCGAGCGTGACGAGGACGATGCCGCGGCGCAGGTCGGGGAGCCCCGCCAAGGTCTTCAGCCGCTCGGAGATGATGTCGGGCAGCGGCGAGAACTGGTCCCACGGCAGCACTTCCCAGTCGGGCAGCGTCAGCACCGGCAGACCCTGCGGCGCGAAGAACGCGAGTTCGGCGCGGCGGCGGTCGAGGCTGCGGTTGTCGGGTTCGATGACGATCCAGGGACGCTGATCGTCCTGCGCGGCCTCGGCGAGCGCGAGCGATGCGGCGCTGCCACGCAGGCCGGTCCAGCGCACCGACAGGCGCCCGGCTGTGGGGATCGATGGCCGGAGTAGCCGCGTCATGGGCGCGCAAGCTTACAGTCCCCCGGCCATGAGGCAAGGGGCGCGATGTGGTTTAATCCTGCGGGCCATGTTCCAGCCGCTGCCGCTGTTCGTGGGGCTGCGCTATGTGCGCTCCCGGACGCGCAAATTCTTCGTCTCTTTCATCACCTGGGTGTCCCTCGCCGGGGTCTGTGTGGGCGTGGCGGCGCTCATCGTGGTGTTGTCGGTCATGAACGGCTTCGAGGGCGTCTCCCGCGAGCGGCTGCTGGCGCTCGCCGCCCATGCGCGGGTGGTGACGGCGCCGGGCGATGCCGCGGCGGCGGCCGCGCGCGACCCGGCCCTGTGGCGGACGACGATGACCGCGCTCGCCGGCCAGCCCGGGGTCACCGGCGTCGCGCCCTATGCTGAACTGCAGGTGCTGGCCTTGCGTGGGCCCGAGACGCGGCCCTTGCAGCTGCGCGGCATCGACCCCGGTCTCGAGCTCCGTGTCTCCGAGGCGGCGCGTGCGTTGCGCGCGGGGCGTCTCAGCGATCTGCAGCCCGGGGCGGGCGCCTTGGTGCTCGGCAGCGGCGTCGCTGCCTGGCTCGATGCGGGCGTGGGCGATCGCATCACCTTGCTGGTGCCGGGCGTCGACGCCGGCGGCACACCGGTGCCCCGGCTGCGCGGGTTCCGCGTCGCCGGCATCTTCGAGGTCGGGCATCCCGAGCATGACGGCTCGCTGGCGCTCGGCGACATCGAGGAGGTGTTCGCGTTGGCCGGCGGCGATCCGCGCGCCTTCGGCCTCAATCTTCGCTACGCCGACGCCCTGCAGGCGCCGGCCGGTGCGCGCGCCGCCGCCGCGGTGTTGCCGGCATCCCTCACCGTGCGCGACTGGACGCAGGACCACGCGAGCTTCTTCCGCGCGGTGCGCATCGAGAAGACCATGATGACGCTGATCCTGTTGCTGATCGTGGGCGTGGCGGCGTTCAACATCGTGGCGATGCTGGTGATGGTGGTCACCGACAAGCGCACCGACATCGCCATCCTGCGCACGCTCGGCGCCTCGCCGCGCGGTGTGATGGGCGTGTTCCTGGTGCAGGGGCTCGCCATCGGTTGGGGCGGGGTGCTGCTCGGCGTGGGGCTCGGCGTGCTGCTCGCGCTCAACGCCACCGAGGCGGTCGCCTTCCTCGAGCGTCTGTTCGGCTTCCGCATCATGGACCCCGAGGTGTTCGTCATCTCGCGCATCCCGTCGGAGCTGCGTTGGTCCAATGTCTGGACCGTGTCGGCGGCGGCGCTGCTGGTCACGGCGCTCGCCACCCTCTATCCCGCATGGCGGGCCTCGCGGGTCGCTCCCGCCGAGGCGCTGCGCTACGAGTGACGCGGTGACCATGGACGCCACGGCTACCGCGGGCAAGCGCTGGGAATGGCTGGTCGGCACGCGCTATCTGCGCTCGACCCACCGACGCGGCTTCGTGTCCTTCGTGGCGGCGATCTCCGTGCTCGGTCTCGCGCTCGGCGTCGCGGTGCTGATCGTGGTGCTGTCGGTGATGAACGGCTTCGAGCGCGAGCTGCGCTCGCGCATGCTCGCCGTCACCTCGCATGCGACGCTGACCGGCCTCGAGGGTTCGATCACGGACTGGCGCGCGGCGCGCGCCTCGGCGCTGCGCCAACAGGGTGTGATGCAGGCCGTGCCCTTCGTCGAGTCGCAGGGCATGCTCGCGCGCGGTCAGCGCGTGCTCGGCACCGCCGTGCGCGGCATCGACCCCGCGCTCGAGGCGCAGGCCACCGGTCTCGGGCAACGGTTGACCGGTGCTCGCCTCGAGGACCTGCAGCCGGGCAGCTGGCGGATCATCCTCGGTGCGACGCTCGCGGCCGAGCTCGGCGCCGCGCAGGGCGATACGCTGGTGCTGATCGCACCTGAAGGCAGCGTGACGCCCGAGGGCGTGGTGCCGCGCATGCGCAGGGTCACCGTCATCGGTACCTTCTCTTCCGGGATGCACGAGTTCGACCGCGGCCTCGCGCTGCTCAACATCGAGGACGCGGCGCGCATCTACCGCATGGGCGACGAGGTCACGGGGCTGCGTCTCGCGCTCGACGATCCGCTGCGCGCGCCGCAGGCGGTGCGCGAACTCGCGCTCGGCCTCGGCGGCGGATACTTCGTCAGCGACTGGACGCGCATGCACGCGAGCTTCTTCGAGTCCATCGAGGTCACCAAGGGCCTGATGTTCGTGATCCTGCTGATGATCGTCGCCGTGGCGGCCTTCAACCTGGTCGCGACGCTCGTCATGATCGTCAAGGACAAGCAGGGCGACATCGCGCTGCTGCGTACGCTCGGCGCGGCGCCCCGCGGCATCATGGGTGCGTTCGCGCTGCAGGGCACGCTGATCGGGCTCGCCGGCACGCTCGGCGGCGCGGCGCTCGGCGTGCTGCTCGCGCGCAACGTCGAGTCGTTGGTGCACGGGCTCGAACGCCTGCTCGGTACGCGGTTCCTCGACCCCAGCGTGTATTTCATGGCCGACCTGCCCGCCGCGGTGGAGTGGGGCGATGTCGCGCGGGTCTGCGGGGCGGCGTTCGTGATGTGCGCGATCGCCACGCTCTATCCGGCGTGGCGCGCGGCGCGTACCCTTCCGGCCGAGGCCCTGCGACATGACTGACCCCGCCCGTACAGCCGCCGATCCCCCCGCCACAGCCGTGCCCGTGCTCGAGGCGGAGGGCGTGGTGCGTGATTTCCGCGAGGGCGCCTCGACGCTGCGGGTGCTCGACGGGCTCGCGCTGCGCGTCGCATGCGGTGAGCGCATCGCCATCGTCGGGGCTTCGGGGTCCGGCAAGACCACGCTGCTGCAGATCCTGGGCGGGCTCGACCGTCCGAGCGCCGGTACGGTGCGCATCGAGGGCCGCGACATCCATGCACTCGGTGAGCGCGAGCGGGGCGAGCTGCGCAACCGCACCATGGGTTTCGTCTACCAGTTCCACCACCTGCTGCCCGAGTTCACCGCGCTCGAGAACGTCGCCATGCCGTTGCTGGTGCGGCGGATGGCCACCGCCGAGGCCGAGCGCCGCGCGGCGGCGGTGCTCGAGCGGGTCGGGCTCGGCGCGCGTCTCGGGCACAAGCCCCATGAACTGTCCGGTGGTGAACGCCAGCGCGCCGCCGTCGCGCGTGCGCTCGTCACCGAGCCGCTGCTGGTGTTCGCCGACGAACCGACCGGCAACCTCGACGGCCGCAATGCGGCCCAGGTCTTCGAGCTGATGCTGGAGCTCAACCGCGAACGCGGCACCAGCCTCATCATCGTGACGCACGACGAGCGGCTCGCCGCGAGGCTCGACCGCGTGCTCGTGCTCCGCGACGGGAAACTCCACGAACAGCGCTGATTCGCGCGTTGCCGCAGCGCGGCGCCCCCGGTAGACCTGCAGCCTTCCGGACGAGCGGAGGGCGAGGTGTCGGTACGGACGGCGCAAAGGACCGCGGGATATGCGGCGCTGGTCGGCGTCTGTGCGGCGCTCGCCGGCCCTGCGGCGGCGGACGGCGCTGCGGCCGGTGTGCTGGCGGCGGTCTGCGTGGTGCTGGCGCCGCTTTGGCTGGGGGCCGGGCTGCTGCTGCCCGCGCTGCGTCGGCGCGCGGTCTGGGGGCTCACGCTCTGTGCGCTGCTCGGCGCCGGCGCTGCGGCGGCACATCTTTGGGACCAGCACGCGCGCCGCTGGCCGGCCCATCTCGACGGCGAGCGCGTGATCGCCGTGCTGCGCATCGAGTCCTTGCCGGAACTGCAGGGCGGCGCCGTCGAGTTCGACGCGCTGGCCGACATCGAAGCGCCGCATGCGCTCCGGCGGTCGTTGCGCCTGCGCGTGTCCTGGCGTGGCGCGCCGCGCCCGCTGCCCCGGGTCGGCGAGCGGTGGCGTCTTCTGCTGCGGGTCGACCGTCTGATCGGGGCGCGCAACCCCGGCGGCTTCGACCCGGCGCCCGAGGCGCTGCGCGGTCGTATCCACGGCCGTGCGCTCGTGGTGAAGGCGGCGCTCAACGCACGGCTCGCGCCTGCACCGCCGTCGCTCGATGCCCTGCGGGAACGGATCGCACGCGCCATCCGTGACACCGTCGAGGACCGCGATGCAGCGGCGCTGTTCGCGGGGCTCGCGGTCGGCGCTACGGGTGCGATGACCCGCGAGCAATGGCGCGTGTTCTCGATCACCGGCACCACGCATCTCGTCGCCATCTCCGGCATGCATGTGACGCTGTTCGCCTGGCTCGCAGCGGGGCTCGCCCGGCGGCTGTGGCGCATGCTTGCGTCATGGCGGGCACCGCCGGTCGCACGCGAAACCTGCGCCGCCTCGGTCGGCATCGCAGCGGCGCTCGGCTATGCGCTGCTCGCCGGCTTCGGCATCCCGACGCAGCGTACGGTGGTGATGCTCGCGGTGTGGTGGGCGATGCGGTTGTCGGGCCGTGAGCGTTCGACGGTCGAAGTGCTGGGCGCCGCGCTGCTCGCGGTGCTCGTCATCGACCCGCTGGCGCCGCTCTCCTCGGGCTTCTGGTTGTCGTTCACGGCGATGGGCGTGCTGCTGCTCGGCGATCTCGAGCACGCCGCACCGCGGCGCAGCGCGCTTCAGGAGCTCGCATGGACGCAGGCGCGGGTCGGCGTCGCGCTCGCGCCGTTGACGCTCGCCTGGTTCTCGTCGGTGTCGTTGGCGGGGTTCATCGTCAACTTCGTCGCGATCCCCGTGATCTCCTTCGTGCTGGTGCCGCTCGTGCTGCTCGGCATGCTGTGGGCGCCCGCGTGGCGCATCGCGGAGCGCGTGCACGACATCGGCTGGCCCTTGCTGCAGGCCGCCGCGGACTGGCCGGGCGCCGCGCTGACGCTGCATGCCGACCCGTGGTGGATCGCGCTCGCCGCGCTCACCGTCCCGTTATGGTTGCTGCCTGTGCCGCTCGTCTGGCGAGCGGCGGGCCTCGGCGCATTCCTGCCGTGGGCGTTGGTCGTCGCGGGCGTGCTGCCCCGCGCGGACGCGCCGGCGCAGGGCGAAGCGCGGATCGTGGTGCTCGACGCGGGTGATGGTGCCGCGGTGCTGGTGCGGACGCGCCGGCACGCGTTGCTGGTCGATACCGCGACCACCTATCTCGGGCAAGCTGCGGGTGCCCGGTCGCGCGTGTTGCCGCTGCTGCGCGAGTCCGGTCTGCGACGCCTCGATCTGCTGGTGTCGAGCTCCGCGGAGGGCGGACGGGCGGCGGGCGCCGTCGAGATCCTCGCAGCGGTCGAGGTCGTGGCGGGCCGGTTCGGCGGTGTCTGGCCCGACGCGCCGGCGCCGCTCATGCCGTGCGTGCGCGCGGAACGCTGGTCATGGGACGGCGTCGAGGTGGAACTGCGACCCGCGCGTCCACCGGAGGGCTCCTGCGTGCTGCGGATCGGTCCGCCGGGCGGGCCGCGGTTGCTCATCGCCGAGCGGCTCGATGCGGAGGAGGGCGCAGCGCTGCTCGCGAGCGCGGCGTCGCTGCGCGCCGAGATCGCACTCGCAC
>Ga0172372_10011817_pt1 | contig 11053 bp, 13 predicted proteins | sample LakKiv5m_2_FD_114544 | JGI IMG/M metagenome (GOLD analysis project Ga0172372, IMG submission 114544) | Freshwater microbial communities from Kabuno Bay, South-Kivu, Congo - kab_092012_9.5m | ecosystem: Environmental > Aquatic > Freshwater > Lake | place: Democratic Republic of the Congo... | reverse complement strand
CTGCCTCCGCACGTGCTGCACGCGCGGCATCGAGGTCGATGACGCGACCGGTCATCAGCTACCCGCTGGTTCGAGTGCCGGGTCGTCTGACATGAGGTACCAGGTGTCGCCGTTTTCGTCTTCGAGGACGTTGAGCGTGAGCGGCAAGTCTGCCGCGCCGGTACGTACGATGCTGGTCTCCACCGACTCGGTTGCCACTACGCGAGCGAGCACCAGGCGGTATGTCTTGTCGCCGTCCTGCCAGTCGACCACGACCGATTTTTCGAGCAGCGCATCGCCGGACGCCGGCGGCGTATACTCGTAATGCGTACCCTCGTCAGTCACCTCGCCGCCACCGAACGCGAGTTCGATGTTGGCGGCCGACCATTCACGCAGCACGAACGACACGTCGAACGTGCGCCCGGTCACAACACGGCGAACCGGGAGGAGCGACTGGAATGCGGCGATGTCGGCAACGTCAACAGACGAGGACAGGGAGATGCCGTCTTCCGAGATGTATCCGACCGAGGCGAAGGCTGCGTTGAGCGCACCGTCGTGGGTTGTGGGAAGGGTGGTACCGGCTGAGGCTACCGAGATGGTGCCACCGGAGCCGACGAGGATGTTGGAAGGTGTGGTCATTTTTTAGTCTCCTGGGTTGGGGTGAATGTGGATCGTTACGCTACCAAGGTATCGCGGCGTCTTTGTGTCCGGGTCCGGGGTCCATAGGATACCCGAATCCATCTCACAAGACGTGACGACGCCTTCCTCCACCTGTGCCGTGGTCATGTAGGTTTCCAAGACCGAGAGGGCGGTGGTCGCCACCTCGTACGCCTCGGCCTTGGTTTCGGCCCACCCTTCTATCGTGATACGTGGAGCGTAGAGCCAGCGTTGCACCGGGATCGAGCCGCCGGTCAAAGTGACCCGCACCCTGGGGAGTGCCGCTTGTTGCGGCAGCTCGGTCGATACCCGGTTCTCGCCGATTAGGTTGGTTAGGGTTTCGTCGTTGAGTAGTACGTCGACGACGGCGGACTCAATGTTTGGGATCATTCGCCCTCCTGTTTACCACGCGAAATTCGGGCGGAAAGTTCCGAGATGTTTTGCTCGTGGTAGGTGTCGTACAACGGTTCCACCTCTATGTTGTTTTGCGAGCCGACGCGTTCGGCGGCGTTCAACATTACCCGGCGCGGACCTTTTGCAATCGACCCATACTCGACCCAAATGGCTTTCCAGTCGAGGTTAGCGACAATACCGACGAGTCCGGTGTATTTCTCCGGGTTTCCATCGCCGTCGAACTGTGTGTCTATAAAACGGTTTCGTCCCCGAGTTGCAACGTTGCGCCGTACACGTTGCGAGACGTTTCGGCTTACAATGTTTTGCGCCTGGTCAGTGCCCGACCGGAACAAATCGGCGTAGTATCCTTCGTCGTATGCTACCACCCGGGCGATGCTCGCCGCCTCGTCTCGTACTTGGTCGGCGACGACCTTGACCGCTTTTTGGAACTGGGTTGACCGGGAAATAGCCGCCATCATGGCGTCCAGGTTGATACGTGCGTCCGATTTCTCACTCACACTATCACCCGCCGCAGGTTTACCTCGTAATGATGTGGCCCGGTTGCGTCATGTCGCAGCACCGGCTCCCCGATAACTTCCCACACGTCGCCGTCGATGTCGAACTTGTCGTACGCCGTGATCTCCTCGTCCGGCCCAAAAAATCCGACGGCGCGACGTTCCAACGTTTCGCGTTCGTCGTCGTCCTCGGTTCCGTCGTTCTCTTGGATGCGGCACGCGAGCACCGGCTGCGCTTCCCCGGAGCCCGGGTAGTCGAGCACCTCGTTGCCGTACTCGTCATACGAGTCGACGCCGGGGCGCAACAGGGTCGCGGTTTGGTGCAGCAGTTTGGTGAACACTTACGCCCTCTTGTAGGTGTCCAGTAGTACCAGCTCGTCCGCCTGCAACGTCGCGGGAGTGTATGACACCGAGTACGCGCCGATCGTTTCTTGCCGCACGGCGGCCGGGACGTCGAGCATGCGGCCCGCGAGTTTTGCGGTGATCGACACAATCAGGGCGGGGATGGTTGCGTATCCGTGCGTGTATGTCACTTCGATGGAGCGCAGATCGGTAGGCCAGGTGCCGTTTAGTTTACGTAGATACCCGTCCGCGCTCCACTGGTAGTCATCCGGGTCAAGTTCCTCGCCGTCCACCTCGACGGTCGCAACGTCCGACACCGGCGTCTCGGGAAGTAGGAGTACGCGCGTTCCGTTGCCGTCTAGTACGATTACGTCGTCCTCAACCTCCTCGATGTATTGTTCTACGATGGCGCGGACCATTGCGGTCGCCGAGTCCAGGGCGAACAACGCAGCGGCGTCATCGTTTGCGATTTCGCGACCGAGCACGTTTTCAAGATCTGCTATCGTCGCGAACGCCATCGGTCACCTCCGTCGGTGGTTGCTTCTTTTTCGCCGGCTTCTTGGCTGCCGTAGGTTCGAGTTTCTTGTTGCCTTCCGGCTCGACCGGGATGAGGCCGAGACGTTGCGCGTCTTTCTCTTTGAACCGGAGCACGACGCCCGGGCGGATTGCTATCTTTACCATCGGCATGTGTTCACCAGTGCCCGAACGCGAAGGAGGGACCGAGGCTTGCGCCCCGGCCCCTCGCTACGTGTTGCGTTAGGTTCAGGAACCGTTGGTCAGGTCGCACACCGCGAACTTGGCCGGCTGCTGCACACCGAACGTACCGCGCCATGACGCGACGACGGCGGTGAGGCCCTTCGTTGCGAAGTCGCTGTGTTGTGGGTGCAGTGCCACCGTGATCGGCGCACGCTCGAACAGGACGGCCTGGCTCCACTCACCGACGACCGCTTGGCCTTCCGGCATTGCAGTCGAGGCGATACGAGCGATGCCCCACACCGTCGGAGTGACCGCCGAGGCGGGTCCGCCGAAGTAGAACGTGCCCGAGTCGTTGAGCAGGTCCAGGGCTTCCATGTCTGCCGGGTTCATCACAACGGCGAGCGTGCCGCGGGCGTTGCCCACTGAACGAACGGCGGTGATACCCTTGCGGATCGTGGTGATGAGGTCGGTGTCGAACGCGACCGACTGCGTGCCGGAAACTTCGAGGATGCCCTCGATGGTTTCACCGCTGCCGTCGCCCGAGACGATTTCGTCCTCGACCGCTTCCAAGATGCCGGAGCGGAGGAACGCATCGACGAGGCCGCCAAGTTGCGCGGCGTCAGCGAGTGCACGGTTGGACACCGGCAAGAACGAGCGAAAATCCCGAACCGGGAGGCTCACCTTCTCGAACTTCATCGTCGACTCGGACGGGGCCGAACCTTCGGCGACGCCGGCGGCGTTGTTCACCGACTGGCCTCCACCGTAGTAGAGCACCCGGGCAAGGTCCACGACGTCGCTGTTTACACGTGTCGCGGAGAGTTGCGCGAGGACGCTGTTCTCGCGAGCGTACGAGGCGTCGGCCCCGGGCACGCGGTAGGCGTCGATGAGCGTGCCGGCGTAGTCGTCAGACGCGCCGGTGATCGTGGCCTTGATACCCGAAACGGAAACGGCCGGGCTGTTCACCAGGCTGCGTCCGTCGATTGAGCCGTTCGATGTCGCGGCTGCGTGCCACGCCTTGAACGATGGGTCGTTGATGAGACGCTCGCCAGCGGTGCGACCCTTGGTCTCCGCTTGCGGCTTCACTTCGCCGAGGTCGCTGCCGATTTGTTCGACGGCCTTGCGCAAGTCAGCGTCGGCTTTGAGGGCCTTCGCACCGGCAAGCGCGGACTCGACGGTTGCACGCTCGTCAGCGTTGAGGGCACGGCCCTCGGCTGCGGCGGCGGCGGCGATTTCTTTCGCCTGGTTGATAAGATCTTTCATGATTGGTTTCTCCTGGTTGGTTGAAAGTCACTCGATCTCGGTTTCGAGTTCGAGGAGTAGTTGGGCTGTTGCCGCGTCCAACACCGGTGTCGGTGTTTCGACCTTTGCCTCGTCCTTGACCAGGGGTTCCTCGGACTTACTCGTGTCGCTGTTAGCGGTTAGCGAGCCGAGCACGTCGTTGAGAAGTCCGACCGCATCTTTGATACGGTTTTCGTTCTTCGTCGACAGGACTCGTCCCGCCTTTGCATCCGTGCCGCTTGCGGTGGGTGCGTCAAGGTTCGACGCTTCCTCGCTCTCGGCGGGTGCTTCCTCGGCCGGTGTTTCCCCGCCCGAGACTTCCTCGTTCGCGACTTCCAGTTCGGAGAACCGGTGCGCGCTAAACATGTTGGTCGGCAGCCATTCCTCGCCACTTTCGACGTATTCACGTACGAGCGCGAGTGGATCGTCCTCGCTTGCCGGGATTGAGAGCGGGTCGCCGTCGACGCCGAACTCGCCCTCGGTCATGATGTACTCGACGCGGCCATACTTGTCATCCCACTCGACGAACGAGCCCTCTTGCAGTTCGCCTGGCTCGGCTTTGCCGGCGAGGTCGGCGGAGCGCACGTTGATCAGTCGCGTCGCCGGGTTTGCGCCTTTGAGCGTCGGCCCGACTTCCAAGATGTGCAGCTCGCGCAACTCACGCACACCGTCGGCACCTTTGCCCTCTTTCTTGATGTCGTACGCGAACGAGAACTCGGTGACCACGCCTTCCTTCATGAGTGTTTTTAGGTGCTTGGCGGTGGCAGTGTCGAACAACTCGGCGCGCACTTCGAGACCTTCCGACGTTTCTTTCGCCTCGCGCACTGCGCCGATGTAGTAGTCCGGGTCGCTCCATTGATGCGACCACACGACCGGGATAGATCGGCCGGACTCTTCGTACTGTTTCAGCGATTTCTCGAACGCGCCCTTCATGACACGCTCGCCGACGAGGTCCACGTTGTCAAAGACGGAGACGATGGCGACGAACTCGCCAGCGGTCTCGGAACCTTCGGCGGCTTTGAACTGAATGGTGGCGGCGGCGTTGATGCGTTTCGTCTTCACCGCCTCACCAGTGCCGCCGCGTGTGGTTCTTTCTTGGTCGGCTTCGTACGTACGGTTGACACCGCGCGCCCATGCCCACCCGGGGTCGCCGCCCCACAATGCCCAGGCGATACGACCGGCGGATGGATACCCGTCCTCACCGGGAGACCAGCCCTGGCCCTGCTTGTCTACTTCGTGGCGCGCGAAATAAGAGAGCATCCGTTTGATGGTCTCAATGGTGAGCGTGCGACCGTTGGCCAGGTCGCGCGCACGTGCGACGCCGACCGGTGTGCCGCCTCGGCCGTACTCGCGTCGCCAGTCTAGTCCGCGTTGCGCCTCTTCACGCACGCCACGCGGCGGCGTCAGGTCTTCCTCGGTGAGTTGTTTCGCGGATCGTTCGCCGCCCGGTTCCATGTCCTCGGCAAGCGAGAGAGCGAGCATCTGGTCGATCGCTTCGCGCCTGGTGCGATGGCATCCCATGACCTCGCCGTCGTCTTTCTCGACCGCCCAGCCGGAGCAGTCGGGGTTCTCGTTGGAGATGTAGTACGGCATTATTCGAAGTCGACCAGGCACGCGCAGTTGGCCCGGTCCTCCACGTCGAGCGCAGGGTCACCGGGGAACATGGCCCCGTTCGAGAAAGGTTGGTCGGCCGGCACGGTCTCGCCGTTGAGTGCGGCGTGCGACGAGCGCGGGTTGCCGGAGGTCACGATCCACGTCTTGGTGCGCAGGTCATTGGCCCGCGCAGCCTCGGACCGGGCGAACTCTCCGATGCCGGCGATCAGAGACGCGGCGTACAGGGGCGAGAGTTCCTCGGTGAGACTGTCGAACAGGTCCTCGACCGCGACCTCGGGTTCGTCTTGGTTGAGCGCATCGTCGAGCCGGTCGAACGTCGTGTCGATTACCGACTCGGCGAAGTTGTCCGCAACGGTGTCGAGATAGTTGTCGGCCTCGTCGACGTCCCACTCGCCGACGGTTGCACCGAACTGTGACGCGGCGCGTTTTATCGCCGGCTTGACGTCGGCCGCGAGTTCGCGTTGGAACCTGGCGCGACTGAACACGTCCTCTGCCTCGGCCTTGACGCCGCTTTTAGACTTTGCGCCGAGACGCGAGATCACCGAGCGGCGTTGCCGTTCGAATGCGTCCTCTATGTCGCCACGGAGGCGACGCGTCGCCCGGGAACGCACGCGTAGCACCCTGTCCCAGCGTGCGGCTTTTGCCGCGTCTGGCGCGATTGTTTTGGCGGCCGGTTCGCTTGACGCGGCACCGAGTAGACGTTCATCCGAGACGCTGTCTTGCGGGCTGGCCTGGCCGCCGGTGAGGACGTTGAGCGGTGTGACCAGCTCGTCGCCACCGTCGACCGGCGGAAGGTTGAGCCTGGCGCGCGCCTCGTTGCGTGTCAGATACGGCGCACCTACCGAGGTGGAGAGTACGGTCGCTTGTTCGGTGAACGATCCGGCAAGTTTGGCGGCGATGTTGAACTCTAAATAAACGTTGTCGTCGGCGTCGAACTCGGGGAGTAGTTGCAGTTCGAGTTCCTGTTCGATGCGCACGAGCCAAGGGGCAAGGCAGTCGGAGTAGAGTTGGCGGTGCTGTTCGGAGAGTGAGGCGTACGTGTTGGAGCCGAGACCGAGCAGACCGTTCGGTATGCCGTACGCGGCGGCGACGACTTCGCGAGAAAGTTGGAACGACTCCAAGTACTGCGCGTCGCGCGCCGAGAATGCGGTCGCCTTGTACTGCATCCCCTCTTCGAGAACGAGCGTGCGACCGCTCGCGGCTGCCCCGGTATACGTCGCCTCAAAGTCGGCGCGGAACCGGTTGCGCGCGGTGTCAGACCAGTTGGGTGCGCCCTGGGGACGCTCGATCACGCCCGACATGCGTGCGCTGTTCGCCCAAAACTTCTCGCGGTACTGCCCGGCGGCGGCTTGTTCGGCGAGTAGACGGCGCAACGTTTCGATAGGCGACAGACCTTTACGTGGGTCGACTGGGTTATACCCGTGGATGTAGATCACGGCGTCGGCGGCGAACTCAACGGTGCCGGCCGAGCCGTGCACCTTGTACGCTTCCGGGTGCATCCAGTTGGTGCCGACGAGTTCGACGATAGATGGCGGAATGCGGACGAGCGCGATGCGCCCCGCCTCGCCGCGCACCTTCACGTAGTAGGCGGTGTCGTAGATTGCAAGGTCGTGGACGAGTGCGTCAAGCCACCGGCTGCGAGTGGCGTGCAGGTCTGGCCGGTCAAGTGTGAGCGCGAGCGGCCCGGTGGAGATACGTGCGCGTTCTGTATCCGAGATGCGTTCGTACGCGTGGAGTGGCACCTGGGCGATGTTGCGCGCCAGGAAGTCAATCGCCGAGCGTAGTTCCGGTTGTGTTTTGTAGATGAGGTCGTACGCGGCGGCGGTCCCGTCGTAGAGTGCGACCGAGTCGTAGAACAACCCGGTCAGCGGGGGGCGCGCAATGCTAACAAGTCCGCTCTCGTTTTGGATTACTGCCATGTTACACCACCTGTACGAACTCTACCCGTGCCCGTTCTACGATCACCTCGCCGGGAACGGCGATAGGTTCGGCACCTGATTCGATTAGTTCCGCATTGCCGAGCACCAGGACGTCGCGGTACGTTTTCAAGATTGCGCCCCTAAATGCGCGCCCGGTCGTAAGGTTTACGAGGACGGTTCGGTATGCGTGGCCACGGTACCCATTCACACCGACACCTTCACAAATACCGCGGGCGTCAATCCGTGCACGTTATCGGGCGAACCAAAGACGAATGGGTCCGGTAGGGCGTTTGCTCCGTCGGCGATTAGGGTGAATGCCAGCACGTTCGCAAGAAAGGTCCCGCTTGCGGGTATCCCGTAGTTTACGTACGGCATAAGGTCCACCGAGTTGTGCTGGGCGATGGTTGGGTATGATGACGTGTGGTTGCATTGACATGCAAGCCAGATTACCTCATTAGCCTCGACTTCGTACGGCGTGCCGAGCACGATTGTGTTTATACCGATCGTTGAGCCACTGTTGATGGTCAGCGTACCCGCGTCCAATGCGACCGCACCAGGCTCGTTATTGTCGTTAGCGTAGATACCGAGACGAAAGTTATGTGTGCCGCCGTGGTTGGCGTTTAGGAACAACCCGATTTCGGTGATCTCGCACGGGTCGGAGAATACTAACCGAGTGACTCCCCCTTTCTGGTACCCAAATTGGCTAGGTATAAATGACCGTATCGCACCGTACTGGGTATAGAACCTTCCGTTCACTGGCTCTAGCGCTGCTAGGGTTTCGGGGAAAAACTGCGGTGTGGCCTGTGTGGCCGGTGCTGGTGTGAATCCTGCGTCGGTAGACATTAGGGCACCTGCAAGATTGCAACTTCGGAGGACTCACCATTGGCGCAGATGCCGTAGAGTTTGGCCTGCATGCGTAGAGCGATGGTTAGCGTCGCACCGGATGGGATTGGTAAACCGGTGTCGCCCGTATCGTCGAGTTCGTCGTCGCCGACGTAGACGTCAGACCCTCCGGTGTTGGAGATTACGTAAGTGACGCGGCCGTCCTCCTTGACGCCCACCGGCTTCGATTCGTCTTCGATGATCGCGGTCGCCTCGTCTGTTACTGCGACGCGGGTGCTGTTCGGGTTGATAGTCATAGTTGGATGATACCTCGCTCCTCGTACACACTGCGGTACGTGTCTAGCGACCCGGATAGTTGCGCCGAGTTGAGTGCCATTATCGTCGCGACACATCCGTCGATGCGTGCGGTCGATGCACTCTTACTCGGTTTTATGTTCCCGGCCGGGTCACTTTGACATAGTGCCGCAGTCACGTGGGTTTCCAGTACCGGGTGCCCGACATGCCGCAGACCGCGCGAGAGTACCAGGCGTTCGAGTTCTTTCGTCGGTGCGGACATGGTGGCGAAGCCTTGCCGGCAGGGCACGCACTCGATCCCCATTTCTACGAGTTGGGTTATCAATCCGGTCGCGTTCCACGGGTCGTACGCGATGGTCATGCGCGGGTACCGGGTTTTCAGTTCGATGATTTTGGCCTTGATAAACTCGTAGTCGATTAGGTTACCCGGTGTCGCTGTTAGGTATCCGTCGGCGACCCACTGGCGATACGGTAGACGGTCGCGCCTGGCGCGTTCGTCTATGTCATGGTCTGGTACCCAAAAATGCGGTTCGACGTCGTACGTACCGTCGTCGTACGGGTGGAGCAAGACGAGGGCCGAAATGTCGGTCGTCGATGAGAGGTCGAGACCGGCGAACACCGGCCCGTCCGGGTTGCGTTCCCGGTATGGTTCGTTGCACGCCTTCCAGGCGTCGGGGTCGATCCAGCGTTGCACCTCGCTCGTCCACACCCCGAGATGCAGCTGGCGGAACGTGGTCTGCCGCGCCGGTGAAACGGTGGCACGTACGACCTCTTCGCGCAGGTACTCCTCGGTGATGGTGATGTCGAGGCTCGGGTTGGCGGCGCGCCACACGTTCGGGTCTTTCCAGTCTGCGTCTTTGTCTGCGCCGTAGATGACGCCGAGGAACGACGGGTCGACGATGTCGCCGCTCGCGACGCGCAACGTGTAGTCGTGCTGCTCCCAGGCGATAGAGAACGGATCGTACACGCCGGCGGTGGTGATGCCGAACACGATCGGCTGGGCGCGTGCCCCGACCGACGTGGCGAGCACGTCCCAGAGTTCTCTATCCCTGTGAGCGTGAACCTCGTCGATAACGGCGACGTGCGCGTTCAGTCCATGCTGCCCGGCGGCATCGGCGCTTACGGCGCGCAGCACGCTCGCCGATTTGGGGTGCTCGATGTATGAGCGGACCGCGCGGCAACGTTTGCGTAGTGCCGGCGACGAGTCGACCATCTTGCGCGCCAACTCGAAACACACCCGAGCCTGCATACGGTCGCGTGCACCCATGATTACCTGGGCGGCCGGTTCGCCGTCAGCGACGAGACCATAGAGCGCGATCCCGGCGGCGAGTGTGGTCTTCGCGTTTTTGCGTGGCACCTCGACCCAGCACGTGCGGTACAGGCGCGTGCCGTCGGCGCGCTTGTAGCCGAACAGTGGCCGGATGATTTCGTACTCCATCCACGGCATCAGCTGCCAGCGTTCCCCGGCGCCTTTACCTTCGACGAGATTGATAAGACCAAAGAACGCGACCGCCCTATCGGCAGCCGCCTCGTCGTACCAGGCTCCCTCGGGTAGATGCAGACCGGCGGTTGTGTGTGTTGGTTTAGTCCAAGATGTCGTCGCCATCGTTCTCCTGCACCGTCAAACGTGAACGACTGGACGGCGTGAGACCGAGTTCGGATGCGAACTGCCGGATCAGTTGCGCGCAGTCGCGTTGCACACGTACGGCCGGGTTCGAGACCTGCCCGTCGCGTCGTCCTTCCACGAGCACGCCTTGCTCGTCGACCATGCGCGTCGCCCGTTCGTAGTTGACGACGGCGTTCGCATACGCGACGATGATGTCTTGGTCGGCCTCGTAGAGCAGTCCCATCAGTTCGAGTTGCTTGGTCGTGCGCCGCCAGACGCGCTTGGCGTCGTCCGATAGCCAGCCCGGGCATTTGGGTTTCGCCTTCTTGGGTTTCGGCTCGGCAAGGTTCACCCGGTCAGGGCGAACGCCGCGCACGATCCGCAGGTGCGTGGGGGTTGGCTTCGGTCCGGGAGTCGTCATGCCTCGACCAGTGCCCGCCAACCGGGGGGGTGACATAGTTGGGCGAACTCGTCGCCGTGCACGCCAGCTCTCGGGGCGGTATTGGCGCGCGCCGGTTTCAGTTTTGCGACGCCCCTTCCCCTTTTTTTCGTTGCGCGTGAGTGTACGTGGCGGTGTGGGTGTCATGGCATCGCTTGCATAGTGGCCGCAAGTTGGTGAGGTCGTGTGTTCCTCCTTCGCGTAGTGGTTTGATGTGGTCGACGACGTCGGCGGGGGAGGGGCAGGTACGGCAGGTGGGTTCGCGTTGGAGAACTATCGCTCGGTTGAGTTTCCATTGTGGGTTGTTGTAGTCTCTCCACGTCTCGGTGCGGTTGCGTTCGTCTTGGTGTGCGCGCCGGTGTTGTGTGCATCGTTTGGTTCCGGCGGGTGTGAGGTTTGGGCAGCCTGGCGTACTGCAACGTGTCGGGGGTTTCCAGGGCATGGGTGTAGCGGTGCCCGGGGGGTGTTGCGTAGGGGT
>Ga0172372_10011814_pt1 | contig 11054 bp, 10 predicted proteins | sample LakKiv5m_2_FD_114544 | JGI IMG/M metagenome (GOLD analysis project Ga0172372, IMG submission 114544) | Freshwater microbial communities from Kabuno Bay, South-Kivu, Congo - kab_092012_9.5m | ecosystem: Environmental > Aquatic > Freshwater > Lake | place: Democratic Republic of the Congo... | reverse complement strand
TCGCCGAGCTCCGGTTCCCCGTGATCCTGTCGACCGCCGAGCGCCTGATCGACCCCTGCAAGGTCGACCCTCCGGGTCGCGCGCAGGTCCCGGCCGACCGCATCCGGCGCATCACCGCGACCGAGCTCGGCCCGGGGCCGTGGGGCCAGGCCGCATCGCCGACGTGGGTGGGCGAGGTGCGGACGATCGCGAGCGCCCGGGCGGGCGAGGTGCTCACGGGCGACCCCGCCGCGGCCGCGCACGCCGCCGTGGCGCGGTTGGTGGCCCGGGGCGCGTTCGCCTCCGGGCCGAGCGGTCCGGCCGCTGCGGTCGCGGCGGGACGCGGCGCGACGGGCCCGGCGGTGGCCGTGCTGGTGGAGCCGGGTCGGCCCCACGACACCCGTGAGCTCCTCGGCGCGGCGGCCATGCTGGCCAACGCGATCGCGGGGCACGCGGTGGCGCTCTGCCCCGACCCCGCCGACGCCGCCACCCCCGACCGGCTCGCCGCGTGGGGTGCCGACGCCGTGGTGGCGATCACCGGCGTCACCACCGAGGAGGACGTCGCCGCAGCGGTCGCTGCGTGGGCCGAGGCCGCGCCCTGGGCGGTGCTCGCCCCGAGCACGGCGTGGGGACGTGAGGTCGCCGGGCGGGTCGCGGCGGCGATCGGGGCCGGGCTCACCGGCGACGCCGTGGAGCTCGACGTCCGCGACGGGCGGCTCGTGGCGTGGAAGCCCGCGTTCGGAGGGCAGCTGGTGGCGGCGATCCACTGCGAGTCGCCGACGCAGATGGCGACGGTGCGGGTGGGCGTGCTCCCGCTGCTCGAGCCCCGCGCTGCGGGGACGCCGGTCGTGACCGGGCTCGCGGGCACGCCGCGCAGTCGCGTCTGCGTCCTCGCCCGGACCCGCGACGACGATCTCGACGTGCTCGCCGAGGCGACCGCCGTGGTCGGGGTGGGTCGTGGGGTGGATCCCGCCGACTATCCCGAGCTCGACCCGCTCCTCGCGGCGCTCGGGGCCGAGCTCGGCGCGACCCGCAAGGTCACCGACAACGGTTGGCTGCCCCGGGCGCGTCAGATCGGGATCACCGGCCGGTCGATCGCACCGCGCCTGTTCGTGGCGATCGGGTCGAGCGGCAAGTTCAACCACATGGTGGGCGTGCGAGCCGCGGGCACCGTGCTCGCGGTCAACCCCGACCCGGACGCACCGGTGTTCGGCGTGGCCGACGTCGGCATCGTGGGTGACTGGCGCACCGTGGCGCCCCACCTCGTGGCCGCGATCGCCGCCGCCACGACCGGGGTGCCGGCACTCCCCGCGGAGTAGATCGCCTCAGGCGAGGGCGGCCTGCACGGCCTCGGCGATGCGCCGGCCGTCGGTGCCGGCCCCGGCCCGGCCCCGCACCGCCTTGATGACCACCCCGGTCGCGGCCTTGCCCTCGTGCCCGGCGGCCCGGGCCGCCGCGACCTCCTCGGCCACCACGGTCGCGAGCTCGGCGTCGGACAGCGCGGCGGGCAGGTAGCGCTCGAGCACGACCTGCTCGGCGCGCTCGGCGTCGGCCCGGTCGGGACGACCGGCATCGGAGTAGGTCGTGGCGGCCTCGATCCGGCGCTTGACCTCGGCGCTGATCACTGCGAGCACGGCGTCGTCGTCGAGCTCGGCGTGCGCGGTGCCGGCCGTCTCGGCCCGCGTGACCGCGGTGAGCACGAGCCGCAGGGTCGACACCGTGGTGGAGTCCTGGGCCCGGATCGCCTCGGTGAGGTCGGCCTGGATGCGGTCCTTCAGTGGGCTCGCCACGGCGTGCGCTCCTTGTCGTGTCGCACGATGCTACGAGGCGGCGCGGTCGGCGCGGGTGGGAACGGCGCGGATCCGGGGTCGGGCGAGGCGGGCGAGCTCCTCGTAGGCCGCGCCCCGGGGACTCGAGCTCCGCCACACGAAGCCGATCGTGCGGGCGACCGGCTCTCGGAAGCGCCGGACCGCGATGCCGTTGCCGGGGCGGGCCTCGACCGCGGCCGCGGTGGCGGGCAGGAGCGTGACGCCCCCGCCGGCCGCGACCATCTGCACGAGCGTGGGGAGGCTCGTGGCGCGCGCGTCGGCCGGGGTCGCGGCGACCCGGTCGCACACGGCCAGAGCCTGGTCGCGGAGGCAGTGCCCGTCGTCGAGGAGCAGCACCCGCTGCTCGGCGAGCACCGCCGCCGGCACCGGCCCGCGCCCGCGGGCCAGGGCGTGGCCCTCGGGGACCGCGAGGAGGAACGGATCGTGCACGAGCTCGGCGGTGTCGAGGTCGTCACCGACCACGGGCAGCGCGCACAGGGCGAGGTCGACCCGGCCGCCGCGCAGATGGGCGAGCAGGGGGTCGGTCCGCAGCTCCTCGAGCCGCAGGTCGACCCCAGGGAACCGGCTGGTGAGGATGGGGACGAGGGCGCCGAGCAGGTACGGCGCCACCGTGGGGATCGCGCCGAGGGTGACCGGGCCGGCGAGCTCCCCGGCTCCGGCCCCGGCCTCCTCGACCAGGTCGTCGACCTCCCGGAGGATCCGCCGGGCCCGGGCGACGGCGGCCTCGCCCGCCGGGGTGCAGCGGATGCCCCGGGGCAGGCGTTCGACCAGCGGCCCGCCGAGGCGCCGCTCGAGCTCACGGATCTGCGCCGACAGGGCGGGCTGGCTGACGTGGCTCGCCACCGCGGCCCGACCGAAGTGCCCGGCATCGGCGAGGGCCACCAGGTAGGCGAGCTGCTGGAGGGTCGGCCTAGTCATAACACCAGACTATGAGACCAAGAGGAACAATGCCTTGGACTTCTGGAGTGCTCCTCGGCATCCTGGGGGTTGCCGACACCGACACCGACACCGAACGACGACACCGAACCACGACAGGAGCCCACCATGGACGAGACGCCGAAGTGCCCCTTCTCGGGCGGGGGTCGCGGGACGACGAACCGCGACTGGTGGCCCGAGCAGCTCGACCTCACCGTCCTGCACCGTGACCACCCGGCCGGCGACCCGATGGGCGCCGACTTCGACTATGCCGCCGAGTTCGCCACCATCGACCTCGACGAGCTCCGGCGCGACGTGATCGAGGTCATGACCACGTCGCAGGACTGGTGGCCCGCCGACTACGGCCACTACGGACCCTTCTTCATCCGCATGGCCTGGCACAGCGCGGGCACGTACCGGGTGTCCGACGGGCGCGGGGGTGCGGGTGCCGGCTTGCAGCGCTTCGCCCCCTTGAACAGCTGGCCCGACAACACCAACCTCGACAAGGCCCGTCGGCTCCTCTGGCCGGTCAAGCGCAAGTACGGCCGCCGACTGTCGTGGGCCGACCTCATGGTCTTCGCCGGCAACTGCGCGATCGAGTCCATGGGCCTCGAGCCGTTCGGGTTCGCCGGGGGTCGGGCCGACGTCTGGGAGCCCGACGACACCTACTGGGGGACCGAGCGTGAGTGGCTGAGCGACACGCGCCACCGCGGCCCGCGGGTGCTCGATGGGCCGCTGGGCGCGGTGCAGATGGGGCTCATCTACGTCAACCCCGAAGGGCCCGACGGCGTCCCCGACCCACTGGCCGCGGCGCGCGACATCCGGGAGACCTTCGCCCGCATGGCGATGGACGACGAGGAGACCGTCGCCCTGATCGCCGGCGGGCACACGTTCGGCAAGGCCCACGGCGCGGCGCCGCCGGAGCCGTACGTCGGGCCGGAGCCCGAGGCGGCCGACCTCGCCGCGCAGGGACTCGGGTGGATCAGCACGTACGGAACGGGCCACGGCGCCGACACGATCACGAGCGGCCTCGAGGGCGCGTGGACGCCCGACCCGGTCCGCTGGGACAACGGCTACTTCGAGACGCTCTTCGGTCACGAATGGGAGCTCACCCGCAGTCCCGCCGGGGCCCAGCAGTGGCGACCGGTCGGCGGGGCCGGGGCCGACACCGTTCCCGACGCGCACGACCCGGCGGTGCGCCACGCACCGATGATGCTCACCACCGACCTCGCCCTGCGCGTCGATCCCGCCTACGAGCGGATCTCGCGGCGGTTCCTCGAGCACCCCGACGAGTTCGCGGCGGCGTTCGCCCGGGCCTGGTTCAAGCTCACCCACCGCGACCTCGGGCCGTACTCCCGGGGTGTGGGCGCACTCGTGCCGACCGAGCCGCAGATCTGGCAGGACCCGGTGCCGGCGGTCGACCACCCACTGGTCGACGCCGACGCGCGGGCCCGCCTGGGCGCGATGATCCTCGAGTCCGGCCTCACCACCGCCCAGCTGGTGCGCACGGCCTGGGCCTCGGCCGCGACCTTCCGGGGCACCGACAAGCGGGGCGGTGCCAACGGCGCCCGGATCCGACTGGCCCCCCAACGGGACTGGGCGGTCAACGACCCGGCGGAGCTGGCCGAGGTCCTGCGGGTGCTCGAAGCCGTGCGGGCCGAGTTCCACACCGCACGCACCGACGACGTGCGGGTCTCGCTGGCCGACGTGATCGTGCTCGGCGGGTGCGTCGCGGTGGAGGCGGCGGCCCGGGCCGCGGGGGTCGTGATCACCGTCCCGTTCACCCCGGGCCGTACCGACGCGACCGAGGCGCAGACCGACGCCGCGTCGTTCGCCGTGCTCGAGCCGACCTTCGACGGCTTCCGCAACTACGTGGCTCCCGCCGTCGCCGAGACCCCCGAGGCGCTCCTGGTCGAGCGGGCGAGTCGCCTGACCCTCAGCGCACCCGAGACGACCGTGCTGGTCGGTGGCCTCCGGGTGCTCGGGGCCAATGCAGGGGGCTCGACCCACGGCGTGCTCACCGACCGGCCCGGGCAGCTCACCAACGACTTCTTCGTGCACCTGCTCGACCCAGGCACGGTGTGGACCCCGACCACGCCCGCCGAGGAGACCTTCGTCGGTCGGGACCGGGCCACCGGCGCCGACCGGTGGACCGCCACCCGGGTCGACCTGGTCTTCGGGTCGAACTCCGTGCTGCGGGCGTTGTCCGAGGTCTACGCGGCCGACGACGGGGCCGAGAAGCTCGTCCGGGACTTCGTGGCGGCCTGGGCCAAGGTCATGGACCTCGACCGCTTCGACGTCCGGTAGCGGCCCGGCGTGGGTGGCGGGGCCACGGCGGCGTCAGTCGTCGTCCCCGTCGCCCGCGCGGCCCCGCTTCCAGTAGCCGCGGACCGTCGCCCGGGCCCGGGGGAACCCCCGCTCGGTGAACAGGTGCACCCGGATGCGCTGCACCGACGCGGCCTCACCCGCCACCCACACCCGCTCGTCGTCGGCGAGGTCGAGCGCGGCGATCGCAGCGACGAGGCGCGATCCCGGGTCGGTGGGGTCGTCGAGGTCGTGCCACGTGACCGTGGCGCGGGGATGGGCCGGGAGGGCGATCCGGCCCTCGGGCGCGGCGACCTCCACGTGCACGCGTACCGGGATCGACGCCGGGACGACTTCGAGCAGCTGGCCGATCGCCGGGAGCGCGCTCTCGTCGCCGGCGAGCACGTACCCGCGGGCGTCGGGATCGACCGCGTGCCCGCGGCCCGGTCCCGAGACCGCGCAGGGTGCCCCGGCCGTTGCGGCGTCGACCCAGGCCGACGCGGCGCCGTGGCCGTGTCGGACCACGGCGAGGTCCAGCGTGCCCCGTTCGGCGTCGCCGGCGAGCGGGGTGAAGGTCCGCAGCACCGGCCGGGAGCCGTCGGGGCGCAGGAACTCGTTCCCGGTCCAGTCGGGCAGCACCAGCCCGGGGTCGCCGGGCGACGGCAGGAGCAGGCGCACGCTCGCGCCGGGCTCGGCCGCGGGGAATCCGACGAGCCCGGGACCGGTGAGGGTGACCCGGGTCAGGCGGGGGCCGATGGGCGCGGTCCCCGCCACCGTGACCACCCGGAAGGGCGGCGGCGGCCGGCGTACCCGGGCGACGCCGGTCACGGACCGCTCCCGGCGGCGGCCGCCGAACCGACCCCGTCGCCCTCGGCATCGGCACCGGCATCGCCCTCGCCCTCGCCCGCCGGGACCACGGGGATGGCCCGCAGGAAGAACAGCGCGAGCAGGCAGCAGAGGCCGAGCACCCCGAGCCCGGCCCGCAGTCCCGTGATCCGGGCGTCGGCGTTGGTCTCGACGATCGCGTCGGCCGCGGCCGGGGGGACGTCGGCGTCCTCGAGGGCCGTCCGCACGTCGTCGTCCGACACGAACGGCACGCCCGCGCTCAGCTCGACCGCGGCGCGGTCGCTCAGGGCCGCGGGCACGTCGGTGCGTGCGCTCAGGCCCCCGAGGAACGAGGCGGTCAGGGCCGAGATCAGCACCGCGCCGGCGAGCGCGGTGCCGACCGACGACCCGAGGTTGATCGCGGTGTTCTCCAGTCCGCCGACCTCGGCGCTGCGGGCCTCCGCCACCGACGACACGGTGACGCTCCCGAGCTGCGAGGCCAACGCCCCGGCTCCGAGCCCCCCGAGCAGCAGGGGCCAGGTCACGATCTCGGGCCCGGAGCCGACCTCGAGCAAGGCGATGAGCACGACGATCGCCCCGAACAGCATCAGGAACCCGGTCCGGATCACCGCGCGCGGCGACGCGTTCGGGAGCAGTCGCGGGATCCCGACCGCGGCGACGAGCAGCGCGACCGAGAGCGGCAGCAGGCGCACGCCGGTGGCGACGGCGGAGAGGCCGAGGGCCACCGACAGGTACAGCGGGATCACGAAGAACATGCCCATCTGCACGAGGTACTGGAAGAAGAAGGCGACGAGCCCGCTGCGCAGCGGCGCCACCCGCAGCAGCTCGGGATCGACCAGGGCCGAGCCGCCCTGGTCGAGGCGACGCCGTTCCCACCCGGCGAAGGCGAGCAGCACGACCCCACCACCGAGGAACAGCCAGAGCACGGGGGACAGTCCGAACCACGCCGGCGCCCCGGGGACGGGCCGGACGACGCCCCAGCTCCCGGAGCGCAGGATGCCGTAGACCACGAGTGTGAGACCGAGGGCGGAGAGCGCGGTGCCCACCGGGTCGAGCCGGTGCCCCGACTCGACCGGGCTGTCGGCCATGCGGCGCGCGAGGAGGTAGATCACGCCACCGAGCACGACCTCGCCCGCGAACACGTACCGCCACGACGCGTACGTGGTGAGGATGCCCCCCACCAACGGCCCGACCGCGACCGCGATCGCGCTGGCCGACGCGACGAGCCCGTAGGCCCGTCGGCGCTCCACCGGGTCGAAGTTCACGGCGACCAGTCCCACGATCGCGGGGAGGATGAGGGCGGCGCCGAGTCCCTCGAGCACCGACCAGCCGAGGATGAGCACGGTCAGGTTGGGGGCCACCGCGGTGACCGCCGACCCCGAGCAGTAGACGACGAGCCCGATCGTGAAGGCGCGCTTGCGGCCCCAGATGGTCCCCAGCTTGCCGCCGGTGATGGTGAACGCGGCCATGACCAGCGCGTAGAGGGTGATCGCGGTCTGCACGCCGGTCACGGTGGTGCCGACGTCCTCGGCCACCGTGGCGATCGACACGTTGAGCACCGACGTGTCGAGCGTCATCAGGAACTGGGCGGCCATGAGGCTGGCCAGGACGACCCCGGCCGCGGCCGCCCGGGAGCCCGGCGAGCCCGGCGAGCCCGGCGGGCCCGGCGGGGTGGGCGCTGTGGCGGTCACCCGCGCATCGTAGGGTGCAGTCGGACCGAGCGACCGGGGAGAGGGCCATGACCGGAGTGCAGCACCACCGGGTGGGGATCATCGGCGCGGGTGCGGGCGGGATCGCGGCCGGGGTCCGGCTCCGCGAGGCGGGAGTCGAGGACTTCGTGGTCCTGGAGAAGGCCGGCGGCGTCGGGGGGACGTGGTTCCACAACCGCTATCCGGGCCTGCAGTGCGACATCGCGTCGCACCTCTACTCCTTCTCGTTCGAGCCGATCTGGCCGTGGAGCCGCCCGTACGGCGACGGGCCCGAGATCCGCGCCTACCTCGAGCACGTGGTCGACAAGTACGGGCTCGCGCCCCACATCCGGTTCGGGACCGCGGTGACCGGCGCCGCCTGGGACGACGCCGCGCGGGTGTGGCGGGTCACCACCGCCGGGGGCGAGGAGTTCGCCTTCCGCGCCCTGATCGCCGGCCTCGGCATGTTCAACGAGCTCAACTGGCCCGACATCCCCGGGCGCGACGAGTTCACCGGCCACGCCTTCCATTCCGCCCGGTGGGACTGGGACCACCCGCTCGCAGGGAAGCGGGTGGGGGTGATCGGCAGCGCCGCCAGCGCGGTGCAGTTCGTGCCCGAGATCGCCGAGGAGGTCGCGCGGCTCCACCTGTTCCAGCGCGCCGCGAACTGGGTGCTGCCCAAGATCGACACGCCGTACACCGACGAGGAGCTCGAGCACCTCCGGGCCAACCCCGACGAGGTCCTGGCCCGCCGGCAGCAGGTCTTCGATCAGGTCGACCCGCGCATCACCTTCCAGGACCCCGAGGCGGTCGCGATGCAGACCCGCATCGGCCTGCAGGCGCTCGAGGTGGTCGAGGACCCCGAGGTTCGGCGCAAGCTCACTCCCACGGTCCCCTACGGATGCCAGCGCCCGCTGGTGTCGAACCGCTACTACCCGACCTTCAACCGTCCCAACGTGGAGCTGGTGACCGATGCGATCGAGCGCATCACCCCCACGGGCATCCGCACCGTCGACGGGACCGAGCGCACCTGCGACACCATCGTGTTCGCCACCGGGTTCCGGACCACGCAGTACCTGTCGGCGATCTCGGTCACCGGGCGCGACGGCCGCCGGCTCGACGACGCCTGGGCCGACGGAGCGCACGCCTACCTCGGCATGACCACCGCCGGGTTCCCGAACCTGTTCATGCTCTACGGGCCCAACACCAACAACGGGTCGATCATCTACATGCTCGAGGCCCAGGTGGAGTACGTCGTGCGCCACCTGCGCTGGATGGACGACGCCGGTCTGGCCTGGATCGACGTCGTGCCCGAGGTCGAGACGGCCTACAACGACGCCCTCCAGGCCGACATGGCCCGGGTGGGGCCGTGGTCGGCCGGGAACTGCCACAACTACTACTGGGCGGGTGGGCGCATCGTCACGCAGTGGCCGCACTCGATGAGCGAGTACCGCCGGCGGACCGAGGTCGACGACCGCGACGCGTTCGTGTTCGGTTCCTGATCAGAAATGGCCCCCGTCATCGAAAAGCGTCGATGCCGAACTCGATCGGTCTCACCTGTCGTGACGACTACGTTCGATCCATGGAGATCCGCACCTACACCGAGACGGATTCGGAGGGAGTGATCGACCTCTGGAAATGGGCGGGACTCGTCCATAGGACGAACGATCCCCGCCGCGACATCGACCGGAAGATGAGTGACTCGCCATGGGGATTCTTGGTCGCAGTCGACGACGGCGAGATCGTCGGCTCGGTGATGGTCGGCTATGAGGGCCACCGGGGATGGATCAACTACCTCGCCTGTCACCCCGACCGTCGGCGGACCGGGATCGCCACGGAACTCATGACTGCTGCCCGAGAACTCCTCCTCGATCGCGGGTGTCCGAAGATCAACCTGCAGGTGCGGTCGGGGAACCACGAGGCACGGGAGTTCTACGAGTCCCTCGGCTACTCGGAGGACTCGGTGACGTCCTTCGGACTCCGACTCATCTCCGATAGCTGAGCCCGTCGCGAAATCATGATGTCGCGCTATCATGACAGCCATGGCCAAGCAGACGACAGTCCGACTCCCCGATGAACTCGCCGACGAGGTCGATGCCGTCGCCCGGGCCAAGGGCACGAGCGTGAACCAACTCATCATCGACTCGCTCGCCGCCGAGATCGACCGCGTTCGTGGCGACAAGGATTTCCTCGCCACGCTCAAGCGGCTCGTCGATCGCGATCAGGAGATCCTGGACCGCCTCGCCCAGTGAGGTTCCTGACACTCGCCGAAGCGCTGGTGATCGCAGAGGCGGTGACGGGGAGCAGCACTCACACGCTGCACTCCGCGACGCGCATCGAACTGCTCGACTCCGCGCTCCACGCACCGCAGGCCGGGTTCGGTGACGAGGACTTCCACCCGTCACCGTTCGAGAAGGCGGCCGTGCTCTGCGTCCGACTCGCACGCAACCACCCACTTCCGGACGGGAACAAACGACTGGCGTGGACTGCCACCGTCACGTTCCTCGCGATCAACGGAATCGAACTCGCTGTCGATCCTGACGACGCCGTCGAATTCATGCTCGGTGTCGCCGCCGGATCGATCGACGAAGCGCAAGCCTCCTAGTGGATCGAGACACGCGCCGACCCACCGACCTCGTGATCAGCCTTCGAGGCTGAATCGATACACGTTCGTGTTCGGTTCCTGATCAGGGAGCGACCGACCGGGTCGCCGAGCCATTGCGTCGATCGACGGACTAACGGGTTCGGTAGACATCCGATCGATGGTCGACACGGAGAACGTCGATGAACCTCTGGTCGACGTCGATCTCGTAGACGACACGGTAGGCACCGCGTCGGGCAGACCAGAGGCCGGCGAGATCACGCTGGAGCGGGTGCCCAACCCGCTGAGGGTTCTCGCACAGGGGGCCGACCAGGAACTCGACGACTGCAGCGGCGATGCGTTCCGGAAGTCGCGCGAGCTGCCGTTCCGCGGATGTCGCAACTCGCAGGGTCCACGGCTCGTCGTTCACTCGCCCAGGAATCGGGCCCGCAACTCATCGGCGGAGACGACCCGCCCAGCGCGGACCTCGAGCCGGGCCGCTTCGATCTCGGCCACCGCCGAGGGGTCCGACAGGAGCGCCAGCGTGTCCTCGAGGGCCTCCAGCTCCTGGGCGCTCATCAGCACCGCTGCGGGCCTGCCGTTGCGGGTGACGGTGATCCGCTCGTGCTGCTGCTCGACCCGATCGACCATCTCGGAGAACTTGGCCTTGACCTCTGCCAGCGGGAGCACGTCCGTCATGACCAGAATCATAGTCATTTCTGATCGAGACGCAAGGTCCTGGGTTGCCCGCCCGGCCCGCCACACGATGGACCGGTCCCGGCCGCGGCGCGGGTCCGTCCAGGGCCGGTTCAGAGGCCGAGGTTGAAGACCCGGTTGGCGTTCTCGCGCAGGAACTTGGGCCAGACGCCGTCCCGCAACGGCACGTCGCGCATCTCGGTCATGATCCGGTCC
>Ga0172372_10011812_pt1 | contig 11057 bp, 10 predicted proteins | sample LakKiv5m_2_FD_114544 | JGI IMG/M metagenome (GOLD analysis project Ga0172372, IMG submission 114544) | Freshwater microbial communities from Kabuno Bay, South-Kivu, Congo - kab_092012_9.5m | ecosystem: Environmental > Aquatic > Freshwater > Lake | place: Democratic Republic of the Congo... | reverse complement strand
TCTCGGAGAAGATAAAAGAGTCGTTGCTGGTTACTAGTAAGTGGCTGTGTTGCTTGAAGTGAGAGCCACGACCTTTGTGGTCATAACTCCAAGGCAACACCCAGGAACCCAGCAACCCAGTGACCGGACTCGTTTTCTTCTTCTTCGAGCAACTGCCGCAGCGACAGCTCGCAACCTAACAATCAAGGAGAAATCAACGATGGAAAAACCAAACTTTGCCCTAAGGCTCTACGAGAACCCCAAGTATGGGCACACTCGTGGCAAGGGCCTGCGTCACCAGGCCCTCTACAACGGAACGATCTGATGAACCTGCCGTTTGACCCCGCTAAGGCGGCAGCGAGGGCCTCTGAGAAGAAATAAACTCCCGAAATTGAGAAAAACTAGAATTCGGGATTAGACTCATGGGGGATCGATCCCAGTAGAGACAGGAGGGCATGGGAATAATGAAAAGACTAGAAGGCAAAAGTATCGTCGTCACCGCTGCGGCGCAAGGCATTGGTCGCGCCAGTGTGCTGGCCATGGCCGCTGAGGGCGCTCATGTCTGGGCCACCGACGTCAATGGCGCTGTGCTGCGGTCACTGGCGGGGACTGCCGGAATTGAAACCGCGGTGCTTGATGTACTCGATCAGTCGGCGATTCAAGCTATGGCGGCTCAGACTGGCCCCATCGATGTGCTGTTCAACTGCTCGGGTATCGTACACAACGACACCGTACTTAAGGCCAGGGATGAAGACCTAGACTTTGCCTTTCGCCTGAATGTACGGGCCCACATGCATATGATCCAAGCTTTTCTGCCCGGTATGTTGACCAAGGGGGGCGGTAGCATCATCAACATGGCGAGCGTGGCTTCGAGCGTAAAAGGGCTTCCCAGTCGATGCGTGTATGGAACGACTAAGGCCGCCGTGATCGGGCTGACCAAAAGCGTGGCGGCTGACTACGTGGGGCAGGGGGTTCGCTGCAACGCCATCTGTCCCGGCACTGTTGATACGCCCTCGCTCGCTGACCGTATCAATGCCTACGAGGACCCCGTCGCCGCTCGTAAGGCCTTTGTAGCTAGGCAGCCCATGGGGCGTTTGGCCCAGGCCGAAGAGATCGCCCCCCTGCTGGTCTTCCTTGCCAGCGATGAGTCCCGGTTTGTTACCGGACAAGCCTATTCTATTGATGGCGGGATGACCATATGAACCAACTTGACATGACAGGCCGCCATGCGGTCATCACCGGCGGCGCCTCGGGCCTAGGCCTAGCGATTGCGCAGCGCATGATCTCATCCGGGGCTCAAGTCACCTTATGGGATCGCGACCCCATAGCCCTTAAGGCTGCCTCCGAGATGCTGGGACCAAAAGCCGCTGGGGTACAGGTGGATGTCGCCCGCCACGACAGCGTAGTCGCAGCGGTTGCACAAACCCACAGGCCAGTGCACGCGCTAGTAAACAGTGCAGGCATCGCCGGGCCGAATACCACGCTGTGGAACTATTCAGTCGCCGACTGGGACCAGGTGATGCAGGTTAATGTCAACGGAACCTTCTTGTGCTGCCGAGAGTTGGTGCCCCTGATGAAAGAGCAAGGCTGGGGCCGCGTGGTGAATATTGCCAGCGTAGCCGGCAAAGATGGCAATCCCAATGCCAGCGCCTACAGCACGAGCAAGGCCGCGGTGATTGGCATGACCAAATCCCTTGGTAAGGAACTCGCTCAGACCGGTGTCCGTGTCAATTGCGTAACCCCGGCTGCAGTAAAAACTGCCATTTTTGACCAGATAACACCGGCCCATGTGGAGTTTATGCTCTCCAAAATACCCATGGGGCGTTTCGGCCAACCCGATGAAATTGCGGCCATGGTGACCTGGCTATGTACCGACGACTGCTCTTTTTCCACTGGGGCAGTTTTTGACCTCTCCGGAGGACGTTCCACTTACTGAATCACGCGAAAGGCACCCATGAAACTCGTTCGTTACGGCTCCCCTGGAAAAGAGAAACCCGGTTTAATTGACGCCCACGGTCGTCTGCGCGATCTGAGTTCGGTTATTGCCGATATCACCCCCGACATGCTCTCGGATAAGGGCCTAGCCAGGCTCTCACGCATCAAAACAGAAAGGCTTGCACTGGTAGCCGGAAAGAAGCGTTTTGGGCCACCGGTGATGGGCAGTGGAAAGTTTATCGGTATCGGCCTGAACTATGCGGACCATTGTGCAGAGTCGGGTATGCCAATCCCCAAAGAGCCAATCTTCTTTATGAAGTCGCCGCATTGCATCCAGGGTCCAGATGACGATGTCATGCTCCCACGGGGTTCACGCAAGACCGACTGGGAAGTCGAACTGGGTTTGGTGATCGGTACCCGAGCGAGGTATGTTCGGCAGAAGGACGCTCTGAACCATGTGGCCGGCTACTGCACTGTCAATGATCTTAGCGAGCGTGAATTCCAGCTCGAACGCGGTGGGACATGGGACAAGGGTAAGAGCTGCGACACCTTCGGGCCGATAGGCCCCTGGCTGGTAACACGTGACGAGGTGCCCAACCCGCATAGACTCAATATGTGGCTCGATCTCAATGGCCAGCGCATGCAACACGGGTCGACCAAGACCATGATCTTTGGCATAGCCAAACTGGTCAGCTATGTCAGTGAGTTCTTGACTCTTGAGCCCGGCGACATCATCACCACCGGCACCCCTCCAGGGGTCGGCATGGGCATTAAGAAGGATGGCAAACCCGCTCCTCTTTATTTGAAGCGGGGTGATGTAATGACCCTCGGTATCGAGGGTCTCGGCCAGCAAAGTCAGAAGGTGGTGGCCTTCAAGGCTTGAGAATTCAGCCGCTCACTGCGAGCAGAGGGGCGATCATAGCAGCTCGAACTGCTAGCGATCTAGGTTGCGGTTCATCCAGACTCTCCTTCTAGAGACCCTGCAAGGCATTTTCGGGGTAGCCCGGTTGCCTGCGGCAGTCTTCGATGTACTGCCTTACGATATCCTCGAATGAAGCGTCTGGGCGTAAGCCCAGTTGTAAGGCTCGTTCGCTCGAAGCTCCCCGCGCCCAATTGCTGACGATGGCGGCAATGCGCTCTTCGCGTTCGAAACGCACGCGCGCGCGAACCTTCGCGCCGGCTACTTTTTCCAGCGCATCGAGCATCTGCTGTACGGTCACCGTCACGCTCGGTAAATTGAGCGCCAGGCGGTTACCCAGGGTACTGGCGTTAGCTTCGAAGACCGCGATCAGGCTGTTGATGGTCGTGCCCGGTGAGGACACCGGATGAGAGACGCTGGCATCGACCGGGCAGACACTCTCGACGCCGGCCAGCGGCTCCCGGATGATGCCGCTGAAAAAAGATGAGGCAGCGCCATTGGGTTTACCGGGCCGAACCGTCACCGTCATCAGCCGTGCCGAGCGGCCGTCAATAAAGCCCTTTCGGGTGTAGTCGGCTATCAGATACTCGATCAGAAGTTTTTGGGTGCCATAGGAGGTCTGCGGCGAGGGCAGAGTGGTATCGGTCACCAGCGCGGGCATGGGCTGGCCTGCATAGGGACCGAAGACGGCCACCGAGCTGGCGAATACGAATCGAGAGGCCTTGCCCGAACGGCGGATGCTATCGAGCAGCAGCCGTGTGCTGTCGAGGTTGGAGCGCAGGCCCAGATCGAAGTCCAGCTCACATTCGCCCGAGACAGCCGAGGCCAGATGAAAGACGCCGTCGAAACCGCTGGCCAGCAGATCACCTTGCTCCAGCAAAGGAGCTGCGTGGGTCCTGACCCGAGCATCGGCCTGCAGATCACCGGGGGCCGGGAAGAGGTCAACCAGGACCAGCTCTTTAATGGGCTGGCCGCCAAGCGCACCACGGCCAAGTAGGGCGCGGGCCAGTCGCGCGCCCAAAAAACCGGCCCCGCCGGTCACGAGAATACGCATGGGTTTAATTCCTCAGGGGTGGGGTTGGATCGGAGGCGATGGCTCCTGCCGCTGCATCAGTGATTGTCCTTGGGTACGAAGGCGCCGCGCTGACCGACCAGGAAATCCAGGTCAGCCCCTTCGTCGGCTTGCAGTACATGGTCGATGTAGAGCTTCCAGTAGCCCGATTTGAGCGGCGGCTCCGGTCGCGTCCATTGCGCCATGCGCTGCTTGAGCTCATCGTCGCTGATAAGCAGTTGCAGGCGTCGCTCGGGCACATTGAGTTCGATCATATCGCCGTTACGGACTGCGGCCAGGGGCCCCCCGGCCGCCGCTTCCGGGGATGTGTGCAGTACCACCGTGCCGTAGGCTGTGCCGCTCATGCGCGCATCACTGATACGCACCATGTCGGTAATGCCCTTGCGCAGCACCTTAGGCGGCAGCGGCATGTTGCCCACTTCAGCCATGCCGGGGTAGCCCTTGGGGCCGCAGTTCTTCAGCACAAGGATGCAGTGCTCGTCGACATCGAGGCTCTCATCGTCGATACGACGATGAAAGTCGTCGCTGTCTTCAAACACCACGGCCCGTCCGGTATGAACCATCAGGGCTGGTGTGGCCGCACTGGGCTTGATAACAGCACCACGCGGCGCAAGGTTGCCGCGGAGGATGGCGATACCGGCCTTTTCTTTGAAGGGCTGGGCAAAGGATTTAATGACACGCGGATCGTGATTCTGTGCGTCGGCGATATTCTCGGCCACAGTCTTGCCACTCACTGTCACGATCCCTTTGTGCAACAGGTGCTGGATTTCCCGCATCACCACCGGCAGGCCACCGGCATAGCAGAAATCTTCCATCAGATACTGGCCCGAGGGCTGCAAATTGAGCAGGCAGGGCATTTCGCTACCCAGTCGCTCGAAATCGTCCACCGTGAGCCTCAGGCCTAGGCGGCCGGCAATTGCAATCAAATGAATTACCGCATTGGTCGAGCCCCCGATGGCTGCAAGTGTGCGAATAGCGTTCTCAAATGCCTCGCGCGTGAGCACCCTGCTGATGGTCTGGTCCTGATGCACCATTTCGACGATTCGGCGTCCGGCCTGACGGGCAAGAATGTTGCGACGGCCATCGACGGCGGGAAAGGCGGCATTGCCCGGTAGGCCTATCCCTAGGGCCTCGACCATGCTTGCCATCGTACTGGCTGTACCCATGGTCATGCAGTGACCGTGGCTGCGGTGCATGCAGCTCTCGGCCTCGAAGAAGTCTTGGAGCTTTAATGTGCCGGCGCGCACCTGCTCACTCATACTCCATACGCCCGTGCCTGACCCAAGATCTTGACCGCGCCATTTGCCATTGAGCATCGGGCCGCCCGAGACACCGATGGTAGGAAGCCCCGCGCTAGAGGCCCCCATCAGCAAGGCGGGCGTGGTCTTGTCGCAGCCCATTAGCAGCACCACGGCGTCGATCGGGTTGCCGCGGATACTTTCTTCCACATCCATGCTGGCGAGGTTACGGTAGAGCATGGCAGTCGGGCGCAAAAGGGTCTCGCCCAGGCTCATGACTGGGAACTCGAGCGGGAAGCCGCCGGCCTCATAAACGCCAATCTTCACCTGCTCGGCAAGGGTTCGGAAATGGGAGTTGCAGGGGGTCAGTTCGCTGAAGGTGTTACAGATGCCGATAACTGGGCGGCCGTCGAACTGGTCGTGCGGCACGCCCCTGCCTTTGACCCAGCTGCGGTAGGCAAAGCCGTCACGGTCCTGTCGGCCAAACCATTGTTGCGATCGTAGTTCCGAGGGTTTCTTGGGTGTTGGTGCGTTCATATCGGAGACAGCCGGTGGTTTCAATCAGCTAATGATAAGGAATTCACCGCGTCTGGGTTGTCAATGGCAGTGGCTCATCTCCCTCGAGCGCGCCTACATAACCGCTCACGAGGGTTTTCCGGGGTACTTGGGGTTTACTGATCACGATATTATCCTGCCAGAAAACCGACGGAAATATTAACGAAACCTTATCGAGCACATCGTAATCATAATGCATAAGGGAACTTAGTCGGGGTTGAGGAACTTGCAATGACACGTGCGATTGATCTGTTTTTCAGGCTACTGGAACTGCTAATTGTGGCTTGTCTGGTCGCCATGGTCATCATGGTCTTCGGCAATGTGATGCTGCGCTTCACAATGAACACGGGCATCCTCATCTCCGAGGAAATGTCGCGCTACTGTTTCATATGGCTCATCTTTATCGGTGCTATGGCGGCCATGCGAGAGAAAACCCATGTGGGTGTCGACATCCTCATTAGAATACTGCCCTATGTCGGCAAGAAGGCCTGCCTGTTCCTAAGCGAATCGCTCATGCTCATGATCAACTGTCTTTTCTTTATCGGCACCTGGAAGATGCACGAGCTGCAGGTCACCAACGTCTCGGTGGTGGTGGGCCTGTCCATGATCTGGGTTTACGGAATTGGTTACGTGGTTAGCGTGGTCATGGCGCTGATGAACCTAAAGGCGCTCTTCGATCTGCTTGCTGGCCGGCTGCCCGAAGACGACCTAAACCAGGAAAACGATTCGGTGGGCACCATCGAGGTCAAAACCGAATTACAGGAACGCAAAGGCTGACCGGTGACTGTGCTCGTCTTTCTCTTCAGCCTGCTCGCAGGCATGGCCATCGGCATGCCGATCGCCTATGCCCTTCTGTTCTGTGGCGTGGCCCTCATGACTTTCCTGGGCCTGACCAGCAACGTGGTCTCATTTGACAGCCAGATTCTTGCTCAGCGCTTGGTCGATGGTGCCGACAACTTTGCTCTGTTGGCAGTACCTTTCTTCGTGCTGGCTGGGGAATTCATGAACGCTGGTGGTCTGACCCGCCGCATCATCAATCTGGCAATGGCATGGGTCGGGCATCTCCGAGGCGGTCTGGGCTACGTAGCAGTGCTTGCCGCCATCATCATGGCGGCACTGTCTGGTTCTGCAGTGGCTGACACGGCAGCCTTGGCCACCCTGCTCATTCCCATGATGCGAGATGCCGGCTATAGCGTAGGCCGCTCAGCGGGCCTGATCGCTGCCGGAGGTATCATCGCGCCCATCATCCCGCCCTCCATCGGTCTGATCGTCTTTGGCGTTGTAGGCAATGTATCCATCATCAAGCTATTCATGGCCGGCATCGTGCCCGGCATGCTCATGGGGCTGGCCATCGGTATCGCATGGTGGCTGGTGTCGAAACGGGAAAATGTGCCTGTCCAACCGCGCATGGTGATGGCTGAACGCATGAAACACACCCTGAATGGCCTGCTGGCGCTGGCCCTACCGGTCGTCATCATTGGCGGCATGAAGCTAGGCGTTTTTACCCCCACCGAGGCGGCGGTGGTGGCTGTCGTATACAGCTTTCTGGTTGGCACTCTGGTATACCGCGAACTCAAGCTGCGCCAGCTGTACAGCCTCGTCCTATCTGCAGGTAAAACTACCGCGGTGGTGATGTTTCTGGTGTCGGCTGCAATGGTTAGCGCCTGGCTCATCACCGTGGCCAACATTCCGGCCCAGGTGGTTGATTTGATCGAGCCGTTGCTCGAGAACCCCAAGCTGTTGATGCTTGTCCTTATGCTGGTGATCTTGTTGGTGGGCACAGCGCTTGACTTCACGCCCACCGTGCTTATCCTCACGCCTGTGCTCATGCCAGTGGTACTTAAGGCCGGTATCGATCCGGTCTATTTCGGTGTAATGTTCATTCTGAATAATGCAATCGGTCTAATCACGCCGCCAGTGGGCAATGTGCTCAACGTTATATGCGGTGTGGCCAAAATCGGGCTCGACCAAGCTTTCAAGGGCGTACTGCCTTTCTTAGCCGCCCACCTGGCTGTCCTTTTTACGCTGGTGCTGTTCCCGCAAATCGTCACCGTTCCTCTACAGTGGTGGTTTCGGTAAGTAATCTTTTAACCTAATGGAGACAACCAAAATGAAACGACGTTCCCTAGCTTTTATTGCCTGCGCAGCGTTACTGAGCGCCAGTTCCGCCTTCGCGCAGTTTGCCGATCGAAACATCAAATTTACCAATGGCGTTAATGAAGATCATCCCGTTGGCGTCGGTGTTAAGAAGATGCAGGAAGTACTGGCCGCAAAGACCGGAGGCAAAATGAAGATCACCGCTTTCTGGGGGGGCTCAGCTGGGGGTGATCTGCAGGCCACACAGGCCCTGCGAGCCGGTACGCAGGAGATGGTGTGCACGTCTAGCTCTCCGCTGGTGGGCATCGTTAAAGAACTTGGCGTATTTGACCTGCCCTTCTTGTTTGCCAACGAAACGGAGGCCGATGCGGTGCTCGATGGCCCAGCTGGCAGGTATTTCAATGCCAAACTCGAAGCCGCCGGTCTAGTCAATCTGGCTTATTGGGAAAACGGTTTTCGTAACCTTACCAACAGTAAGCGAGCGGTCACGAAACTCGAAGACTTTGAAGGCGTCAAACTGCGCGTCATGCAGAACAATATTTTCTTGGATACCTTCCGAACTCTCGGTACTAATGCGGTCCCGATGGCATTTCAAGAGGTATTTACAGCCTTAGAAACCAAGACCATCGATGGACAAGAAAATCCTTTCGTGACTATCGAAACATCTAAATTCAATGAAGTGCAGAAGTACCTCAGTGTTACGCGTCACGCCTACACTCCCTTCCTGGTGCTCTACAGCAAAAAACTGTGGGACCAACTCACGCCACAGGAGCAAGCCGTATTGCGCGAGGCTGCCATGGAAGGTCAGAAGGTTCAGCGCGCGGCAAACAGGACCCTCAATGAAAAATCGCTATCGAGTCTGAAGACCAAGGGTATGCAGGTCAATGAAATTGCTCCGGCCGAGCAAAATCGTATCCGTGCCAAGGTGGCTCCCGTCTACGACAAGCATAGAGATTCGATCGGCACCGAGGCCATCAAAGTAGTAGAAGACGAACTGAAAAAGGCCCGGAGTAGATAATCCCTCTTGAGCGGCTCCACGACTCTGGTCGTGGAGCCCTTCGTTTCCGCACGAGAACGCTCGCTGAAGATCACGCAACTAGAAACCCTGCGACTGGGGGAGTTCCCCAACATCCTGTGGGTGCGTCTGTACACTGACGAGGGCCTAGTGGGCCTGGGTGAGACCTTCATGGGTGCCGGGGCAGTGGAGGCCTACCTGCACGAATGGGCCGCTCCAAAGCTACTGGGGCAGAACCCGCTTGCCATCGAATCACGCAACCGCGACCTCACCGGTTATCTGGGCTGGCGCGGATCCGGGGTAGAAACACGCGGCAATTCGGCCCTGGATATTGCCCTGTGGGACCTGTTCGGTAAAGCCGCCGGAATGCCCCTCTACACCGCCCTGGGCGGCCGCAGCCGCGAGTCCATACGCATCTACAACACCTGCGCTGGCTACCAGTACATCCGCAGCAATGTGAACCAGAGCAGTTCCAACTGGGGTCTAGGCAGCCCTACCGGCCCTTACGAGGACTTGCAGGGTTTTCTGCACCATGCCGACGAATTGGCCCTGTCCTTGCTGTCAGAGGGCATCACCGGTATGAAGATCTGGCCCTTTGACGTTGCCGCCGAGCAGTCCCATGGTCAGTACATCAGCCCACAGGACCTTGACAGCGCCCTGGAGCCTTTTCGAAAGATTCGCCAAGCCGTGGGCGACAAGCTGGACATCATGGTCGAGTTTCACAGCCTTTGGCGCCTGCCGATGGCGCGTAAGATCGCTCGCGCCCTGCAGGAATTCGATACCTTCTGGCATGAGGATGCCATCCGCATCGACAGCCTGGAGCTGCTCAAGCAGTATGCCGAGGACTGCCGTGCGTTGATCTGTGCAAGCGAGACCCTAAGTTACAAGTGGGGCTTTAAGGACTATCTGCAGAGCGGGGTGGCGGGCGTAGTTATGCTCGATCTGAGTTGGTGCGGCGGTCTCACCGAGGCTCGTAAGATTGCCGCCATGGCCGACGCTTGGCAACTGCCGGTGGCTCCTCATGACTGCACAGGCCCGGTGGTCTGGGCGGCTTCTACCCACCTCTCGCTGCACGCGCCCAACGCCCTCATTCAAGAGAGTGTGAGAGCGTTCTACAGCGGCTGGTACAAGGAACTGGTGACCGAGTTGCCGCGGGTTCACCGGGGCATGATCAGCTTGAATGATAAGCCCGGTCTGGGTCTACAGCTGTTGCCCGATCTGCACCTGCGCAAGGACGCGATATTGCGCAGTAGTCGCTGAAGTAGCGTGTGCCGACACTCAATCCTGCCAGCGCGTGTGGAACTTGCCGACCCGATCGATGCGCTGGTAGCCGTGGGCGCCAAAGTAGTCGCGCTGGGCCTGCAGCAGGTTGGCTGGTAGCCTTACCGACCGATAGCTGTCGTAGTAGTCCAGGGCACTCGAGATAGCTGGCGTGGGCACCCCGTGCATAGCGCCCAGTGCCACCACCTCGCGCAGCCCGCACTCCGAGCGTGCCAGCGTGGCGGCACACTGCGGATCGACCAAAAGGTTGTCCAGACCCGGTTGTCGGTTGAAGGCCTCAGTGATGGGCAGCAACAGGCGCGAGCGGATAATGCAGCCCGCTTGCCAGACGCTTGCCACCGTGGCCAGGGGCAAGGACCAGTCAAACTCCCTGGATGCCGCGCGCAGAAGGGCGAAACCCTGCGCATGGCTACAGATTCGGGTAGCCAACACGGCGTTATGGGCTCGCTCCAGGGTGGCGGCACGGTTCGCCGAGGGTCTGGACAGTGCAGACTTGAGGACCGAGGCAGCGTGCAGACGTTCTTGTTTGAGGCCGCTAAGCGCGCGTGCGAATACCGCCTGGGTGATAGTGGGGGTACTGACACCCAGATCGAGAGCGGTCTGACTGGCCCATTTGCCGGTCCCCTTTTGTTCGGCGCTGTCCAGAATCGAGTCGACCAGAGCCTCTGCAGTGTCGAGATCCTTGCGCTGCAAGATGTCGGCACTGATGTCCATCAGGTAGCTGCCCAACTCGCCCTGCGCCCATTGGGCAAATACCTCGCCTATGGCGGCAGCCGGCATCTTTAGAACCTGATGCATAAGCCAGTAGGCCTCGCATAAGGTCTGCATCTCGGCATATTCAATGCCGTTGTGCACAATCTTCACAAAGTGGCCGGCACCCTCTGGGCCCATCCAGTCGCAGCAGATGCGGCCGTCTTCGGTACGCGCGGCAATCGCCTGCAACAGCGGCCGTACCCTGGGCCAGCC
>Ga0172372_10011810_pt1 | contig 11058 bp, 7 predicted proteins | sample LakKiv5m_2_FD_114544 | JGI IMG/M metagenome (GOLD analysis project Ga0172372, IMG submission 114544) | Freshwater microbial communities from Kabuno Bay, South-Kivu, Congo - kab_092012_9.5m | ecosystem: Environmental > Aquatic > Freshwater > Lake | place: Democratic Republic of the Congo... | reverse complement strand
TGGTCGCGCTCAGACCGATCGGGTCATAGCCCGCTGTGCTGAGCACGTTGTTCCAGTCTCTCGATGCTGTCACGATGTCAGCCTTGGTTTTGCCATCCTTGATCCAGGCGTCGGGGCGCGTCGCGCCGAGCGGACTGGCAACCACCGAAATGGCCCCGTCAACCCTGCGGTGCAGGCTGGGGTTGGTGAGATCATCAGGCTGATTGACGGTTGGCACATAGGTCAATTCGTTGATGCGGGCCTCATGGTCATCGGTGGCGATGAAGACCACATTCTTGATGCTGTTGTCGCTGATGAATTTGAGCAGGTCGTTGCGTTCGTAGCGGTAATTCCCCCACCAGCTCTTGGCATCGACCCAGTCCTGTCCCGCGGTGAAGTTGCCATCGCTGCCAGGGATGCCTGTGATGTCGATGGGGCTGGACAGGGATACAAATTTCCAGGTCGTCCCCTGCGTATGGGCTTCGAGCAGGGTCTGTTTCAGCCAGGCCAGCTGGGTGCTACCGAGCATGGTGCGTTGCTGGGCCCCCGCAGCCAGGTCAATCTCCCGCCCGGTGACATCATCTTCACCGCCTGCGACAGCTGTGATCTTGGCGTCGCGGTAGCTGCGGGTGTCCACGTTGATGTAGAGCGCATGGCGGCCCCACTGCTGTGCGCCATACAACTGGCGGGTGCCGTGGCTGCGCGCATCAAGTGGTGCGTTCACCCGACCCAGATCCTGCAGGGGCATCGACTGGAACCAGGTGTCCACCAGTGCCCTGTGTTCCGGCGTCTGGTTCAGAAAGGTTCCGCTCTGGTTGAAGACCACGTTGGCGGCGTTGAGATCGGCCCCTTCGCGAAAACTGTTTTTATTGCCAAAGGTCTGGATCGCCGTGCGTGGCGCTCCACCCGCCTCCAGCGCCATGTCCATCATTTCATGGTTGTCATAGGCGGCAACGATGCCCTGGCTGCGATACAGGGGTGCCAGGTTGCCGATGGCGGGGTTCTGCATGTCGCTGTATTTGCCGTGCATGGCAGCCACCGCCTTGTCGATGGCACTCTGCGAGGTGCTCTGGGGTGCGTTGGGGTCAAAGGGCGGCTGGGCGTCCGGACTGTTGAGCGGCCCGCGCGGGTCGCTGGCGGCTCGGGTGTAATCGTCTTCGTAGGCCGCATCACCCAGCATCACGAAGAAGTCCAGGTTCTGCCCAGCGATGTCAGCGACGCTGTTGATCGGGGCATAGTCGCCTGCGGCGCAGCCGCTGAAACCGAAACGCACTCCCGTGATCGCATCGGCTGCGGGTGCCGTTTTCACCAGTCCCACTGAAACGCCACTCGGGGAACTGCCGGAAGCCCGAAAGGTGTAGAGATAGTTTGTGGCGGGGTTGAGGCCATCCACCAGCACTTTGATCGTGTTGTCGGCGTTCGCATCGCTCTGGACCGGAACCAGGGTGCGGTGACCTCTCCTCAGTCCAAACCGTTCATCCCCGTAGAGCAGATGGCCCCCCACAGGTGCGCTGGCCCGCGCCCAGAACACCGCTGAATTGGTGGTTGCCGATCCTGCGCTGATGGCCTCGAGGTTCGCCATGGGTGAAAGGGACCGCTTGTGTTCCTCCACTATGTCGCTGGCTGGCCGCGCCATCAGCTCCGTGCGCCAAGAGGTTCTAGGGTCGGCTTGGATTTAGATCTGGGTCCAACCGTGAGCGAGACCCTGCAGGACCGCTATCTGGCACTCAGCGGTGGTGGCTTCGATGCCCACTCAGCCCATGCCGGTTGGCTCGCCGGAGGCATGGATGGTCTGGCCGCCAGCGGCAGGGACCACGACATTGACCAGTTGCTCGGCAACGTCAGGGCCCTGGCGTCCAGCTCCGGCGGCAGCTGGTTTTCGTCGATGCTTGGCTACTCCGAAGCCTTTCGCACCCAGTTCGAGTCGAGCGCCGGTCGCGATGCCTACAACAGCAGTGGTTACAACGGCCAGCTCAGGCAGATCTTCGCCGGTCTGTTCAACGAAGACGGCACCCCCAGGCTGACCCCGGCAGCGCAGAGTCTTCTCGACGAGGTCGAGTCCACGCTCACGACAGTTGCTGACACCTTGAAGGCGGTCGGCGTGACCCTCGATCTCAAGCCGTTGATTGACACGGTCCGGTTTGTGGCCGCCATGACTGACAACACGGTCAGTCAGTCGGGCTTGAGCTGGCGTGGTTTCGTTGACAACTATGTGTACAGACCCCTGGGCCTGACCCGCGAGCTGGATGGCATCACCCTGGCCTCGGCACGCAAGTCCTGGGCCAGCGATGTGGATGTGCTGATCGGCGGCGTCATGCAGACGTCGCCGGTCGTGCTCGGATCGGTGGGGGCGGGCCTGGCAACCGAATACGGAAAGGTTTCAGCCTTGCCGACAGCACCGACCGTGCCCAGCCAGCTGCACTTCACGCCGATCTCTCTGATTTCGAAGGCGCCTGCGCAGCCCAATGGCACGCCCCTTGCTTCGGCCCTGTTCACCGCAGGTCCCTTTCAGAGCACCTACCGCAACCTGAGGCTGGGTCGTCGCAAGGTCATTCAAACGCCGATCCCCAGCACGCTCTCCAACGCGCTCAGCCTCATCGATGCCACCACGGTGTCGTCGGCAGCTGTCGGCGTGGCTGCCGGTCTTGAGTCACTGGCTATGGGGTTGGGTGTGCAGGGCAGTCTGAGTGAGGTGTTGACGCCGCTCAGTGACCAGCTGCGCAGGTTCGCCCCGGCCGCCAGCATCAGCAGCGCCGGTGTTCTCGGTCCGTTGCCACCCTTGCCCCCGACCAGCAGAACCCTGGAGACCGCTGCCCAGCTCGGCGCTGTGCGGCTGGCTGACAGTGGCTATGTCGACAACTCTTCGGTGGGATACCTGCTGCGCCAGATCCAGGACGTCAAAGGCACGTCCGCACCGTTTTCGATCACACTGCTGATGAATTCGACCGAGAAGCCAGATCCGATCACCGGCGTGCACAACCGTGTGCGGGTCGGTCCGGACGCTTCGACCCTCAGCGCGTTTGGTGTGACCTCGGAGGTCTCCACCCTGTTCGGCCAGTCCAAGGGTGATGGCAGCCTTGATGGCGACTCAATCGCCATGGCTCTGTTTCCGATCCTCAATGTGCCCTCGGCGCAACTGTTCAACGAGGGAGCTTGGTATGGCCGCACAGCCCCGGACTGGAGCTACAACCAGGGCAGCATCAGCCTCGCGTACCACAACCTCGATGTGACCACCGTCGAGAACCGCACCTTCGGGGTCAAAGGCGGACAGAGCGGCGAGCTGCATGTGTTCACCGCCTTCAACACAGACTCGTTTGCGGCCCCGTTTAACTTCGGCACCCTTGATGAGTACGCCGAAAACTATGATGTGATCCGTCAGGCGGTTTCCAGCGGGGGCGGGTTTCCCCATCTGCAGGCTGCCTTGGGGATCACGCCAAGCGCCTGACCCTGGAGACCGGATCATTCAGCTGGATCACATTCAATAGAAGCACTCTGTTGAGTGATGCTCTCCTGGCTGCCTCAGGGTAGGCTGAAACCATCAACCATGCCTTGAAGGTGCCAAGCAGCCATGGCGGCCATCAATCTTGACTCCATCAGTTCGAGCAACTGGATGGCTGCTCTGCCAGACAGGGCGCGGTTGTTCGATCTTGTTCTGCCCGGCACCCATGACACGGGGACGTTTGCCTTTATCAAACTTCCACTGACGTTTGCCCAGTCTTTGGTTCAGACCAATGAAAGCGGGGCCGATTACCGCACCCAGCTGGATCAGGGTGTGCGCTTCTGGGATCTGCGCCTGGTCAAAACAGATGGAGCCAAGGGTGACAATATTGATCTTTATCACGGTCCTTTCAAGGTCAGCAACCTGAACGATGCCTTGCGTGCGGCGCAGGAATTTTTACGTTCCAATCCAACCGAGACCCTGGTGGTCAGCTTCAAGAAAGAGGGCGGCACGCTTGATTTCGAGGCCAGCGATATCCAGGCCTATCTCGATCGCTACGGAAGCAACAGCTCGCTTCCACTTTGGGATCAGAATCTCTGGGTGGCGGGTCCTGATCATTTTGCTGACCTGGCCGCCAGCCGTCCCGCCAAGGGTCTGGGTGGCCTCAATGCAGCCGGATCATTGTTCGCTCTGGAGACACGCAATCCCCGTCAGGAAGCAGGTGTTCTGCTCAACCATGGAGCCCTGACTCTGGGGGATGTGCGCGGCAAGATTGTTCTGCATATGCGAGACTTTGGTGAGTATCCAGCCTGGTCAGAATCCGGCATCGTGGCGCTTGATGGTGGACGGTTCACGGCAGGCGTCAGCATGCAGGATGACTACAGCGGGCCTGGATATGCCGAGAAGAAAGCGGCGATCGTCGACTTTGCCAAACAGACTGTTGACCCCCAAAAATTTACCTGGAACTACACCAGCGCCACGCTTGGCAAGACTAATCCACTGCATTCACCTTTGAGTTATGCCCTGACGATCAATGCTGGGGCGACAAAGGATCAATTTAAAACGGACGACACTGCCAATCCTTTGCGCACGGAGCTGACGCCAAGCCTCAAGACCCTGTTGGGTTCCGGAGGTGATCTCACCGCTTGGAACCTCCAGCAGAAGCGCGCTGGTGCGAGCGGTCTGCGTGGAACCTTCGCTGGCGATTTTCTGCTGGCTCCGCAGGTGTTCTATGACGATTTCTGGACCGGTTCCCTGTATGGCAGGGGAGGACTGGCCCCTAATCTCAACAACACGGCGCGTTACCCCGCCAGTGACCACCTGAGCCAGTTGATCTGGCGTCAGAGCGCCCTCTATGGGATGAGCTTCAATGGGGCCAGCATCGACCCGGTGCTGGGGATTCCGGTCTACAAGGAAAACTCGACCGGGACCTTGCGGTTCATTCCCTATTTGGGTGATGCCGATGGTCGGGGTGTGCGCTTTGCCGTCGCCAGGGTTGACGCTGCCCAGGCCGGACTGACGTCGGCGCAGATCGCTTCGATCGTGGCGGCACCGTTGGATGATCAGGTCGTTGTCGGCGTGGTGGGGGCCAATCGGGCCACGCGCAAGATGGTGCGTTTCGATGCTGACACCCAGACCCTGACCGCCAACGTGCCGCGCGGCGATGCGGGCTTCAACTTCAGCATTCCCGGCACCCCTGGGGTCGATGGTTATCGCTTCTTCCGGCTCGACCTGCTCAACCCTGGCGACAACACCGTCATCGGGGCCCCGAGCTTTTTTGCGATCAACGACCTCTGAGGCTTTCGCTCACACGGGTGCTCACACGGGTGCCTCGCTTCCCTGGGCACGGTGCTGTACGGCCCCGCCCAACCCAAAGGCCCCATGCACCACCTGCAGCGCACGTACGCCGTCGGCTTCGGCGACCACGCAGCTGGTGCGGATCTCGCTGGTGGCGATCAGTTCGATGTTGATGCCGGCATCGGCCAGGGCTCTGAACATGCGGGCCGCCGTGCCGGCGGTGCAGGGCATGCCGGCACCCACGGCGCTCACCCGGGCGATGGCGGGCCCCTGCTCGAAGTGGGAGCCCGGCCACTGCAGCAGCAGCGGCTGCAGGGCCTGCTCGGCCCGCTGCAGTTCCTCGCGTTTGAGCGTGAAGCTCATGTCCTTGGCACCGTTGTGGGTGCGCTCGGATTGCACAATCGCATCGAGGCTGAGGCCCGCATCGGCCAGGGCACGGCACACCGACGAGGCGGTGCCGGGGCGGTCGGGCACCCGGCGCACGGCCACCTGGGCCTGGCCCAGATCCAGGGCCACCCCCCGCACCGGCGGATCACCCAGATCGCAGGTCTGGGGATTGTGCTGCAGCTGCGCGTCGTGCAGCTCAAAGGCCTCGGCGGCGGCCCGCAGCGCCTTGGCCCCCTGGTGACCGGCCACCAGGCAGCTCACCTTGACCTCGCTGGTGGCGATCAGGCGCAGGTTGATGCCGCTGCGAGCCAGGGTGTCAAACAGGCGCGCCGCCACGCCCGGGCGCCCCATGATGCCGGCCCCGGAGATGCTGAGCTTGGCCATGCCGGCCTCGGCGCTGAGCCTTGCCCCGTCGCCGTCGGCGGTGCTGGCGAGCTGGGCGCCCATGGTCAGCAGCACCTCACGGCAGATCAGTTCGGCCCGGTCGCGTTGGGCGGCGGCCAGGGTGAAGGCGATGTCGTTGCTGGCACCCTCGTGGGTGGCCTGCACGATCAGGTCGACGTTGAGCCCCGCGGCCCCCAGGGCCTCGAACAGGGTGGCCGCCACCCCCGGACGGTCGGGCACGTGGGAGAGGGCCAGCACCGCCTGGTCGGCATCGAGTTCGGCCCCGTCGACCGGCTTGCCCAGCTCCAGGCCGCCATGGCCGATCGGCCGTGCTGCGCCGCTGGTGAGGCGGGTGCCTGGGGCATCGCTCCAGCTGGAGCGCACCACTAGGGGCACCCCATAGTTGCGTGCGATCTCCACGGCGCGCGGATGCAGCACCGCCGCCCCCAGGCTGGCCAGCTCGAGCATCTCGTCGCAGCTGACCTGCGCCATCAGCTGGGCGTCGGCCACCTTGCGGGGATCGGTGGTGAGCACGCCGGGCACATCGGTGTAGATCTCACAGGCCGAGGCCCCCAGGGCCGCCGCCAGCGCCACCGCTGAGGTGTCGGAACCGCCCCGGCCCAGGGTGGTGATCTCGGGGGTGCCCGCGGCGCCGCCGCTGGTGCCCTGAAAGCCGGCCACCACCACCACCTGGCCGGCATCCAGCAGGCGCCGGATCCGTTCGCTGCGCACCTCGAGGATGCGGGCACGGCCATGGGCCGATTCGGTGATGATCCCCGCTTGGGTGCCCGTCATCGACACCGCCGGCACGCCCAGGGCATGCAGCGCCATCGACAGCAGGGCGATCGAGACCTGTTCGCCGGTGGCGAGCAGCATGTCCATCTCGCGCTGGGGCGGATTGCTGCTGATGGCGCGGGCCAGGCCGGTGAGTTCGTCGGTGGTGTGGCCCATGGCCGAGACCACCACCACCAGCTCGTGGCCCTCGTCGCGGCTGGCGGCGATCCGTGCCGCCACCGCCTGGATGCGCTCCACATCGGCCACCGAGGTGCCCCCAAACTTCTGAACCAGCAGGGCCATGGCGAGACGTGCGGCGGCAGCGAGCAACTCTGAGCCGTCGATTATCCGCGAGAGCCCGCTCTGGCGCTGGCTGGGCGTTGGCCGGGCGGGTGACTGGCTGTGTTCGTGCCGCTCCTGCGCTCGTTGTGGGGGCTTCTTCTGGGTATCCCTTTGCCCGCATGTTTCTTTGCCCGCATGTTTCTTTGCCTGAATGTCCCTCTGTCTGAGTGTCCCTCTGTCTGAGTGCCCCTCTGTCCGAGTGCCCCTCTGCTTCGATGTACATCTGTACATCTCCCAGCAGGTGTACATCTCCCAGCAGGGCGTGCCAGGCAGGAGTGGCAGAGCAGTCCTGTCGTGCATCTGTCCGGGATCGCGCCACCGTTCGGGTTGGCCCCACCTGCGGAGCCCGTGACTCCCGTCAGACCCTGAGCAGGAAGCCGTCGCGAAAGGCCTCGCCGGGGTCGGCGCCGCGTTTGAGGGCGGCCTCGACCTCAAGCAGCTGGCCGAGGAGCTTCAGCATCTGATCGGGGCTGCGGCCCTGGATCTGTTTGCGCATCACGTAGATGCGTTTGGGGTTGCCGATGCCGGCGGCCTTGGCGATCACCGCTGGATCCCGCTCGCCGCTGCGCTCGAGCAGCGCCACCCAGAGCCAGCCGCGGATCTGGCTGCTGAGGGAGGCGACGATGCGCAGGGCCGGTTCGTTGGCCTCGAGCAGGGCGTCGCTGAGGGCGATGGCGTCGGCGGGGCGCCCGGCCAGCAGGGCATCGCCCACCGCCAGGGCGCTGGTGCTGCGGCCGCCCACCAGGGCCTGCACGGCCTCCAGGGTGATCGGCGCGGCATTGCTGCTACGGCTGCTGACCCCAAGGCTGTTGTCATCAGGGCAGCTGACCTCAAGCCTGTTGATGTACAGGCTGAGTTTTTCGAGTTCGCTGGCCAGGCGAGCGCTGTCGCTGCCGATCGCTTCGGCCAGGGCCTCGGCGGCGGCGGGTTCGAGCGTCAGCCCCAGGTCGCTGGCGGTGCGGGTCACCAGCTGAACCTGGCCGGCCCCATCCCAGATGGCCGGTAGCGCGAAGCTCTGCTCGCTCGCCAGCCCCTCCTTGACCAACTGCTGCAGGGCCTTGGTGGTGCGCAGGCGGGCATCCGGTTTGCCGCTGCTCACCAGCAGCAGATGGCAGTCGGGGTTCACCAGCGCCAGGTTGGCGTCGAGCTGGGCGGCTAGCTCCGCCGGGCACTGGTTGCAGAAGGGGCTGCGCTGCAGCACCACCACGCGGGCGCCACTGCCCAAGGGCGGGGTGCGGGCCTCTTCCAGGGCCTGGGCCGCCTGGACCGGATCGTTGCCATCGAGCCGGCTCAGGTTGATCGCGGCCCACGTGGGGTCGAGTTTGGCGTCGATCAGGGCCTCCACGGCCCGGTTGCGCGCCGCCTCGTCGTCGCCCCAGAACAGATGGATCGGCATCAGCTGCAGGCCGTGAGCACGGGCAGATCACTGCAGCCTGCATAGTCATTGTCGTGGCTGACCAGCGCCACCGCGCCGCCGTGCAGGGCTGTGGCGAGTTGGATCGCATCGGGGAGCCGCAGGCGGTAGCGGGCCCGCAGCCGCGCCGCTCCCATGGCGATGGCGGGCGTCAGGCTCACGAGGGCGAGGTTGGCGGGGTCGCCGAGGATCGCTTCATAGCGCTCAGCCAGTTGCTCCCGGCCCTGGGCCAGGGGTCCTGTGAGCACCTCGGCCAGGGTGACGGCGCTGATCTGGCCCCGCCAACGCCCTTCGGCGATGCCTTCAAACAGGCCTGCATAGGCGCCTCCCCAGCGGGGATGCTCCTCCAGCCAGTGGATGAGCGGTGCGCTGTCGATGGCGATCAGGCTGTTGGGTGGCAGGGCTTCAAGCTCGAGCGGCTGCAGTGCCATCAGCCCCACTCGTTGCGCAGCGCGTCGATGTGCACGGCGGCATCGCCGCTCCAGCAGCCCCTGCCGCTGCCCCGCAGGCTGAGCAGGGACCTGCGGCTTGATTGGCGTTGGTCCAGTGGCACGAGCGCCGCCACGGTGACGCCATGGCGCTGGATCAGGGTCTGTTCGCCGCGCTGGGCCCGGTCAAGCAGCTCGGGCAGGCGCCGCCTGGCCGCTTCGGATCCCAGGGTTTCCATGCCTTCGCTGGCTCACGTTGCAGGGTGAACTGTACAGCCTGTACTGTACAGCCTGTACAGTTCGAGTTGTGCGGAATCTGGCGGTGCTTGATCATCCGGTGTTTGATCATCCGCTGCTAGATCATCCGATCTTTGCGGCCAGCATCGCCCTGATCCGCCAGGAGCTGGCCGCGCGATCACAGGCCGATGGCGCCCTGGCAGCACGGCTGCAGGCCCTGAGCCCCCTGGAGCGCGATGTGCTTGAGCGCTGCATCCACAGCAGCGGCGACCTGGCGTTGACGGCCGATTTGGTGTTCGCGCCTGACGCCTGCAGCCGGGGGTTGGCGGCGCTGCAGGCCGGTGCGCCGATCCTGTGCGACACGGCCATGGCGGCGGCGGCGGTGGCTCCCATGGCCCGCCGCACCTTGGGCAACCGGGTGCTGTGCCTGCTCGACTGGGCCCCTGGCAGCGTCCCTGGCAGCGCCCCTGGCAGCGCCCCGGCCGGCAGCACCCGCAGCGCCGCGGCGGTTGAGCCGGCCTGGCGCGAGCTCACGGCCCAGGGGCCTGCCCCGGTGGTGCTGATCGGCAGCGCCCCCACGGCCCTGGAGCGCCTGCTGGATCTGGTGGCCGCCGGGGCGCTGCAGCCAGCACCACCGCCCGCGCTGGTGATCGGCATGCCGGTGGGCTTCATCGGCGTGGCCGAGAGCAAGCGGCGTCTGGCGGCCAGTGGCCTGGACCAGATCCGCCTCGATGGCCCGCGCGGTGGCGGGGGCCTGGTGGCCGCCGCCTGCAATGCCCTGCTGCGCGCGGCTGTGCTGCAAACCTGTGCGACTTGAGAAGCATGAACCCTGAGAACCATGCAGCTTGAGGCGCTGGGGCTGCACTGGGATCTGGAGCCCGGCCTGGTGTTCCTGAACCACGGCAGTTTCGGTGTGGCGCCGCGGGAGCTGCTGCAGTGGCGCTTTGGCGTGCTGGCCGAGATCGAGCGGGATCCGGTGGCCTTTCTGGTGGATGCGTTGCCACCGCGTCTGGAGCGCTCGCGGCAGGTGTTGGCCGATCTGGTGGGGGCCAACCCGGCCCAGCTGGCGTTCGTGCCCTCGACGACCTATGGCCTCAACCAGCTGCTGCAGCGGCTCGAGCTGCCGGCCGGCAGCGAGGTGCTGCTGAGCGATCACGGGTACAACGCCACCCTCAACCTGGTGCGCTTTGCCTGCGAGCAGCGGGGCTGGACGCTGCGGCAGGTGCGGCTGCCATTGCCCGTGCAGGATCCGCAGCAGGTGGTGCAGGCCTTTGCCGACCAGTGGGGCCCGGCCACGCGGCTGCTGCTGGTCGACCACATCACCAGCCCCTCGGCGTTGGTGCTGCCCCTGCCCGGGCTCATCGCCCTGGCCCGCGCGCGCGACGCCCTGGTGATCGTCGACGGCGCCCATGGTCCGGGCTCGGTGCCATTGGCGCTAGGGGCCCTGAAGCCTGATGCCCTGCAACCTGATGCCCTCCAACCTGATGCTTACGTGGGCAACCTGCACAAATGGCTGTGCTGCCCCCGCGGTGCGGCGTTTGTGTGGGTGCGCGACCCCTGGCAGCAGTCGCTGCGGCCGCTGGTGATCAGCCATGGTGCCAACGCGCCGCTGGCCCCGGGGCAGAGCCGCTTTCAAGTCGAGCACGACTGGATCGGCACCGCCGACCCCAGCCCCTGGCTGGCCCTGCCCGAGGCCCTGCGGTTGCTGAGCGGCAGCGACGAGCCCGCGCAGTGGCGCCTGCGGCTGGAGACCCTGCAGCGGCGCCACCACCACCTGGCCCAGCAGGGTCAGGATCTGCTGCTTGGGGCCCTGGGCGTTGCGGGGCCGATCGCCCCGGCGTCCATGCAGGCGGCGATGGCGGCGGTGCCCCTGCCCC
>Ga0172372_10011808_pt1 | contig 11059 bp, 9 predicted proteins | sample LakKiv5m_2_FD_114544 | JGI IMG/M metagenome (GOLD analysis project Ga0172372, IMG submission 114544) | Freshwater microbial communities from Kabuno Bay, South-Kivu, Congo - kab_092012_9.5m | ecosystem: Environmental > Aquatic > Freshwater > Lake | place: Democratic Republic of the Congo... | reverse complement strand
GAGATCGCGCCGCTGGCGACCATGCTGGCGCCCGAGGACCAGCTGCGCAAGCCCGGCTCCTGCGGCACGGCAGTGCTCAACGTCGAGACGCGGGTGGTGGACGACGACCTGCGCGACGTGCAACCCGGCGAGGTGGGTGAGATCGTGCACCGCTCGCCGCACCTGATGCTGGGTTATTTCAACGACCCCGAGAAGACCGCCGCCGCCTTCAGCGGAGACTGGTTCCACAGCGGCGATCTGGCCACCATCGACGACGAGGGCTACATCACCGTCGTCGACCGCAAGAAGGACATGATCAAGACCGGCGGAGAGAACGTGGCCAGCCGGGAAGTGGAGGAAATGATCTACCGCCTGCCCGCCGTCAGCGAGGTGGCGGTGATCGGCATGCCCGATCCGAAGTGGGTGGAGGCGGTGACGGCGGTGATCGTGGTCAAGGCCGGCCAGCAGTTGACCGAGGCCGAGGTGCTGGCGCATTGCAACGCCCACATGGCGCCCTTCAAATGCCCCAAGCGCGTGGTGTTCACCGACGCGCTGCCCAAGAACCCGAGTGGCAAGCTGCTCAAGCGCCAGCTGCGGCTCGCCTAAGCGGGCTGAGACGGCGCCTGCGCCAGCGCCCAGGCCACGTGCTCGCGCACCGTGGCATCCGGGTGCTGCGCCTGGCCGTGCAGCGCGGCGCGGATGGCCGGGTCTTCGCCCTGCCGCAGCGCATTGCCCATGGCCGCGGCAATGTTGCGTAGCCATCGCGCGTGGCCGATGCGGCGGATCGGGCTGCCTTCGGTGCGGCGCAGGAACTCGTCTTCGCTCCAGCCGAACAGCTGGACCAGCGTGGCGCCGGTCAGCCCTTCGCGCGGATCGAAATCGGGCAGCGGGCTGCGCTGCGCAAACTTGTTCCAGGGACAGGCGGTCTGGCAGTCGTCGCAGCCGTAGATGCGGTTGCCCATCAGCGGGCGCAGGCCTTCGGGGATCGGCCCTGCGTGCTCGATGGTCAGGTAAGAAATGCAACGGCGTGCATCGAGCCGGTAGGGCGCGACGATGGCCTGGGTGGGACACACGGCCATGCAGGCGCTGCAGGCGCCGCAGTGTTCGGTGACGGGCTCGCTGGGCGGCAGCGGCAGGTCCACATAGATCTCGCCGAGGAAGAACATGGACCCGCCCTCGCGGCTGAGGATGAGCGTGTGCTTGCCGCGCCAGCCCTGGCCGCTGCGCCGCGCCAGCTCGGCTTCGAGCACCGGCGCGGAGTCGGTGAACGCGCGATGACCAAAAGGGCCGATCTCGGCGGCGATGCGCTCGGCCAGCTTCTGCAGCCGGCTGCGCAGCACCTTGTGGTAGTCCCGCCCGCGGGCGTAGACCGAGACGATGGCCTGGCCAGGCTGCAGGAGGCGGGCGCGTTCGACCCCGGTCCAGTCCTCGGGGGTGTCTCGTGGCAGATAGTCCAGCCGGGCGGTGATGACGCTGACCGTGCCAGGCACCAGCTCGGCCGGTCGCGCGCGCCTGAGGCCGTGGCTGGCCATGTAGCCCATCTCGCCATGAAAACCGGCGGCCAGCCAGGCCTGCAGGCCGGGCTCGGCGCTCGAAAGGTCCACACCGGCCACCCCGATTTGGGAGAATCCCAGCTCCCGGCCCCAGGCCTGCACCTGAAGCACGAGTTGAGCAGCATCGAATCCGGCGGTCATGACCCGCGCATTGTAGGAACGCCCCCTGGCGACAGCGGCCTGGTCTGGCGCGGCCGCTGGGCCGACGAGGCCGACACCGCGGCCTTTGCGCAGCGCCTGGCCGCCTGTCCGGCCATCGCCCACGCCACGCTCACCCTGCAGGGCGACCTGGGCGCGGGCAAGACCACGTTCGTGCGGCATCTGCTGCGCGCACTGGGCGTGCGCGGACGCATCAAGAGCCCGACCTATGCGGTGGTGGAACCCCACAGCGCGATCGACTGCCCGCTGATGCCGCCGGGCGAGCCGCTGGCGATCTGGCATTTCGACTTCTACCGCTTCACCGACCCGCGCGAATGGGAAGACGCGGGTTTCCGGGAACTGTTCGCCAGCCCCGGCCTCAAGCTGGTGGAATGGCCCGAGCGGGCCACCGGCGTCATGCCGCTGCCCGACGCCGAACTGTTCATCGAACCCGATCCCATGCAGAACGATCCCGAACACGACGATGCCCGCTGTGTGCGCCTGAACGCCCTCACCCCCGCTGGCCGGCACCTGCTGGCCGCGCTGCCGGCATGAAGGACCTGGGTTCCGAAAGCCGCCGCCACTTGCTGCAAGCCGGTTCGCTGGTGTTGCTGCTGGGCGCGCACCAGCTGGCACGCGGCGCCACCGTGGTGGCGGTGCGGCTGTGGCCCGCGCAGGACTACACCCGTGTGACCATCGAGTCCGACGGGGCGCTGAAGGTGCACACGGTCACGGCCGACGCCACCCGGCTGGCGCTGGACCTTGATGGCATCGACCTCGCGCCCAGCCTGCAGGAACTGGTGGGCCAGCTGCGCAGCAGCGACCCCAACATCGCGGCCATCCGCGTGTCGCAAGGCAGCGGGGCGCTGGTGCGGCTGACGATCGACCTGAAACAGGCGGTGCGGCCGCAGGTGTTCCACCTGCAGCCGGTCGCGGCTTACCAGCACCGCCTGGTGCTCGATCTGTACCCGGTGCAGCAGATCGACCCGCTGGAGCAGCTGGTGGCCCAGCGCCTGAAGGAGCTGGACGCCGCCAGCGAGCGCGCCGCACGCCTGCTGGGCCACGAAGCCGGCCTGGCGGCGAGCAGCCCCCACCCGCTCAACCCCACGCTGCCCGAGGCTGCCGACCCGCTGGGCGCGCTGATCGCGCAGCGCGAGCAGGCCCGCACGCCACCCGCGGCGCCGCCCCAGGCCAGCGCGCAGTCCCGCTCGGCCCTGCCGTCGCCCACCCCCACCGGCAGCACCCCACGGCCGAGCGGCGATCGCGCGGGCGTGGGCGCCACCGTGAGCGCCCGGCCCGCACCCGGCACGGCCCGCGCCGCCACCGAGCGGCTGATCATCGTGGCGCTGGACCCGGGCCATGGCGGCGAAGACCCGGGCGCCATCGGCCCCGGCGGCACCCACGAGAAAGACGTGGTGCTGCAGATCGCGCTCAAGCTGCGCGAACGCATCAACGCCACGCGCGTCAACGGCAGCCCGATGCGCGCCTACATGACGCGCGACGCCGACTTCTTCGTGCCCCTGCACACGCGGGTGCAGAAGGCCCAGCGCGTCCGGGCCGACCTGTTCATCAGCATCCATGCCGATGCCTTCATGACCCCGCAGCCGGCCGGCGCGAGTGTGTATGCGCTGAGCACCCGGGGCGCCACCAGTGCCAGCGCGCGCTGGATCGCCGACAAGGAGAACGCGGCCGACCTGGTGGGTGGCATCAATGTGAAAGCCAAAGACGCCACGGTGCAGCGCGCCCTGCTGGACATGAGCACCACCGCGCAGATCAAGGACAGCCTCAAACTGGGCAGCGCCATGCTGGGCGAGGTCGGGCGCGTGGGCCGCCTGCACAAGCCGCGGGTGGAACAAGCCGGGTTTGCGGTGCTCAAAGCGCCCGACATTCCCAGCGTGCTGGTCGAGACCGCCTTCATCAGCAACCCCGATGAAGAGCGGCGCCTGCGCGACGAGGCCTTTCAGAACCGCCTGGCGGATGCGCTGATGCGCGGCATCGTCCAGTATTTCAGCGCCAGGCCACCGCTGGCCAAGTCACGCAGCACCTGATCGGGCGGCGCCGGCAGGTTCAGCGCAGGGCGAAATAGGCCACCGCTGCCAGCGCCACCGTGCCCCAGCCCAGCCATTCGATGGCCGGCTTGAGCCGTGCCTCGGCTGCGGGGCCGAAACGGGCCATCAGGAAAGCCACCAGGAAGAAACGACCGCCCCGACCGATGAACGATGCGATCGCAAAGGGCAGCAACGCCATGCCGAGCCCGCCGGCGGTCACGGTGAAGGCCTTGTAGGGAATGGGCGAAAAACCCGCCAGCAGCACCGCCCAGAAGCCCCATTGCTCAAACCACTGCTGTGCATGCGCCAGCTTGGGCGCATAGCCCATGCGCTCGATCCAGGGCAGCACCGCATCCATCGCTGCCCAGCCGATCAGGTAACCGAACAGCCCGCCCAGCACCGAGGTGATGGTGGTCAGCAAGGCCAGCCGCACCCAGGCCTGCGGCCGGGCCAAGGCCATGGGCGCGAGCATGACGTCTGGCGGAATGGGAAAGAAAGAAGACTCGGCAAAGCTCAACCCCCCCAGGTACCAAGGGGCTTTGGGGTGCCGGCTCCAGGTCAGCACGCGATCGTAGAGAGGGCCAAACAGCTTCACAGGGTGGGGGCAAAAGTGAAAACCCAAGGATTATCAGGGGGCTGCGGCGGTGCGCTGCGCAGACAGGCCCACGCCCCGTCCGTTGCACCCCGAAACCTACAATCCCACCATGCGCCAAGCCCCCCGCCGCCCGATACGAGAACTGCCCGATGAACTGATCAGCCAGATTGCCGCGGGCGAGGTGGTGGAACGGCCGGCATCGGTGGTGCGCGAGCTGGTGGACAACGCGCTGGACGCCGGCGCCAGCCAGATCACCGTGCGGCTGCAGGCCGGCGGCATCCGGCTCATCAGCGTGGAGGACGACGGCATCGGCATCCTGCGCGAGGAGCTGCCCACCGCGCTCAAGCGCCACGCCACCAGCAAGATCGCCAGCCTGAACGACCTGGAAGCCGTGGACACCATGGGTTTTCGGGGCGAGGCGCTGGCGGCCATCTGCTCGATTGCCGAGGTCTCGGTGCTGACCCGCACCGAAGAAGGCACTTCACATGGCTGGCTGCTCGACGGCCGCAGCGGCGAACTGCAGCCCACGGCCCGCGCGCGCGGCACCACGGTGGAGGTGCGCGAGCTGTTTTTCGCCACGCCCGCGCGGCGCAAGTTCCTCAAGTCCGAAAGCACCGAGCTGGCGCATTGCATCGAGGCCGTGCGCCGCCACGCGCTGACCCGGCCCGAGGTGGGCTTTGCCATCTGGCACGACGGCAAGCTGGTCGCGCAATGGCGCGCCGTGGCGCCCGACCTGGCCGGCGGCGAACACCTGCTGGACGCGCTGCGCCGCCGCTTGGCCGATGTGCTGGGCGAGGACTTTATTGAAAACGCCGTGGCGGTGAACTGGCCGGTGGATGACGTGCCGGGCGAGGCCGCCACCGCCGGCGGCCAGCAGCGCCTGCGCGTCTGGGGTTTTGCCGGCGTGCCCGACGCGGCCCGCTCGCGCGGTGACTGGCAGTTCGCCTACGTCAACGGCCGCTTCGTGCGCGACAAGGTCATCACCCACGCCGCGCGCAGCGCCTACGAAGACGTGCTGCACGGCCACCGCCAGCCGGTGTATGCGCTGTACGTGAGCATCGACCCGACGCGGGTGGACGTGAACGTGCACCCGACCAAGATCGAGGTGCGCTTTCGCGACAGTCGCGAGGTGCACCAGGCGGTGCGCCATGCGGTCGAAGGCGCGCTGGCCGCGCCGCGCTCGGCGCAGACACTGCCGTTGACCGCCACGCCGTCTGTGGCAACCCCGGCCGAACCCTCAGCGGCGTCCTTCCTGAGCCCGGTACCGCGCCAGCAGCCGCTGCCCTGGCGGCCGGACACGCCGCAGGTCGGCCAGCGCGTGAGCGATCTCGAAGCACTCTGGCGTCCCTCCGAACGGATGGCGGCACCGTTGGACGCACCCGACGTCCGCCGCGCCGAGCCGGTGTTCGCACCAGCCCCTGCCATGCAGGACGCGCCCACGGCGCTGCCCGACGGCGAGTGGCCCCTGGGACGCGCCATCGCCCAGCTGCACGGCGTCTACATCCTGGCCGAGAACGCACAGGGCCTGGTGGTGGTGGACATGCACGCCGCCCATGAGCGCATCGTGTACGAGCGCCTCAAACAACAAATGGACGCGCACCAGGTCGCCAGCCAGCCGCTGCTGATCCCGGCCACCTTTGCGGCCACGCCCGACGAGGTGGCCACCGCCGAGACCGCGGCCGAGGTGCTGGCCCAGCTGGGCCTGGAAGTCGTACCGTTTTCACCCAAGACCCTGGCGGTGCGCGCCGTGCCCACCACCCTGGCGGCCGGCGACCCGGTGGAACTGGCCCGCAGCGTGCTGGCCGAACTGGGCCAGCACGAGGCCAGCACCGTGGTCCAGCGCGCCCGCAACGAGCTGCTGGCCACCATGGCCTGCCACGGCGCTGTGCGCGCCAACCGGCGCCTGACGCTGGACGAGATGAACGCCCTGCTGCGCCAGATGGAGGTGACCGAGCGCAGCGACCAGTGCAACCACGGCCGGCCCACCTGGCGCCAGCTGGGCATGAAGGACCTGGACGCGCTGTTCCTGCGCGGCCGCTGACCCTGCCGCACCAAGATCGGGCAAGGCCGCGAGAGACTCCGGTCCGCGGCGCTACCGCATGCACCATAAGAACGCCTAAAGCACCATTCGTGTGCCTTTTGGATCATGAAATGCCGGTTTCGCATAATGCCATGCACTTTTTTGGAGCATGACAGACATGAAGTACGCATCGGTTCACGATTTCCTCGCCCACGTCGAAGCCCGCAACCCGGGCCAGCCCGAGTTCCTGCAAGCCGTCACGGAAGTGATGGAAAGCCTCTGGCCCTTCATTGCCAGCCACCCCAGATACGCCGAGCAAGGCCTGCTGGACCGCCTGGTCGAGCCTGAGCGCGTGGTCATGTTCCGCGCGTCGTGGGTCGACGACCACGGCCAGGTGCAGGTCAACCGCGGCTACCGCATCCAGCACAGCATGGCCATCGGCCCGTACAAGGGCGGCATCCGCTTCCACCCCTCGGTGACGCTGTCGGTGCTCAAGTTCCTGGCCTTCGAGCAGACCTTCAAGAACGCGCTGACCACCCTGCCCATGGGCGGCGGCAAAGGGGGTTCGGACTTTGATCCCAAGGGCAAGAGCCCGGCCGAGGTCATGCGCTTCTGCCAGGCCTTCGTGCAGGAACTGTTCCGCCACGTGGGCCCGGACACCGATGTGCCGGCCGGCGACATCGGCGTGGGTGGCCGCGAGGTCGGCTACATGGCCGGCATGTACAAGAAGCTGGCCAACAACGCATCGAGCGTGTTCACCGGCAAGGGCCTGAGCTTCGGCGGCTCGCTGGTCCGCCCCGAGGCCACCGGCTACGGCACGGTGTACTTTGCCGACGAGATGCTCAAGACCCGCGGCAAGTCCTTCCAGGGCCTGCGCGTCTCGGTCTCGGGTTCGGGCAACGTGGCGCAGTACGCGGTCGAGAAGGCCATGGCGCTGGGCGCCAAGGTGATCACCGTGTCCGACTCCAGCGGCACCATCGTCGACGAAGAAGGCTTCACGCCGGAGAAGCTGGCCATCCTGATGGACGTGAAGAACCACCACTACGGCCGCGTGAGCGACTACGCCGCCCGCACCGGCGTGAAATTCGAGGCTGGCAAGCGGCCCTGGCATGTGCCGGTGGACGTGGCCCTGCCCTGCGCGACCCAGAACGAACTGGACGAGACCGACGCCCGCACCCTGATCGCCAATGGCGTGATCTGCGTGGCCGAAGGCGCCAACATGCCCTCCACCATCGAGGCGGCCAAGGCCTTTGAAGCGGCCGGCGTGCTGTACGCGCCAGGCAAGGCATCCAACGCCGGTGGCGTGGCCACCTCGGGCCTGGAAATGAGCCAGAACGCCATGCGCCTGTCCTGGACGCGCGAGGAAGTGGACGCCCGCCTGCTGCAGATCATGCAGGGCATCCACGCCGCCTGCGTCAAACACGGCCAGCGTGCCGACGGCTCGGTCAGCTACATCGACGGTGCCAACATCGCCGGCTTCGTCAAGGTGGCCGACGCCATGCTGGCGCAAGGCGTGATCTGAGCCACCGCCACTGAACGCCACACGAGGCCACCCCGCGGGGTGGCCTTTTTGCTGGGCGGTGGCGCTCAGGTGGTGTAGTCGCCGCTGGCCTCGGGCTGGAACAGGATCGCCCGCACCTGCGCCGAGCGTGGCCCGCCCTGCGGCGTGTGCCATTGCGCCTGCGCCCCGACGCGCAGGCCCAGCAGGCTCGCGCCCACCGGCGAGAGCACCGAGATGAAGCCCTGCGCGGGCTCGGCATCGTCGGGGTAGCAGAGCGTGAGCTTGCGCGGCTGCGGGTCGCCGGCTTCGAGGATCTCGATCTGCGAATACATGGTCACCACGTCGGGCGGCACTGCGGGCGAGGGCACCTGCTCGGCCAGGTCGAGCGCGTCGGGCAGACCGTCGGGCATGCGGTGGGTGCCCAGCTTGTGCAGGCGGACGAAGTCGAGTTCGGTGACGATGCGGTCACCGCGGGAAGAGAGGGACATGACGGCTCCAGAAAAGGCCCGTCCCGGCCGTGGGTCTGGCAGGACGGTGGTGCGCTCTGGTGGAGTGGCCCGGCGATCGCGCGTGGCGCGGAGAAGAAAGGAAGAAAGGGATCGCCGGGCTCAGGAATGTGCGGCCAAGGCGCCGCCGCCGGCGATTCGCAGGCACGCGTGCGGACCCGGCGCCGTCGGGGACGGCACGCAAGCTGGGGTCTGGGAACGGGCGCAACGCGGCATGCGCGGCAATGTAGGTGCAAGGCGCGCCGGTGTCAACCCGACGGCCGCGCGATCAGCGCAGCAGGATGCGGGTGGCCAGGGCCTGCAGTTCGGCCAGCGGCGGATCCTTGCGCGGCCAGACCAGGTCGGCGCCGTCGCCGGTGTGGCGCGGCAGCACGTGCACGTGCACATGTGGCACCGTCTGCCAGCCGGCCGGGCGGTTGGTCTGCAGCAGGGTCATGCCCTCCGGGGCGAAAGCGGCCTGCACCGCCCGCGCGACACGGTGCGCCACGGCAAACAGGTGGGCGGCTTCGGCCTCTTCCAGTTCCATGAAGGTTTCCACCTGCCGGCGCGGTGCCACCAGCACATGGCCGGGGTTGACCTGGCCGGCGTCCATGAAGGCGATGACCTGGTCGTCCTCGAAAACGATGGCGGCCGGGATTTCGCGGCGGATGATGCGGGTGAAGACGCTGTCGCTCATGGGGTGCTGTCGGTTCGGCGGTGACGGTCGGACCATTCTGCCGCGAATGCCGTGAACTTTCCCGCGCGCGGGCGACTCGTTCACACCCATGAAACGCCTGATCGCCCTTGTGCTGCTGGCGGCCGGCCTGCTGGCCGGCTGCGCCACGCTCGACGAACGCCAGCGCAGCTGGATCTTCCAGCCCTCCGACCGCAGCTGGTGGCGGGGTGAAGAAGCGGCCCGGGGGATGCAGGAGGTGTGGATCGACTTCCATTCGCAGGCCAGCGGCGAACCCGTGAAGCTGCACGGCCTGTGGAGTGCGCACGAACGTCTTGCGACCGATCCGAAAGCCCCCGTGCTGCTCTACCTGCACGGCGCGCGCTTCAACGTGGTGGGTTCGGCCTTTCGCATGCGCCGTATGCAGGAACTGGGCTTCTCGGTGCTGGCGGTGGACTACCGCGGCTTCGGCAAGAGCACGAACCAGCTGCCGTCCGAGGCCATGGCCTATGAGGACGCCCGCGCCGCCTGGGACTGGCTGGGCCGGCAATACCCGGACCGGCCCCGCTACATCTTCGGCCACTCGCTGGGCGGTGCCATAGCCATTGACCTGGCCGCCCGGGTGGAAGACGAAGCCGGCACCCTGGTCGAAGGCACTTTCACCTCCATCCCCGATGTGGTGGCGTCGTACAAGTGGGGCTGGCTGCCGGTCGGCCCGCTGATCACCCAGCGCTTCGAGGCGGTGGACCGGGTCAAGGACATCGGCTCACCCCTGCTGGTGGTGCACGGCAGCGCCGACCGCACCATCGCCCCCGAACTGGGACGCAAGCTGTTCGAGGAGGCCAACGGCCCGAAGCGTTTTGAACTGGTGGAAGGCGGCTCGCACCACAACACCAACGCGGTGGGGCAGCCGCAGTACCGGCTGGCGCTGGCGGATCTCTTCGGTCTCTGACCGTCTGCCGGGTGTCAGCCGGCGGCCCCCCCTTCTGCTACCCTCGAGCGGATGTCCGCTTCCCGTTCCGCCATGTCGCCCGGCCTGATCGTGCTGGTGCTCTCGCTGCTGCTGGGCCTGCAGCCCATCACCACCGACCTCTACCTGCCCGCCCTGCCCACCATCACCCAGGTGTTCGGCGCGGCCATGCCGCAGGCGCAGCTGACGCTGTCGGCCCTGCTGCTGGCCTTCGGGGTCTCGCAAATGGTCTGGGGGCCGCTGTCGGACCGCTTCGGCCGCCGGCCCATCCTGCTCGTCGGCACCACGCTGTACGTGCTGGCTTCGGTCGGCAGCTCGGTGGTCACGTCCATGGAACAGCTGATCTTGCTGCGCGTGCTGCAGGGTGCGGCCATGGGGGCCGGTGTGATGTGCGCGCGCGCCGTGGTGCGTGACCTGTACGCCCCTTCCGAGGGCGCGCGCATCATGTCCAAGGGGCTGACCGGCCTGGGCGTGATCGCCTGCGTGAGCGCGCCCGTGGGCGGGTTGCTGAGCGAATACTTCGGCTGGCGCACCGCCCTGCTGGCGCTGGCCGTGTTCGGCGCCATCGCCCTGACGGTGGTGGCGCTGCGATTCGAGGAGACGCTGGCGCACAAGAACCCGCGCGCCCTGGAACCGGGCACGCTCTGGCGCACCTGGGGCCAGATCGTGCGCAACCCCACCTTCTGGGCCTACACCCTGCTGGCCACCACCTCCTACGCCGGCCTGTTCACCTTTCTCGCTGCGGGCTCCTTCGTGTTCATCGGCGTGCTCGGCCTGTCCAAGCCGGCCTACGGCCTGGCCATGCTGACCATGTCGCTGTCCTACATCGCGGGCACCTTCATCTGCCGGCGCCTGCTGCCCCGCTTTGGCGTGCGCCGCACGGTCGCCATTGCCGGCGCGGCCACCCTCACCGCCGGCACCGCCATGGGCGTGATGGCCCTCCTGGGTGTTCAGAGTGTGGCGGCCATCATGGCACCGTTCTACCTGTTCATGCTCGGCCACGGCGTGCACCAGCCCTGTGGCCAGAGCGGCGCGGTCGGACCCTTCCCGCAGTCGGCCGGCGCGGCGTCGGCCCTGAGCGGCTTCCTGATGATGGT
>Ga0172372_10011804_pt1 | contig 11062 bp, 9 predicted proteins | sample LakKiv5m_2_FD_114544 | JGI IMG/M metagenome (GOLD analysis project Ga0172372, IMG submission 114544) | Freshwater microbial communities from Kabuno Bay, South-Kivu, Congo - kab_092012_9.5m | ecosystem: Environmental > Aquatic > Freshwater > Lake | place: Democratic Republic of the Congo... | reverse complement strand
TTCTTTTAGTGAATATTAAGTATTATGAGTAATCCTGGAGTGATAATTTTAAAAAAAACTAGAAAGAATTTAATATCCAGAATTTTTAATAGACATTCGTATAGAACGTTTGAAATTGAAGATAATATAGGAGAATCTATACATATTCATTATGATGATATAAGGATTGAATTATCTATTAAAGATTTTCTATATTTTTCAAATATTATTAAAAAATCATTAAATAAATTAATTGATTTAGAATATTTTGATTGCGAAAAAATTGATCCGCTATTTCTTCAGTCAATTTCAGAATCGGGATTAATATTAAAATTATCTAAAATAAAAATTGAAAAAATTGATTTAAACAAAGTAAAATTTATCGATTATCTACTTGGTGGTTTAATTTGTAATTTATCGTATGCAAAAAAATTAAATTACAATGTTATTTCAAATAAAAAACACTATAAATACCATTATATTGATAATTTAACTTTTAATAAAAAAGCATATTTAGAGACAGAAAATAAAATTTTTTATCCAATTATTGATGAGGACGATGTTATAAGAGATGGCAAGCATAGATTGCTATATTTATTTTCTAAAAATGTTTTCGAAATTCAGGCGCAAAGATGGATTTTTGAAAAAAAAAGTAAATACAAAATAAATACCCTAAAATACTCTGCTTATAACTTGTTTTTTTATATTTTTGATTTTATTAAAAGAAACATAAAAGATTTTATTATTAAAATTAGAAATTTTTTTCAAAAAAATATTTAGCTAAAAAATTTTAATTTCATTATTTTTAATAGGACAATAAATATCCCCTCTTTTTTTAAAAAAAGTTAAACAGCTACTATCATTGAATATACTTTTATTCTGATCAAAGTTTATTATTTGTTTTTTAATTAAAATTTTATTATTTTTTTTCTCTATATTAATTTTAGAAATATTATCTATATTAAAAGTATAAATTTGTTTGTCGCTATCAAAATATTTTATAAAAATTATCATAGATGTAAATTTTTCAAGATCAAATCTTTCTATTTTTTCACTTATAATAATTGATTTTTGATTATTTACTATTTTTACTAACTGGTTTTTAAAATTATGATTAAAAGAAATTGTTTTATAAACATTAATATAATGAAACAAAATACAAAAAAACATAATTATATAAAAAAAATATTTAATTACTTTTTCGTAATTTTTTTTATTTTTATTACATAATGAAAAAATATATAAAAAAAGAATATAAATACATATGACATATACTATTTGATATCTTTTAATTGACCAGCTTTGATATATAAAATAATTTACAAAATAAAATATATTCAAAAAAAATAATAAAATTAATATTTCTTTAAAGTCTTTTTTAAATGCTATTAAAAAAAGTATAATTTGTAGTAAAATAAATAATGCATTTATTTTTATATTTGCAGGAAATGTAATCATTAAATTTAAAATTTTCAATAATTGATAATTATTTTCCACCCCATAAGTGTGTCCAAGTTTTATGTAATTAGAAATAATAACTATTAAAATAATTACTTGAATTAGAAATGTAATAATTAAAATTTTCTCTCTTTTTAATTTGTTAGAAAGTAAATAAAAATAAAATGTAAAAAAAATTCCCATGACCGCAAAAGGTTCTTTTATTAAAGATATGCTAATAATTGAGGTAATAATCAAATATTTATTTAAAAGTATTTTTTTTTTTAAATCTAAAAAAATTGAGTAAATTATTATTGATAAAAAAATAATTATAAAACTCTCCTGAGGTCCAGCCCTGTAAAAAAAATCTACTGAATATGGATTTAAAGTTGGAAGAATTGATAATGTTAATTTTAAAAAAATATTATTTATAAAAAGATCAGTTGTTTTATAAAAAAATATTGAAGTAACAATGAATATTATAGATCTTAATAAAAAATAGTAAAATGAGTTATCTTTAAATAAAAAAAACTCCACACCCTTGAAAATATAAAATAGTGGTCTGTAGGTTGAGTGATCAAATTTAATAATAATTTCAGGATGATTGAAGAAATATTCAATATAATTTTTATAAAGTATTAAATTTGAGAAAATTTGATGGTTATCGATTAAATTTAAATTGTTAAAAAGATTAGGGATTGTTAAAATTCCAAAAAATATAACTAATTTTTTATTTGTTATATTGAATTTTTCTTGCATATAGATTTAATATAATTGTAAGCATCACAAACGTGAAAGAAGTGGCATATGCTGCTCCTAATATCCCAAATAAATTTATAAAAATAATAGTTAGTATAATGTTGAGTATATTGGCGAAAATAATAAAATAGCTTTGTAATTTAGGTTTATTAGCCATAATGAAGATATTTTCAAATACTATTAAACCAGAATAGAAAAATAATCCAAAACATAAAATACTAAAAATAACATCTATTTGTTTTATTGATTCTAAGTTTTCCGGACTCGCTTTTGCAAGTAAGTTTAAAACAATGAATTTTATAGAAATAAATGATATAAAGACCAAAAATATATTAGTATATATGTTCTTTTTAAAATACTTTATTTTAAATTTTTTATTATAAATTCTTTCAGCTATTTCTGGGTTAGCTCTATCCCTTGCAACGGTGCATAATTGATATAATCCCTCTATAAACATAGCAGCAAAACTATAAATCCCTATTAAATAATTATTAAAAAAAAAACTAATACATAAAATATCTATTCTTAAAAAACTATAAGACAAAAAAGAATGCGGCCAAGATAGAATGCAAAAATTAATTATTTTAATAATTTTCTTATAATTATATTTAATTGAAATATTTTTAAAAAATTTTTTTAAATATAAAAAATTTATTAAAATTAGTAATATTTCAGTTATTATAAAACTATAACCTATATGTTTATTAATTAAATTCTGTTCATAAAGAATGATACATATAACTAAAATTAAAAATGGACGCATGCTTCCTAAAATGAAATAAAGAAAAAATTTTTTTTTGCCATTTAGAAAGCTAAAAAAAATTTTATTTATTATAAATAGTGGGATTGCAATTTGAATAGTATCAATAATTTTTTCTAAATTATATTTATAAATGTAATTATAAAAAAATTTTTTTAAAAAAATAAACATTAAAATTTGAATCAAAACAGCAAAACATGTTATTAAAAAAATATTTGAATAATATTCTTTTTCATCTTGTTTTTTAAGAATAGTTATATTTCTTACTAAATTTTCATTAATAGAAAATAAAAAAAAATGACTAAAAATTATAAAAAAAGCATAAGTTTTATTAAATTCTCCCAAAACTTTTGGATTAATAAAAAGTAGAAAAATATTTATAACTAGTGCGCATGTTGCACCTAGTAAAAATATAAATATACTTATGTATTCTTTTTGCAATTTAATTTTAAAATTTTCTTTTTATTCTTAATATTTTCCCAAGTATTTCTTCAGTATTAAGGCCAATAATTTTACAAAAGTTATCGATCGTTTCAATTCTTGGGTTATTATCTTCCTTGGCCAATAATATTGCTTCATCTCTTGAAATATAGCCTTCTCTTACTTGATTTGATCTGTAGTTATCAAACTCAGAAAAACCACCTAACGTATAATAAATAAAATTAGTGAAAGCAGTTTGTCCATCACCAACTCTCCATTGATTTTTTCCATATTTTAGATCTTTTAAAAAACCATATTCGTTTTCCAAAATACTATTGATTTTTTTTTGATCATATTCAACATAGTTATAAAGATGAATTGCTTGATCTCGATGTATAAAACTTGAATAGAAACCAACTAAATTATCTAGAAAAGATGAATTTATATAAAAAGGATTTTTTATGAATTGTGATAAGTACCAAAAAAATAGTTTAATTTTGTTAGACAAATTAAAGTCAAACATTCTTTGGTTGTTTTTGAGTTTTTGATCAATTCCGCAATAAGCAACTTTGAATTCCATTTGCTCAAATTGAACACCTGTAGCATGTACAGTGCAATGTGCATTTATTTCTTTCTTTATCTGAGTTCCATAATATAAAAAAGGCTTGTCCCCTATAAAAAATAAGGGCACCATACCTAAATGTGGTTTTTTTAACCATGCTAAAATATTATTTCTAATATATTTTCTTTTTTGCGGAATATTTGCAGTTCTTAATATATTCTCCACACCCAGTTTAGATGACATCAAAGAAATATTTCTTCTAGATATATCAGTAGTTAAGCCCCAGTCATAAGTATAAGTAACGATATTTTTATAACCAAGATCCTTGATCAAGAAATGTAGTCCATAAGAACTGTCTACTCCGCCACTCAATCCATAAAGTATTTTATTTTGGGTAGATCCAAGTAATTTAGTTAGACTATTTACTCCGGCATATTTTTGTTTTTCGTAACTATTACAATAATTACAAATATTATTTTCATCAAATTTAATAAGTGGGTAAGTTGTAGGCAAAATGCATAATGTACATTTTTTTAAATTGTCTGAATCATTCTTATTTATGAAAACTAATTTTTTTTCGTTACCAGATATTAAAAATTCTTCAACTTGTTCTTTTAAAACAAAATTATCATATTTAAATTCATATAGTGTATTTAAATTAAATTTTTGTATATCTATATCTTTTTTTATTTTTATATTAATTAAAAAATTTTTTTCTGAAGCTATAATAAAAGTATCATTGTCCTTGATAAAAAAAAGAGAACCATTATTAGAAAAAATATAGATTTTATTTTCTTTAATTGAATAATAGACTATATTTATTATTCCTTTTTTGGATAAAAGAAATTTAGATAGATCTTTAAAAGATGCTTTTTCAAATACTTCATTTAAATCTTTGTAAAATAGAAAAGTATCGTTACTAGAATTAATATTTTCACTATAGCTATCCTTAACATAATCAATAATAATTCCATTATGAGTTCCAATAAAATTTTTATAAATAATGGGTTGATTAAATTCTTGATTAAACCTGGCTCCATCTGTAACTAATCTGCATTGTCCAAAAATAATTTCATTTTTTTTATTTAATAAGTTTTTAAAGCTTTGATCTTTAAAAATTGACTCACCATAACTTTTTTTTATAATTTCAATTTTGTCGTGAATAAAGACTAGTCCAATATTGTCCAAGCCTCTTTTTTGACTATTTAGAATAAGTTTTTTAAGAATATTTAGTTCTTGCTTTTTTTTTGATGAGTATAAAAAAATTCCACACATTATTTCTAATAATGTATATATTTAAATATTAATATGAAAAGAAAACAATTAACAATTATCAGCCCAGCATTTAACGAAAAGTTAAATTTATTGAACTTCGTAAAAAAAGTAAATGAAATAAAAAAGAAAATTTTAGGCTATGACTTAAATTTAGTAGTCATAGATGATGGTAGTACAGATGGTTCAATAAATGAGTTAAAAAAAATAAAAAAAAAATTTAAATTTTTAAATTATATTTCTTTTACAAAAAATTTTGGACAGCAGCCTGCAATTTTTTCCGGACTGGAAAATTTTGTTTCTGACTATTATGTAATAATAGATTCAGATTTACAGCAAGATCCTAATGAAATTTTAAAAATGATAAAAGCTATTGAAAAAAAAAAAATTGATATTGTTCAAATGAAAAAAATAAATTTTGGGTACGAGACTACCGTAAAAACTTTTTTTTCCAAATTTTTTTATTTTTTATTTTCTAAAATTACACAAATAAAAATAGATCCTGGTTCATCAGATTTTTATTTAATTTCAAAAAGAGTAAGAGATAAAATAATATCAACAACCTTTTCTAATAATTTTTTACGTGGTTTTCTGCATTGGTCAGGGTATTCAAAAATTTATCTTGAATACAAACCTATCATACGAAAAATAGGAACAAGCAATTATAATTTTAGTAAGCAAATAAACTTTGGATTGACTGGTTTTTTTAATTATCAAAAAAATTTTTTTTTATTTTTATTTTTTCTTTCAATACTTGTAATGACTTCATGTTTTGCGTATGTGGTTTATTTATTTTTAGATTATTATTTTTTTGCAAATTCATCCCCAGCTGGTTGGAGAACAATAGTCGTGCTTTTGCTTTTTTTTAGTTCAATTAATTTATTTATAAATTCACTAATGATTTATCTAATGACAATTTTATTTGATAAAATTAGTAAAAAACCTTCTTACATTATTAATGAAAAGATATAACGCTATTATAATTACAGGAGCGTGCGGCTACATAGGATATCAAACACTTTTATTTTTTTTAAAAAAAAAATACTTAATCATTGCGATTGAAAGAAATAAAAAAAGTAAAAGAATTGTACAAAATAAATTTGTTAAGTATTATTTTTCAGATTTTGCAAAAAAAAAAACCTTAAATAATATTTTTTCAAAGTATAAAATAATTGGCGTAATTCATCTTGCTGCATCGACAAATGTTGTAGAGTCAAATTTAAATAAAAAGGATTACTTTATTAATAATTATACTAAAACAGTAAATTTATTTGAGTATTCAAAAAAAAATCACGTAACTTCTTTCGTATTTGCTTCTTCAGCGGCAATTTATACAGAAAAAAATCACAGATCATTTATTAGACCAAATAATTATTATGGTATTACAAAATATAAAGCTGAAAACTATATTGTAAAAAATAGTAAGGACAAAATATTTTATTCTATTTTAAGATATTTTAATGTTTTTGGTGTTGATCGTTATAATGAAAATCATCCTAATAATAATAATAGCTTATTCTCAAATTTATTTTTTTTAAAAAAAAAAATTATTTCACTAAATTATAAAAAAAAAAATAAAAAAAATTTTTTTCCAACAAGAAGCTTTGTTCATGTTAAAGATGTAGCAAGGTTAAATTATTTAGCATTTTTAAATAATATAAAAAGAAAATCATTCACTGAAAATATTGGCAATAAAATTTCTTACGATATTAGAAAAATTATTAGATATTTTAATTCATTTTTACAAATAAAGTATAAAATAGATTATTGTCCAAAAAATTTTAAAAATGAACTTTTAAATTCAAAATTTTTTCTTATTAATAAAAAACAATTTAAGTATAATTTAAAATTTAATGATTTAAAAAAAAATATAAAAGAAGTTATTTTGTATAAAAATATAAATTAAAAAGTGTACATTTTTAAATTTATAGAATAATTGATGATGTATAAATGAAAAAAAAGGCTTTAATTTTTGGTGTTACCGGTCAAGACGGCTCTTATTTGTCAAGGTTTTTGTTAAAAAAAAAATATATAGTTCATGGTGTTAAAAGAAGAAGTTCGTCTTTAAATACAACTCGTATAGATGATATTTATCAAGATATAAATCTTAAAAAAAAAGATTTTATTTTACATTATGGCGATATTACAGATACTTTAAATGTTTCAAAGTTAGTACAAAATATACTTCCCGATGAAATTTATAATTTAGCTGCTCAGTCACATGTTGCAGTCTCTTTCGAGTTGCCCGAATATACCGCAGAGGCAGATGCCCTAGGAGCCCTGAGAGTGTTGGAAGCTATAAAAAATATTAAAAAAATAAAAAAAATTAAATATTACCAGGCTGGTACATCTGAGTTATTCGGAAAAAGTCCAACTAAGTATCAAAATGAAAGTACGCCTTTTTATCCCAGAAGTCCCTACGCAGTTGCAAAATTATATGCTCACTGGATAACAGTTAACTATCGAGAGTCATATAAAATATTTGCTTCTAATGGAATATTATTTAATCACGAAAGCCCAAGAAGAGGCGAAACTTTCGTAACAAAAAAAATTATTTCAGGATTAGTCAAGATAAGTAAGGGTCAAAGATTTATTATTAATCTTGGAAATATTTATTCAAAAAGAGATTGGGGTCATGCCAAAGATTACGTCCAAGCCATGTGGAAAATATTGCAGCAAAAAGAGCCAAATGATTTTGTAATAGCAACAGGAAAACAATTCACTGTTAAACAATTTATTAATTTAGTGGCACAAAAACTAAAAATGCAAATAAAATGGAATGGTTGTGGATTAAATGAAAAGTGTTACTTTAATAATAAAGTTATTATCAAAATAAATAAAAAATATTTTAGACCAACAGAGGTAGACTCTTTGTTAGGAGATGCAACTAAAGCAAAAAAAATCATAAAATGGCAACCGACAACTTCAATTAAAGAATTGATAGATGATATGGTCAATTATGAGTTGACAGGCTCTTTAAATTTATAAATGAATAATTATATTTTTTTTCAATTTTAATATTATCTAAGTTTTGTTTTTCACTTGTGCATGGGGAGTTTCCATAAAAACAACCATAATAGTTAGTTGTGTAAATAATATAATCATTAATTTTTAATATTTGTATGTCATTTGTGAGCTTCAAAATATTAATTTCAGGAAAAAAATTTCCTGCGTAAAAATCGTTATAAATTCTCCAAATATTTTTTGTAATGGGAATACTTATCAAAATAATTAAACCATAATGAATAAATTTTTTTTTTATTTTAAATTGACGGTTAGAGAAATGTAAAAAAATAAAATAAAAAAAGAAAAATATATATGACGTTCCATATCTGAATATAGGAAATTTTAAAAACCAAGAAAGCAATAAAAAAAAACAAATGCTAAATAATAATAAGAATTTTTTATTATAATAGTATTTAATATTATCTTTGAAAATAAAAAATAATTTACCGTTGCTTATTACAAATATGAACAGAACGCTTAAAATTAAAAAAAAAAACAGTTTTGAAATTATAACATTTCCATGATTAATTAGCCAATTTGTAAGCCAGGTAAAATTACCAAGATAAGTTTTGTAGTCAATTTGTATACCATTTTCATAATAAGTATTCCAAGACTTTGCCCAGGCTTCACTTTGAAGCGATATTGTAAAAGCGTTAGTGTAACTCTCCAGATTACTTGAGTACCAACCTACAATATCTAAACAAGTGTAATAAACTGGATATAAAAAACATCCGGAAACAATAAAATTTTTGATTGACCACAAAGATAAAAAAATTATTACAAAAAAAAAAGTTTTGTTAACGACAAATTTATTTTGAAAATTATAAAAACCTAACAAAGTTATAAAAAAGATTAAAGGTAAAAAAAATATTTTTTGTAAAAAAGCAAACATTGAAAATATTAGAGCTTTTAAAAATAAATTAAATTGACTCTTTTTAATGCTTTTGACTAAAAAATAAAAAGTTAAAATTGAATATAAATTAGCTTGTGCATCTATGCCAAAATCTCCATATCTATTGAATCTTAAAATTACAAATAAAAATGCAAAAATTACAAAGCAACTCTCTGCATTAATCGTTTTTATTTTTTTTATTTCTTTAAAAAAAAATAAATATACCGAACTAACTAGAATTGCAGTTGAGGTGATAAGGCCAGAATTTTTCAAAAAATAATTATAACCAATAGCATCTATGTATTGAAATATTGATGTATGACCAAATCTAAAATGAATATTACTTATTCCGAATATAATTTTAGAATCATTTATGATATTTGAGTATGGAATGTGGTAACCCGCCGAGTCTTCGTGAATTTTTGAATAAGCCAAAATTATTAAACTCAAAGCAAGAATTATTAAAGATTCTTTTAGTTTATCAATTATTTTATTATTAAAAATATTTTTGAATGAAAAAAAGGTTAAAACTATAAAAAAAAATGTATTAAATAAAATGTCTAGTTTTATAAAAAAGTTAATTAATAGAGCGAAAAAGCCTATTATTATGAAACCATAAAAAAAATTTTCAAGAGGGTTAGTGTTTTCTTTTAATCCAATCTTTTCTAAAAAAAATTTACCAACAAAAAATATATTTAATATATATATATAATTGAAAATAATTTGTATTATCAATTCCATGTTATTAAGTGTAATTATACCAGTATATAATGAAATCAACGCTATAAAAAAAATCCTAGAAAAAGTTGAAAAAGTACCAATAAAAAAAGAGATTTTAATAGTAGATGATTGTTCGACAGATGGAACCAGAGAGTTTTTAAAAAAAATTAAAAAAAAAAATTATAAAATATTTTTTCATAAAAAAAATTCTGGAAAGGGATCAGCGATTATTACTGCATCAAGATATATTTCTGGTGAAATCTGTATTATTCAAGATGCAGATTTAGAGTATAATCCAAACGATTATTCAAAAATTATTAATCCTATTTTAAAGAAAAAATTTAAAGTTGTATATGGTTCTAGAATACTAAAAAAAAAAAGTAAAAGTTTAAAAAGATTTACTAGTTTTTTTCGATTTTTTGCTAATTTTTTTTTAACTTCTTTTTCGAATTTTATAAATAAACAAAATTTGACGGACGCCCATACTTGTTATAAGGCTTTTGAAACTAGCGTATTTAGAATATTAAATTTAAAAGAAAAAAGATTTAATTTTTGCCCTGAAGTTACAACTAAGTTGTCAAATTTAAAAATTGAAATTTTTGAAGTACCAATATTTTATAACGGAAGAACCAGCTACGAGGGTAAGAAGATTACTTTTTGGGACGGTATAGAAGCTATTTTTACGATTTTAAAATATAAATATTGTTTTTTAAAAAATAATTAATAAAATTAATTTTTTTTAGTTTAAAAAACAAATATAAATTTATGTTGAAATTTGATAAATTCTATTTTTTTTAAAAATATTTTCATTTTTTCTTTCAATATTAAATTGGTAAATATAGTAATAGTTCCATTCTAATTATTATAGATATGAGTCGACTTGTTTATAAATTTTTGTCGTGAATAAGTTTTTCCTAGATAATTACCTCTTTTTTATCTATTTTATCTATAATTTTTATGGTTTATTTTTTTAAGGGTTGCTTTTTTGAATTTAATTAAAAAAAGGTATATTTTTAAAAATCAATTTTACAAAAATTATTTGATATTAGAAATATATTAGTCATCTCAGACACGTGACCATAGTAAAACCAATAATGTAACGCATTATAAATATTTATTTCGCTTTATGAAATTGGTTGCGGGGCTTGGATTTGAACCAAGGACCTTCAGGTTATGAGCCTGACGAGCTACCAGACTGCTCCACCCCGCGATAAAGTTTTTTAGTTATAGCACTATATTTTAAATTATCTACTTT
>Ga0172372_10011803_pt1 | contig 11064 bp, 9 predicted proteins | sample LakKiv5m_2_FD_114544 | JGI IMG/M metagenome (GOLD analysis project Ga0172372, IMG submission 114544) | Freshwater microbial communities from Kabuno Bay, South-Kivu, Congo - kab_092012_9.5m | ecosystem: Environmental > Aquatic > Freshwater > Lake | place: Democratic Republic of the Congo... | reverse complement strand
GGGTGGACCAACGGCGCAAAATGGTCCGGCCGCCGTCGCAAGCTTCCGGGCCTTCGATGACTTCCGCGACCAACGGCGTCGTGCCGAGGATGCAGTGGCTGAGCACGACCGGCGTGCCTGCGTCGGCGTAGGTCCAGTCTTCGTCGCACCGGAAGGTGATGTCGGCTGGAGCGCGGAGCATCGAATAGTTCGATTCGCTGACGGGAGGCAGCGTTTGGGCTGCGGCGGGAGCCAGCAGCAAGGCCAGAAACGAGGCCATGAATAGCAAAATCAAGCGCATGAGCATTCGGTAGGCAGGCAAGGTAGGCCGTCTGCGCTGCCGCGGGCGTGCCAAATGGGTCCAAACCCCAACGCGTACCTTCGTCGCCGTGCCCCAGCCCGATTTCCGCCGCCACTTCGTCGCCCTGCTCGGGGGCAACGGCGCCGCCTTTGCGTTCCAACTCGCGGCGGCCCCCGTCCTGACCCGCCTGTTTTCGCCGGAGGACTTCGGCGTCTATGCGAATGCGATGGCGCTGGCGGGCTTGCTCGGCGTGGTGGGTGCGGGGCGCTACGAGCAGGCCATCGTCCGCGCCGGGGCGGAGGCGCACGCGCTGGCCCGCATGACGCTGCGGATGACGGCGGTGAGTACGCTCGTGGCGTGCGCGGTGTGCGCAGCGGCGCAGGTGCCGTTGATGCGCATCGGCGGCCTGCCGCCCGGGCTCGCGGTCCTCGGGGTGCCGTTGGTGGGCGGCGCGTTGCTCGCGCACGGCATCCTCGTGCAGTTGGCGAACAGCCGGGGGGACTCGCGCCGGATGGCGCTCGCCAAATCCGGGTACGCCGCTGCCACCGCCGGGGCCGGCATCGCCCTCGGCCTCTCCGGCCTCAACGCCACGCCCTACAGCGCCTACGCCCTGCCCGCCGCCGCCCTGTTCGGTTTCGTGGCGGTCACGCCGGTCCTGCTGCCCGTGCTGCGCGCGCCGCGCGAAGCGGCGGAGGCGGTCGCGCCCCGCGAATTGCGGCGGCGGTTTCGCGACTTCCCGCGGTGGAATTTGCCGCTGGCCCTGGCGGACATCCTGAACCAACAGGTGCTGTTCAACGCCGTATTTACGGGGGTGTTCGGGGCGGGGGCGATGGGTTTGTACGGGGTGACGTGGCGGTATTTGGGGGCGCCGGCGGGGGTGGTGACGGCCAGTGCTTCGGCGCTGTTTTACCGGGAGGCCGCGGCGGGGACGGGCGGGACGGTGCCGAGTTTTTAGGGGGCGCGGCGGCACGGGGGGGTGTTCGCGGTGCCGCTGACGGCCGTGCTGGTGGGGGGGGGGCCGTGGCTGTTCAGCGCGGTGCTGGGTCCGGGTTGGGGCGAGGCCGGGCGGTATGCCGCGGTGCTCGCGCCGGCGATCGGGTTGGGGATGTTGAGTGGGGCCGTTTCGAGCTTGCCGATGGCCGTGGGGCGCCAACGGACCTTCACGGTCGCGTCGGTGGGGGGGTCGGGGTTGGCGTTGGCCGGGCTTGCGGTGGCGGGTGCGGCGGGGCTCAGGGCGGAGGCGGCGCTGGGGGTGTATTCCGGACTGTTGTGCGTGCAGTACGTCGCGTTGTTGGTTTGGTTCAGGAAGTTGGCCTTTACTGCATCCGCCTCGCGATGAGCCGCACGGTCCTGTTCAACGTCCAATTCGCCTACCGGGAACGCGCGGATTCTGGCAGTGCGGTGCGCCCTGCTGCCTTGCGCGCAGCGTTCGAGGCCGCCGGGTGGGAGGTGCGGGAGGTGTCCGGCCACCGCCGTGCGCGCGCGGCCGAGGTGCGCCGGTTGTTGCCCGATTTGGCCCGCCTGGATCCTGAAACGACGCTGCTCTACGCCGAATCGTCCACGGTGCCGCACGTGTTCGACGGCCGCACGCACCTGCCCGGCCCGTCGCCTGACCTCGAGCTGGCGCGGGCCGCACGCCGGCACGGCATCCGCTCCGGCCTGTTCTACCGCGACATGTACTGGCGGTTTCTCACGCCGTCCGGCCTGCGCGAGCGCGCCATCGCGGCGCTGTACGCCCCGTTCTACCGGGCCGAACTTCGCGCTTACGCCGCCGCCTACGACGTCCTTTTCGCCCCCACCGCTTCGCTCCTGGCCGACGCACCGGAAGTGCGCGGCGCCCGCATCGTCCCGCTGCCGCCCGGCGCTCCGCTGCGCCCCCCGACCGCCCTGACCGCGCCCCGCACGCCCGGGCTGGTGGTGCATGTGGGCGGCGTGACCGATGGCCGCGGGGTCTATGATTTGGAACCGCTGGTGCGCGGCGCGGAAGCGGCCGGCGCGCCGGTGCGGTTCATCTGCCGGCCCGGCGAATGGGCGGCCGCCCGCAGCCACTACGAACCCGCCCCGGGCCTCACCGTGCACCACGCCACCGGTGCCGAGAAGGACGCGCTGCTGGCTTCCGCCGACCTCGCCGGCCTCGTCTTCGCGCCGCATGCCTACCGCGCGCGGGCGTTCCCGGTGAAGCTGTTCGAGTACCTCGAGGCGGGCCTGCCCATCGTGGCGAGCGGGCCGTCGGAAGCCGCTGATTTCGTGGCGGCGCACGGGGTCGGTTGGGCCGTGGAAGCGACGCCGGCGGCCGTCGCCGACCTCCTCGCTGCCCTGTCCCGCGACCCGCAGGCCGTGGCCGCCGTCCGGGCCCGCATCCCCGCCGTGCTCGCGGAACACCGCTGGACCGCCCGCGTCGACACCATCGCCTCCACCCTGCTCGCGCCATGACCCCGTCCCCACCGCTGCGGGTCCTGCTGCTCGCCGACACCACCTCCGCCCACACGCTCAAGTGGGCGGCTGCGCTGGCGGAGGCCGGCCTCGACGTGTACCTCGTGGGGCTGTACGCCGGGCTGGAGCCGGGCCTCGCCGCCCTCGTGGAGGCGGACCGGATCCGCTGCGAACCGGGCGAAGCGGGCTACGACGGATCGTTCCTCGGCCGGGCCTTCCTGCGGCGGGTGCGGCGGGTGCGCGCCCTCGTGCGGACGTGGCGGCCGGACGTGGTGCACGCGCATTATGCGAGCAGCTACGGGCTGTTGGGGGCGTTGGGGTCGGCGGGCACGCCGCTGGCGATCAGCGCTTGGGGCAGCGACGTGTACGCCTTTCCGCGCCGCGGGCCGCTGTTCAGGGCGGTGCTGCGGTTCAGCCTTTCGCGGGCGGCGCAGGTGTTCAGCACCTCGGAGGCGATGGCCGTCGTGGTGCGCGGGCTGACCCGGCGCCCGGTGGAGGTGATTCCGTTCGGGGTGGACACGGCGGGGCTGGCGCGGCCCGGGCGGCAGGTGCGGCAGGAGGCGGATGGCCGTGCGCGGCCGTTCACCTTCGGGACGGTCAAGGGACTTGCGGAGATCTACGGGAGCGACGTGCTGGTGGAGGCGTTCGCGGCGGTGGCGGCACGGACCGCGGAGCCCGTGCGGCTGCGGCTGGTGGGCGACGGGCCGGCGCGGGCGGCGCTCGAGGCGCGGGTCGCGGCGCTGGGGCTGCAGGCGCGCGTGGCGTTCGTGGGGGCCGTGCCCCATGCGGCGGTGGCGGCGGAGCTCGACCGGATGGACGCGTTTTGCGCCCTTTCGCGCGAGGAGTCGTTCGGGGTGGCGATCGTGGAGGCGCTGGCGGCGGGGCTGCCGGTCGTAGTGAGCGATGCGCCGGGGCCGCAGGAGATTGTGGGAGGCACCGGGGCGGGCTTCGTCGTGAGGCGGGAGGCGGTGGAGGAGGCGGCGGAGGCGATGGGGAGGCTGCTCGCAGAGGACGTTTGGGCGGGGTGTGCGGAGGCGGCGGCTCCCGCTGCACGGCGGCGCTACCACTGGCCCGACCAGGTCGCAGCCCAAATTCAAGCCTACCGCGCCCTTGCACGGGGTTGATTGCCCGTACTTTCGAGGCATGCGATACGTGAAAGGACTGTGTGCCGCGGCTGCGGTGTGGGCGGTGTGCGGGGCTGCCGGGCAGGAACCCATCGCGCCGATGATGGAAGCGCGGAGTGGGCATGTGCTGGCGGAGGTGCCGGGGGGGCTGTTGGCCGCGGGGGGCTTCGACGGCGGGGCCGTGACGGCGTCGTGCGAGCGGTACGACGCGACGACGGGGACGTGGAGCGGCGCGGCGAGCCTGCCGGAACCGCGTCGGGGTGCGACCGCCCATGCCGTGGGCGGGGCGGTGTATGTGTTGGGCGGGGAGGACGGCGGCGGGGGCTTGCCTGCCGCGGTGTTGCGGTACGCGCCGGAGGCCGATGTGTGGGAGGCGGTGGCCGCGCTCGGCACGGGGCGGACGGGCCACGCTTCGGCGGTGCTGCCCTCGGGCAGGGTGTTGGTGTGCGGCGGATTCGACGGCGCGGTGGATTTGGCCAGCTGCGAAACCTTTGATCCTCAGACCTATGAGGTGGCGCCTGCCGCCTCGCTTGCGACCGGGCGGTCCTCGTTCGTCCTGCTGGGCCTCGACGGCAACGCGTGGCAAGGGCTGCTCGCGGTGGGCGGCTTCAACCCCGCGGCCGGGTTCCAACTCGCGTCCACCGAGCGGTACGACCCCGTCGAAGACGTTTGGACCCCCGACGCGGACCTCCCGACGGCGGTGGACAACCTCGCCGGCGGCTCGCTCTACGGGCGGCCCATCGTGACCGGCGGGCGGGTGTACGACCCGGTCGCGAACGCCTTCGCCGGCACGGCCACCGGCGCCATCTACGACTTCCCGCTGGCGCAGTGGGTGCCCTTCGACCTCGTGGGCCGGCACAGCTACCACGCGATGGCCGTGCGCGTCAACGCTTGGTGGTTCGAGGCGGTGGTGTGCGGCGGGGCCGATGCCACGGGCGTCGGGGTCGCGCCGACCTACTCGCCTTCCGAGCACCTGCTGCTGGGCCTGAACACGCCCCCCGACATCTTCGACTCCGCCCTCCTCGCCCCGGACGTGGCGGAGTGCGCGGGCCGCTACCGGCCGGCCTTTGCCCGTTCCGGCGCCTTCGGCTACTTCACCGGCGGCGACCCCGAACTCGTGGGAACGGGCTGGCGCATCGACCTGACGGACATCGGCTCCGCAGGCACCTTGCACGCCCCCGCCGCCGACCTCCTCGTCTTCCCCAACCCGGCCCACGGGCGGGCCGCTTTGCTGGGCTTGCACGAGGCCGCCGCGGGCTGGGAAGTCCTGGCGACCGACGGGCGCGTGCTCGCGACCGGGCGCGGCCCCGCCCTCGACGTCGCGGGGCTGCCGGCCGGCCTCCACTTCGTCCGGGAAACCGCCACCGGCCGCACTTCACGGCTGTTGGTCCGTTAACGCAGCTGCGGGAGGTGGGTGACCGCCACCCCGGCGGCGCGGAGCGTGTCGGCGTAGCCTCCGAACGGCACCACGGCTTCGATGTGCAGTCCGGAGGGCACCGGGCACGCCTCGACATAGCCGTCGGTGAAGACCAGCGCGCGCTTCGTTCCCGCTTTCTGACAATGCTCGTACACGCAGCCGATGCGTGTCCCCCCGGTGCTTTTGGCATTCAGGCGACTGTGCTTCCATTTGGCCGGCTCGACCACCGTGCTGAACGCGTACACGGGCAGCCGGATCGCGTGCGAGAAGGACTGCAAGACGCCCAGCAGGTCCGGCAGGAAGCCCCCCATGCTGCCGCTGACGTCGACGTACACCTGCACGCTGCCTCCGGCCGGGGCGGGCAGGTCGTGCAGGCTGAACGGCAGGATCCCGGCGGTCGGTGGTACGGCGAGCCGGCGGTCCCGGGGCGCACGCCATGGCAGCATCAGCGTGTCCGGTGCCTGCCGCCCTCCGCGCAGGGCATCCCCGAACTCGAGCACGCGGCGCAGCACCGTCCGCACGTTTTCCCGCCGCTTCAAGGTGCGGGCTTGCGCCTCGAAAGAATCGGCAAACAGCCCCTCGGACACGTCTTGACCCACTCCATAGCCGTCGAGCAGCTCCTTGACCACTTCTGAAACCGCGTCCGCAGCGCCGTCCTCGTGGTTGCCCAGCAGGAGGTTGCCGGCTACTTCCACCCCGGGTGGAAGCAGGTCGCAAATGTCTTCGAAGGTGGTTTCGCCTGAACGGCTCCAAAGCTCCCAGTGCAGCCGTTCGAACGCCGATCCGGTGGAGTCCACGCTGATGCGCTCTATGCCGTTCAACATCGGCGGAGGCGCGAGCAACCGGGCCCACCCCGTCGACGCCCCGTAGAAGTTCAAAAGGAAGGCCTCGGCCGATGCACCTAACTTCCTGCACAAGAACGAGTTGATGACGATGTCCAGCGCGATGTTCAACGCAGGCGTCATCCGTTTGAACCGGACTGTGTGTCTTAGCGCCACATGCATGCACTCGTGCAAGAGCACAAAGCGCACGTCTTCGTCAAAGCGGCAATGCTCCGCAAGGAACACCGGATTCAGCCGCAGCATCGGGCGATCTCCGAGGGTCACCGCGGCGGAAGGAACCGCCTCTGTGAGCTCGAGGCCACACAGCTTCAGGACGGCCCGGCAGGCGAGCGCCTCTTCCTCGACCACCGCGTCGAGCAACTCCCGGAGGTAGCGTTCGGTGTACTTCATGAGAGGAGGTGGGGCAGGAAGAGGACCAAATCCCGCTCGAGGCGGGCGGAAGTTCGCACGAAGGGCCGGCGCGGGTCGTAGAGCCACTTGCCGCACCGGGCCAACACCGCCACGGAGAGCACGGGGGGGGCCACCGGCGGCCGCAACTCTTCGGGCAGCGCATCTGCCGGGAACACGAAGGCACAGACGGCCGGCAGCCCGGCGGTCGCTTCCAAGTCCTCGAGTTCCGGCAACAGGCGGTCCGCTTCGCCCGGTTCTAACCGCACGCGCAGCAGGGCTCGGAACCCGGGCTCGGCGCTTTCGGCGGGTCGCAACACGCTGCTTTTGAGCGTTTGGCGACGGTTGTCTAACGGCCTCATGCGTTCCAGTAGGCATTGAAATCGTCCTCATATACCGCGAGCAGGTTCAGGGGCACGGGGATGTTGGCAGCCAACAACGCACTGACGAGGTGGGCAAACCGCGACCGGCGCAGCTCATCTTCGCATGCGGGCAAAGCCAGCGCCGCCGCCAGGGCAGGCACCACCGCTTCTTGCGGCTCGCCACCGGTGGGTTCCCTCCACCGGATTTCGCGGTCGATGTGCAAGCATCCGTGGCAGTGCTCGGCCAAATCGTTGAGCCCCTCCGCCCCGACGGCCGGCTCCGCCGCCGCCATCAGCCGCGGCAAGACCGCCCACGCAAAGGCCACGCGCCAAGCCGGCTCCAACCGGTCGAGGGCGGCGGCCACCGCCAGCGTTCCGGTATCGGGGTGGGGCGCTTCCCGGAGCAACGCCGCTTGGCGCACGGACCCGGCCCGGTGGAACCGGAACAGCCACTCGCCCTCGGCCACGCCGCCGCTGGCCTGCCAACCCACGCGGTGGGCCGCGCGCACCACAGCTTCGTCGGGCGGCACCACGGCGCGCTGCGGCAAACTCCACAGCAGCATCGTGCGCAGCGCCTCCTCCCCCAGCGGCAGCCCGGCGGCCAGCAGCGCGCAGGCGTTGCGGACCCACTGCCGCACCCGCCGCGGAGAAATCCGGTGGTGCGCCTCGTTCAACTCCGTCGCCACGACCGTGCAGTACCGCACCACCGCTTCCGGCGGGGCGGCGACGAGCGCCGCAAACACCGGTTCCCGCTCGGCGATGAAGGCCTTCAGTGCCCCGCCGTCGCACGACACGGCCCCGTCGCCCCGCGGATCCGCCACGGCACGCTGCTCCTCCTCGGTCAGCTCGGCCCAGTCCTGCACCCGGATGACGAACGCAAACCGGTCTGCTAAGGCCGGATCCAGCGGCTCGCAGCCCACGTACAGCTCGCTTCCGTCCGGCTCGACCGGGTTCATCGCCGCCCACCGGTAGCGCAGCTCCGCGAGCGGCAGGCCTTGCAGCCGCCGTTCGTGGATGAGGCTGAAAAAGCGGTTCGCGTGTTCTGGTCGGCAGCGGTTGAGCTCATCGACCAGGACCGATTCTGCGCCCCAAACCGTCGCCGGCGTCCGCAAAAACGTCGCCCCGCCCGCCCCGTCGGGTGCCGGGAACCCCACGAGGTCGTCGAACGAAATCATGCTCGCGTTGTAGTGGCGGTGATCCAGCCCGAGGACTTCGCTCAAGCTGTTGAGCAAGAAGGTCTTGCCCGTCCCGGCCCGCCCCACCAGCAGCAGCGGATCGCCGCTGATGAGCGCAGCCAACACCACCGGCTCCACGGCTCCGTAGCCCTGCACCCCGATGTGCGCGAGGTACGACCCGAGCGGCATCCCCGCCGGGCCCGGCGTCCCAGCGTTCAGCGCTCCCATGGCAGGTCGGCTTTTCCGAAGTGACCGTAATTCGTTGTGCGGCGGTAGAGGGGCGACCGCAGGCCGAGGCGCTCGATGATGGCGGCGGGGCGGTAATCGAAGGTCTTAGCGAAATGCAGCGCCGCGGCATCGTCCCCGGTGCCCCGGGTGTCTACGCGCAGGGCGACCGGTTCTGCGCGGCCGATGGCGTAGCAGACCCCGAGTTCTGCGGTGCGGGCGAGGCCGCGCTCGACGATGGCGCGGGCGACGAACCGGGCGAAGTAGGCCGCGCTGCGGTCGACCTTCGTCGCGTCCTTGCCGCTGAAGGCCCCGCCGCCGTGCCGCGCCATGCCGCCGTAGCTGTCGACGATGATTTTGCGGCCGGTGACCCCGCAGTCCGCTTCCGGCCCGCCCTCGACGAAGGCGCCCGCCGGGTTTGCGTGGACGACGATGCCGGGATGCCACCGCGGCCCGAGGGTGCGCGGGATGAATTCCTCGGCGAGCCAGCGCTGAACTTCCGCGACGGGCATGTCAGCGGCGTGTTGGGTGCTGAGGACGACGTGGGTGAGTTCGATGGGACGCTCACCGTCGTATGCGACGGTGATTTGGGCCTTCGCATCCGGCCCACACCAGGGCAGCTCGCCACTTTTGCGCAGCCGGGCCAGCTCCGCCATCAGCCCGTGGGCACAGACGAGGGGCAGGGGCATGAGGTGCGGCGTTTCGTCCGTGGCGTAGCCGAAGATGAGCCCTTGATCGCCTGCGCCGAGCTCGCCGCGCGCGACGATGCCTTGGCCGATGTTTCCGGACTGGCGTCCGACCAAATCCACCACCTCCACCCGTTGGGCGCAGAACGCTTTCGCCGCGTCGGTGTAGCCGATGGCGGCAATCGCCTCCCGGGCGACGGCACCGTGGTCCACCGAGGCCTGCGCATCGATTTCGCCCGCGATGACCACGGTGCCTTGTTTGCACAGCACTTCGCACGCCACCCGGGCGTCCGGGTCTTGGGCGAGGTACGCGTCGAGGATGGCGTCGGCGATGGTGTCGGCCACCTTGTCCGGGTGGCCTTCTGAAACCGACTCAGAAGTGAATGACGTCCGCGACGTCTGGGGTGAAGCACGCATGACGGGAAGATTTAGAGGTTGAACAGCGCCGTGTGACGCATCCTGACCTCGAAATCGAACTCCCACGCAGCAACCCGGGCCGCAAGGCCGGCATTTTTGACCGCGAGGGGTCCGCATCGTAGAACCACCGTGGTGCCGACACTCGGTTGGTAGCGCGCCTTGCGGCGTGCTTCGGGATGCTTCACCCCTCTAACGCACCACAAGGAACAGCGCGTATGTCCGGCAGAAAAAAAACTTCCCACCCCCGAAACGAACAGATTCTCACCACCTTCGCTCAAAACCGCAACCGTGCTCCCCCAAAAAAGCCCTGCAGACCCGTCCGCTGCGCACCCCGATGCGGAGGTGTTCGACGTGGCGTTCGTGGGGATGGGCGCGGGGGCGGGGGTGCTCGTGTGTGAGCTGGAGCGGGCGGGGTGGCTGGCGGGCAAGCGGATTGCGGTGATCGAGCCGGAGGGGAAGGGCGTGGACGACAAGACGTATTGCTTTTGGGCGGCGGCGGGGGATCTGGTGATGCAGGGGTGGGGGGAGCAGGTGGCGAATACGTGGCCGAAGGTGTCCATCGACCGGGCCGCGCCGCAGGCAATCGCGCCGCAGGCCTATCACAGAATCCGCTCCATCGACGTGTACCGGCGGGCGTTTGCGGTGCTGGAGCGGGCGGGGGCGCGGCGGTTCACGGCGCCGTTGCAGACCCCGTCCGCGCCGGCGGGCCACGGGGCGGAGGCGCCGTTTGCGTTGGAGCTCGACGGCGGGGAGCGGCTGCGCGCAACCCGGGTGTTCGACAGCCGGCCGCCGCAGTTTGAGGGGCGCGGGCCGGCCGATGTGCGGCTCGTGCAGTCGTTCATCGGGTGGCGGGTGCGGCTGCTGGCCCCGACGGCGGTTTGGGACGCAGAAACCGTCACCATGATGGATTTCCACGTGCCGCAAGGCCCCGCGGGCGAGGTGCAATTCATGTACGTGCTGCCCGAAGGTCCGGCCCACGGGCTGGTCGAGCTGACGCGCTTCGGGGCGGCGGTGCTGGGGCCGGAGGAGGCCGAGGCGGTGCTGCGCGCGTACCTCCTCGAGCGGCTGGGCCCGTTCGAGGTGCTCGGGTCGGAGGCGGGCCAAATCCCGATGTGCCACGCCCCGGCCGTCCACGAGCGCCTGCCGGTGCATCCGCGGTGGATGCCGCTGGGGGCGCGGGCGGGGGCCGTGAAGCCCAGCACGGGCTACGCCTTCAAGACCCTGGTCGCCCACGCGGCCCGGGTGCGCGCGGCCCTCGAGGCGGGGACGCAGCCGGTGGCGCCGGCCCGGGCGCCCCGCTTTGCCTTTTACGACCACCTGCTGCTGCTCATCCTGCGCGACGAGCCGGCGCTGGGCAAGCCCATCTTCCAGCGGCTGTTCCGCGTCCGCCCGACGTCCTTCGTCCTCGCCTTCCTCGACGAGCGGACGGCGGTGGGGCAGGAGGCGGCGATGTTCGCGCGGCTGCCCGTGGGGCCGTTCCTCAGGGCGTGGGGGAAGCGGATGCGGGGTCCGGCGTGGGTTTGGCTCGCGGCGGTGGTCTGCTGCCACCTGCTGCTCCGCGGGGCGCCTGCGGACGTGGCGGCGCTGGGCCTCGCGGTCCTCTTCGGCGCGGGGCTGGTGGCGGTCGGGATCCCGCACGGCGCGCTGGACGCGGCGACCGCCATCGGCCGGGAAGGCCTGTCGCCGGGCCGCTTCTACGCGCAGTACCTCGGGGCG
>Ga0172372_10011800_pt1 | contig 11065 bp, 5 predicted proteins | sample LakKiv5m_2_FD_114544 | JGI IMG/M metagenome (GOLD analysis project Ga0172372, IMG submission 114544) | Freshwater microbial communities from Kabuno Bay, South-Kivu, Congo - kab_092012_9.5m | ecosystem: Environmental > Aquatic > Freshwater > Lake | place: Democratic Republic of the Congo... | reverse complement strand
GCGGCCAGGCGACGCTGCATCAGATGCTCAGGGGCGCTCTCGTAGGCCTGTCGGTCGGCCGGCTCGAGCGGGATGACCTCGTCGTTGTGCACGAGGTCCGGCAGCTCATTGAGCACGTCGGCCTGGGTGCGACGCAGATAGACCGGGGCGAGCTGACGCCTGATCCCATTCGGCTTGGGCCTGACCTGCCAAAGCAGCTGCTTGAGAAGATCCTGCAGTTCCGGCTGCGCGGCCGCGACCAAGGTGTGCATCTCCGCCAGACGGTTCTCCAGGGCGGTGCCTGTCATCAGCACCAGATGCCTGGCCTTGGCTGAGAGCTTTAGGACCGCCTGCGTGCGTTGCGCCTCGGGATTCTTCACCGCGTGCGCCTCGTCGACCGCGAGCAGGTCGACGTCGTCGATGAGATGCACGAGCTTCGAAAGGGTCGCGAAGGTCGTGATGCCCACCCCGCCTCGCTCTTTCCAGAGGGCCACCTCGTCGTTCCGATCAGCCCCGTGGATCACGGTCGGAGTCAGTCCGGTGTGCTTGGACACCTCACGCTCCCAGTTGATGAGCACGCTGTTCGGGCAGACCACGAAGAACCTGCGGGCGCCGACGGCGCTGAGGTGGCACATGGCGCCGAGCACTTGGACCGTCTTGCCGAGCCCCATGTCATCTCCGAGCAACACGCGCTTCCGGCAGATCAGGTATTGCGCCCCGAACTGCTGGTAGCGTCGCAACGTCGCCAGCAGCGGCCCCTTCTCGAGCCGGGTGGCCTCGACCTCGGCCGCGATTTCAGCCGGCAGGCCGCCCTTTTCGTCCGAGACCTGCCCCGGCGGAGGGGCCACGGGCAGCCTGGTGGGCAGGACCGACTCCAGCACCGCCACGAACGCGGCGGAGTTCTGCTCATAGAGCCGGCGGACCTCTTCGACCGACGGGCGCAGACCGGCCTCATACTGTCGCAGGACGGCCGTCTCCTGTTGCACCCAGCTCAGCTCGGCCAGCAGAGCGTCATGCGTCTCGACGAGCTTCTGGCGTCGCTCGGATGAGAACAGCAGGCCCGACAGCCGGGTCTCCGCCTTCAAGCGCTCCAGGGCCTGCATCGCCAAGGTCAGCTTTCGGTCTGCCTCCTTCAGTCGGTCGGGCAGATGCCTGACCAGAGCGTCATATCTGGCCACGGCCACCAGCAACGCTCCGTCGGAAGGCCTGGGATTATCCGGGTCCGGCAGCACCCTCACCTCCGACTTCGCCTCGGCCTTGTATCGGTCACGGGCCGCGATGGCCTCCTCGGCCGTGACATCCCCCACCCCGCGGATGCGCTGGAGCTGCCAGGCCGTCTTGCCCTCTAGATCATGGACCGTGAGCAGACCTCCTCCGCGCAGGGCTCCCGTGCGCACCCCGAGCTTTTCCAGCTCCTCGATCGGTGCGGCCTTGAGCAAAGCGGCGACCCCTTCGGCCAGCACCGCGTCGGCCCGGGCGATCACCTCCGCCTTGGCCTGGGCGATCGATTGGGAGACAGAGCGCAGCGAGCCGGAAACGCCCGAGGCCACAGCATGCGCCCCGCCGGCGCCCGACCGGACCTTGAGGCCCAGCGAAAGCGTGCGGAAGTATTGTGAGATGCTTTTGAACACTGGGTACAAATTTGCCCGTCCAACCCAGCCACGCCAGCGCTAAGCGGCTTCGCAAGCTACGCGCCAAGCCTAGGATCAGCCTTCTTCTCAGGTGCAGGCTTGGAATCAGGAATGTCTGGGTTTTCCTTGTACCGCTCGATCTCGATCCGAGGAATGAACTCTATCCCTCCTCTCAACGTGAACGGCGCGGTGTCTTTGTGCATCTCGCCGTCATGACCACGATACTCAAAAGAGAGGTCAAGCGGGACGTCCACGTCGAGCTCAGGGCCGACAGGTACGAATTCCTCGAACCTGTCTTTCTCGATGAGGGGGCCGATACCAAGGCGCCATCCTATGACCCTGAAATCCCGACGCCCATTAGCGTCCGCTTCAAGGTGAAGCCTCAAACCTCTCTTCGGCACGATTTCATCAGGCATGAAACGTCGCACCATTATCTCTCCCTCATCGGAAGAATTTTTCGGCATGACGTAAAACTTCGACTTCAATTTTTTCTGCTCTTCGGGAGGGGCGTACTTCAGGTCATCCAGTCGCTTGGCTTCCTGTGGGGCCCTAAAGGAGTCATCAGCCTTTCGACGCGCGTCATCAGAATCTGATTTGAGAGCATCAGCCTTCATTCTAAGACGCTCAGCCTCGGCTCGATCATCAATATTATTGCTTTCATCCGCCTTCCGTCTCGCGGATTCGGCTGCTTTATCAGCCCGCTGATGAGCATCGGCGGCGTCTTTTGCCAACTCTTGCTTCTTGATGGCGGCCTTATTTGCTTCAATACGATCCCTGCGTGGCTGAGAATCAGGCTCTTTGCGCATTTCATCAATCCGCTTTTCAAGAAGCGGCTTTCTTTCCTCGATCGGCGGGATGTAGTTAAAAGGCTTCGCACGATGCTCTGCCGTCGACTTGCTGGAATTGCTTTCCTTGCAGCTTCTAAGCGGCGAGAAAAGAAACCAGAGCATGGCCAAAAGAAGCAGGAAACCCAAAAGCCAGAAAAGCAAATGCAACCACCGTGGCCACTCGGACCCTTCGTCATAATTGGTTTTGCGTAAATCTGACGAAGCATCCAAAGGCACGCTTTCCGCATGTCCTCCATTGTCGGAGGAACCATCGTGTCCATCTTCTTGAAACGTTTCCGGGACACATGCCGCACCCATCCGGATGGTGGGCTGTTTGCGAGGTCCTTCAGGTACCATGCCCCAGAGAACGTAGAGTTTCTTACGTGAAAAAACGCCGGCCTTGCGGACGCGATAAGCAGCGGGGAATTTCAATGGGTCAGGAAGACTGAAGGCGCGGACGAACTCGCCCTGCCTTTCGGTAAGAGCACCACTGTCTCCCAGCCGCTTGAAATCCGACTCGGCTTTGCGCAATTGGAGATAAAGTCCTCGCGGCAAACCTACCCCCTGATCCAAACCCAACGTGCCGGTCAGGACATCCTTTCCGCCTTCGAATCGGGAGAAAATGACCTCATCGCCTCTCTCCGAAAATTCCACATCGGCGAGGAACCTGCCTAGAACTGGCGATAGCCTAAGGATTCCCGTGAATTCGCGATCCCACAGGAGAACGGTACCGGCTTTATCGACATAAATCGGCCTGAAAAGATGCCCGAAGGATTTCGAGAACTTCAGCCCAGCGTGAGGCGTGGTGATCGCAGAGGGGGAAAGCGGCATCAATTTCAGGAAATCTCCGCAAGGTAGGCGAGGTCGCCCTTCTCGTCCCGTATGCCCCAGCAATGAACGCTTGCGACGCTGCCGTCATCGGAACCGGAACTGACCATCGTGTTAAGGTTTATCCTGGCTCCGATGCTCGGTACGGTGATCGTGAAACGCGAAGCCGACAAATCATTGAGAGCAGCGGACCATTCGTTGAATTTGTCGCACTTCTGCGCAGGAGTGAATTGCTCACGTTCAAGATGGCGGGAGAGAGACTGCCCGAGCACTTGAAGTGACGAAAGCAAAAGGCCTTTCAACTGGTCGTCGTCTTGGGCCGCCTTGATTGACTGAAGAGCCGCTAGAATCTGAGCTGCGAGCCGATCGCCCTTGGAGGCGTGCTCAAAGCACCAGCGTACTCTTTCACCCACTGTGGAACCAAGGAGTCCTGCGGGAACGATCCCACCGAGCCTATCGGCTTCGGACTTCTTGATTTGATGAATCTCATCCAGGAGCGCCTTATTCTCATCTTGCTTATCGATAAGGTTTTTTTGGGCATCATTCAGTTTTTTAGTCAGCTTGGAAATCTCGTCACGAGCGCCCCTAGCATCCTTTTGTGCGCCTTCCGCCTTCAAATAAGCAGACTTCTTGTCCTCGCAGGCCTTGGTGTACATATCCTCCAAGCTTTCGTATTCAGATTTTAAGTCTTCGTATTCCGACCTTAATCTGGATGCGTCCACCAGGGACTTAAGTGTTTTAATTTGCGTTTCGAGGTTATCTTCCAAAGTCGCTAGGTTATTACATGAATTTTCAAGGATCTCAGCTCGAGAACCTAAACTGTCACCAGGAGGATCTTTTTTGATAAGAAGATCGTAAAAAACCCAACCAATCGTACCGACGATGAACATTATCCCAAGCACCAATAAAACTGCATGACCTTTCAAGTCCGAGACGAGTGTTTTCAAAATCAGTCCGATTGCACAGAAGACCACACCGGGCACTAAAGCCAAAAGATATTTCATAGCAGAGTTGTTATTTGTCAAAAAGCTTTCCTGAATCCAACCAAGGGGTGGTTGAGACTGGGAATAGTTGCAACATGACCTTAGCAGAAAGGTCGGTCTTGCCCTCGATGTCGGTCACCTTCACGAGTTCAAGCGCATCGGCACTCTCAGCCGTGGAAGGAATGCGACGGAACACGGCACGGACTTTGTCAGGCCTTTCCTGCACGCCAGCCTTCCAGATGAGTTTATACACCGGCTCGGGCCGTTGATCCTCGAAATCAAACATCTTGCGTCCGATCCATCGGTTGGGCTCGAGGCTGAGATCGGCAGGGACGGAGGTCAGCGAATTGCTCGCAAACTCGATCTTACACTGAAATCCTTTCGGTCTGTTCTTGGGTTCGCTGATCATCTCACCCCACGTGTTCTGCAGCCCCTGCTCCTTGGAGATCTTTATCTTCCATCCCGGGATGAGTCGGGCCGAGATGGCGCGCGACAACGCAGCGCCGACGCAAGTCACCGTCTTCGCGTCATCGATACGCTCATTGGCGTCGGAAGACGTGACCGCATCGGTAAGCTTGGTGCGGCGACGGAAGGGATACCACTGGCCGGAGCGGAAGCCGGATGCGAAATGCACACGCTCGAGCGGGACAGGCAAAAGACGATGGACCATGTCTCGGATGGCAGGCTGCTCCGAAGGCTTGCCACAGACGAAAAGCATGTGGACATCGAAAGCCGCAATCAGTTTGGCCAGGCCGTTGATGAGGAGTCCGAACTGGCTGACCACAAGTTCGTCGAGCTCGTCCAAAGTTACCTGAATCTTGGCCTGATGCCCGAGCGAGACCTTGAAACGCTTACTGAAATCTTCCCAGTTCTGCCGTTGAACGCCGGCATCGGAAGGCGAGACAACGAGCGGACGGCCTTCTGCCCTGGCTTGCAGCAGCTTGATGGCCAGAGGTGTCATGACTGAGACAAGCCAACCGATGCGTTGCGAAGAAAGTTCCTGTTCGCGATGTTGGCCGGTCGCCTTGGAAGTGACGCCCTCCCTCTCGATCTGCTCGCCGGCGAACACCTCGCGGAACAGGGCGAGGCTCGCACCTCGGCTGCCGCCATCCCCGGCGAGCTTATTCACGAGGAGATCTTCGATGACCTTCTTGAGAAGACCGTCGCCCGCGTCGCTATAGGAATCCCGGAACTTCACGGTCGCCTGCAAGTCCACGTCGATTCCAAGCTTTTCGTCTGCATACTCCACGACGGATACGTCCGTCGTGCCCCCGCCAATGTCGAGGTTCATGACGCGTATGACGGGATTGCCGTCTGGGCCTTCGACGCCGTTGAGCTGAATCCAGTTCTCTCCCTTCTTGCTGTTCGCGAAATTACTGATGCAAGAATAGAGCAACGGCAGCTGGCTTGCGACGGATTCGTCCAGATTCATCTCCAACGCCACCGGAGGCGCACCCTTCGGCAGCTGGGTAAGGGTGAAGATGTTCAAAGCCTCCTGCCACTTGTCGCGGTATGCCGCCAATTCGGAACCTGACCAACCTGACGGGTAGGTCCCGACCACTGTGCGAATACGTCGACGACGATTGGCGTGGGTGCCGGCAGTCCAATTGGCGCTGTTGATATGACGCTGGGCGGTCTCCATGATGGCCAGAATCGACCAAGCCAGAGTGTTGCGACGCGGGTAGGTAGGCCTGGATGGACGCGTCTCCGGCGCCGAGCGAGGTCGCGCATCTTGACCGGAATCTTTACCCCACATAGGCGGAGGGTCCTTCAGCGTCCAATGGGATCCAGATGCCGGCTGGAACCTAAGCATCAGGCCGGACAGGTTGATCGGTTCGAAGGTTTGGCCAAGAGCCCCCTCCTTGCCCCCTTGGACGAACTTATTCTTTCCGTAAGCGTTGTCCCCGTAGTTGGGCATCATGGACCAAGGCCCATGATCGTTCACGTCCAGCTGACGATCGTCCCAGAAAAAGCGCTTGGCAGAACTTTGCTGCATATGCTGCCCCTGCCTAACTCGCTCACGGAACTGCTTGGCCACGAAAGATGCGCCTCCGATCATCTCGCTCATGTCATCTCCCAGGCAAACCGGGGAGAACTTCGTGAACATGCTGGGAATCCTGACTTCGACGCGGTCGAGCACGGTCCGGCTCTTGTTCCAGAAGAACGCGCCCTTCTCTTCCCGGGTGAATCCAGCGAAGGCCACCAAGGAGCTGGTGTTGTTGGTCGCGTTGCCGGCATCATAATCCATCGAACGGAATTCGGGAGTCTTGAGCACGAAGCGGGAACTCACGATGCCCTCGTCGACGGAGACGTCCTTGACATCAGCGTAGAATGACGGCCTGAGCGGCAAAGGCCGGCAAAGCTCCGCGAACTTGTCGCCATGGATGGAACTGTCCCTTTCGAGGCGACGCTCCAGGACGAGGACGCAGGTGCGCGTGTTGCCTAAATCGATCACGAGATCGACCTCGATGTCATCGGCGGAAGGCACCTGCCATTGCATAGGCTGGTCGAAACGAGTCATATTGTACTCGACCGAGACGGCATCCTCCTTCTTCAGCGAATTGACCGAAGCGGCGGCGTAGGGTGTGGCCGCCAGCAGGCTTGGAGTGTAACGCGCGGGATCCGGACTGCCGATCTCCTGGAAGAACCATCCCCTGTCTTTTTCGCCCAGGTTCGTCTCGATGGCTAGCCAGATGCCCAGGAAACGCATCCCATTCGCATCGCAAGGCCCAAGGCGATGACGCACGAAACGATGGCCATGCGCGCAAAGCTCCCAGGAACGCTCGTCGAAGTTCTGGATGAGATCCTTCAGGTCGCTGCCATCCGTGAACTGTCCCCATTTTACCTTGGTGCGATTGGCCACGATAGTGCGATGTATCTCGGCCCTCAGCTTATCGTCTTCCGAGGCAGCGGCTCCTCCCATCATGGATTTGAGACGGCTGTCGTCGGTGTCCCCCTCGATGGACAAAGGAAAGAAGAACATCTGGAAGCCCGTGTCAGGAACCAGGTAGATTTTTTGGCCTAGTTTGCTCATTTTAAAACGTTTCAGAATTGGGAGCGAAGCTGGCGCAGGTCATCGTCGCCGGGCTGAGGAGGGCGCTTGGCCATGGCAGGCTTGAACGAGTTGAGGAGCTCGACGAAGCCGTCCAGAATCGCGATATCATGGGGCGATTTGAGCGAGGTGTCCCCACGTCGGCGATTCGCTTGGTCGCGCAGGATGGCGAGCGCGTCGCGACGGCCAGCGTCGGGAAGGTGATACGTGCCATGACGGATGATGTTGCCCATGGCGACAGCGAGTTCTCGTCGCATGGAACGTGCGACGGACTCGGATTCTACGTCGTCCATCTCCTCCGAAACCCAGTCGAACAACCGGCTGGCGCCTACCTGCTCGGAAAGGAAACGTAACAACATCAGCCCCTCGGCTTCTCCTTCGAGCCCGAGACGATTCCACGCGAAACCGGGGGTCTTGCCGAGTCTCGTCACGGAGGATTCGCGCCAGCGTCGCCACTGGCGGCTTACGTATTCCCGGCGGAACTCCATCTTCTTCTCGGCGAACTTGGTCGGCACAGGCTCGATATCGGCCTCATCCACATAAGTCATGACACGAAGCCAGTAGGAATACAGCGAATCGGCAGTCTCCTGCTGCTCATACTCATACTTGATCGAAGCTGGATCCTCGAATCCGCCGCGATTGCGTTCGAGGTGGGCGATGAACTTCCGGATGACGCGCGTCTGCGCCGCGCCCTCATCGTCCCCGGAAGGCAGGGCCTCCTCGAGCAGGTCGCGGAGACGCAGTCGGTCTGCGGCATCGATGGAGGACAGCTTGGCTCTCCTGGAAGAACCGTTGATTGCCGTCAGCTGCTGCTCCAGGAAGAATTCCACGCCACCGTCCTCATGAGCGATCATTGCGTTGAAGGAATCCCGGGCGACCTCGCTGCGGAAGGCAGCGCGGAAGGCCGCATCCTTGGAAATGAAATCTGCCGCCTTGGCGATCTCTTCGGGCTGTCCTGTAAGGTTGCCCCCGGAGTTCACGAAGTGCTTGTAGGTGGTCGCGAACAGCTGTGAATTGTTGGCCAGCGTCAGCGGGGCTAGTTTGCCGAGCATATCGCCGAAAACGGCTTCCAGGCCCGCCCCCGAACCGATCTGCCGTTGATTGACGACCTGGGCGAAGAAAGTCAGGCAAATCGAGAGGGGCAGCGGAGTCTTGGCGCCGGGCGCCACCTCGTTCGGGTCAAACGTGGGATCCACGCACTTCCACCAGTGCGTGATGCCGGAAGTAAGTTGGCGAGGCTTGGCTGGAAACGTCTGAGCACGGACGAACAGCGCAAAGGCATCGATTGATACGTCCTGAGCATAACCGAGGACCATCGAGGCGGTCTTTCCACGCTTGAATACGGTGGTCAACCATCGGTTATCGGAAGCCTGGACCGCCTGAGGATTGATCAGGGAGGCTTCCGAAGCCGAAGTGTCCTGCAAGGCGACACCTGGGAAGTCCAGGACGTCTGCGTTGGACATGAGCCGGAAAAAAGCGGTTGAGGCGTCCGTCTTGACAGGCTTACGGACCGGCACGACGAGTTCTCGCACCAAAGCCTGGAAGAGGCCGAAGTTGTCACGTGCGATGTCAGGCGACTCGTTGCCGCACTCGACCAGAATGTCTCCGCCCTGGCGGCGGTAACCAAGGAGACCTATCGCCTCGGCCACCCTTCGGTCATCTTCGTTAGGATCGGACTTCGATGAACGCCTGAACGTGTCGATGTCTAGAAGAAGGCTGGCGACCTGGGTCGTGCAGTAGATGCGCCCGTCAGGCCAGTTCAGCCGAACGGACTTGTCGCGTAATCGGTCGAAGATCAAAGACACGGACGTGGCGTCATCCCAGAAAAGCTGCTTGGCCAAACGCACGACATCCTCGACCGAACGGAGCGCCGGGGAATTGTTCAGGAGATCCTGCCGAACCATGTCCCAGTCTTTGACGAGGTTACGGAAGCGCGATTCCCGGGCGGAAATGAAGAGGTCAACTATGCGCAAAACCTCGCGCAGAAGTTCGTAGGCTTCACGGTTTACAGTCGCGCCCTTATCCAGCCGTACGGACAGGAAAGCCTTCTCCAATGAAGTCCGATCCCAGCCGACCACCGTCCCGTCCGGGGCTTCCAACCGACACTCGCTCAGGTAGCCGCAGGCCAAGGCATGCATGATATTTCCGACGGAATTAAAACGTACCTGAACAGGATGGCGGGGATACTTCACCTCGCTGACCATAGTATAGCGCGTCACGCACCCCGAGGCGTCGGAGCCGTTGTTGAATGGATTAAGAACGATCGTTCCTGCGGACCTTCCAGGATAGTGTAGGAATACGGTAGGGGTCGCAGGATCCCACGTGAGACATGGGCTGCCCTCGACGGTCCGTCCGACATCAAGGTAACGGGACAGCAGCGTCGACTTGCCCGACTGGGACGGCCCCCAGATGCCAAGCGCATGCTTGACTCCGCTCCCGGCATCCAGCGAAGCCATCACCTCGCGCCGAGAGGATATGGCATACAGCGAATCGAGCCATGCGCCCCGGGATAGGGCATGCTCATCGCGTCGCAATGACCCGTTAGTCCAATACCAATCGATAAGTCTCTTCATGAAAGTTATTTTGAATTGAAAGCCGAGCAATTCAGAACCTCGCCGAGCTTGAGTTTGCGAATTTTCGAGGAGTCCACGGCAGTGACGTCAGGCACATGCAAGGACATCCCCTTCTCACCCCCGGCATGGGGATAGGAATTGACGACCTTGGCGACGATCTTGACTCCCAAAAAACCGGGCTGATCGAGCGTGACGATCGAATCGGCAGGATAAGACCTGAGTCCGATAACATAGAGATAACCGTTCTCGGGCAGTACGGACACCAACCTCACCTCTTCTTCGGATTCAGGAGCCTGCAGAGCTTCGCCGCCTGGCCAGAACTTCGGCAGGTCGTTGAGCTTGCTGAGACGGGACTCGAGACGTTCGATCTCGGAAAGCAGCTTCTTTTCACTGTTCGCGAGCGCAGCCGCCGAAGAAGCACTGTCCTCGGCGTCCTTATTGGCTTCATCCAGCCGCTTCCGGAACTTGGCCAGGTCAGCCAGCAAACTGCCGTTCTTTGCCTCCAGGGCGTCGTTCTGCCGAGAGATCTTCTCCGCCCTCTCCCTTAGGTCCTTCTCCGTCGAGGCGGCCCGAACCTTCTCATCGCTGAGCTGACGTTTCAATCGGCCAACCTCACCGACCGCATCCTGCGCATCGACATAGGGTTTCCACCAGAAAAAAAAGATGACCACAAGGCATCCCAAAATCGCCACGGCCGCATAGCTCCAGCTCCTGCGGGCTCGACCTGCCTCCGCCATGGCCAGCTTTCGGCCCGAATCGAAGAACTCGGCGAACTCCGGATAATCGCGCACCGGAGCCCAAGTCTCGTTGCTGGCGAAAGACCTGATCCCAACCACCTTGAGGTCATCCCCTGCGTCGACGCCTTTGGCGGCGACCAAGGCGAGCATCTCGTCCAAGGTGATCGGAGGCATCACGTGACCTCCCTTGGTCCTTCGGATATAAAGCGTCTGTTCGCTCATGTCTGGGGTAGGGCTAGCCCTATCAATATCCGGAGACTTTCGCCAGAAAGTTCTGCCGTCCCTCGGCTTATCTTTAAATATGCATTTTCATGTTTAAGAATGACTTGCACAAGAGGCCCTTCGCCCATCAGGCCTTGGCCAAGACTTCCTGGATGATCGGGATGAGCTCCCGAGCACGGCGCTTCTCGTCGTCGTTCCACCAGCCCTCGTTGACGCCCCCGGCGAAGGCCTGG
>Ga0172372_10011797_pt1 | contig 11066 bp, 11 predicted proteins | sample LakKiv5m_2_FD_114544 | JGI IMG/M metagenome (GOLD analysis project Ga0172372, IMG submission 114544) | Freshwater microbial communities from Kabuno Bay, South-Kivu, Congo - kab_092012_9.5m | ecosystem: Environmental > Aquatic > Freshwater > Lake | place: Democratic Republic of the Congo... | reverse complement strand
GCGTCAAACAATGGCAACAGATAGGTCAGTGGTGGATCGCTTTCGTGTGGTTGAAGCAGAGCCAGAGCTTGGGCGTTGTGCTGCAGGATTTGGCCGTCTTCTGCCACCACCATGAGCGCCAGAGGAACGTGGGAAAACAGCGCAACAAACCGTTCGTACGCATTTTCTGCAGCAGCTTGACTGAATCGCAGTGCCTTGTTTTGAACCTCCAGTTCGGCTTGATAGCGCCGCAAATCGCGATCCGGAAGTCCAACTTTTGCAAATGTTGCCCCGGTGCGCTGCTGTCGCTGTGGCCCTCCCAATCGGTATTTCAGCCGACTTGATCTGGGTGGGGTGCGACCGCTGGTCGGCAGACATCGGTTCATGGCAGGTGCTCAGAGCGTACGCAACTTGTCCAACGCCATGTGCAGCGTCTCGTCCTTCTTGGCGAAACAAAATCGCACCGTGCGTTGATCGAAGCCGTTGCCGTAGAAGGCTGACAGAGGAATGGCCGCCACACCCACTTCCGAGGTAAGCCATTGACAGAACTGCGCCTCTGGCAGGTCGTTGACCGCGCTGGTGTTGACACACTGAAAATACGTGCCCTCACACGGAAGCAGTTCAAGGCGCGTTTGGGCCAGACCTGCGCGAAACAGGTCGCGCTTGCGCTGGTAGAAGTCGCTCAGGTCTAGATACGGCGCGGGGTCGCTCAGGTAGTTGGCCAACGCATACTGCACGGGCGTGTTGACGGTGAACACGTTGAATTGATGCACCTTGCGAAACTCGTGCGTCAGCGCCTTGGGTGCGGCAACGTAACCCACTTTCCAGCCAGTGACATGAAAAGTTTTTCCAAAACTTGACACCACCATGGCACGCTCGGCCAGTTCCCGAAACCGTGACGCACTTTGATGCTGCTCGCCGTCATACACCATGTGTTCATAGACCTCATCGCTGATCAGGATGATGTTGGTCGGTGCCAGCAGTTGTGCAAGCTGTTGCATCTGCTGCGCAGACCAGGTGGTTCCGCTGGGGTTGTGCGGCGAGTTGATGATGAGGGCTCGGGTGCGTGGCGTGATGGCACTGGCAATACGGTCAAAGTCGGGCCGAAAACGACCCGCAGACAGTGGCACGCGCACCGGCACACCCCCTGCCAGTTCGATATTGGGCACGTAGCTGTCGTAGCACGGCTCCAGCACAATCACTTCGTCGCCCGGGTGTACCACCGATAAGATGGCGGTCAGGATCGCTTGCGTCGCACCTGCCGTAATGGTTACTTCATTTTCTGGCGAGTAACGGTGGTCATAGAGCGCTTCTATTTTAGAAGCAATTGCGTCGCGCAACACCGCTACACCGGCCATCGGGGGGTATTGATTCAGGCCCTGACGCATGGCTTGGGTGACGGCATCAATCAGCTTCGGGTCACAGTCAAAGTCGGGGAAACCCTGGCCCAGATTGACCGCCTTTTTTTCAACGGCCAGCGCAGACATGACGGTGAAAATGGTGGTGCCGACGTTTGGCAGGCGTGAACGAACTTGCGGTGTTGACATGGAGGTAAGTTATTGAAGGAGTAAATGTGGGTTGATTGCGGCTACAAATCGTAGTCGTTGGGGTGGCCCTCCATGGCGCGCGCCACCAGTTGGCGGCTGAGACGGTTGCTGAGCATTTCGGCAAAGCTGTAAACATACTGGCGCAGGTAGGCGCCGCGTTTGAACGCAACGCGCGCGACATTCTGTCCGAACAATTGACCTGCCGGACGCACCACCAGATCACTGGCAGCAGCTTGATCCTGGACATCACGCACCGCCATTTCGGCAGCGATGCCGATCCCCAAGCCGAGGCGCACGTAGGTTTTGATCACGTCCGAGTCGATGGCTTCGAGCACGACATTGGGTTCAAGTTTGCGATTCGCAAACGCGTGGTCAATGCGGGTACGCCCGGTGTATGAGGGGTGGTAGGTGATCAGAGGTTCAGTGGCCATGTCCTCCAGCGTCAGGTGCTCCTTGGTGCATAGCCGGTGGCCCACCGGTAGCACCAGGACGTGCTGCCACTCGTAGCAGGGCAGGGTGACCAATTCGGCGTAATTGGCAATCGACTCGGTGGCCATGCCGATGTCGGCTACTTCGTCGATCAACATGCGAGCTACCTGATCGGGCGACCCCTGGTGCAAGCTGATGCTGACCTTGGGGAACGCTTTGCGCAGCTTGGCTACCGGCTCCGGCAACACATAGCGCGCTTGCGTGTGCGTAGTGGCAATTGACAGGGTGCCGCTGTCGCCCATGCAATGCTGCTCGCCGATACGTTTGAGGTTGCCGACTTCACGCATGATGACGTTGATGCTTTTGACCACCTCCAGGCCGGGTTCGGTAATACGTTTGAGGCGCTTGCCATGGCGAGAAAAGATCTCGATGCCCAATTCGTCTTCCAGTTCAATGATGGCCTTGGAAACTCCGGGTTGGGACGTGTGCAGCGCTTTGGCGGCCTCAGTTAGGTTCAGGTCTCGCCGCACGGCCTCTTGGACGAAACGGAATTGATGCAGGTTCATCGCAAGGTCTGTTATGGTTGCGTGGGCGAAGTCAAGACAAGGCCATTTTCGCCAACAAGTCGATGACTGCCGGTTCCTCGCCGACCGAGGCGCGGCAAACAATGGTGACGTTGGGGTAATTCTGGCGCAGTTGGGCGATCAGGCGTGGCAAGTCTTGCCGGGCGTGTTTGCCAATTCCCAGAAAGAGCGGAACCACCACCCAATCGGTTGCGCCTGCGGCCACCAGCTCACGCGCGACTGCAAACAAATCGGGATCGCTCAGTTCCAGAAAAGCGGATCGAATGATGGCATGCCGATCGATCGAAAGCATTCGATGTGAGACGCTGTCAACAAAGCCACGCCAAAGCGGGTCCCGAGAACCGTGGGCGAGCAGAATAGTCGCACGCATAGTTCAGCGTCGCACCACCAGCCACGCGAATGCAGACAGTGACAACACCGAATAAACCAGACCTGGCAGCGCCGCAGTCAGCCAAGGTTGCCAGTTCTGCAGGTTGCCCATGTAGCCAAACACGTTGTTGAGAAGGAAAAAGCTGATGCCCGCCATGACACCCCCGAAAACATAGGTCGGCAAGCCGCCTGACCGAAAATGAAAGTAAGCGAAGGGTAGTGCCAGCACGACCATGACCAAGCAACTGAGCGGGTAGAAGACTTTTTTCCAGAACTCGATTTCATGCCGTTGTGCAGTTTGAGCGTTGTTCTGCAGATGCTGAATGTAGCGAAACAAGTCAAGGGTGTTCATCCGCTCTGGTTTGAGGAGCGCGGCGGATACCATCTCTTTGGAAATCTGGTTCGGCCAGCGCAGCGTGGCCAGCGCAACGCGGTCAATCTGGATCGTTGCACCGGCTTGTTGGGCGAATTCGGTACGCTCCACTTCGGACAGCTGCCACGCTTCATCTTCCTGCAATGAGGCGGATGCCGCTTGTGTCATTGACGCCAACAGCCCGCGGTTGTCGAACTCAAAGATTCGCACCCCGTGAAGCGTGCCATCCGCGGCGAGTTGGGCAACGTTGACTGCGTAGGTGGCATAGGGTTGGCGTTCTTTGAGCCAGGCGCCGGTTTGTCCAATCGTGATGCGGCCGGTATAGCGTGCCTTGAGTAATTGCGCGGCCCGGTCGGTAGCGGGTGAGAGGTAGTCGCCCAGCGCAAACGTCAAAATGACAAACCAAATTCCCAGGGTCAGCAACGTGCGCAGGGCGCGCCAGGGACCCAGCCCGCTGGTGCGCAGGATCGTGAACTCTGAGCTCTGTGCCAGTCGCGCCATCACCACGATGGTACCGATCAGGACCGTTATTGGCATGAGTTCGTACAAGTGACTGGGCAGTAGCAGCCCGACGTAGCCGAGTGCATGAACCAGTCGGTAGCCATTGGCAGCGTGGCGACTGACACTCTGCATCTCTGCCACCACGTCGAAAAAGAAAAACAGCGACAGAAATCCAAACGTGACGTAGGCCACTGCCTTCAGGACTTCGCCGTAAATCAGGCGTCGTAGCGTTTTCATGCTCGCGCCTTGGTCAGAGAGTCACGCCCAGTCTTGCGCGCGAGCCAGCGCCATGTGCTCCATTGGTTGTGAGCCTTGCTCAACCACAGCGCCGCGAGTAAAAACACACCGCCGTGCAAAAGCACCATGAAGGCTGCAAATGAGACGCTCCCGGCAGCAATCCAGTTTTGTCCCAGGTTCACAACGTTGTAGTAGGCTACAAAGGTGAACAGGGCAAACACCAGATTCATGCTTTTGTTCAGGCGGGGATTGACGTTGGACACCACGATGCCGATGACGACCAGGTTGACAGCTGTCAGTAGCAACCCCAAGCGCCAAGAAAGTTCACCCAGATGGACCGGATTCAGGTCCCGAAACAGGTTCGAAGTCGGCAAGGTATTGACCGGGATAACGGCCGTAGGGTCGTTTACTTTGTCACTGATTCGGGTGCTGTAGGACGTGAACTGGCTGAGCTTGAGGTCGGTCGTTCCGATCACGCGCTCCAACCGTTGGCCATTGTCAAGTACCAGATACTGTCCGTGCGGCTGGTGCTCGACGCGCCCACCGCGTGCCGATGTGACCGTTTCCTTTCCGCGTTCGGTGGCGGCAATGAACACATTGGAGCCAGTGGTTTGCCCAGTGGTGTTTTTCTCGACAAAAAACACGCGTGAACCATCGCCGGACTCTTGGAATTGCCCGGGCTCAATTCGTTGCAAATCGCTGCGGCGCTCGTACCGGGCCTTGAGGTCTTCAATGCGCTGGTTGCTCCAGGGGAGCACCAGAAGCGCCAACAGCGCGACCAAGGCAAAAATCGGCCACGCGAAACGCATCAGCGGTTTGAGCAACGCCGATGGGCCTTTACCGCTACAAAACCAGATGACCATCTCACTGTCGCGGTACATGCGTGACAGCGTCGAAATGATCGAGATGAAAAGACTCATGGCCAGTAAAGTTGGCATGTAGGCCAACACCGTATAACCCATGATCTGGGTCACGTCAGCGGGATCGAAGTTACCGATGGATGCCTGACCTAGCGTGCGGATCAGTGTCATGGTCATCACGACGGTGACCAGAACTACCAGGACGGCACCAAAACTTCGGGCCAGTTCAAGTCGCAAAGAAGAATGGAATAACATCGTCAGAAACAAAGTTGGTCAATTATCGACGCATGAAATTTGAACTCAAACCCCTGAAGCTGACGGAACTCACTAGCGAAAAAACAGACGTTTTGCTGGCGTTTGTAGACGTCGGTTTCAAACCCGGAAGGGACGCGCTCTCGGGGTGGATCGACCAGGCCACCCGCTGCGGGGATTTTCAGGCCAAATCCGGGGCGATGCTTGAACTGTACCGACCGGCCGGTTTGCAGTGCACTCGCTTGATCCTGCTGCCACTGGGGCAGGGACGGGTGTCAGACGTCAAAGAGACGTTGTGCGCGGCCATGGCGCACCTGAAGTCATCGCATCCACGCCAGGTCACACTCTGTTTTTTGTCGTTGCCCTCTGCGTCGCTATTGCGGGCTGCGTTGATGGCAGTTTTTGACGCCAGCTATACCTACACCAGCACCAAGAGCCAGCTTGATGTGGCACCGCTCAAGCGGGTTTCGGTGGTGGTGCCATCGGACGCTGCGCTGCGCCGTTCGTTCGAGCTGATTGAAGCGACGCTAGGTGGTGTGGCGTTGGCACGTGAGTGGGGTAACCGGCCGGCCAACCATGCCACGCCTACCCACCTGGCGCAAGCGGCCCGAACGCTGACGAATCTGGCGCGTGTAAGCTGCAAGGTGCATGGGCCCAAGGCCGTTGCGACGTTGGGGATGGGGGCCTTTCGGGCGGTGGCCCAGGGTTCTGATGAGCCGCTTCGCTTGATAGAACTGCATTACCGGGGTGCGGCCAAAAGCGTTGCGCCAGTAGTTCTGGTCGGCAAAGGCATCACTTTTGACAGCGGGGGCATCTCCATCAAGCCCGCCGCCGAGATGGATGAGATGAAGTTTGACATGTGCGGTGCCGCCAGCGTGCTGGGTGTGTTTCAGGCTTTGGGTGAGTTGCAGCCCGGAATCAATGTTGTCGGGTTGATACCTTCGTGTGAGAACCTGCCCAGCGGGCGTTCGGTGAAGCCGGGGGATGTGGTGACCAGCATGAGCGGCCAGACCATTGAGGTGTTAAACACCGATGCCGAAGGGCGTCTGGTCTTGTGTGACGCGTTGACTTATGCCGCCCGTTTCAAGCCCCGATCGGTGGTGGATATTGCCACCCTGACAGGAGCTTGCGTCATTGCGCTAGGTAATGTGCACAGCGGTTTGTTTTGCAGTGATCCGTACCTGACCTCGGCTTTGAAGCAAGCGGGTGATAACGCGCTGGATACGTGCTGGCCCATGCCGTTGGACGACGACTATGCGCAGGGGCTGAAAACTACTTTTGCAGATGTGGCCAATGTAGCCGGTCGGTCCGGTGGGGCGATTACTGCCGCAAAATTTCTGCAGCGCTTCGTGGGCCATATACCCTGGGCACATCTGGACATTGCTGGAACAGGGTGGAACAGTGGCAAGGCAAAAGGTGCTACCGGCCGACCGGTGGGTCTGCTGGTGGCCTATTTGATGGCCCTGGAGGACGGGCAAGCGTGACCTCGGTGACCTTTCATGTGAACGTTACAGATCGACAGGACTATGCCTGTCGGCTGGCGCGCAAGGCGCTGGCATCCAACACAAGAACCGTCATGGTGGTGGATGCGCAGGACTTGGATGCGCTGTCAGACTATCTTTGGGCTGCGTCTGATACCGATTTTTTGGCACACTGTTCGAACAATTCCCCGCCCAGCGTTCGGGAGCGATCGCGGCTAACGCTGACCCCAGCGCTCCACCCTGGTATGCGAGGGCAGGTGCTGGTCAATCTGGCGGCCGTTGTATCGGATGCCTGCGACAGCTTTGATCGCGTCATAGAGATTGTCGGCACAGCAGAGACAGAGCGCAGTGCGGCCCGTGTGCGCTGGCGACATTACTGTGCGGCGGGCCATCACCCGAGCCATTTTGATGCGAACAGTCGCACTGCGTCCCCATGAATGCGTCCAAACACGTTCCGAGGTTTATCCCTACGCTGACGGAGGTGGTCGACCCAGCCACCGTCAAGTCGGTGGTCGAGCGCAATCGCCATGATGTGCAGGCATTGGTGCAACAAGTCCAAAGCGAGCTGCAACCTCAACTGGAGCGAATGATGCAGGAAGAATTGGCGCAATTGCAGATTCAGTTCATTCAAGAGCAATGGCAAACCCTGCATCAGCGTTTGCAACAGGAAGTCGAAAAGATGGTGCAACAGGCGGTTGTGTCCTGTTTGGGCGCCACCGGCGAATCCAAGGCTGAAAGGTCAGTGCCCTAGGGTTTTTACCGATTCGGAACCTGCGACATGGTTTTTTTGGGCCTGAAATTTGCTGTATCGTTCGGGGCGCTGAATGATTCCATTCACACCTTTTATCAACTTGGAGTTTTTATGCAATTGAAATTGAAATTGACGGTTGCGGCATCCCTTGCTGCCGTTGCAGGCATTGCCATGGCTCAAGAGGCGGTGGTCAAGATTGGTCACGTTGCTCCCATGTCCGGTTCTCAGGCGCACTATGGCAAGGACAATGAAAACGGTACGCGCATGGCGATAGAAGACCTGAACGCCCAGAAAATCAAGATCGGTGGCAAGACCATCAAGTTTGAAATTGCGGCCGAAGATGATGCAGCCGATCCAAAACAGGGCACCGCTGTGGCACAAAAACTGTGCGACGCCAAGGTGGCCGGTGTGGTGGGTCACCTGAACTCGGGCACCACCATCCCCGCTTCCAAGATTTACAACAACTGCGGTATCCCGATGGTGACCGGTGCCGCTACCAACCCCAACCTGACCAAGCCTGGCTATAAGACCACCTACCGCATCATTGCCAATGACAATTCTCTTGGTGCCGGGTTGGCTGGCTACGCGGCAGACAAGCTCAAGCTCAAGAAGATGGCTGTCATTGACGACCGTACTGCGTATGGCCAAGGCGTTGCTGAGGTGTTTGCCAAGATAGCCAAGTCCAAAGGTATTGAAATTGTCGACCAACAGTTCACCACGGATAAAGCAACGGATTTCATGGCCATTCTGACCGCCATCAAGGCCAAGAAGCCTGACGGCATTTTCTACGGCGGTATGGATGCGCAAGCCGGTGCCATGCTGCGTCAGTTGGATACGCTCGGTCTGACCGATGTGAAGTTCTTTGGTGGTGACGGTATCTGCACGCCTGAGCTCATCAAAATTGCCGCTGGTGCAAAGAGCTTGAACAACGTGATCTGCGCCGAAGGTGGTGCCACGTTGGCCAAGATGCCTGGCGGTGTCGAATGGAGAAAGCGTTACGACGCCAAGTATCCTGGTCAGTTCCAGATCTACAGTCCGTACACCTATGACGCTACTTTTGTGTTGGTGGACGCCATGAAACGTGCCGATTCGACCGATCCCAAGAAGTACCTGCCAAAGATCGCCGAAGCCAACTTGAAGGGCGTGACCGCCAACATCAAGTTCGAATCGACGGGCGAAATGAAGGACCCCGCCATGACGCTTTCTTCCTACGCCGGTGGTAAGAAATCTGCAATCGAATAAGTTCTGGATTTCACGTCAGAACCAAAGCCGCCTACCGGCGGCTTTTTTTCGCCCGTGGCCCGACCAGGGGGGAGGGCTCCGCTAGAATTCACCGCCTCGGAGCGGTGGATGAGTGGTTTAAGTCACACGCCTGGAAAGCGTGCGTGGGGTAAAACCCACCGGGGGTTCGAATCCCCCCTGCTCCGCCAAAGGTTTGTTTCAGGACGTTTGGCAACGTCTGGAAAATAAATAAATGGCCTCGGTCACTTTAACGAGTCGCTTGGGCTGAATGTCTTGTTTGGGAGTGCACTGGTACCGGGCGGCCGAACGGTATCAATGCGCTGTCGGCGCTGCCACGTTGTTGTGGCTGCTGGAATATTCGGCATATTTGGCAGACCCGATTGCCGGAGCAGTCCGGCCTCATCTGCTACGGCAGGATGGCTTTGTCAATTATTTTTCCATTGTCGGTCGGGCGATGAACATCGGCCCCTATTTGTTGACCAACGCGGTGTTTGTTGCGCCCATGGCTGGGGTCACAGACCGTCCTTTTCGAACGCTGTGCAAGCGCCTGGGTGCGGGCTATGCTGTCAGCGAGATGATCTCCAGCCGCCCTGACTTGCAGGATTCGCTCAAAACTACCCGGCGCGCCGACCACTCGGGGGAAAGTGGCATCATTGCAGTACAAATTTCAGGCACCGACCCGGCCCTGATGGCCGATGCCGCACGGTCCAACGTCGACCACGGCGCCCAGATCATTGACATCAATATGGGCTGCCCCGCAAAGAAGGTGTGCAACAAGTGGGCTGGCTCGGCGCTGATGCAAGATGAGCGTCTGGCCATCGACATCGTTGCTGCGGTGGTGGCGGCCTGCGAACCCTATGGTGTGCCGGTCACACTCAAGATGCGCACCGGTTGGTGTCACGCGCACAGGAACGCGGTCGCGCTGGCCCGTGCCGCGCAAGACGCCGGTGTGCAGATGTTGGTGGTGCATGGTCGCACGCGCGAGCAAGGTTACACGGGTCAGGCGGAATACGACACCATTGCAGCGGTCAAGGCGGCAGTGAGCATCCCTGTGGTGGCCAACGGTGACATCGACAGCCCGCAGAAGGCGCGTGCTGTGCTGGTGGCCACGGGTGCCGACGCGGTGATGATCGGCCGCGCTGCGCAGGGTCGGCCGTGGATCTTCAGGGAAGTGGCGCACTTTCTGGAGACCGGCACGCTGCTGGCGCCACCTCTGGTGGCCGAGGCCAAGCAATGGTTGCTTGCACACCTGCAAGAGCACTATGCCCTGTACGGCGAGTGGACGGGGGTGAGAAGCGCGCGCAAGCACGTGGGCTGGGCGGTGCGAGCCTTGCCTGGGGGTGACGCCTTCAAGGCGCGTATGAATCTGATCGACGCCGCCAACGCCCAGACCCAGGCGGTAGCCGACTTTTTTGATGCGTTGCACCAGCGCATGGACCGGCTACCCGAGTCGCCGGTCCGGCGAGAGCAGAATGATGTGGAGACCACCGTATGAAGCCGATGCACATTGCCGAATGTGTGCGCAACAACTTGCAAGACTATTTGTGCGATCTGGGCGGCAGCGAGCCAGATGGCATGTACGACATGCTGATTAACGTGGTGGAGAAACCGCTGCTGGAGGTGGTGATGCAGCATGCCGATTACAACCAGTCCAAAGCCGCCCAGTGGCTGGGCCTGAACCGCAACACGCTGCGCAAGAAACTGCTGGAGCACAAGCTCATTGATTGATAGCTGATAGCCCATTGAAATCAAGGGCTGGAGCCTGTTATTTTTGGATAAGCCGTTTTCAACCTCAACCGTCAACACTTCTATGAACGCACTGATCTCTGTCTCTGACAAAACCGGTATCGTCGACTTCGCCCGCGCGCTGCATGCGCTGGGCATCCGGCTCATTTCCACCGGCGGCACCGCCAAGCTGCTGGCTGAGGCCGGGCTGCCGGTTCAAGAAGTGGCGCAGGTGACGGGGTTCCCGGAAATGCTGGACGGCCGGGTCAAGACGTTGCATCCCAAGGTGCACGGTGGCCTGCTGGCGCGCCGCGACCTGCCCGAGCATATGGCCGCGCTCAAGGCACATGGCATCGACACGATCGACCTGGCCGTCATCAACCTGTACCCGTTTGAAGCCACCGTGGCAAAGGTCGGCTGCACGCTCGAAGACGCTATTGAAAACATCGACATTGGCGGCCCAGCCATGGTGCGCAGCGCCGCCAAGAACTGGAAAGACGTGGGCATCCTCACTGACGCCTCGCAATACCCGCAGGTGCTGGCTGAACTCAAGGACAAGGGCGCTTTGACACTGGCCACCAAATTTGCCCTGAGTGTGGCCGCCTTCAACCGTGTGGCGCAGTACGACGCGGCCATCAGCGACTACCTGTCGTCGCTCAACTTTGAAGAAGGCAATTCCACGCCGACTCGCAAGCTGTTCCCCGATCAGTCCAACGGCTGCTTTGTCAAGCTGCAG
>Ga0172372_10011793_pt1 | contig 11068 bp, 8 predicted proteins | sample LakKiv5m_2_FD_114544 | JGI IMG/M metagenome (GOLD analysis project Ga0172372, IMG submission 114544) | Freshwater microbial communities from Kabuno Bay, South-Kivu, Congo - kab_092012_9.5m | ecosystem: Environmental > Aquatic > Freshwater > Lake | place: Democratic Republic of the Congo... | reverse complement strand
TCTTCAACCACTTCCCCCTTATCCATTCTGAATATTTTATCACAACGTTTCAACGTTGATACTCTATGCGCAACAATCAAAATAGTTAGGTCATCTGCTAATTGTTCTATGCCTTCCATGACAGCTAGTTCTGTTTCATTGTCCAAGGCACTAGTGGCTTCGTCGAAAACGATAACCTGCGCATTTTTATAAAGTGCTCTGGCTATCCCAATTCTTTGACGTTGCCCACCAGAAAGGCGAATACCTCGCTCTCCAACGAAGGTATCGTATTTTTGAGGTAATGCTTCTATCGTTTCGGCTATTTGTGCTTTTTGTGCAGCCTTCCTTATTTTCTTGATGTCAATCTTATCGGGTTCTACACCAAAAGCGATATTTTCCGCTAATGAAGTATCCGATAAATAAATAGCTTGAGGTACATGAGAAAGGATGACCTGCCAGGAACGATAATTATGATTATCAATAATGCTGTCGTCAATTTTCAGATGCCCATTAGTAGGAATCAATAATCCCATAACTACATCCAGTAAGGTACTCTTTCCGCAACCAGTAGTTCCTACAAAGCCATATCTCTTTCCCTTTTCAAGCGTCAGATTAAGATTTTTCAATACAGCAACTCCCTGTAGGTCATATTTGAAACTGAGATTTTCCAATTTTATAGCCTTCTCGAATTTTATAGGTGGAGGGTTTACCTTATGGGCGTGCTCTGGGAGGGGTTGTTCCAGAAATTCCAGACCATCTATAACCGAATTCTGTCCGCCTCTTAAAGTAGTCCAATTAAAATATAAAATCTGTAAAGCAGGTAGTAATCTTTGTGCACCCAAAGCTAAAGCCCCCAGTGTGGGTATAGCAGAAACGAATCCTTCACCCTTTAATACCAGTTGATAGGCTATGATACATATAAATATTATGCCTAAAAATTCAACAATGTATCTCGGGCTGTTACCAACAATTATATTATTTGCTGCAGATTTGTTATACTTCTTTTGAGCTCTATTGAAGATAGACGCATAAGTCTCTTGAGTCCCATCTATCAACACATCTCTTATTCCCCCCAATCCCTCCTGTAATGCCTTAACCATTTGAACAGACTCTCTACTTAATACCATAGAATTAACAGATAATTTCTTTTTGACTATTAATGTTATAACAACGTATAGTAAACCAAATCCAAAAAAGGCAGATATTGCAACATAAGGATTTATGATGAATAAAGTAATAATAATAGCTGTAATAGTAACACCTGAAGCTATTAAATTCATTAATGGATTTATAAATGAACCCAAAATAGCTTGAGCTTTACTTGTTACGGATGATATTACTTCGCTACTATTTCTTGATACATGCACAGCATAAGGTTGATATAGCGTTCTGATATAAATACTATTGCTAAAGGAGGCAGATGTTCCATATCCCAATCTATTTTGTGCCCATAAAAGCAATAATCTCAGTGTAATACCAACAAAAATTAGAATACAAAAAATGACAGTAAATGGCAATAAAAGTTCTTCCTGAGACTTGATACCTAAAAATTCTATAAAAAATTGGGCTGAAGGATGTGCGAACACCTTTTCAGGATTCGATAACACGCCTATAAAGGGCAGTACTGCCGAGATGCTGATGGCTTCCATGAAGGAGGATACCGTCATCAGCCCAAGGAGCAAGAAGAAATAGATCCTCTTTCGCCGGGACAGATTTCGCCAAACTCTCCGGAAGTTATTGCTAATGCTTGGTTTCGTCATAGCTAGTTTGGAAGAAATCCAACATTACGGACAATGTCTATCAATCCAACAAATTCATATACACCCCAACTTCTTGCAATAATCCCGGTGCTAATTCGCCGGGTTTATAGAGTCCTATGCGGATTTTCTTATCGATTAACTTTTCCACACGCTCTGTCAGTCGAAACAAATAGGCGCGATCCACTTCTCCCACCATGATCAGGTCAATAAATGGAGAGTTGCGCCCCAAGGCTAAGTCACCCGTCAGGTAAACTTGTTCCACATTTCCCAACTGATTGAGTACCTTGTCAATGATTTGATCAAGACCTACGTGCTGCAAAATAATACCCCGTAAGGCACGATACAAGGGATGACCGGTATTAGCCGAAAACATGCGGACCTTGGCGTTACCCGGTTCCTCCATTTCTTCAATCAGCTGCATCTCCGAGAGCTTGTTCAACTCCAATCTCACCGTATTGCTGCTCACATCAAACTCCTTCTCCAACCCGCGAAGGAAAACCCTTGACTTAGGATTAAGTAAAAATCGGGTGAGCAGTTTCAAGCGTATTTTACCCGAAAAAAGCTGATCTAATATCAAATGGTACCTATTGACTGGCTGGCAATGTTGAACATCATGATTACCCGCCTACCTTTTTAGTGATAGCTTGCAAAAAAGCAAATAAGTGCAAATAGGAATGGATTCCAAATAGTCATAAGCTATCCCTCACCAAGCCATTCATTGGCTTGTAAAGTGGATGCCCAGCTTCTCCAAGCAGCATTAGTTTTTAATCGCAAATAGCAAAGAATACCATTGATTATCAATTATTTGCACATTTTAACAAGCTAACAACCCAACATCCAAGGCACGCTTGCGCCCCGATGAGTCGCAAGGGGGGCTCATCGGGGTGATGTATTATTGAGTAGTAAATATAGGTATATTTTCTACTCTCCACTGACAAATATATTCTTTTCTAGGATTCTTCGGAAAAGCCAAGTTTCCGCTTAAATCGTGCTGGCACAATCCCTTTCTACAAATCCAGTCCGTCCAGCGCCGGATGATAATCACCAATCCTTCCAATAGGTGCGGCATTCCGAATGGCATATACCACTTCAATAGAGGGACGGGTCTCTGACAAGGCAAATCCTGCACCGGCGAGCAGTCCCTGATAACTGGCGGTGTGTAAATCGGTAAATCCCTCGCTGAACTCAAACTGGTCTCCGCCTATCTGGATGGCTCGGAACGTGCGCATTCCCTTTTCGCGCACCTCCGTGGGAATGGTGTTGTAGTCGATACTTAAAAACCAACGCACCCTGGCATGCTCAAACTCCAGGTATCCTGCCGCTGTCTGGGGTGTATGCACATGCACTACATTTTCTTGCACCTTACCGAAAATCCAACCCAGCATGTCAAAGAAATGCACGCCAATATTGGTGGCAATCCCGCCCGATTTGCTCATTTCACCCTTCCAACTGGAAAAGTACCAACTCCCTCGGGAGGTGATGTAGGACAAATCCACCTCCCATTTCTTGTCCACAGCCTGCCCGCGAATCCGGTCCCTCAACGCAATTACACTGGGGTGTAACCGCAGTTGCAATATCGTATTCACTTTCCGGCCGGTTTCGGATTCGATTTCCTGTAGGGCATCGATATTCCAGGGATTCAGAACAATGGGCTTTTCACAAATGACATCGGCCCCCACCCGCAAACCAAAACGAATATGGGCATCGTGAAGATAGTTCGGGGAACACACACTCACGAAATCGATTCCACGACCTTCCCGCTTTAATTTTTCCACATGGCGGTCAAAGCGCTCGAACTCCGTGAAGAACTGAGCCTCGGGGAAATAACTGTCCATCACACCTACCGAATCAAATCGGTCAACCGCAGCAAGCAAGGCATTGCCCGTTTCACGAATGGCCTTCATGTGCCGGGGAGCTATGAAACCGGCCGCTCCTATTAAGGCAAAATTCTTCATTGGCCAAAACTAAGTATTAAATCGGTTTTACACGGATGCTCTTCCGGGCAAGCAAGGGTAAAATGCAGATTTCGCAGGCAATTAAACCTGAGAGAATGCTTGCTTTACCACATTGCAATCAATATTTCACAAACTGCTTTACCCCCTCCTGCTTCCTGCTTCGGTAATGGACCACATACCAGCCTGGCGGTAACCCTGTTAGGGGTATTTCCAGCACCCGGGATAGTCCCTCTCCAGAACCTATCTCCCTCCGATATCGTACTTGCCCGCCAACGCCAAGGATGGTCAGCTGCCCATCCTCAGCCTCCTCAGGCAGTGCTACCCGCAGCACCGCTGCAGTCGGATTGCCAAGAATGTGCAAGAAATCATCCCGCTCCCGAACCATCGTAGCGGTAGATATCTCCGCTCCCGAAAAGCGGGCCCAAAGAGGATAGTGGTCGGAGGTGGTTTGGGCATATTGGGGAATCCATCGCACGATGTCCTCAAGTACTTGCACGCTGCCTTCCAGATAATTCCGCTCTAAGCCCGCACGAATTACCATATGGTCTATCATATCAGCATAACCTACTACGGAGTGGTATCCAGCGCGGCTAAGGCTTAGGCTTGGGGAAAAGTACCGGGCCTTAGCTCCTATTTCTCGAAGAAAATCGGCATAAGGTGATTCCCGCTTTGTAGCCCCCTCCACGATGGACTCATCCATATCGTCATTAAAGTCGCCAAGGATGACATGGGGCACATTCCCGTAATAACGGTCGAGGCTGTCCTTCAACTCTTGTGCCGCCGCTCGCCTGCGCGTAAAATCCGCTTCCGTAGCCCCCGATTTACCATGTAGCCCCACCCAAACCCAGGGTTCGGAAAATCCCGAAAAGGCAGCGTTCCCTTTTATCCGCGCCTCCATCAAATAGGGAAAACGGCCACTGGCCCAGTTAGCTCCGGCTGAAGCACTGCTGCGCAACATTCCCCGGAATTGGATAGGTTCTACCACCGATTTGCGGTAAACAAAAGCAAGCTTCTGTCCTAGGGCATAGTTTGGACTGAGGCTGTCCGCTGCGTTAGAACAAAAATCGGATACCTGCACCCCATAACCACCAAGACCCTCCACCAATCGCCGGAACCGCTGCACGTCCACCACCTCCGAAAAAAAGTAAAGATCGGCATCCAGCCGCTCCATAGCCTGCCGGATTTGACGGGCAGCCAAATCGTCATCGGAAGGCCCGAATCCGGATGCGGGACTGCCAAACCAATTGATGTTCCAGGCAACGACATCGAGGGTTGATTCTAAAGGCAAGGTGTTGCCAAATGCCCTAATTCGAAACAATTCCAGGCTATCCGTACTTAGATGCACACTGCCCCGGTCAAGAAAGCCTGCTCCGCTTTGCCCGTAACGCACCTGCAGAACTAGGCGCCGACCATGGACCTCCTCCGGACGCAGGGTCAACGACTGACTGGCATTTCCCTCCGGTAACCCTACAGAAAAAGGCGGGCTGGTTTTAATTGCCACAGGCTGCCTCACATTGAATAACTGCAGGGCTAACTCCCGGGCCTCCGTAACCCGACCCGCCCGGGCCTGATCAAATACGATGAGATCCGGATGAAGCAACCAGCCAAATGGCCTGGCCGGAGTCTGCCTATATTCTAGCCCTATTTCGTCGAGGAAAATCTGGGCAGCTCCGGCTACAGGGTCTGACTTATACTGGAAGGCAATGTAGGTATTCGCCGAGCGCCAGGCCATGAGGTCCAAACCGGGATACACGCTCCAGCCTTCCATGCGCGGGTAGGGATAGATGACGGCTACCTCCTTCCTAGAAGCTGATTCCGCTGAAGGCCTCACCGGGGAATCTGCCACTGCCCATACCCTTAGCGGGGCACCAGAAAATCGTGTTCGCAAAGCAAAAGTCAGCGCAGGATGCTCATATCTGGAAAGATCCAGCACAGGAGATATTAGCCAGTCTTCGTTTTCCCGACTCCCCAGGCCGGGTTTGAAGCCCTGTATGGTCACCCCTCCCCGCCCTCCGTAGCCGGTTTCTGTGCAACGCCAAATGCTGTCCCCACTTACACTGACAGTGAGCCATCCTTCGCTTTGGGGGGAAGCGCAGTTCGGAAAGGCATAGCGGAATAAGGGCCAAGCATTTGTGGTAAATCGCCACTCGATTCCCGCACCTGTTCCGGGAAAAGGATTACCCGTTAAGTCCGTGAAAAATCCGGGCGGGACGACCACCTCGTACAGCGTGGAAAGCTGCAGATTCTCCACCCGAAAGCTCGCAGCCTGCCCGGTGATGAGGACTTGTCCAGGACTAATGATGGCATCAACGGTTTTGTCCACTACGCGGCGAAGGAGAATGGCACCTGACCCCACACGCACCGATCGTGAAAAATCCAACTTCAGGGTTTCTCGGATATTGACCCCCAGCGAACCATTTGCCGGGACAAAAGAACGCAACTGGGGTACTGTTGTCCCACTTTCCAGAATAGCCTCCATTTGAAAATCATCTATGCCCAAGCCGTCGTCGGCTCCAGCAGCATTCGCGTCGCGCCAGCGGAGGTAAAACGTGGCCCCTGGTTCTATAGCCAATCCAGTTAGCGTCACCTGTAGCCGCACCCGATTGGCTGGAGCATTGCCGTCTAAGGAACCGATACTGCCTGAAGAGATGGGGGCGGCGAAGCGCAACGAATCCTCCTCTTGCCAGGTACCCGTCATCAAACTGGTCGCATCGAAACTTATCTGGACATCTAGCCGGTCCGGTCGACCTAAGGCGCCGAGGCGCCATTGCTCCCCGGTGTAGCGCAGGATAAGCCCGGTGATTATGCGCTGTCCACTATGCGTGATTCCCAGACCAAGGGTGGGTACCAAGGAACCAGACTGCAAGGCACCAAAACTCCTTTCTCCTGAACCGGAAGTTCCGAAACTATAGGTGTCTCCAGTGTTGGCCTGGCCATCTCCCGCTGCATATAGTGCATTGGCGTTGGTACCCGATTACACAAAAAACCATCCGGAGGGAAGGAGGTCACCAGATCCTGTCCTGAGCAGGGTGTCGAAGGTTTCGATGTAGGGTGTCGTATCCCATTTTTTTTGGGCGCCCAAGGGCGAAATAGCTGGCCAAATCCAAATAAGAAAAGAAATGAAAAACCTGTGGAACATCATTTTTTCGATTCATGGAAAGTTGAAAATCGCAAAATCCCGGTTAAATTCCATGGGATTCCATTAATTTTCCATCATAAATATATCTCATGCGGACTTCACTAACCATCCTGTTTTTTGCCGCTTGTCTGTCCCTTAAGGCGCAGCTCCCGGAAAAGGCCTATGCTCGCTTCGATTTTATCCCCGGTGAAAAGGTCATGTTTACGGATGATTTTTCTAATGAAAATCCGGACGAGATACCCTCCTTTTGGGAAATTTCCGAAGGCCGGGTCGAAACTGCTATAATCAATGGGGAAAAGGTCCTCGGCTTTCTTGATGGAGGAGGAGCCGCTAACCTGCGATTGAAAAAAAATACTACCCTTGGAAGCCGCATCACATTTGAATTTGAATTTTTGTTCAGACCCACCAGTGGAAAAAGTCAGGCACAATTTCACACGGAGGGCTTATCCTCCGGAGAAAGGATTTACATCCAGTTTGCCGACGCCAACGATTGGTATACCAACCGCGAATCCCTGGGGACCCTTGAAAATGGGCTATGGATTTACCAAAACGGCGAAATCGAATTCAGCACGTTTTCCGGAAAATATAGTTCCGGGAAGCAAATTCCAGATTCGGACGGATTGTATGAAGAGCTTACCGACCGCTGGGTCCGGGTCTCTATCTCGGTCACTGAAAATTCCCTTCGAATCTACTTGAATGCGCAGCGGGTCCTAAACGCCGCTCTTCGGGATGCCAAACCGCGAAACGTCTTTATTCAGGGGGATGGGGTATCCGCTCAGGAAGACGGTATGCAACTTTTCGTGCGCAACGTCCGGCTTGCTGAAGGAGGAATCGACCCCTACAAAACGCTTTCTATCGACGGACGTATCATCGCACGCGGCATTAATTTTGAGTCTGGAAAAGCCACCCTGAAACCAGAAAGCCTAGGAGCTGTCAACCATATGGTGCAAATGATGACCACCTACCCCGATTTAAAATTTGAAATCTCCGGACATACAGATAGCGATGGCAATGACGCGCTCAATATGACCCTTTCCGGGCAGCGGGCTCAGGCCGTAAAAGACAAAATGGTTTCCTTGGGTATTGCCGCCGACCGCCTCAGCACAAAAGGCTACGGGGAAACGAAACCCATCGCGGACAATGCCACCCAGGAGGGCAAAGCTAATAACCGGCGTGTGGAGTTCCTGAAGCTGTAGCCTTACCTGCTATTGAAGGGACTTTCATTGGGCTCAACGTGAATGAGCACCTGACCGAGTTGAGGGAGGGTAGCCTCCAAACTATCCTTCAGATCATGAGCTAGATCGTGCCCCTCCCGGACAGAGATGTTGCCGTCTACTTGGGCATGTAAATCCACGTGATAGGTCATACCCACCTTCCGGATGAGGCAGTTATCAATACCTCTAATTCAAGGCACTCTGGCTCCAATCATCCGAATTTCCTCCACCATGTCATCGTAAAGATGCTCATCGAGGATTTCTCCCAGCGCAGGTCAAAAAATCAGGTAGCTATTGTAAAGGAGAAATCCTGCCGCCAGCAGCGCTGCCCAGTCGTCGGCTGCCTCATGTCCCTCCCCTAGAAAAAGAGCCAGAGCTATGCCAAAAAATGCTGCGACCGAGGTGATGGCATCGCTCCGATGATGCCAGGCGTCCGTTTTCAGTGAAGAACTGTGCAGCTCCCGACTGCGATTCAGCACGATACGATAGGACAATTCCTTCCAAAGGATGATAATCGCCAGCACCACCAGGGTCCAGCGCTCCGGAGGACCGTGCGGTTTCCGGATATTTTGGATGCTTTCATAAGCAATAGCTGCAGCAGATACCACCAGAAAGCCAAAAATTAAAAAGGTAATCAAGGGCTCTATCCGACCATGGCCATAGGGGTGATTCTGGTCGGCTGGCTTTTTGGCGTACTTCAATCCAAAAGGACAAGTAGGGAGGCGAAAATGTCGGTGGTCGATTCCATGGCATCGGCAATGAGTGCGTAGGAATTACCCGCCAAACCGGAAATTCCCTTAACTAAGGCAAGTAGCGTTTTTCCGGCAATGCTGCATGCAATAGTCCGGTTGGCTTTTAGCTGGTTCGCCTCATTCAGCATGACGCTGGAGGTATAAAATCCGAAGAATTTTCATCCATTTATCGGTAATCTTCCCTCTCTGGGCTAAAGGTGTCCAAAAGCCGACAGGCACTCAAGGCCTTACCACCGTGGCGGATCCCTGAGGGAATCACACAAATGCTGCCTGGCTGGCAGGTATGCATTTCCCCGTCGATATGCATCTCGAAAATTCCCTCCAGAACCTGCGTGGTCTGAACATGGACATGGGCATGTTCAGGTAGCACCGCACCGGCGGCCACCTCCCAAAAAACGAGGGTCGAAGCACCGGTGTGCAGGAAACGGCCCAGGAATCCGGGCATCACCTCGCGTTGTGGCAAACAGTCAATGGAAATGGGCATAATCAGGATTTTTAATGTGGATATGGTACATAATAGGGAAATAACATTTGGCAATCGCCCGGGAATCCGCAGCGTAAGTTATCTAAAAGGTCAATCCTTGCCGAGAAGGATTTTCCGGAACAGGGGCAGAAATTCGCGCAGGTTGTTGTCGTTCATACGCAGCGGATGAGTGGTTTGCTCCATTGGCATTTCCCCATGCTGGGCCCTTTGCCAGATTTCCTCCCTGGCGCTGCCGTCCAAAGGGGCAAAGGTGCGTCGCAGGACGGGCAATACCTCCTGGAATTGATCGGCAGAGAGGCCTGCAACCCAGTCATCAAGCAAGGCAAACAGGCCGGTATGATGGCCAATCAGGTACACGCCCCGATGGAGGAAACCCTCCAGCCACTGACCGGCATCATTAGGGTTTTGGCCCTTGGAGAATACCCGGGTCATGCGGGTGAGGATGAATGGCATGACCAATCGGTCCCGTTCTAACAAAAACCGCAGGGCCAGTCCTTCCAGTCGGGGGTGTATAGCTTCCCCGGATGCCAAGCGTAAAAGCGCATTTTCCCACATTTCAAGTAGGTTCGATTCCTGCAACAAACATAGCGCCGTGTGCACCTCTGCGACCTGCTCAGCCAGTTCCCTTGCGGGTTCCTCAGCAAGGGTTTCTGAAGCAGCAGGCAGATTGGTACAGAGTCGGGGAAGAAGGATGTCCAGCCAGCCAGCTATTTTTAAGGGACAATCCAGCCGGTAACCAGGATACCGCAACAGCCGAATCAGCACAGGGACTGAGGCCAACAGGGAGCTCATCTCCAGCGCATCCAATGCCACAAAACGCAGCCTTTCGGAGAGAAGATCTACCTGCTCGGCCAATCCCGCATGAATAGCCTGTTGCAGCAGGCGGACTAAGCCAAGAACTTCCCCGGCCTGACCAATCTCAGCACCCATCTTTTTCGCAGCTGCGCTCGCTATGGTGTTGCCCCACATCCCACGGTCGATGACCTCGAGGAGGAAAAGTGGCTTCCAATGCAATCGCCAATGTTCGTGAAAATCCCCCCTGGCCGTTTCCGGGCTTGCCTCGGGCTGTCCCCAAGGAATCGCAAGGATGTTCAACTGGTGGAGGAGGCGAGAGGCGATTCGATTGGTCGGCGTGCGCAGGTCCAGCTGCTTTCGGATGGGCCGTCCACTATCAAATTCATTTTTGAGCCGCGCTGAGGCAATCTGCCGAAACAAGTCGGCTTGCAGTGGGGTTTGGGGAACCTCAGCTGGCACCGAACCTGTCTTTTCCCCAATAATCCATCGCGATTGAATCTGAGCACGAAGGATATCGGGAGGTACCGGCAGCACGGCTTCCAGCGCTGCCTCCATTTCTTCAAGCCCTGCATTGGGTCTTTGACGAAGTCCGGATAAGTGGTCTGCAAGCGCAAGCACGGCCTGGAGATGGGCAGGTGAAACGGCATAGCCTTCCTTTCTAAGGCTGGCAGCCATGGCAGACAGCCAGACCAACCCAGCGTCCTGGCGATGGCTAAACAACATGTCATACCAGGCAGGTGAGAGTACCCCGGCTCCATAGCCCGATTGCCTGGCCAGCCGCTCATAAGTCCAGGGAATCCAAGTACCGGTTATTTTCAGCTTAGCTGCCGGGGGAAGGCGTTCCTTATCTCGGGCCGAAGGCACTTGCTCCCATAGCGCAAGCTCAGGGACATGCCAGGCTCCGCAAACCACTGCGATTTTGCCATTCACCTCTTTGGCAGCTTTGCGGATAGCCAAACGCATCCAGGCTTCTCGAATTAGGGTTTCTTC
>Ga0172372_10011792_pt1 | contig 11069 bp, 10 predicted proteins | sample LakKiv5m_2_FD_114544 | JGI IMG/M metagenome (GOLD analysis project Ga0172372, IMG submission 114544) | Freshwater microbial communities from Kabuno Bay, South-Kivu, Congo - kab_092012_9.5m | ecosystem: Environmental > Aquatic > Freshwater > Lake | place: Democratic Republic of the Congo... | reverse complement strand
AGCCCCCTCGCCGGGCCGGCGTCCGCGGACACCGTGCCCGACGAGTCTGGCACCCCGTCGGCGACCGAGACGGGCCCCGCCGCCGTCGAGCCCTTGCTGGAGGAGGTCGTGCTGGGCCCCGCCGCGGTCGAGGCGCTGGGCGACAACCTCGCCGAGGCGGCTGCCCGCAACGACCTCACGCCCCAGCAGCTCGTCGAGTCGCTGCAGGACCCCACGTTCGGCCTCGGACCCAGCGGTCGCCTCCTCGTCGCTGATCAGGTAGACCCCGAGCAGGTCGACCCTGAGCAGGTCGGCGAGGCCCCGGGCGACGGTCTGGAGCCCCCCGGCCTCGCCGCGCTGGTCGCGCCGCTCGACCAGACGTTCACGCTGCAGAGCCGTCCTGGCTCGCAACGCACGATCTACCTCGACTTCACGGGCCCCACCGTGACCGACACGGGCTGGAACGCCGAGGGCGGCATCCCCGAGGGCCGCAGAGTGCCGCCCTTCAGTCTCGACGGCTCCCCGGAGTTCTCCGAGACCGAGCTGCAGTTCATCCAGAACGTCTGGCAGGTCGTGGCCGAGGACTACGCCCCGTTCGACGTCAACGTCACGACGCAGGCGCCGCCGCCCGGGGCGCTGACGCGCACCAGCTCCGACGACCAGGAGTACGGCGCACGCGCCATCATCACGACGCCGGCGGTGCAGGCCGACTTCCCGTCGGGCTGTCCCATCGAGTCCTCGTGCCTCGGAATCGCGTACGTCGGCACGTTCAACTGGTGGGGCCGTCCGGGCCACGCCTACTACGAGGGTGCTTTCGTCAACGCATCGGGTTCGGTGTCGCCGCAGAGCGTCGGTCTGATCGCCAGCCACGAGATCGGGCACAACGCCGGTCTCCGCCACGCCGGGACCCGCGACCCCAGCACGGAAGCCGTCAGCGCGTACTACGCCGGCACGGGCAACTGGGGTCCGATCATGGGGAACCCCCTCGGCCGGGCCCTGACGCAGTGGACGCAGCACGCGTACCCCGATGCCTTTCGTTCCTCGAGCCAGGCCGACGACGACGTCCGGGAGATGAGCCGCTACGGCATCGTGCCGTTGGCCGACGACGTGGGCGCGACGCTCGCATCCGCGGGAACGGTGGGCTGGGGCAGCACCAGGGGCAGCATCACCCCCGCGCCGCAGGCCGGTGCCCCGCCCGACGTCGACGCCTGGCTCATGGGCCGCTGCACCGGCACGGTCACGGTCACCGCGACGCCGTCGAGCTACCAGCCCAACCTCGACGTCGCGCTCCGTCTCGCGACCGACGACGGCAGGGGTGGCCTGGTCCAGCTGGCCGCCGACGATCCGATCTCGAGCCAGACGGGATCAGGCAGCGACCTGACGCCCACGGGTGTGTCCGCCACGATCACCTACCCGGGGAACGGGTCGAACTACGTCGCGATCGTCGCGGGCAGCACGTCAGGCCCCGACGGCGGGTACGGCAACCTCGGCCCGTACACGCTGAGCACGTCGTGCCGCGGGACGACCGCGCCCGTGGTGGCCCGGTCGTTCACCGACGTGTCGTGGGCGAACGTGTTCTTCGACGACATCGAGTGGCTCTCCGGGGCAGGCGTCACGACGGGATACGACAACGGTGACGGCTCGCGCCGGTACGAGCCGTCGTCGCCCGTGCTGCGCGAGCAGATGGCGGCCTTCCTCTACCGCTTCGAGAACGGTGGCGCGAACCCGCCGGCCAGCGCGGTCCCGGCGGGCTTCCTGGACGTCGCCAGCACGGATGTGTTCAAGGAGCACATCCGTTGGCTCGCCGCGAGCGGCGTCACGACGGGCTATCCCGTCGCGGGCGGCACCGAGTTCCGAGGAAGTCAGCCCGTGCTGCGTGAGCAGCTGGCGGCGTTCCTGTACCGCCTCGCGGGAGCCACCGACACCGCCACGTCGTGCGGACTCGTCGACGTCCGGACGACGGACGTGTTCGCGAAGCAGATCTGCTGGCTCAAGGAGCAGGCCGTCACGACCGGGTACGACACCCCGGGAGGCACGGAGTTCCGAGGAAGTCAGCCCGTGCTGCGTGAGCAGCTGGCGGCCTTCCTCAGCCGGTACGACCGGCTGTAGGCGCACCTCCGTGTCGCCGAGCGCGACTCATGACGAGACGGTGTCCGCCCGCTCCTTCCTGCTGCGCCAGCGGGCGTCGGTGCGATCGAACGGGCTGTAGATGAGCCCGAGGTGGAGGCCGTACACCCAGTGGAAGATGAAGACGCCGAGCACGAACTCCCAGCCGAAGTTGGTTCTGAACACGCCGGCGACGTTGCCGGCCGCCGGTGCGTACACCAGCGGGGTGAGCACGGTGAGTGCGACGAGGGCCAGGACGGTGCCGAAGGCGAGCCCCTTGAGACCGTTCCCGAGCTCGGAGTTGGCCCAGGGCATCCGGGGGTGGAAGGCGACCCCGTACAGGACCCCGAACAGGATGCCGTCGGTGTAGTGCATGAGGCCGCCGATGACCCACTGGGCCAGCGGGTCGGCGTCGGGGACGTACACGAGTCCGTTGGCGGTGTTCCAGTCGAGGCGAGCGAGCCCGAAGCTGCCCATCCAGAATCCGAGGACGGTCGAGATGTGGGTCGCGATCAGACCGGCGAGCAGGGACGCGCTGATCGGGTGGATCGTGGCCCAGGCTCGCCACCGCGTGAGGAGGCTGTTGCGACGGTCGAGGTGCTTGCTGCTGACGTTCAACGACGGTGTTGACATGGGGGATGCTCGTTTCTATAATAGAGACGATGATTCGATAATAGGAACACGCTATGAGGAGCGTCACAGTGATGTCAACTTCCGACGGGGTCGGTGGCGGTTCTCAGACCCTCGAACGCGGGATTGACGTCCTGCAGGTGGTGGTCGATGCACCGGCCACGCTGTCGGTCTCCGCGGTCGCCGCGGCGACGGGCCTCAACCGCTCGGTGGCCTACCGTCTCCTGCGCACGCTCGAGGCGCGTGGCCTCGTGACGCAGTCGAGCGGCCGCGGGTTCGAGGCCGGTCTGGGACTCATGCGGCTGATGCCTCGCGCGGGACAGGCGCTGCTCGAGCCCGCTCGCCCCGTCGTCGCGGAGCTCGCGCGGAGAGCGGGAGCTTCCGCCGTCCTGTCGATCCGCGAACGCGACGACGAGGTGGTCGTGCTGGCCGAGCAGCCGCGCACGGGCGGCCCCTACATCTCCTTCCGCGAGGGCAGCTCCGTGCCGCTCGGTGCTGCCGCGTCCTCCCTGGCCCTGTTGTCGGTCGCGCCCGAGCAGCCCGGTGAGCACGCGGCGGTCACGGCGGCGCGCGCGGCGGGCGACCTGGCCGTGCTGAGGTCGTCGGGCGAGCTGCGCGCGGCCACGACCGGCCTGGCGGTGGCATGGCGCGGGGTGCCGGCGTGCGCGCTCGCCGTGGTGTTCTTCGACGGGGCGGTCGACGAGGAGTCGGTCTCGGCGCTCGTCGTCGCGGCGGCACGCCGCCTCGCGGGCGTGCCACAGGCACCGTGATCGGTGCGCAGACCTGATCAGTCAGGTCCGGTCGCGAACAGCCGGTCCCAGTTCTCGCGGCTGCTGAGCTGCGGCGCGGCCTCGCGCCACGCGCGCTGTGCTGCTGGGCCCCGACGGCGGAGCCGCTTCATGGTCCTGCGGATGTCGCGATAGGCGGCGATCGATCGACGCCGCGAGATCTGTCGCACCCGGAACCCGTCCTGCGTGCGGTTCGTCGCGACGACCCGCGAGAACGTCCCGGAGTGCCACCAGCTCGACCACGAGTCGATCGCGACGGTCCCGTGCACCCGGAGCCGCAGCTGGCGGCGCAGGAGTCGTCGGAGCTCGCGGTCCGGGTCCTTGGGCGCGGGGGTCTCCAGCACGAGTGCGACGTCGGCCAGCCCCATCTCGACCAGGTCGTCCGGACTCAGCCGATGAGTCTCGCTGTGCTGGGCCCGCAAGGCGGTGACCGCCGCCAGGGCGGCCGGTCCGCCGTCGTGCAGCTCGTCGGGACCGGCGAGGAAGGCTTCGACCGCCGAGAGCGCGGTCGCGATCAGCCCGTAGCGGTACTCGACCAGGAAGTGCAGCAGCTGCGTCTCGAGCTCGTCGGCACCCGCTCCCGGGAACTCGTCGAGGTACAGCGACGAGACGACCAGGGTGTTGCGCCACCGGAAGAACAGCGGCCAGTCGTCCCAGTCCTTGAGCTCGAAGTCCGCGTGCCACACGCCGGTTCCGGGCAGGGCGACCGAGGAGTAGCCGTGACGGCGGGCCCGCAGCCCGAGCTCGACGTCGTCCCACTGGAAGAACACGGGCAGCGGCAGCCCGATCTCGTCGAGGATCTCGGTGGGGATGAGGCAGGACCACCAGGCGGCGTAGTGCGAGTCGACGCGCTGCCGGGGAAGGTCGCCCAGGAGGTCGACGTTGGAGAACCGGTCGCTGGGGACGCCACCGCGGAAGCGGCTCAGGTCGGTGTTCTCGCCCTGTGCCACGAGCCGTGCGGGGTGGTAGAGATTCAGCATCTGCGCGCCCACGATCGTGGGACGACGGGCGAAGCGGGCGAAGGCCGTCATGCGCAGCACGGTCTCGGGGTCCAGGCGGATGTCGTCGTCCATCACGAGCACGCCGCCGTGACGGTCGCCCAGCCGGTCGCGGACCGTCACCATGCCGCGCGTGAAGCCGCCGGCACCGCCGAGGTTGGCCTGCCGGATGACGTCGAGCCGGTCACCGAGCGCCGCGTTGGCCGCGGGGAAACCGGGGTCGTCGCTCACCGGTCGGGTGCCCTGGTCGACGACGTGGATCGTCTCGACGAGGTCGCGCACGAGGGGATCGCTGCCGAGAGCGGCCAGCGTGCCGACGCAGTCGTCGGGCCGGTTGAACGTGCAGATCACGATCGACGTCGGCCGCGGCTCGGCCGCCGCCGTGGTCGTGATGCTGACGTCGGAGACCGTCAGGGTGCCGGTCGTCGTGCGCATCTCGAGCCACACGTGCCCCTCGTCGAGGAAGCGGTCGAGCGTGGCCGGGAACGAGATGCGCTTCTCGGTCCCGTCGGCGTCGAAGCGACCCAGGATGCGCGGCGAGGTCGAGGCGTCGTCCGCGTAGAGCTTGACGACGCCGTGGCCCTCGACCCTCAGGTGCACCTCGATCTCGCCGACCGTGGTCCAGCGCTGCCAGTGGGACGCCTCGAAGCGGCCGAAGTAGGTCTGCGTCGTCGCGTGGCTCGCCGGGTGCACCGTCACGCTCGTGCGGGTGCGGTCGATCGCGCCGCTGAGCGCACGCACGTAGAGGTCGTCCGGTTCGGTCCACCGACAGGCGGCCATGAGCAGCCGCTGCAGCAGGACCTGGTCGGTCGTCGTCATGGTGGAGAAGGCTTTCGTGGCAGGACGCGCGGCGAGGTGCGTCACCGCGAGGTAAGGCGATCCTAGCCACGTGTGACGGTGGCCGTGCGGCCTAGGCGAGAACGTCTCCGTGGATCGCGCGGGCCGTGGCCTCGAGCGTCGCGGCCAGCTCGCCCCGTCGCTCGGGGAGGGACCCGGCGGGACCGGCGGCGACCGGTGCGTCGCCGATCGCCAGCACGGGCCACGCCGAGCCGGCGGACCGGACCGCCTGGTGCTTGACGTCGTAGTAGTCGCCGGACACCGAGATCGCGACGCCGTCGGCGCCGGCGGCTGCCGCCAGCAGGTGCGGGTGGTAGCGCGTCGTGATCCAGCGCTGCCCGGCTCGTGCGGGCAGGCCGTGCGTGGCGATCTCGGCGAAGGAGTGGAAGCGGTGCGGGCCGTGCTGCGCCTCGAGCGCCGCCCGGACGTAGCCGTCGACGGGCGGGTTGGCCTCCACGACGGCGTACTCCCCGGCACCGACGCCCCAGGCGTCGAGCAGCGCGAGGACGGTCGCGGCCAGCTCGTCGCCGCGGCTGTGGCCGTCGCCCTGCACGAGCACCATCACCTCGGGCTGGGGGGCGTCCGCGTCGCGTGCGGCGAGATGCTGCTCGATGCCGCCGAGCCAGACGTCGTCGGGGGCCAGGACCGAACCGGGGAGCGCCGCGGCCGATCCGGGGTCGCGCACCGTGGCGACGTCCACGGCCTCCCCCAGGGCGCCGAGCAGGTCGGCGAGCGCGGGGTCGGCCGGCACCAGCCCGGCGCCGGAGATCGCGGTGCGCGACCCGTGCCGGGCTGCCCACTCGAGGGCGGCGAGCAGCGACGCGGTGTGCGGGTGGTGGGCGTGCACGAACCCGCCGCCGAGCACGTGCACCGTGTCGGCCGCTCGCAGTGCCTCCAGCCCGGCCAGCCAGCGCGGTGCGCGCCACGGCTCGTCCAGCACCGCCCGCGTGTGGGCAACGACGGCGGCACCGTCGGCCGGGCCCTCGCTCGACGGCGTCTCCCAGCCGAGCCGGTGCACGGTGTCGACCGTGACGAGGTGCGGGTGCTCGCCGTGGTGCAGCGCTGCCGCGCCCGCCGGGTTCGGCACGTCGAGCCACACCTCGTCGTCGGGCCGGTGGGTCGCGAGCCAGCGCAACCAGCCGCGGGTGATCGCCTCGTCGCCGAAGTTCGGGTGCCCCGCCACGCCGATCAGGTACGTGCGTCGGCGGCTCGTCGACCGGCCCCTGCTCGGTCGACGGATCAGGCGGGCCATGCCGGGAGCCTAGCCATCGCGCGGGTTCGCGCGGTCGTCCCTACACTCGCGGCATGGGAGCAGGGAAGAAGCTGGCCGCGGCCGCCGGTGCCCAGGCGGCGCCCAAGATCGGCTGGAGCTTCGTGCGTCAGGCGCTCGACAAGGCGATCGACGGCATCGGTCCGCTGCGCTCGGCAGCCGAGTCGGCCACGACGCACATGGTCGACGCGCGGGGTGACGTCGAGGCGGCGATCCGCACGCTGACGCGCACCCACGTCGCGCTGGCGGGTGCGCAGGGCTTCGTCACGAACCTGGGCGGCGTCGCGACGGTGCCCGTCACGGTGCCCGCCAACGTCGCGGGGGTCACCCTCCTGCAGGCGCACCTCGTCGCCGGCATCGCCCACCTGCGCGGCTACGACCTCGACGACCCCCGCGTGCGCAACGCGATCCTGACCTGCATGCTCGGCGAGGACAAGGTGCGCGAGATGCTGAAGCGCCACAGCCTGCCGGCGCCCCCGATGGGCATCGCGACCGCCCCCACGCACGACCCCGAGCTCGACCGGCTCGTCGCGAGCGAGCTGACGGGCGAGCTCGTCGCCCGCACCGTCGGCCGCCGCGCCGTGACGCTGATGGCCCGCAGGGTGCCCGGGATCGGCGGAGTCGTCGCCGGTGGCACCGACGCCTACCAGACCCGTCAGATCGGGCAGTACGCCGCGACCGAGCTGCGCGACCGCCGGCTCTGAGCCGCCGCGTGTGGTGGGCGGGGCGACCGTGCGACCGCTAGCGTCGGGCCATGGACCCCGTGTTCTCGGCCGAGGTCGCCACGAGCGCGTGGCGCCGTGAGGCCGAGGCGTGGATCGCCGCGCAGCTCGGCGGGGCCCGGGTCGTCGAGGTCGAGCAGACGCGCATCCGCCCGTGGTCGACGCAGCTGCGGGTCGAGACCGATCGCGGTCGGCACTGGTTCAAGGCCCTGCCTCGCGGCGCCGCCTACGAGGCACCGCTGCACGCGGTGCTCGCCGATCTGGTGCCCGACGACGTCTCACGCCCGATCGCGGTCGACGCCGACCGCGGGTGGATCCTGGACGTCGACCACGGCCCGACCTGGCGGGACGAGCGAGCCGCCACGACGGCCGACTGGCAGCAGCTCATGACGGGCGTCGCACGCACGCAGCAGCGCCTCGCCCGTCACGCCGACGCCGTGCTGGCGACGGGACTGCCCGACTGCCGGCCCGAACGCACCGTCGCGCTGTTCGACCGGTTCGTGACGCACTTCGGCGAGCTCGAGGCCGAGCACCCGTGCCACCTCGACGCCGGGGCCCGTGCCGATCTGGTCGACGCGCGGCCGCGGGTGGCGACCGCCGCGGAGCGCCTCGCGGCGTCCGACCTCCCGGTCACGCTGCAGCACGGCGACCTGCACACCGACAACGTGTTCGCGACGGCGGCGGGGCTGCGGCTGTTCGACTTCGGCGACGCCCAGTGGGCGCACGCGCTGGAGGTGCTCGCGGTGCCGCGTGGCGTCATCGAGGCCGAGAACGGGGAGCCGGACCGGCCGGGGGTGGCCTGGGAGCCCGTGCTCGCGGCGTACGCCGCGGCCTGGGACCTCGCGCCGGCCGACCTGGCCGAGGACCTGGCGGCGGCCTGGCTCACGCAGTCGGTGCACCGCTGCCTGACCTGGTGGCGGGCGCTCGCGAGCGCCTCGGCGCAGGAGTGGGCCGAGTGGGGCATCGCCCCGGTGCACCACCTGACCCGGGTCAGCGCCCGTGCGTGAGCGACCGGCCGCCCGCGGGCCGCAACCCCTGCCTCCGAGCCCGTGGCAGTTCCCGGATCCGGGGGACGCGGACCCCCTGCCGCCGGTGGACTGCGTCGCCGGAGGAGCCGATCTCGATCCGTCGACGATCGTCGCGGCGTACCGGGCGGGGCTGTTCCCGATGGGCGACGACGGCGGCGCTCCGCTGTGGTGGTCGCCCGTCATCAGGGGCGTCCTGTGGCCCGAGCAGGTCCGTGTGAGCCGGTCGCTGCGCCGCTCGGTCGCACGCTTCACGACGACGGTCGACACCGCCTTCGCCGATGTCGTCGACGGGTGCGCCGACCCCGGCCGTCCGGGCGCCTGGATCGACGCCCCGATCCGGGAGGCGTACGTGCGCCTGCACGATCTCGGCTGGGCCCACTCGGTGGAGGTGTGGGACGGCGACGACCTCGTGGGCGGGCTGTACGGGCTCGCGATCGGCGACCTGTTCGCCGGGGAGTCGATGTTCCACCGGGCCACCGACGCGTCGAAGGTCGCGCTGGTCGAGCTGTGCCGCCGCATGGCCGGTGGACTCGTCGACGTGCAGTGGAGCACCCCCCACCTGGCGAGCCTGGGGGTCGTCGAGGTCCCGCGCGAGGAGTACCGGCGTCTCGTGGTGCGCCACCGCGACCGGAGGACACCGGGCAGGTGGACCTGAAAAAGGCCGAAAATCTGGGCAACACGCACGGCCCGGTGGTTGGCACGTCACCCCGGCTCCCTAGACTGAGGCCGATCCAGATCCACCTTTTCTAGGAGCAGTTGTGGCTATTTCCCGCAGTGACCTCGTCGCGGCCCACGCCGAGAAGTCCGGCACGACCAAGACGGTCGCCGACTCGGTCCTCTCGTCGTTCACGGACGTCCTGCTCGAGGCTGTCGCCAAGGGCGACAAGGTCTCGATCCCGGGCATCCTCTCGGTCGAGCGCGTCGAGCGTGCCGCCCGCACGGGTCGCAACCCCTCCACGGGCGAGACCATCGAGATCCCCGCCGGCTTCGGCGTCAAGGTCTCCGCCGGCTCGAAGCTCAAGGCCGCGGCCAAGTAACACCCACGACGACGCCGCCGGATCCTCGCCACGAGGATCCGGCGGCGTCGTCGTGTCGGGACTAAGGTCCCACGGCTTCTTGCATCCGTGCAGGTCACCCGGCGTATCAGCTGTCATCCGAACGGGTGACAATGAGCCGTGCCCACGCCGTACCACCTGTTGGTCCGTGACGATCCTCGTCACCGGCCGTGGCAGCTGCCGTTGGCGTTGATCATCGCGATCGGGCTCTTCGCGATCGCGGCGGCGCTGGTGCGCCCGGGCATGACGGATCCGGTCACGAGCCCGCGAGGTCTGGCCGCCGACCTGGGGGTCGTCACGGTGCTCGGCGCGGGGCTGTTCGTGGGCCTGTGGATGACCGCTTCTCCCGCTCTGCGGCTGGTGTGGTCGGTCGAGGGCCGGGTGCGGTGGACGTGGTGGGGCCGCTGCTGTGCCGTGACGTTCGCCGTCGTGCCGGTCGTGCTCGCGCTCGCGTCGATGCTGCCGGAGTCGGGGATCGACACCGAGCTCGTGCTCCCGTCGACGACGGCGTGGGCCGGCGTGCTCGTCGCGGTGGCCCTGGTGCCCGGGCAGGCCCTCACGGAGGAGCTGGTGTTCCGTGGTGCGGTGCCCCAGCTGATCGGCACCGTCGTGCCCGCCGCGTGGATCGGCGTCGTGGCCAGCGCCCTGTTCTACGTCGGCATCCAGGCGCAGGCGCCGTGGTCGCTCGTCGGCATCGCAATCATGAGCCTGGGGGCCGGGATCGTGACGCAGCGCACGGGCGGGCTCGAGGCCGCCGTGGCGTTGCACGTGGCCGACCAGGTCGTGCTGTTCGTGCTGGAGGCGGCCGGGGCGGTCCCGACGTCCGACGCCCGGGCCGGAATCGGATTCGCGGCGATGATCCCGACCGTCGCCGTCACGGTCGTCGTCGTGGCGCTCGTGGAGTGGCAGGCGCGCGTCTCCGGACTCGTCCGGACACGCCCCGAAGTGAGCGACCACCCGACCGTCGTGCCACTGGAGGGTCGGGTGACGGACGTGACGTCGCGTGCCCGAATTCATCCTCGAACGCCCGGATATCCGGGCGATATCGGTGACGACTGGGGTCGTTGAGTGGTAAACCTTGGGCGGCCCTGACTTTGCAATGAGCCCGGGCATGGCTATTTTGGACTACGACCGAGGGAGCCCATGGGGCCATCTGGCGTCGCCGGAGGTCCCCCGAGCGGGAAAGCGAGGACACGATGCAGCGTGCGCATGACGTGCTCCGTCTCCCGTTCGAACGCTCCACGCCGGGCATCGCCCGCACCAGGCTGGCCGGGTTCCTCACGGTCAACCAGGTGCCCTCGCCACGCATCGACGACGCCCTGATCGTGCTGAGCGAGATGCTCACGAACGCGGTCAGCCACGGCAAGCCGGGCGAGGACGGCATGATCGAGGTGCGCTGGTCGATCGGCCAGGGCCTGCTCGAGATCAGCGTGCGCGACGACGGCCGCGACTCCGAGCTGAAGCCCGTCGACTTCGACCACGACTCGCTCAGCGGGCGTGGCCTGTCGATCATCAGCCGCATCGCCGACCGCTGGTGGGTCGACATCAGCAACGGCACCTGCGTCAACGCCGAGCTCGGTCTCGACGACGCCACCGCTGGTCAGGCCTGAACCGGTCCCGGCACGTCCGGCATCACACCCGCGACTTTGCCGGGTT
>Ga0172372_10011791_pt1 | contig 11069 bp, 8 predicted proteins | sample LakKiv5m_2_FD_114544 | JGI IMG/M metagenome (GOLD analysis project Ga0172372, IMG submission 114544) | Freshwater microbial communities from Kabuno Bay, South-Kivu, Congo - kab_092012_9.5m | ecosystem: Environmental > Aquatic > Freshwater > Lake | place: Democratic Republic of the Congo... | reverse complement strand
GCGGGCGATGGTGCTCATGGCTTTTTCCAAAGCCGGGGCGGAGAGGTCCACCAATTCGACCGCAAAACCGCAGGTGGCAAAAACTTGGGCAATTCCGTTGCCCATGGTACCGCAGCCCACAACAGTCACGTGTTGCAGGGTTGCAGGGGTTCTTGCGGTGGAGGTAGGGGTGTTGGAGGCGTCTGAATTCATGCATCAAAATTAGCCCAGAGGCCTCTATTTTGGAGGGGAATTGGACCAGTTCCAAGCCAACCCCCAAAGCCATGAACGCTGCACCAGATGCCCCCCTTTCGGTGACCGGACTCAACGAACTGCTGCGCTCGGTTCTGGAAGGGAATCCCTTGTTCCGGCGCCTGCAGGTCGAAGGAGAAATCACCGGTCTGGTACGCGCTCGCAGTGGGCATCTCTACTTTACGCTCAAGGACGCCGTGAGCCAGATGCCCTGCGTTATGTTCCAAGCCCAGCGTCGTTTGCTGGACTCGGAGCCTTCGGAGGGGGATAGGGTGGTGGTCGGTGGAGAAATCCGGCATTATGTGCCTAGGGGTTCTTTGCAATTGCAAGCCTACAGCCTTCGTGCTACCGGGGTTGGGGATTTGTTTGCCTTGTTCATTCAGCTCAAAAATCGTCTTAACGCCGAGGGGCTGTTTGACCGGGAGCGAAAAAAAACCATCCCGGGATTTGCGTCTGCTTTGGGGGTGGTCAGTTCAGCAGATGGCGCAGTTATTCACGATATCTACCGCACGGTCGAAAGACGCTTTCCAGCCATGCCCATCGTCCTGGCCCCCAGCCCGGTGCAGGGGGAGGCGGCGGTCCCGAATTTGATTCGAGCCCTGCAGGCATTGGATGCACGCCCCGATATTGGCTTGATTATTTTGGCCCGGGGGGGAGGGTCGATGGAGGACTTGTGGTGCTTTAATCACGAGTCCCTGGTTCGGGCGGTGGCTGCCATGCAAACCCCCATCATCACGGCTGTTGGTCATGAAACCGATGTTACCCTGGTGGATTTCGCCGCAGACCTGCGTGCTCCGACCCCAACGGCAGCCGCTGAACTCGCAACACCCGACGGTCCTGAATACCTGCGGGAATTGGACCGCATGGAATCCCGCGCAGGTTCTTCGTTAATGGACCAATTGCATCGCCTGGAACAGGGGCTCGATGAATCCGAACAGCGACTACGTCGTGGATTACTCCAAAAACTCCAAATGATGGAACAGCACTGCGAGTCCTTGGCCCAAAAGGCCGAGGCCCTGGATTTTCGATCGGTCTTGGGACGGGGTTTTAGCCTTACCCTAGTGGACGGTAAATTGTTACGGGAACCTCATCAAGCCCCTCCGGGTTCGGTGATCGAATCGGTTTTGCAAAGCGGATCGCTGTTATCCAAAGTGTTACCCCAAGAGGATACCGAAACCCCCAACCCAACGCATGGATAGCGAGGGTTTCAAGCAGGTGGAGTATTCCATTCCTGAATCCCCGGGGGTTTACCGGTATTTTGACCAACACGAAGGACTGCTTTATGTTGGCAAAGCCAAGAACCTCCGCAAGAGGGTAGCGCAGTATTTTGTGGAGCATCGCTCCCCCAACCGTATTCGGATGATGGTTCGACTCATTCACCGCATTGAATTTACCGTGGTGGATAGTGAGCATGATGCCTTGCTTTTGGAAAATGTGCTCATCAAAAAACTCCAACCTCGCTATAACATTCGATTAAAGGACGACAAGACCTATCCTTTTTTGGTGTTACGAAACGAACCTTTTCCTCGCTTGGAGGTCACCCGCAAAGTGATCAAGGATGGTTCACGGTATTACGGACCGTACGCTTCCCCTCCGGCCATGTACACCCTCCTGGATTTGGTTCGGCGTTTGTATCCCCTTCGGACCTGCGCTTTGAACCTAACACCATCCCGCTTGCCTGCCGCAGCGTATCGTCCTTGTTTGGAATACCAAATCGGGAATTGCAAAGCCCCCTGTGCCCAACTCCAAACGGAGGCGGAATATGCTCAAATGACCGATGCGGTGCATCATTTGTTAAAAGGCCAGTTGGGATCGGTCATCAAAGGCTTGAAAGCTCAACTCCAAGAGGCGGTCAAGAAACTGGCCTTTGAAGAAGCCCACCGAATCAAAGAACAGGTGGATTTATTGGAAAAATACCAAGCCCGATCCACGGTGGTGAGCACCAAAATTCATGATTTGGATGCCTATGCCCTGGCCCGGCATCAAGACCGCGCCGTTGTCAACCATCTGCACGTGCTCAACGGGGCGGTTGTTCGTTCGTATAATTTGGAATTAAAGTTGGCCTTGGGTGACGAAGAGGATTCAGCCCGCCTCATGGCCCAGGCTATTTTGGAAATTGCAGAACGATACCAGCATAAGCCTCAAGAAATTGTTTGCAATGTGTTGCCGGATAGCCCGCCATTTCCGGGTGTTCGCTCCCGTGTTCCTATCAGTGGCGATCCCAAAAAACTGGTGGACCTTAGCCTCAAAAATGCTTTCTTTTGTTTGCAGGAAATCCTCAAAACACCCGAACAACGGGAGACGGCATCGCGTTCGGATCGCCTTCTTTTGCAAGTCCAAAAAGACCTACAGCTTAAGGAATTGCCAATGTGGATTGAATGTTTTGATAATTCCCATATGCAAGGTAGCCATACGGTTTCGTCCTGTGTTGTGTTTCGAAATGGACGGCCTTCCAAACGGGACTATCGCCTGTTCAATCAAAGGGACAGCGAGGGTATTGATGATTTTGCGAGCATGCACGAGGTCATCACCCGTCGTTACGCACGTTTATTGGCCGAGGATCAAGGTTTGCCCGGTTTGGTGGTGGTGGATGGTGGCAAAGGACAACTTAGTGCGGCCCGCGATGCGCTAATTCAATTGGGGTTGAAGGAGATTCCGCTGATCGGGATCGCCAAGCGTTTGGAGGCCTTGTTTAGGCCCGGGGATCCCCATCCCTTGATGCTGGACAAAAAAAGCCCTACGCTACGGCTTTTGCAGCAAATGCGGGATGAGGCCCATCGTTTTGGGCTCAACCACCACCGTCGACGACGCAGCAATAGCCAAACAGTTTCTTCGTTGCAAGGAATACCCGGGGTCGGCGCGGTGACCCTCAAGAAACTTCTGGAGGCTTTTGGGTCGCCTGAACAAGTTTACCAAGCCGATCATTCGGCACTGGCGGAAGTGGTCGGACCAGCTTTGGCGACCAAAATTGGACAGGCAAGCCGGGCCAGGAACAAGGCAGGAGGAGAAGGGTCAGACCCTTCTTCTTGACTTAGTTTTTCTTGGCCAAGATTTCTTGACGCAAAGCAGCAAATTCAGGGTCAACGGCAACTTTATCCTTGTATTCAGGATAGGCTGATACCAAACGCTGCACGCTTTGTTGGAGTTCGGTGGCATTCCGTGTTCTCGCAGCCAGGACGGCCCGTAGATAAAGCACGGAAGCTTCGTTGGAGGAAGCCTGGGCGTTGAGGGATTCAGCCGCTTTGCTGTAATCTTTCTTGAGCAACAGGGCCAAGGCCTGCAGGGAACCCGAAGGTTTGCCGGCGAGTTTTTGGAGAGCGTCTTGGTAATTGCCTTGGCGAATCAGAAGGACTGCTTCGTATTCCGGTAGGCTTTGGCCGTTTGCTTGGGCTCTTTTGACCACCACCCCGAGTTTTTTCCAATCGCTAAGTGCGGCAGCAACCATGGCCTGGTTGGCCAGAACCTCGGCAGAAGCAGGCGCAACTTCGGCCGCTGCATCCAGGTTTTTGGAAGCGGTTTCTAATCTTCCGGCTTGGATATCCATGACGGCCAAATTGTTATAGGCCCGGTGATCGGCCGGATAACGCTGTTTGGTTTTTTCGAGAATATCGGCCGCCTGGCTGGGGCTGGAAGCTTGCTCGGCCGTGGTCAGCATTTCTGCGGCGGAAATATCGGAGGAAGGTATTCGGATCAATTCCATCCGCTCTTCCAGGGTCCTGGGGGCTACTTTGGTTTGAATGACCATGTTGGCACGACGGAGCGGGGGCAGGTATTCCTCGGTGATGATATCCCATGCATCGCTCATGGCCCGTAATTGACTTTGCTTTTCGGTGCTGCTCAACGACGGGTTCCGAATAATTTCGACAACTTTTTCTTTGTTAGGAATTCTCGCGAATTCAATTCCTTGAAGCAAACCTTTCCAATCCTCGGTCCCTTGATTTTGGACATAGAGATTGCTGTTGTTGATGTCGTAATTAATGTCTTTGAGTCCTTTGCTGGAACTTAAAGCATCCACAACAAATTTCCCGCCGGCGCCAGCACGCTCGTTAGCAAGTTCGTTGTTAAACTGCAATTCACCATCGGGGGATGCATAGCCGTTAACTTCGATTTTTAGGATTTCTTTGGTCTTGCTGAGGAAGTTAACCAACTGCAGAATTTCTTTCCTTTTGCGTTCGCTTTCGCGGATGGTGGATTTGTTCAATTCAAAATAAATGGTAGCCTCAAAGGGTTGAATGGTATCGGGTACAAAACCGGAGGCAATGGAGCGGGGAAGCGATGTAAAGGTTGCGGTGCGGGCCAGGAGGCTAGGGCCTTCGGTTAAGGTTACTTCAAAACGGTAGGTTTTGGTCGGCCAGGGGGAAGTGGAACCGGTTTCCATGGCGGCTTTGGCCGCCTTCACGTTTTTCTTGGAACCACCAAAGGAGGAGACCTCCATGGTGTAGGTGCGGTTCTTGGGGTTTTCGCCCACCGATTCTTGATGGGTCAAAGTCCCCTCAATTTCTTTGGAAAGATCGGCTTGGGTGCCATTGAGTCCTTTGACTTTGGGGCCGGTGATCAGGTCTCTGGTGATGACTTTGCTCTGCCCCGCGGTTTTTTCGATCAAACTCATCACGGCTACCCCGTTTTTGGTTAGTTTTTTGGGGACAATTTGGTATTGGACATCCAAACGGGCTTGGTTACCATGAGACGTCAAGGGCTCTTCGTTCAATCGGTACTGTACGGCTGAAGAATCCAACTTGAATTCTTGGGCACAAGAGGCAAGGAGCAAATGTCCCAAAATCAAGAAGGCCATCGAGGGCCAAGAACGCATATTTATCATGTTGTCAAAATTTGGCTCAAAAATAGGGGGCAAGGGCATGAAACGAACCCTTTAAGAACGCTAACTAGGTCCCTAACGTATGGTAGGACGCCAGGCCAACCAAGCGATGTTGGAAAGGGACCTGTCGGGTTTTGGATAGGATGCCTTGGGCACTGACCAAATCCATGCGAACCTCCCCCGATGCATGCAGGAGGTGACCATCACCGGTAAGTAAACCAACATGGGTGATCCGGTCGCTGTTCTCCGAAAAAAAAGCCAGATTGCCCTGCTGCCAGGCCGCAGGGTCGTGGAGGTCGAACTGAATGGGTGCCTTCGAGAATTGTTCCGAAGCATCCCGGGGCAATTGAACACCCACGGATCCCCACAAAACTTGTACAAGACCGGAACAATCCACCCCAAAGCGACTCCGCCCACCCCAGAGGTACGGGGTTCCTAGCCAAGACCTACCCCGTTCCAGGACCACCGATGCGCTTTGGGGTTCCCTGGGGAGCAAAGTGGCCATGCCTTGAACAAGCGAAGCCCCTGGGCCTCCAAGGAATGGCCTAAGGACAGAGCCCATGCTTAGCAGATAGGTATGGCTCTCTTCTTGGGTTTGGAGCAGGGCCCAATCGCTGCTGACCTGGGGGCTGTCAACGGAAACCCTTTCGGGTGGTGCAACGGCCTGTCGTTCAGACACCCAACCATGGTAACCGTCGACGTTTAGCATGACGCGGAACCAGGAGGCCTCCTGTCCCAGAACCTGCATCGATTCGCCCCACAATGCCTGGCTGACTTGTTCGCTACGATAAGAAGGCTCTGCCCTCATCGGAGCAACCGGAACAGAACAGTAGAGGACGTCAGCAGGGTGCAAAGGGCGCCCGGTTATTCGTTGCCAACCCGCTGGGAATCCGGCGGCAATTTGATGGCTTCGCGAAATTGTGCGTTGGTCCGGTAAGGATGAAAATCTGCTTCTTTTTTGGCCCATTCCCGCATGTTCAGGTCTCCTTGAATAGCGGTGCGGACTTGTTCACAGACCAAAGCGATATCGTTAATCCGCGTAGCGGCCAATGCGGTGAGGTAGGCGGTCAAAACCTGTTTAGGCTCAACGGCTTGCAGGGTGGCAATGGCATCGTAGGCTTGTCCTGCACCCAATTGACAAAGGGCGCGGTTGTGGGTTGGTTCCGGGTCCATCAAGGCCAAGGCCTCTTCGAAGCGACCCAAACGGGCAGCGACAAAGGACCGGTTGATGTTGCTGGGTCGACCCTGGGCAGCGGCGGCCTTGAAATAGTTCATGGCTTCCCCAAATCGCTGGAGCTGACTAAGGGTGGCCCCCAGATTGTTTTTGGACTCTGCTGATTTGGGGTTAAGAATACAGGCTTGTTGAAAATTGCTTTCGGCCTCTGCCAATCGGTTGTTTCGGTAATGCATCATCCCCAATTTGAAATGGGCCCGGTAATCTTCCGGGTACCAAGCGGCAGCTTTGCGGTAGAGGGCCATGCTGACTTGCTCTGTTTCAGCGGCCAAGGCCATTTGGATCATGCGGGTTGCAGGCCATTGGTTTTTGGTGGAACCTTTGGTAAAGGCCTTGATATCATTCATGATGCTCTCATCGGAGGGGGTGCTCAGGATCTCAATGCGGCAGGAACGCATCCCGGGGAACCATTCGTTCACCATGCGCTGGTAATCGGACGCAAATTTCTCGGCTGCTTTCTTTTTGGCTTCTTGGCCTTCGGCCGCTGTCAAAGCCGCTTTGATTTTGGGGCCGTTGGAGGATTTGAGGCTACCCAACATAGGCAAAATGGAATCCCAGGTTTGTTGAACCCAACGGGTGGTCATAAAGCCGTCCGAAAACACCTCGGAACTGGCCATGGCATTTTGTTTACGTCCTAACAATTCGCGAACCACCATCTTGTTCAAATTCTCCATCCGCTTGAAGGCCAAATTTTCGTTGTTGGAGGATTCTCCTTCCGGGGAAGCACTGCCTACAATTTTGATTTCCAGAATTTCGCGGGGGCTTTGAAGCGTCGCCAACAATTGCTGCAAGGCGCTCTGATTCAAAGCGTCGTTCACTTCGTGACGGCCGGCAGGAAAGTTCACTGTATGAATTTCTTTGATGCAGAGTTTTTCTTTCTCGTAATCCAAATCCATCAATTCCAGGGTCGGTTCCAGGAACCTTGAAAAACTGGAGAACCCAGCCGAACTGATACGGACCAAGGGCAATTCGCGGCTGGTTTTGTTTTCGATGACGGTGAACCGGGCTTCGAGGGTAGCGTTTTCGATGCCTTCTTCGTAAGGAACCTGCACGGCATGCTCAAAAAGGTTTTCGCCACGTCGAACCAAAGAAGCCATGACGGTATCCTCCCAGAGCTCCGGATTCAGGGCTTGGTTAGCGAGGGCCTTAAAACGCATGGGTTGCAGGGCAACGACCTTGTTTCGGTAATGGACTTCCGGTGTAACCACCACCTGGGTGTTTTGGTCGAAATCAAAATTCTTGAGCCCGATGACGATGCTGAACGGAATACTATCCCCAACCCGAATAGGCAAAGCGGGTACCGTCCGGAAGGACGCATTTCGGCAGCTTTCCGTTACGGATTTGGAAACCTGCTGCGGGGAGGATTTTTGGGCCCAAAGCGGGGTAACCAGAAAAAGAGCCCATACGGCCCACAGCAGCTTGGCAGGTTGGAAGTTCATGGTAGAGGTTTCGGCGATTTTGGAACAGTTAAAACGCTAAAAATAGGCAACAGGGCAGGTTTTACAAACGTTTCTTGGTTAAAGAACCTTAATTTAGGCCAAAATTCCTTGGCCATGGACCGCGAACCCGTTCTTCATCTGGAGAACATCACCCTTGCCTACGGCCCCCGTATTTTGCTTGAAGGGGTGCAACTAGCCCTCCATGCTGGCGAAATGGTTTATTTGGTCGGCAAGAGCGGACAAGGCAAATCCTCCTTGGTGAGGTCCCTCATCGGTGAAATCCCGCTTCAAGGTCAACGGGCCATGATCATGGGTCAAGACCTTTTGAACCTGCATCGCCGCGATCTCCCGGCCTTGAGGCGCCGCATCGGGGTTGTTTTTCAGGATTTTCAATTGCTCATGGATCGTTCCGTGGATGCCAACCTGGATTTTGTTCTGGAGGCTACCGGTTGGAAGGATTTGGCTCAGAAGCGTCATCGAAAGGAGGAGGTATTGAATTTGGTGGGCCTGGGAGAGCGTGGGTTGGACATGCCGCACCGCCTTTCCGGTGGGGAACAACAACGACTGGCCATAGGCAGGGCCTTGCTTAATCAGCCGGGCTTGCTCTTGGCCGATGAGCCCACTGGCCAATTGGACCCGGATAGTTCCGAAGAGGTTTTGTCGCTGTTGGTCGAGATCAATCGAAGAGGGACGGCCCTGTTGATGGCAACCCACGATTACATGACCATGGACCGCTTTCCCGCTCGGGTTCTTCGATGTGCTGGCGGGCGCCTCGAAGACATGGGCAATATTCTCTTTGAATCCTCCACCGAGACCAGCGCTGAATGAACGATGGACGAGCGCTGCAGCTGGTTCTTTTTGATCTGCCGCTAGCGCCGCTTTACGGCGGCACGGCGGAGGTGGATCTCAAAATTCGGGCTCTGTTGGACCTTGGAATGGAATTGCATGTCCATGCCTGGGTTAGTCCGGTGCTTGATCGGCAACTGCGCCAAGGTTTGGTACCGCTACCGGACTGGCATGCCCGGGTTGCCTCCTTGCAGTGGTACCCCCGCCCCCATGCTTTGGCCGCCTGGTTTTCGTTCCGACCGCATGCCGTGGCTACCCGACAAGGGGTTCGTATCGACGAGGCTCTGTCCCAAGGTCCCCAAGATATTCTTTTGGAAGGCTGGCAATGCAGTGCCTGCTTGGTATCGCCGAACTTGAGGTCGCATCGCCTATGGGTACGGGCCCATAACCGGGAATCTTCGTATTACGCATTGCAAGCCCAGGCGACCAACAACCTTTTCAAAAAAATCTATTATAACATCGAGTCAATTCGATGGAAGCGATGGGAAAAACGCTCTGCGATCGCAGCAACTGATGGTAGGTCTCCGCTTCAAGGCGTTTTGAGTCTTTGTCCTATGGAAGCGGAACGATACCAATCCGAAGGGCACCGCACCCTCTATCTGCCCGCCTTTGTTCGCTTGGATCGTCCTCTACCGGAAGAGCATCATCGCCTGTTGCCCAACCTCCTGTACCACGGTCGTTTGGATATTCCGGACAACCAAAACGCGGCTTTCCATTTTTTGGCCTGGGCCAAGGCGAATCCACAGTTTGCTTGGGTTTTGGCCGGTTCAAGAGCATCGAAGGCCCTGATCAAGGGCATGAAGGAAACCCCCAACCTTCGTTGGGTGGATACCCCCGATGAGCCCACCCTGCGGGCCTTGATTTTGACAGCGGCAGTCCACGTTCTTCCGTCGGTGGGGAGGGCAGGTCTTCGCCTCAAAATGATCCATGCCTTGGCCGGCGCAGGTCATGTTTTGGTGGATCGTTCGGCGGTCGAGGGGCTGCCTTGGGAATCCTGGGTAACCCCGGTTGCTCGTTCTGTTGACTGGCTTCCTGCGATCCGCAACGCTTTGGAAAATCCGCCAAAGCCAAGTGCCCTTGCGTTGAGGCATCAAGCAATCCAACAACATTTTGATCCCGCTCAAAATGCGGGCCTTTTGGTGGACTGGATCTTAGGGGGTCAAGGCTCGTAGCTTGTCCACCAAAACCTGGCTTTCGTTGGCCCAGGTCCAAACCGCTGCTGCCTGGGGACAGACAAGACGTGCAGCGCGAACCCGATCGGGTTCTTCCCAAAGTTCTTGGCAAAGGCGAACCAGGTTTTTGGGTTGGCAATCGTCCAGGGTCCAGCCCACCGGGAATTCCTGAAGGAGGTTTTGGTATTCAGGAAAATTCATGCTTACTTGGGGCAGACCGGCCGCGGTATAATCAAAAAATTTATTGGCCAGGGAATAGCGGTAGCTAAGGCTGGGGTGGTCCAAAAGATTCATGCCCAACCAGGCCTGTTCCGTCAAAGAACGTAGCTGGGCCGGGGGCAAGGGGCCGGTAAAGTAAACCCGCTCTTGGAGGCTGCGCGATTGGACCTGGGAACGAAGCTTGAAATCCAGATCGCCGCTACCCGCCAAAACCAAAGGGCAGGGGAGGCCCAAGTCGGCCGCATCGATCAAGGCCTCCAAACCCCGACCCCGGTTCAAGGCGCCCTGGTACAGAATAAAGGGGCCGGTGCAGGGGGGGGCAAGGGCGGGAACAGGAACCCCTTCTTGGGGCAAGGCAGGCATGTTGCGCAACACCGTAAAAGGGTATCCGTGCATCCGTTGAAAGATGCCCGCTAAGGATGGACCAACCGTAAAACATTGGACCTTGCCTCTCAAAAAGACCTTCAAAACCAGGTTCCAAACCCATCGAACAACGGGTCGATCGCTCAATTCCGGAACCTCGGTGAACCATTCATGGGCATCCCACCATAACATTTTTTGACGTAGCCAGGAGACCAAACGCAAGGCCGGCAAGGTATCGGCATCCACCGCCAAATAAATCGTCGCATTGACTTGCCAAGCTTTCACCAAGAGTAGCAAATTATAGAAAACATAAAACCAGGGTCCTTGAAGAAAGGGCAAGCGCAACCGCTGGTAGGTCATGTTTTTTTGGTTGACCAAGGGCACCGCACGACCCCGATCCACCCCCAACCAATGCACCCGCCATCCCTCCTCTTGAAGGGTCTGGCACCATCGCAACATTCGCTGATCCTGCCATTGATCGTTGGTGGTAGCCATGACCAACAGGGGACTTTGATTGGCCGAGCTCATGGCTTTTTCCATAACAACCGATCGTCCAGGTCTCGTTCCACCAAGCCTTCATGGACCAACCAGGTCAATGCTTGGATTTGACGTTCCCAATCCTCCGGGTTATGCACCAAACCGTCTCTTTCGAGGGCATTGCGGAGCTCCGAAGGGTGAGTGGGCAGGTTTAGGTAAGGCCGCAAAGCGTGGACCCAGTCCTGGAATTCTTGGGTTTTCATTTCGATGGC
>Ga0172372_10011790_pt1 | contig 11070 bp, 8 predicted proteins | sample LakKiv5m_2_FD_114544 | JGI IMG/M metagenome (GOLD analysis project Ga0172372, IMG submission 114544) | Freshwater microbial communities from Kabuno Bay, South-Kivu, Congo - kab_092012_9.5m | ecosystem: Environmental > Aquatic > Freshwater > Lake | place: Democratic Republic of the Congo... | reverse complement strand
CCATGGTTGGTGAGGCGATGATTTCCAGCGATCCGGAGACGCGCAAGCTGATCGTGATTACCGACGAAGAGACGAACTTTCACATTAGCCAAGTCATCACGAACCTCGATCGACCGAAGCCTCAGGTTTTGATCAAGGTGGTGTTCTTGGAGGTGACGAAACGCGAGGGTTCAGACATCGGTGTGGAGGGTAAGTACAGCCACAAGATCAACGATACGAAGTCGGGAGAAGTCTCGTCGCTATTTGGAGGTTTGGCCCAGCAGACCACGGGTGGGTTTTATAAGGTATTGAGCGACGATTTGGAGATCACGTTGCGAGCCATTCAGGAGGCGGGCAAGACGGAGGTCCTTTCGAGGCCTTCGATTCTCACTCGAAACAATCAGCAGGCGGTGATCACGGTGGGTCAATCGCTCCCGTTTATCACGAACTCGCGAATTACCGATAACGGGCAGACCATCAATACCATCGAATACCAGGATGTGGGAATCATTCTGCGTGTCACCCCATTCATCTCATCGGATGGTTTGGTGGAGATGATCGTGGCACCAGAGATTTCGAATTTGACGGACAAGACGGTGCCAATCTCGAACACGGCGCAGGCTCCGGTGATCGCGAAGCGGTCGGCGGAGACGGTGGTGGTGACAGCGGATGGTCGGACGGTGGTGATCGGTGGGTTGATGGAGAACAACAAGACGGAGAGCCAGCAGAAGATTCCGGTGCTTGGAGATATTCCGCTATTGGGAATGGCGTTCAAGCGGAAGATCAAGCAGAACACGAAGACGGAGCTGATCATCTTCCTCACCCCGTACGTCGTGCCGGATCCCTCGGGACTAGCGAAAATGACCCGCAGCGAAACCACGAAGTCGGAGTTGGCACCCAAGGCGTTTTCGAATCAAGATTTGGATAAATTCTTGGATGGACTGCCGATGAAAGACTCTGCGGACCCGGTGGGTGCGGAGCCTCTCAAGAAGACCGAACCCAAGCCCGCGCCGGGGTCGACACGTCCCAGTTCCACGAAACCTAAGAACTGAACCCTGTGGGGGCGGAGGTGAACGACGTGGCTAAGGGGTGATCACTGACGATCGCCTGGATTGATTTGGGTTGGATCCGGCAAAGAAGGGCAGGTGGGCTTGCCCTCGGATAGGATACGATACTGACATGCGCTCGATGATTCGCCACAACCCGTTGGTTTATGGGATCCTGGTGGCCGCCTGGATGGCTATGCTCCTATGGCAGGGGATTGAGCACGTCCAGTTTCGGGAGACATCTCGGAACACCCTCATTTTTCGGGGCCGGGACATTACGACGACGCTGGGGTTAGTGATTCGATCGCAACGCCGGTTTGGCGGCTTCATCACGCAGGAGAGACTGGAGCCGGCTCTTAAGGAGTTGGTCAAGGCGGACCAAGTGCGATCCGTTTCGTTGTTGAACGTGGCTGGGGAAGTGGTTGCGACGGCGGGTAGCCCGGTGGACTTGGAGCGCAAGGCGATTGAGCGAACGGGGCAATGGTGGGATGCGCATACGGTGACGTTGATCAACTTGGTGGATCTCGAACCGAGCACGAACGTGGTGGCCGAAGGGCAGCCAGCTATCATCATTTTGCCTCGACGAGAGCCGGGCAGCGGGCCGAGTACGAACGATGCTCGGCGATTCAATTGGCGTCCTCCTGGAAGCGCCCGTGGCACCAATAGTCCGGCGGGGGCGGGAGGGGACGGTGCGCCACCTCCTGGACCACCTCCAGGCTGGACGGACGAATCGAGACGATCGGCCGGGGGTGGACCAGTTCCACCGGGTGAGGTCCAGGGACCCAGAGAACCGGGGGCGGTCGCAGGACCTGGGGGGCGATCGTTCTTTCGACGTCCGCCCTGGATGAGCGAGGAAGAATACGCAAAGCTCACTCAGAAACAGGGTGTGCACAGCTTCGTGGTGGTGTTGTCTACGAGTTCGGTCTACGCGGCGATCACGCGGGATTTGTGGATGCGCACGTTGACACTGGTGTTTGCTGCGATGGCGGCCGGAGGGTTAGCGGCGGCGTGGAGGAATGTGGCGAAGTTTTCAGACTTGGAGGTGCGGTTGCTTCGAGCCAGCGAGATGAACAATCACCTCAGGGAAATGAACATCGCAGCTGCCGGACTTGCACACGAGACGCGTAATCCGTTGAACATCATTCGAGGATTGGCGCAGATGATCTCGAAACAGACGGACGCCGCTCCGGAGATCCGTGCGAAGTCGAAGGACATCACCGACGAGGTGGATCGAGTGACGGCGCAGTTGAATGAGTTCATTAACTATTCCAAACCCCGCGAAGTGCGGAGGACCACGGTTGTGCTGGACGCGGTCATCGCGGATGTTACGCGGGCGTTGGAGTGTGATCTGGAGGACAAGTCGGTTCGGCTGGTGCGCACGCCCTGTGATCTGCGTGTCGAGGCGGATGAACAACTGCTGAGACAGACCCTTTTCAATCTGATGCTCAACGCGATCCAGGCGGTTGACGTGGCCGGGGAGCTGCGTGTTGAGGTTCGGCAGGAGGCCAATGGATTGGTGACCCTGGATGTCAGTGATAACGGTCCTGGAGTTCCGATGGAGCAGCGCGAGGAGATTTTTAAACCCTACTTTACGACGACGCAAAAGGGGACTGGGCTAGGTCTGGCCGTGGTGAAGCAGATCGTGCTTGCGCACGGTTGGGAGATTCAACTGATCCCGAACGAGCCGAAGGGAGCGATCTTCCGGCTGAGCCATATCAAGGCCTTGGCCTGAGTGGAGGAATCGGGGTATGCGCTGATCGAGCGCGAGGCTTCATCGGTCTTTCGAGGTTGACCGGCTGGGTTGGGTGATGGTTAGTGGGTGGGGTTTTTAACATGTCGACGCATTCTTCAAAACGGGGACCGGGCGGCGTGACATCCCCGCGGGTGCTCATCGTGGATGATGATCCGGGGCAGCGCAGTTTGTTATCTTCATTCTTGAGGAGCCAAGGATTTGAAACGATCACGGCATCGAGCGGCGAGGAGGCTTTGGGAATTCTGCAGCGGGAAGACATCGCGATGATGATTTCCGATGTCCGGATGCCTGGCATTTCCGGCTTGGAGACCTTGAGGCGGGCGCGCCAGGAGCGGGAGATCTTACCGGTGTTGTTGGTGACGGCGTATGCGGATATTCGGGACGCGGTGGGGGCGATGCGCGATGGGGCGGTGAACTACCTTTCGAAGCCTATCGATTTGGACGAGTTGCTGGCTTCGGTTCGATTGGCGACGGGACTTTCGAAGGCTCCGGTGCTGAGTTTCAACGAGGGACTAAAACTTCCTGAAGGCATTGTGGCGGAGAGCCCGTTGACCCAGGCGGTGTTTCGCGATGCTTCGTTGGTCGCGGACTCGGACAGTCGGATTTTGATCACAGGCGAAAGCGGTGTGGGCAAGGAGGTGCTGGCGGATGTGATTCACGGATGGAGCTCGCGGGCGAGCGGGGCCTTCGTGAAGGTGAACTGTGCTGCCATTCCCGAGAATCTCCTGGAGAGCGAACTCTTTGGTCATCAGAAGGGGGCATTTACCGGTGCGATTGCTCAGCGGGTGGGACGATTTGAGCAGGCCAACGGGGGAACGATTTTTCTGGATGAGATTGCCGAGATGTCGCCTCAACTCCAGGCCAAGCTCCTGCGAGTGACGCAGGATGGACGATTTCAGAAGGTCGGTTCGAACAGTGAGATCCATGTGAATGCCCGCATTTTAGCGGCCACGAATCGGAACCTGGAGGAGGAGGTTGCGAAGGGACGATTTCGGGAGGATCTGTTCTATCGGCTGAATGTTGTTGAGCTGAACCTTCCCCCGCTGAGAGAACGGCGCGAGGACATTCTGCCATTGGCGAGCCGATTTATGTCGGAGTTCACGCAGGGTAGGGCGCGGTTTTCGACAGCGGTCGCGGACTGTTTGAGCAGTTATACGTGGCCGGGAAATGTCCGGGAGTTGCGAAACTCGATGGAACGCGCGGCGCTTTTATTTCGCGGGGAAATGGTGATGCTGGAGCATCTGCCCTCGCGGGTGCGCGTGGCGGCGGTTGTAAAACCCGAAGTTGCCCCGGTGGTCCAACCGACGGTAGAGCCACAAGGGCAGGGGTTGGAGGAGTTGGAGCGGCAAGCTATTTGTGAGGCGTTGAGGAAGCATGAGTTCAATAGGACTGAGACGGCGAAGGCGCTTGGGATCAGTCGGCGAACTTTGGTGTATAAAATACAACGACTGCGGGAGCTGGGGTTGGAGGTGGATCCGAAGGGATAGCGAGCGAGCGGCGTGTCCAGGTCGGGTGGGGGGGATCGAGGCTTTGGGACGAGGAGCTTGGTGGCTTTTGGGAAGGCTGGGAGACTCATAGCTCCCGAGCGTCCGGCTGCTGCCGGACGCGGACGTCGCAGCGCAACGTCCCTACCGGGCGACGGTCGGGACAGGAGGATTCAGAGCGCGTTTTCTGCGGCCATTTTTGAGATCAACCGATCGTTGAATTCCTTCGCGGGGTTGCGGCCTGAGAGCTTTAGCTTGGTTTGAAGGGCGGCGACTTCGACCAGCCGTGCGATGTCGCGGCCAGGTCGCACGGGGATGACGATGTGAGGAACTTCGGTGTCGAGGATCTTGACCATCTGATCCTCCATTCCTACGCGGTCGACATCGGGCACATCCTCCCAGAACTTCAGGGTGACGACGAGATCGACTCGTTTTTCTTTTCGGATGGCCCGTATTCCGAACATTTCGGCCACGTTGATCAAGCCGATGCCGCGGACCTCCATGTAATGACGAGTCATCTCGGGGCTGGTGCCCATGACATCCCGGCCGTCGATCAGGGTGACCTTTGTGATATCATCGGAGACTAGGCTGTAGCCACGTTCGAGCAAGGCGAGCACGCACTCACTCTTGCCGATGCCGCTTTCACCTTTGACGATGACGCCGACCCCCAGGATATCGACCATGCTTCCGTATTCGCTACTGTGCGGAGCGAACATGGTTTCCATCGCGATGGTGGCGAGGTTGATAAACTTCATCGTGATGAGCGGGCATCGGAAGATGGGAACGTTGTAACGTTCGGCGATCTTGAGCAGGTCGCGGTCGGGGGCGAGGTTTCTGGAGAAGATCACGCAGGGAGTGCGCACCTTGAGCAGGGCGGTGTAGCGTGAAGGTCGATCCTCTGGCGAGATCGACTTGAGGAAGCAAGCTTCGGCATTTCCGATCACTTGGATTCGGCGGAAGGCGTAGTATCGGGTGAACCCTGCGAGAGCCAGGCCTGGGCGATTGACGGTGGGCTCCTGTATGACCCGGCTCAGGCCTTCGGCACCGGCGACGAGTTTGAGGCCGAGAGCGCTTGATTGTTCGGTATAGAACTGTTGGACGGTGATTCCGGATCTAGCGCTCATGGGGTTTTTGAGGGGATGCGATGAACAGGTGGATTAGGGCGTCACGAATCCGGTGATTTTTCCGCGATAGAACCGACTTTGTTCTGTGATTCCAATGGGATCGCGCATGGTCAGTCTGGAGGTGCGATTTGTGGCGCGCAACCAGGGAGTCCATGACTTCAAATCTTGAGAGATCTCGAATTCATAAACTGCGCCGGGTTCCCCTGCAACGGTGAATTCGAACGACTCGGCGGTGAGCGTTGTGACGGTGAGCGGGAACGGAGCCAGCGGGAGCGGTTCGAACACAGCCGTCGCGGACTGGTTGGATTGGAGCGTGATGGAGGTGGATGCGGAAGAGGGAATGGAGGCTTCCTCCCAGCGGACAAAACGCCATCCAGGCGACGCGATGGCGGAGAGCTGGATCGTGGTGCCTGTTGGATAGGCAGGCAGATCGGGGTCACGCTTCACTTGGCCGTTGCCCTTTGCCTGGGTGTCGAGAAGGAGCAGCACTGCGAGAGTTGCCGTTTGGCTGATCTGCGATCCTGCGGGATTAGTTACCACGACGCTATAGGATCCCACTTGGGAGGGATCGACGTTTCCGATGCGATAAAGCGCATTGGTGGCGTTGGGAATGGCGATTCCGTTGTAGGTCCATTGATAGAAGAGGGTTTCGGAGCCGTTGGCCGTAACGGAAAACTCAACACTCTGGCCGGCGACCACTTGTTTGGATTGAGGTTGAGCGTTGATCGTCGGAGCGGTTGGTTTGGAGATCACTTGGATGTCTGCGTAGACTAGATCATCGAAGGTAGGACGATTCGAGACGACGGGTACGGCCGTGAAGGCCGAGGTGACCGCCGTCAGGTCGAGGCTGTAGATCCCGTTGGTTGGGGAAGGATTATTGAAGCGGTTCAGGACATTGGTTCCACTGATGACCTTGCCGAATACGGTGAACCCGCCGTTTTGGTTATCGAGATTCGAGGCATTGTCGGCGAGGTTGAAGAACCATTGGGAGGATGCGGAATTGGGGTCGCCTCCGAGCTTGGCCATGGCGATGGTGCCGTAGGTATTGCTGTAGCTGGGACCAACGGCATACTCGTTGGTGACATTTCCAAGGCTTCTGACCACGCTAAATGCGGCGTTGGTTGTGCCTCTTCTGACCACGGAAAAGCCACCTCCTTGGATGACGAACCCCGGCTCCCAGCGATGGAAAAACATGTTCGTGTAGAACCCGTTTGTGACGTAGTTGAGGAAGTTCTGAACCGTCGCGGGTTTCTCCTTATCGAAGAGCAGGACGTCGACCGCACCCAGGGGGGTTTTGAACTGGACCACGGTTTGGGCGAGTGGTTCTGAGATGAGCGAGAGAAGGAGTAGCCACCAGAGCCAGTGGCCATGGTGGGGCTTGCTCGGCTTGGGAATCGAAACCTTGGGGATCATTGCGACGGGTTATGAAGGATTGGAAGGCAATCGGCCGAGGGCGGTGAGAGCGGGTCGGATCAAGCCATTATTCGCAACGAGGCTATAGACGTGGTTTTTTGCATCGATCGCCTCGTGGTGGAACTCGCCACCCGCACATTCGACGATGAGTCCCCCGGCGGCGATGTCCCAGAGTCGAACACCGCCCTCTACGTAGGCATCGAACCTGCCGTGTGCCACGTAGGTTAGGGCCAGCGCGGCGGCTCCCATGATGCGGATCTTGCGCACTTCTGGGGCGAGTTTGTTGAAGTAGGGCAACGTGCGGCGGAGGCTGGCTTCGGATTTGGCGAAGCCGATTGACACGATACACTCGTCTAGGCGCTTGTGGTCGCTGACGTGGATCACGCGTCCGTTTGCGCGAGCCTTCTGGCCCACGATTCCTGTCCAAAGCTCGTCGCAGAATGGATCGTAGACCACCCCGAGCAGGGTTGAATAACCGTCGGGCGTGGGCTTAGGGGAGTGGCCATTCTTCACCTTGGGCCGATTTTCAAAGCGGGTTTGTAGGGCGATGGACACGCAGGCGTGTGGAATACCGTAGCTAAAATTGACTGTGCCATCGATGGGATCCACGACCCATCGGTATTCGGTTGAGGCGGGGGCTTCGGTATCCTCTTCGCCGAGGATGGCGATGTGAGGGGATCGTTTGGTGAGGTATTGCTCGATGCGTTTCTGGCAACGGACATCCAGTTCGAGTTTGATGTCGTGTTGCTCTTGAGCGTTGATCCGTTTAGGACTGTGCCAGTTCTTTCGGATCAGTTGACCGGCGGATTGGGCGGCTTCGACAGCCCACCCCAAGTGCTCCTGCATGGAGTCCAAAGTCATCGTTGTATATCGTTGGTTGGCTTGTTGGGCGGTGGCGGAGAAGGAGAGCGCCCAGTGCTTATAAAACCCCACCACAAAGGGAACGGCTGGTGCAAGGAATTCTTCCGTGCCTGCGCGCCCTCGCTACGTTGGGGCTGCGAGGCGGGTGAGGGCGATGTTTTCGCGTTTGAGCAGAGTTGCGTTGACCTTTGGTACGTACATTTGTGTTTCGGCGGGTAGTCGGGAGGCGATCGAATCGAAGCTTTTGATTTGAGAACGTCGGAGCTGTTTCTGAACGGTTCCTTCCCCGGCATTGTAAGCTGCGAGCGCGAGAGGCCAATCCTTGAACCGCCCATGCAGAGCGCGCAGGTATCGCGCGCTGGCGCGGGCATTTTTGTCGGGTTGAAGCCTTTCGTCCCGCGGCCAGAGCGAAAGCCCATACTGTTTGGCTGTGGCCGGCATGAGTTGGTATAGGCCGGCCGCCCCGACCGGGCTCTTGGCTTTCGGGTTGAAAGAGGATTCGACCTCCGCCAGCCAAGCCATCTCGGGGGGAACACGTTCGGCTTTAAAGATCGATTTCAGAGCCTTGATTTGAGGATCCTCTTTGACCGGTGGCGGAACGGGTCGAATGGTGATTTCCTTGACCCAAGCTTTTCGCTGCTGTTCTGGGGTTGGGACAGGCGGGGTCGCGGCTTTGCCAGGTTCGGGCTTGGGAGGAGGAAGTGTTCGTTTGAACTCCTCGGCCACGTCGGAATAGTCTAGCCGAGTCTTGAGCCAAGCGGCGTAGGGTTCGGTTTCTTCATGCGACTCCAGCAGGGGGAGTATCGACTTTGCACCTTCCCTGAGCGCTGCTAGGTCGAGGGCGTACTCGCCATGGAGTCGTCTTTCTACATCTTCTAAGAACTCGCGGATCTGGCCTGTGTCGATCTGGCTCAGGCTTTCGAGAAACGACTCGTCCAGGTTCTCGGCGGCCCACGCCTCGGCTCCTTGGATGAGGGCATCGAAATCGATGCCTTGACTGCGGCCGCAGACGACGGGGAGGCCGACGAGCGTTGCGACCAGGATGCATCGGCGAGAGATGGCCATGTGATGTGAATCTAGCTGTGGTGGGATAGGTCTGCAAACCCAGAGATCGCGGCTCGCAGAGCTGCGATTTGGAAGTTCAAACTAATGGCCCGTCCCTTAGTTTCGCGACTCACACGCTTCAACGCCAAATCCAAAACCTCCGCCGAACACGCGACCTGCTGCTGCCGCGTCTGCTGTCGGGGCAGGTGGAACTGGAAAGTGTGGGCGCAACCGAGTTGGACGGACGCTTGCCGAAGTCGCAGCGCGTGAGGTATGGTGTGCGCGAGAGCAGACGATGAACGAAACGGCATCCATTGAGTTCGTGCTTCACGGCAAGGTGGAGGGGCAGGAAATCACGCCGCGTACCATCGGTCTGTCGCAATTTAACGAGTTCAACCAGCAGGTTGAAATCTTCATCGGCGGCAGCCAGAAGTTGAAGCTCGACCAGGTCCACGTCGAAATCGCCCAAAGTTCCTACGTGCTCCGCGCCATACTTCCCGCCGTGGTTTTGGCCAGCCTTGAACCGGATTTGAAGTTGATGGCGAGGGAGGACGTGTTGGGTGAATTGGATTTCAAGCGGGCGGAAGTGGTGCAAAAGTGGCAGGCGCGGGCGAAGAGCAATTCGGATTTGAGCTACGAAGTGCGTCCGACAATCGAAGGACTGCCGAAGGTGAGAGTCAACAAAGCGACGGATTATCGGATTGGCGAAATCGTGCCGTGGGTGGCGGTGGAAAAGTATTTGTTCGGGCAGGTCGTGGACATGGGCGGGATGCAGAAGGCGAACGTCCATCTCAAGCTTGATCGTGGCGGGAAGACGCTGCTAGTGGGGGCTTCGCAAGGTTATCTGCGCGAGCAGGTGGAGAACCGGCTTTACCACAAGGCGCTGCTGCACGTGCGCGCGGAGCAACATTTTCGGACGGGCGACTTGCGGAACATCCAGTTGGTTTCATTCGTGGACTACCAGCCGGCCTACAGCGAAGAGGCGCTCGACCGTTTCACGGCGAAGGGCGCGGAGGCTTGGGCGGATGTGCCCGACGCCGCGCAATGGGTCAGGGAAGTGAGGGGTGGATAGCGCAAGGCCGCCGGCGTTTTGCTCGATACCAGTTTCCTGATCACTCTCGCGGGCAAGAACCGCGCACATCACGAGACGGCGCGGCACTACTGGTTGCACTTCCTGGAGAACCAAATCCCCGTCTTTCTTTCCAGCATTGTGGTGTCCGAGTTTTGCATCAAGCAGGAGATTCCGCCGGACATGCTGCGGTGCTGCGTGGTGCTGCCGTTCAACTGGGACGATGCGCAGAGGGCGGCGAAGCTCGATTGGAAACGGTTGCGGCCGGCCGGAGTCGAGCGCGACGCTCTGAAGGACGACATCAAGATCATCCCGCAGGCAGCAGTGGCGGACGCCGAGTTCGTCATCACGGATGACGCGGAGTCGTTTTACCGCTATTGCAAGACGTTCAAGGATGCGGGGGAAGTTCAGTTCAAGGCCATCAAGCTGGAAGATGGATTCGACCGGGCGTTCTTCGACCCGAACGGTCAGCGCGATTTCACGGACGGATTGGATGAAGGCAACGGCGGCAAGTCGTAGGCCTCTCCCCAATGCGAAGGGCTGCGGGCCAATGAACAAAATGCCCCCAAATCAGCCGTCGTTTGTTCATTGGATTGGTTCATTGCCCGAGCATGAGTGCCCAAGTTCAAACTAATGGCCCGTCCCTTAGTTTCGCGACTTGAGAGTTTGAAAGGCGGGCACACATTCAGGTTTGCGTATGGGAACGACCTGAATACACTCGTTACCACGCCATGCACTGGATTGCTCCGTCGGAGAAGGATACTCAAAACGCGGCCTTGGAAAAGCGCCTCTGGGACAGCGCCGACCAATTCCGCGCCAATTCCGGCCTGAAGGCCCAGGAATACTCCGGCCCCATTCTCGGCATCATCTTCCTGCGTTTCGCCGAGGTCCGCTTCGCCCTGCAACGAATCAAGTTGGAAAAGGCCTCCGCCTCCTCTCGGCGCGGCAGCCGCGTAGATGAACCTGCCGCCTATCACGCCGAGGGCATCCTATACCTTGCACCCGATGCCCGGTTCGACTTCCTGCTCAACCTGCCCGAGGCGGAGAACATTGGTTCCAAGGTTAATGACGCGATGCGGGCGATCGAGAAGGACAACCCGCAACTCGCCGGCGTCCTGCCCAAGACCTACAACCTCTTCACCAGCACACTTCTCAAGGAATTGCTGAAGAAAGTCTCCGAGATCCCCGCCACCACGGACTACGACGCCTTCGGGCGCATCTACGAATACTTCCTCGGCGAGTTCGCCCGCACCGAGGGCCAGAAAGGCGGCGAGTTCTACACCCCGTCCTGCATCGT
>Ga0172372_10011788_pt1 | contig 11071 bp, 11 predicted proteins | sample LakKiv5m_2_FD_114544 | JGI IMG/M metagenome (GOLD analysis project Ga0172372, IMG submission 114544) | Freshwater microbial communities from Kabuno Bay, South-Kivu, Congo - kab_092012_9.5m | ecosystem: Environmental > Aquatic > Freshwater > Lake | place: Democratic Republic of the Congo... | reverse complement strand
CTGATTTATTGCAGCGCGGATCCATTGGTCAAGGAAGCCGCAGAAAATTCACAGGGTCAAGGTCAAAAAATAGGCTACCAAGCCCATCCCTCCCGAATTGACTCGGGTAAAACGATCTTGATAACGAGCACAGGGGAAGTTGAAATTGGAGTTTTTGGAGAGCACAACCTTCAGAATCTGCAAGGTGCACTTCACATTTGCGAAGCACTAGGACTACCTCGGGAAAAGTTCTATGCCTCCATTCAAAGTTTCAAAGGTGCCGCCAAACGCCAGGAGATTATCGTTCAGCACGATACAGGTATCTTGTTCCGAGATTTTGCGCATGCCCCTTCCAAATTGAAGGCAACCGTGAATGCAGTGAAAACCCAATTTCCTAAGCGAAGGCTCCTAGCTGTGCAGGAGTTGCATACCTACTCCTCCCTCAATCCGAAATTTCTTCCCAACTATGCCCATAGCATGGATCTCGCGGATGTTGCGATTATCTACCTCAATCCACATGCAGTAGCACTTAAAAAATTGGAATTGATGACCGAGGACATGCTTCGAGAAGGATTTAAACGACAAGATCTAATTCTATTTACCGAAAGTGCCGCCTTGAGTGACTACTTGCTCGCGCAAAACTATTCGGATACCAATCTTCTTCTCATGAGTTCAGGCAATTACGACAACCTGGACCTTGAACCACTCAAACAAAAAATTCTAGCCCATGCATCTTAACCTAAAGAATTCCATCGCATTTTTTGATTTAGAGGCTACGGGCACCAACGTCTCTACAGATCGTATCGTGGAGATATCGATCGTCAAATTGAACCCGGATGGAGGGCAGCAAATCTATACCCGACGGGTAAATCCTGGTGTTTCTATTCCTTTGGAAGCTTCCTTAATCCATGGCTTGTACGACAAAGACCTCAAAAATGAGCCCTATTTCAAAGATCTCGCACAGGAAGTTTTTCAATTTATAGGAATGAGTGATTTGGCTGGATTCAATGTGCTTAAGTACGACATACCCTTGCTAGTAGAAGAATTTCTACGGTCGGGAATCGACTTTGAACTTGACAAGCGGAACTTGCTGGATGCGCAAAAGATCTTTCACCTGATGGAAAAGAGAAACCTGAGTGCAGCTTACAAATTCTACTGCGGCAAGAAACTGGAAAATGCGCATAGTGCCGAAGCAGATACTTTGGCCACTGTGGATGTATTTCGTGCACAAGTGGAGCGCTACCTTGGGGAAACGGCCACGGACCTACAGGGAAATACCCTCGGCGTATTTGAAAATGACATGAAAAAAATCCACGCCCTTGTCAACGAGCGGATGGTGGATCTTGCAGGTCGCTTTGTATTCAATTCGCAAGGAGATGAAGTTTTCAACTTTGGTAAGCACAAAGGAAAAACCATCGAGCAGGCGCTCAAAGAAGAACCCGGCTACTACGAATGGATGATGAAGGGGGATTTTCCGCTTGACACCAAAAGAAAGCTGACTCAAATCAAGTTGCGCGGCTTCAATGCCCGATAAAATTTCAATTACTTTTTTTGCTCATAGATCGCTATCGCTTCAGGTAGCAATGAATTTAGTCGTTCCATACGTTTGGAATGTCCTGGGTGGGTAGACAAAAATGGCAAACCTTCGTCTTCTGAATCTTCAGCCATTCTGCCCCAAAACAACGGAGCCTCTCGAGGATCATAACCCGCCATTGCCATAAAAATCAACCCCATTCGATCTGCTTCTAACTCATGTTTTCTAGAAAAACTAAGCAGTTTGAGATCAGAGGCAATTCCAACTGAAAGAAGCAATAATTCCTGGGTAAGGGTTGGATCTTGACCCATGGCAAGGTCGATAGTCCCTACACCAAGTTCAAAAAGTATTTCTTGTGACATTCTTTCTCCAGCATGATTGGCCACGGCATGAGCCAATTCATGCCCCATAATTACTGCAATACCCGTTTCATCCTTGGTAAATGGCAAAATCCCTGTGTAAAAAGCCACCTTCCCTCCAGGCATACACCAGGCATTTACTTCCTCATTCTCAAGTAAATTAAACTCCCAATCTAAATCGTTCACTAACGAATCATAACCTTGCTCTTTCAAATACGTTTCCACTGCTTCGGCCATTTTATTGCCTACTTTAACTATTTCTTGACCTTCAGCAGTGGACGTTAGCACCTTACTTTCCGTCAAGGATTCTTTGTATTCGTCTTTGACTAAAGGCATCAAATCTTGGGTGGTAAATATGGTTAGTTGACTTCTTCCAGTCAGTGGCACAATCGAACAAGCGGATAAGGCATATACTAAGCAAAAAAGAGCGGCTAACTTTTTCATAGGAAGGTTTTTATAAGGATGGTCATTCTAAAAGTATTGAAAGAATTTGATATTTCTTAAATCCTATAATAAAATTGAAAGAATCTTCTTTTATTCGCTTAAATGGAAATTAAAATGACGCTACCAGCCCCTGCTTTAGCTTATCAAAAAAAAATGATGCAGCCATTTATTTTTTGGTGGGCCATGCTTTTCAAATTGCCAACAGCTGTATTTTGGAGGTTAAAGATGGTTCATCTGGATGGAGAGAAATCCCTAGTGAGTATCCCCTATTTCTGGAGAAGCCAAAATCCATTTAAATCCATCTATTTTGCTGCGTTGGCAGGAGCTGCTGAACTCAGTACCGGTGCCTTGTGTCAACTTGCCCTAGCAGGAAAAGGGGCTTTCAGCATGCTTGTGGTAGATTTTCGGGCAGAATTCAGCAAAAAATCAACCACTAAGATTCTATTTTCTTGCGAACAAGGTGAAGAACTTTTTAGCTTAATCAACACCCTAAAGCCTGGGGAAACAAATCAACTGACGATGCTCTCCATAGGTAAAAACACCTCAGGAGAAGAGGTAGCGAGATTTTTTATCACCTGGTCCTTCAAGCGAAAAAGCTAATCTTCCATCTTAAACTCCAATCTTAAAAACTCTTTCAAAGCGGACAAGACAAGTTCTTTGGACCAGCCTAGAAACTCGTGCGCGGCATGAAAGGTGTTAAAGCGCAAGATCAGCTCGTCCCATTTTTTCCGATCAAGGCCGTATTGCTGCAACAATTCGTTACGTATTGAATCAGCGTCAATCACCTCTAGGTAACCAATGCGTTGCCGCTCCCAATCCAATCGCTTTTCATAGGCTCGGAGCTCACGGTTTCTCTTGGTGAAATAGCTTATTGGGCCATAAATGCTAAAACCTGGCGTAGGTGAGGTCGAATCAGTGGCTTCAAAACCTACCTGCTGGCTAAGTGGCTTTTCTACGATTGGCTCGTCTTCGGAGAGGTATAATTTCCCGTCCTTAAATCGAAAGCGATAAGGCTCAGCTTTAACCTGAAAGGTCGGTAGAAGCCTCGCCAAGTCCTGTAGTTCCACAAACAAAAAAGCATCTGCATTCAAGCGCATTTTCTTTTCTAGAAAACCAGGAAACTGAAAAGTTAAGGTATCTCCTTGCGAGGCTGGAATCGAAAAATAGCCACGGGAATTCGTACTTACTTGCTCACCCGAAGGGTTACTTACCCGTACCCCTTCCAAGTATTTTTTGTCCCAAGCATCAATGACATTTCCGGAATACCGGCGTTGCGCAGAGAGGGAAACCACACAAAAAAAGAAGAAAAGTAAAAGAGAAATTCGCATCATCAATGGCCAAAAGTAGACACTGTGGACCAGCAAGAAAATTTAGGCATGTTAAAGAAGTTTAATTCCCCTATTTTTTGTTTAAGACAAGCTTTCAGAAAAAAGTATCTTTGAGCCATGAATTTTGAGCTCACACGAATTGCTCCGACACCCAGTGGCTATCTACACCTAGGAAATGCCTACTCTTTTTTACTTACCAAGGCATTGGCCAAAAAGCATGGTGCTAAAATCTTGCTTCGCATCGACGACCTAGACCGTGATCGCTACAGACCAGAATATGTACAGGATATCTTTGATACCCTAGACTTCCTTGAAATTCAAATTGACCAAGGTCCAAAAAATCTTTTGGAGATGGAATCCATCTGGTCTCAGGTGCATCGACTGCCATTGTATTCAGAAGCCTTGGAGCAACTCCAACAAAATAGGCTCACTTTTGCCTGCACCTGTACCCGAAGTCAGATCTTACAAATTGACCCCAGAGGCATGTATTTAGGGCAATGCTTAGACCGACGAATTCCGCTAACTAGAGAACAAGTTGCCTGGCGAATCAACACCCTAGATGCTGACTTTTTAAACTTTCAGGAGTATCCAAAACAGGCTAAATCCTCAATTTTACCCGAAGAAGCAACCTGTTATGTGGTGCGAAAAAAGGATGGGCTACCCGCCTACCAACTTTGTTCCTTGATCGATGACCTTCATTATGGGGTAGATTTGATTGTCCGAGGGCAAGATTTGTATCCCTCTACCCTGGCACAACTTGACCTAGCCCGCTTGCTCGGCAAGGATACCTTCGCCCAAAAGACCTTTTACCACCACCCTCTGTTGAAAAGTATGGATCAGAAGAAACTCTCCAAATCTTCGGGTTCTAGTTCCATTCAACACCTACGGGAAGAAGGAAAAACTTTGGCAGATCTATTTCTGCTGCTTGGCAAAAGTCTTGGACTGAAAGAGGAATTAAGGTCCTTCGAAGAGTTTAATCAAAGCCTAGAACTGTAAGAAAAGGTCACTATGATAATGTCAACAGTTGACGGCCAACAGACCACAGCCAGTAGGTTTTAGCACTTAAAAAACATCTTAGTATTTGGTTTCTAAACTTGATATCACCACGACTCGGCTGTCGTCCGCGGACTGTTGACCGATAAAATTGTAATCGGTCCACGAACGACAACCTGTAAATCGCGGTTAGTATGCTGTCAACAATTTAATTTTACTTGTACTTTGCTGCTTGCCCAGGTGCTACCGAAGATTTTTGGATAAACTTACGGATGTCCTCATTGGAAGTAGCTAAGTCCTCCGCTCTCAGGTACATCATGTGTCCGGAACGATAGCCTTTAAAATCGATTCTACTCTTCAGCTTGCCATTTGGATCGATGTGCCAGGTACTGTACTTCGCATTGAAATAGTCGGTACCCCCATCAAAATAGCCCGACTGAACCATCAGGTGTAGGTATGGATTTTGACGCATCGCAGTCCCCAAATCGTTGGCCGTATTCTCATTGCTACGATCCCAAGGATTGACAGGGCCAAAAAGATTGTAAGTAAGATCTGTGTTGTACTTCAGAACATTCTTGGCATACAAGTTAAAAGCAGGCGCAAAGGCATGATTCCAGCTTGTGAGCGCAGGGTCGAAATCGTAACGCTCACCCGCTTCCATTCGGTCAAATCCCTTGTAACGGCTATCCAATCGACCTACGGTCATGCCATCTCTAGATCTAAGCAACTCTTTCCAGAAAAAGCTAGTCGGCACCATCAAATTGTGTTGAAGGATCGATTCCTTACTCAAACCAGAGTAATAGGCCATTTTGGTGGCGATAGCATCACGCTCGGACTCGCTAAGCAACCCTCCCTTAGCCATGGCAGGAAGAATCTCATTGACAGCCATGGGTTCCACGATGGCTAAGATCTCATCCAAATCCTTCGCCTGCAACTCCGCAGGTAATGCTTTGTGGTACCAGGCCGTAGCTGCATAGTATGGCCAATAGTTTGCCATTTTCACAGGTCCATCACGCAAGATCCCCATGTCTGTAGGCGACACGAGGATGACCCCATTGAAATACATCCAATGGGAGTTTTGCAACTGAGACACTAGGCCTGCTACACGGGTGGTTCCGTAACTCTCACCAATCAAATACTTTGGGGAAGCCCAACGATTCTGACGGGTCACAAAGGTGTTGACCCAATCAGCCAAATACTTGATGTCTGAGTTGATCCCGAAAAAGGTGCTGCGAGGCGTATCTTCCTTTACAATTCGGGAGTAGCCTGTATTTACTGGATCGATGTAAACGATGTCCGCCACATCCAAAATAGAATGTGGATTGGATTTGGTGCCGTAAGGCTGAACAGGGTATCCTTCGTCATCAATATTGAGAACCACAGGACCAGTGTAGGCCAAGTGCATCCAAATAGAAGCAGATCCAGGACCTCCATTGAAACTCACCACCAAAGGTCTTTTGGCACGATCTACTACATCGGTACGCTCGTAATAGGTGTAAAATAGAGAAGCAATGGGCTCTCCCTTCTCATCCCAAACAGGCTGAGTGCCTGCAGTGGCTTTGTAAGGCACTCGCTTGCCTTTGATCATCACTTCGGAGGTAGATTCCACCTTGGATTCCACCTCAATTTTACGACTCGTCTGCGCTACCGTTAGGGTAACCATACAGAGAAGCAAAAGGCTTAAAGATAGTTTTCTCATGGGTTTGACTTGTTTTTTAAAGTAGAGTAAGTACGTTTTTATTTAAATAGCTCGAAGTGAAAATTACAGAAGCGGTAGGACAACACTTTTTTCGAAATACCCTAAAAATTCATTACGGGTAAGGATCGATCAGCAACTTAAGGTACCTACCAAAACCTGAACGGCCTTGCCTTGGATAAGCACACGGTCACCCCTAATTTCTAGAAATAGCTCCCCACCTCGAGTACTTGCTTGGTAGGCTTTGAAGCTTATTTTTCCAGTTTTCTGATGCCAATAGTCCACCAATGCGCAGTGGGCAAAACCCGTTACTGGATCTTCGGGTACACCAACATTAGGACCAAAAAACCGGCTAACCATGTCGTAGCCATTACCTCCAGCTGCGGTAATGATAAATCCTTCTTCACTTGTCTCCGCAATTCGTGCAAAGTTTGGCTGAAAAGCACGCACTGCCTGCTCATCGGCCAACTCAAAAATCCAGTTTTTCCGAAGTTGAGCCGCCTGGATAATCTTGCTCCCAAAAATTTCACCTGCGTATGCAGGATGCTGAGCTACCTCAGTTGGAATTAAGGGGAAGTCCATCCGGATCAAGTCCTCCTGCTTGTTCACCCGTAGTTCTCCACTTAAGGTTTGAAAACGAATCCCATTCCCTTCCTTCACCCAGCCTGCAGTATACATCCTATGTGCCGCGGCAAGTGTGGCATGTCCACAGAGATTAATTTCTACTTTTGGGGTAAACCAGCGAAGCGAAAAGCTTCCCTCCTTCTTAGTTTTCTCCACAAAGGCCGTTTCGCTCAGGTTCATCTCCATGGCGATGGCCTGCATCTCTGCTGTCTGTAACGGACTTTCCAAAAGGCAAACCGCTGCTGGATTTCCTGAGAATGGCTTCTCCGAAAAAGAATCTAGAACTGCTATTGCTATGTTTCTCATCAATACGCCTGTTGAAGTACCTGAAAATGATGCATAAAATGGCCCGGAATAATCCACAGTAGGGCTCTCGTGCTCATGGGATTTCCATTTGCTGACCCAACTTCCTGAAAAGCGGCTTCCGGAAAAGTCCGAACCATGGTGCATATTGCCTGCCTTTGGATTTCAAAATCGGAAAGTAAATCATCCAAAGAAACGTCATTAAATTGTCCTTGAATGACATAAGGATCTTGATCAAAACCAGGAAGAAGTTTTTTTTCCCCTCTAGCAATGCACAGGGCACGAAAAGTCATAATTCGCTCGGTATCGATGCAATGCCCAATCACCTCCTTGGGAGTCCATTTCCCTGAGGCATAGGGTACATTTGCCCAACCTTCAGGTTTGGAAGCAACAAAAACCTTCAATTCCTGGGTTTGAGATTGGATAAGCGTCGAAAAATTTTGATCCCCTAGCTTTGAAATATAGGTTTCGTAGTAGGAAGGATATTCGCCTATGCTAGGAAGGGAAAATGTATTCATGTAAAATTGACTAGGTTGTTTTAGAATCTGAACTAAATTTAAGCTGAACTTAAGATAGGATCTCCACCATGCGTCACATTTTATTCATACTTACCGCCCTCATCCTCACTTTCCCTGTATTTGGACAGCAGGTTGTCATTCGTAATCCAGAAATTCAACAGCTCGTGCAGCAGGTAAATGCCGACAGTTTAAAAAAATATACTGAGAAACTGGCTTCCTTCCACAGCAGACATACCCTCAACAGAGATGATAAAAACGGCATGCTTGCAGCTCAAAACTATGTGAAGGCTAAATTTTTGGAGTTTGCAGGAAAATCGAAAGGAAGGATGACCGCAAAAATCGAGGAATTTGTAGTGCCTGGTGATGGGAGAAGAATCGTGGCCGATGCCACTGTTGGCAATGTCATCGCCAAGCTACCTGGAACCAATCCCAATGATCCCCGGATAATTATCGTTTCAGGGCATTTGGACTCCAGAAATAAAGATGTCATGGATGCTGCCGGTGCAGCACCAGGTGCCAATGACGATGGCAGTGGCGTGGCTTTGGTGATGGAGCTGGCCCGGATTCTAGCGCAAACAGAATTTTCAGCAACCCTTCTTTTTGTGGCCTTCACTGGAGAGGAACAAGGACTTAAGGGAGCAACTTATCTGGCGGACAAGGCAAAAGCTGAATCCTGGAAAATTGAGGCGGTGCTCAACAATGACATTGTCGGAAATAGCAATTCTTCCGAAACCAATATTAGCAACAACACGGTCATGCGTGTATTTTCAGAAACAATCCCATTGGCAGAAGATGAGCGTGGCGCCGGTATCCGCCGCTCCATCAATTCGGATAACGACAGCCACTCTCGACAGTTGGCACGCTACATTAAGGAACTTGGAGAGCGCTATGTAGATCAGATGGAAGTAAAGTTAATCTATAGAAACGACCGATTTCTAAGAGGTGGAGACCAAACTCCTTTTATGAAAAATGGATTTACTGCAGTGCGCATGTCCGAAATGAATGAAAACTTTCTATACCAACACGAAAACGTTCGGGTAGAAAATGGAATTCAGTACGGGGATTTACCCGAGTTTATGGATTTTGAATACCTCCGGAAAGTGGCCGCCGTCAATCTTGCCGCAGCTACTTCTCTCGGTCAGTCTGCAGGAATTCCACAAGAGGTAAAGATTGATGTGCGTGGGTTGAGCAACTCATCGTCTTTGACTTGGAAAGCCCCAATCCATGGCAAAGCAAAAGGATATTATGTGCTTATGCGTGAGACTTCTTCGTCCATGTGGGAAAAGAAGTTTTACACCGAAGACACCCAAATGAAGCTGCCATACAGCAAGGATAACTTCTTCTTTGCAGTTCAGTCTGTTTCAGCCCATGGAACTGAAAGTTTGCCAGTCATCCCCTCTCCACTCTCACGTTTGTAGCAGATTTTTTTAGAAGTCAATAACTTAGTCCTTTTGGGTAAACCCAGATTGGAGTCAATTATTTTTGCCATTTTCTTATATCCTAAGTATTTATTTAACCTAATTATTCCATTGTATTTTTATATTATTTAAAATAAATATCGGTTTATTTAATTTTATTTAATTTATTTAGCTAAAAAAATTTTTTGATTCACTTTTTTTAATCGTTGCCTATTTTTATGAACACACAAGAGCAATTTTTCAGAAGATTAAAACCGATTGTTTCGCCTTATTCCTCTTTGGCCGCTGAAGTAGCCATCACCCTCAATGTAAGTTTGGATAGCGCCTACCGAAGAATCAGAGGGGAAAAGCTACTAGACTTCGATGAAATAAGTTTACTCTGTCAAGGGTTCAACATTTCCATTGACGAATTTTTCTGTTTGAACAGTAGTACCATCTTGTTTCAGACAGGCACCAAAGCCTCCCAAAAGGATGCCTTAAAACAGTGGATGGAGGATGTTTACAAGCAATTGTACTACATCAATAGCTACCCCAATCGGCATCTGTATCATCTAATTAAGGATCTGCCTCCCTTTCACCATTTTTTCCATCCCCTTCTTGCCCGCTTCAAATTCTTTTTCTGGACTAAATCCATTTTACCTCCTGGGCAGGCACAACTCGAAAAATTCTGCCTCAACCAGAAGCAGCTATTCAATTACGAAGAATTATCGCAACGAATCATTCGAGCCTATGCGAAGGTTCCGAGTACAGAAATCTGGAACATGGATGCCCTAAATACCACCTTACGGCAGATTGAAACCTACCATGAGATGGGTTGGATTGAGAATAGAGAAACAACCAAGTTGATTTTTTTAAGTGTATTGGATGTGATTGAACACCTAGAAAAAATGGCAATTCAGGGCAAAAAATCTCTTTTAGGCCAAAATTCTACCTCTGAGAATGGTGAATACCGCCTGTACCTCAACGATATTGTAGCAGGGGATAATACCTTGCTTGTAGAGCTAGGGGAAACTAAAATCACCTACCTCAACCACAGCGTCCTCTATTTTGTGGGTTCCAAGGATCTCGAGTTTAATGAGCTGGTGTTTCGAAACATTGAAAATGTAATCCAAAAATCAAGTTTGATGAGTGGTTCAGGTGAAAAAGAGCGAACACAGGTATTCAATATGCTTCGAAAAAAGGTCTATTTAAAGCTTGAAGCCATGGACATTGCCTCAAAAAACTGAATTATATTTTGGCTTGAATTTCAATCCGTGTAACTTACTCCCATGATTAGTTTGCGCGATTTTATAGGATTTATAGCATTGCTTGGAATCATTTCCTGTGCTTCCCAGGCAACAGAAAATACAAACCAAGATCTAGGTGATCAGGCATTTACTCCTCCAACCACCAAAAATGGAATGGTTTGGGTTCCTGGTGGAGCACTAACCATGGGATCTGATGACCCTGGTGCTTATGCTGCTGAAAAGCCCGCCGTGAATGTTTCTGTAAAGGGGTTTTGGATGGATCACACAGAAGTGACCAATGCACAATTCCAAAAATTCGTAACTGCAACGGGATACTTGACTGTGGCTGAACGACCCATCTCCTGGGAAGAACTCAAAAAACAACTTCCTCCCAACACGCCAAAATTATCGGATGAGGATCTTGCTCCCGGATCCATGGTCTTTATTGCTCCATCCCGGCCTGTTTCACTACAAGACCTCTCTGCCTGGTGGATTTGGGTAAAAGGAGCCAATTGGATGCACCCAGAAGGGCCGGAAAGCAATCTAGAAGGTCGAGAAAATCACCCAGTAGTGCATGTAGCTTATGAGGATGCAGTAGCTTATGCCAGCTGGGTAGGTAAGCGATTGCCTACCGAAGCTGAATGGGAAT
>Ga0172372_10011786_pt1 | contig 11073 bp, 8 predicted proteins | sample LakKiv5m_2_FD_114544 | JGI IMG/M metagenome (GOLD analysis project Ga0172372, IMG submission 114544) | Freshwater microbial communities from Kabuno Bay, South-Kivu, Congo - kab_092012_9.5m | ecosystem: Environmental > Aquatic > Freshwater > Lake | place: Democratic Republic of the Congo... | reverse complement strand
GCGCTGATCTGGAACGCAACGGCGCGCCCGGCGTTCTGCGCCGCCGTGATCTCCTCGGCGGTTCCAGCCTCCGGGGTGTGCACGCGCAGCAGGATCTGCCCGACCGCGATGCCGGCCGCGATCCAGCCGATCGTTCCCCAGAGCCGGACCGGACCGAAGTCGCGGTCGCGGTCGGGAAGGTTCGCGAACGAGATCGAGTTGGTGAGCGCGAGCGTCGGCGCGTAGACGAGGCCGTAGACGAAGCTCAGCGTCAGGAAGACGGGAAAGGTCTCGGCGGTCGCGAGGAAGTAGACGAGCACGGCACCGACGAGATGGCTGAACGCGAGCATCTTCTCGGTCGCGAACGAGCGGTCGGCCAACTGGCCCGCGATGAACGGTCCGAGGAGCGCGCCCACGGCGCCGGCCATCAGGCAGAACCCCGTCTGGTCGAGGTCGAACCCGCGGTGCCCCATCAGGAACGGATACAGGATCGGCAGCCACGCCCCCCAGATCGCGTACTGCAGGAACATCATCACCGAGAGGCGGGTTCGCACGTACGGCGCGGGAGCGGCTTCCATCGACAGGACCTCCGTGGGTTGCTTCCCGCGCACTCTACAGGAACCCCCGACGAGACTGCATCGGAGACGCCCTATACTTGCCGCCTATGGCCCCACGCCGCAAGACCCGTCAGATCACCCTCGGCGACGACCGAGTCGGCCGCGTCAAGATCGGCGGCGACGCCCCGATCGCCGTCCAGACGATGACCGCAGGCTACACGCACGACATCGACGCGTGCGTCGCCGAGATCGAGCGCTACGCCAAGGCCGGCGCCGACGTGGTGCGGGTCGCCGTCCCCGAGCGCAAGGACACCGACGCGCTGAAGGAGATCCTGAAGCAGGTCTCCGTCCCGGTCGTCGCCGACGTCCACTTCCACTACCAGCGCGCGCTCGAGGCGATCGAGGCGGGCGTCCACAAGATCCGCCTGAACCCCGGCAACATCAGCGACCGCGACCAGGTCAACAAGGTGATCGACGCCTGCAAGGAGCGCGGGATCCCGATTCGGATCGGCGTCAACGAGGGCTCGATCATCGAACGGAAGGACAAGCTGAAGCGCGCCGAGGAGCTCGGCAAGTTCTTCGCGGGCCACAAGTCGGGCCACATGCTCGCCCTCATGATCGCGAAGCTCGAGGAGTACCTCGACATCTTCGACGCGCGCGACTTCCACGACGTCGCGATCAGCGCCAAGTCGATGGACGCGGCGATGGTGGTCGACGTCTACACCGAGATCTCGCAGCGCTTCGACTATCCGCTCCACCTCGGCGTCACCCACGCGGGGCCGCGCGAGACCGGCGCGATCCGCTCGATCGCCGCCCTCGGCACGCTGATCGCGAACGGGATCGGCGACACGCTGCGCATTTCCTACGCGAGCGACCACATCGACGAGGTGAAGGACGGGCTCGAGCTCCTCTACTGCCTCGGAAAGCGCGAGAGAAAGGGCGTCGAGCTCATCGCCTGCCCGACGTGCGGCCGCATCCAGGTCGACCTCTTCACGCTCGTGAAGGAAGTCGAGAAGAAGCTGATGCCCGAGCTCGAGCTGCCGATCAAGGTGGCCGTCATGGGCTGCATCGTGAACGGCCCGGGCGAGGCCGAAGGCGCCGACGTCGCCGTGTTCGCCGGCGACCGCCGCGGCATCATCTACGTCCAGGGCCAGCGGGTCGCGAACGTGCCTGAGCCCGAGATCCTCGACCGGCTGCTGCAGGAATGCCGCGAGTTCGAGGCGAAGGTGAAGCGCGGGGAAGCAAAGCTCGGCGAGAAGCTCGTCGAGATCGTCCCGCCTGCGCCCATCGGCGAACTTGGCTCCGGCGCCGACAAGATCCGCGCGGGTCTCGTCGAGAAGATCACCGTCGAGCAAGTCACCGTCGGAAAGACGAGTTGAGCATCGCGCGGCGCCGGGCCAGCCGTCTGCTTGCACGCGCGCTCGCGGCCGGGGCGGTGTCCGCCGCGATCTTCGCAAGCGCCTGTGTCGTCCCGCTTCGGCAGCCGAATCCGTCGTTTCCGACCTCGCGCGAGGAGGCGGAGGTCGATCTGGCGCGGATGCGCGCCGAGCCGGTCCGGCTCGAGCGTCCTCTCCTTGTCCTCGCGGGGATCGGGGACCTCTCGATCTCCTCCGGCGCGCTGATCCGCGGCATCGGCCCGTGCGTCGAGGGGAGAGTCGTCGATGTCCATTTCTTCGACGAGTTCACCTTCGAGGGCTCTCGGCAGAAGCTGCTTCGGGAAGCGGCAGCCGCGCTCGGGGTCGATCCCGACCATCTCCCCGAGGTCGACGTGATCGCCTTCTCGATGGGCGGCCTGGTGGCGCGGGATGCCGCGATTCCCGATCCGGCGGGGAGAAGCCTTCCGATCCGCCGCCTCTTCACCGTGTCGACGCCCCACGAGGGAGCGCGCCTCGCCGGCATCCCCATGGGGCTGCCGCAAGGCGACGACATGGCGCCGACCTCCGACTTCATCGACCGCCTTCGTCGGGCGCCACGCGACTACGAACTCGTCTGCTACGCGCGGCTCGACGACCCGACCGTCGGCGAGGAGTTCGCGGCCCCCGAGGGCGAGCCGCTCTGGTGGCTGCCGACCCCGCCTGGAGAATGGGCGCACATGGCGGCCTTCAACGATCCGAGAATCATCGCAGACATCGCTCGAAGGCTTCGCGGCGAGCGTCCGCTCTCCCGTCCGCCCGCGGCACCCCTGCCGAACTGACTCGGCGCGGTTCTGCGCGGCGGCCCAAGGTGTCCGAACCGCGGGATGGAGGCCGAAAGCGGCCATACTCCGCCGCGATTTCGGCACCCAGTCCGTATAGTGCCTTCAATGGCACGCCCGATGACCTTCAGCCGTCCACAAGTCCGAGTCTCCCGCGACGCGACCGACCTTCGTCGGGCCTCCACCGACCTTCGTCGGGGCTTCACCGACCTTCGTCGGGCCTCCACCGACCTTCGTCGGGCCTCCACCGACCTTCGTCGGGGCTTCACCATCGTCGAGCTGCTCGTCGTCATCAGCGTGATCGCGATTCTTCTTTCGCTGATCTCGGTCGGCCTCCTGCGGGGAAGCGAGAGCTCGCGTCAGACGACCGCCCTTTCCAATCTGCGCGAGATCGGCAGGGCCTGGACCATGTACGGAAACCAGAACGACGACCGCTGCCTTCCCGGCTACCTCGAGGAAGAGGTGCAGCAGACCTATCGGATCCGTGCCTACGACCAGTCCGGCGATCAGATCGACCCCGCGCTCTGCACCACCTACCCGAACCGACTGCTGCCGTTCCTCGAGTTCGATCGTTCGCTCCTGTACAGGTACATCCCCGACTATCAGGATCTCGCCGAAGTCCCCGCCGAGGTCATCCGAGACAATCCCGCGTTTGGCTACAACGCCCACTACGTCGGCGGCTGGTGGGAGCAGAGCGCGTCGAACGTGGCCCCTCGGATGCGTTTCTCCAACACCGGCTACTTCAGTGCGCCGGGCGTTCTCGTTCCGCGCCAGGAGATCGTCGCCCGGTCGATCAGCCAGATCCTGCGGCCGAGCAGTCTCATCACCTTCTGCGCCAGCACCCGCGCCGCGCCAGGCGTCTACAAGAACCCGGACGAGTTGTCGCTCGGCTCCGCGACGGTCGTCCCCCACACCCTCGCACAGACACCGATCTGGGCCTCGACCGAAGGCGGCGAAGCGTTGTCCCTCGTCGGCGGCGGTGGCGGCGGAGTCGTCTTCGGAAACTCGGCCTTCGAGGTCTTCGTGGAGGAGTCGATTCCGATCCGACGAATCCAGAACGTGGTGCAGACCCTGCGCGCGGACGGCTCGACGGCGCTCCAGGGCCCGCGCGAACTGATGGACCAGAGCCGCTGGATCAACGTGGCCCATCAGTCGGCCGATCCGTTCGTGTTCACGCATCCCGAGTGAGCGTCGGATGCGGCGCGGGGCTGTCCCGCGTCGCCTTTCCTCTTCAGCGACGCGACGATGCCCCCGCGGCATCGAGGCGCCGCTTTAGGCGCTCGAGGCGCCAGTCGATCCGCGCGCACGCCGGATACGCGCCCTGCGGATCGGCCGACTCGATCCCGCGCCGCGCAGCCTCGAGGCCCTCGATCCGCTCGCGGATCCTCTTCTCGCTCCACTCGTCGACGCCCATCGCCGCGCTCCACACGACGTCGGTCGGCAGAAGCCCCCAGCGCTCGCGCAACGTCTTCTCGAAGTCCTCCATGTGGGCCGCGCCGTAGAAGATCGCGACCGAGCGCGGCGGAACGCGCGCCGCGAGATGGTGCGCAAGCTCGTCGATCACGGCGTCGTTGCGCTCGTCGATGATGATGCGCTCGTCCACGGCGCCCAGCGCCCCGCTCCGCTCCGGACGACCGCCTCGGCCTCCGCGGCCGACCGCATCGCCCGCGCTGCCGAGCGCCTGGATGACGAGCTTCTTGAACTGGGGCGAGTCCGACACCATGGAGAGGAAGAACCGCATCAGGCCCTGCGCAAGGCCGTCCTGGTTCGACAGCATCTCGAGCGTCGCGCTGCGCTCGCCGCGCCTCCACAGCCGGTCGAGCAGCTCCTCCATCGGAAGGTCCGCCGGTTCCCATCCGACCCGGTCGTAGTCGATCGACCGCACCTGGAGCGCGACGCCGAGGGCGTCGGCGAACTCGCCGTAGAGATCCCGACGGTCCTCGTCGCGGGCGGGCCCGGCTTCCGCGTCCGAGCCTGCGTGGCGGCGCGCCTGTTGCGGAAGGCGCGGAAGCACAAGGTCGAGCCCGGCATCGCCGCCGCCGATCCGGCCATCTGCGCCGAGCGAGACGAACGCGTATGCGCCAGAAGCGGACGAGTATCCGAGCGGCCGTCCCCAGCCGTCGGTGCAGGCGAGATCGAACGGCCGCGCGAGCCGGGTGTCGCGCGACACCGTGTAGGCGCGAAGTTCGGCGAGCGACCCGGGGACCCTGCCGCTCGACCGCTCGAAACGCTCGGCGAGCGAGCGCAGGAAGAGCATCGCGTCCTGCGTCCGCCGCTGCCGCTCGGTGTCGGTGCGGCCGCGCGTCCCGAACGCCCCGCGCGGAAGCACGCTCTCGTAGAGGACGAGATCGGACCGTTCGAGGATCTCCACGATCTCGTCGTAGTAGGCGCGGTCGCCGATGTGCACGACTCCGACGAGCGACACCGTCGGCCCTCCGCCGTCGGGACGCCGGTAGACACGGGTGGCGGTCTCGAATGCCGTGAAGCCGTCGACAGTCCTGCTCCGCATGAAGGCCGACGCGGACGCCGTCTCATCGCCGGCCGCGGCACCCGCAGGCGAGGCCAGCAGCACCAGCGTCGCGAGGGCAGCCGATGCCGAGGTCACTTGCGGACCGACCAGTTGCGCGTCGGGCCGAGGCCTTGCTTGGCGGCCGTGACGATCGACTCGAAGCGGCCGAGCGCGCGGTCGGCCTGCCCCTTGAAGATCATGTACGGGAACAGCGTCGCGAGCGCGATGATGAGCCCCGCCGCCGTCGTGATGAGCGCCTCCGCGATGCCGCCCGAGACGTCGCGCGGATCGACGATCGTGCGCGCTCCGCCGAGCAGCTCGAACGACTGGATGATGCCCGTCACGGTGCCGAGGATTCCCAGCATCGGGCTCGCGGTGATGATGGTCGAGAGAATGCCGCTGAACCGCTCGGTGGTCCCGCGCAGATCCTCGATCGCCTCCATCGCGATCGCGTCGTCGGGGCCCTCCTCGAGCAGCTTGCGGGTCAACTGGTCGTAGACGCCGCCGGGTTCCTCGAGGCATTCCTCGGCCCGCGAGCGGTCGCCGTTGCGAAGCGCGCGGAGCAGTTTCCGGAGCCGCGTCCGCTCGCGGTTCGAGTGGAGTCGCCCCCAGAACCAAAGGCGCTCGAGCGTGACGGCGAGCGACAGCACGCTCACGGCGACGAGCGGCCACATGACGAAACCGCCGCGGTCGATCAGTCCGAAGATGTCCCAGGCTTCCTGAGGCATGGCGTAGGTCGTGAGGGGCCGCGCATCCTATCGGGGCCTCGCGTGTCTGGGAGGCGCCGGCCGGGCGGGCGCCGGACGCACGACGGAACCGCGTCCATGCCCTACAGTCTCGGCCGATGTCTTCGGCCAAACCAGCGACGCCGCCCCTCGATCCCGCCCTCCTTGGCGCGGTGGAGAACGCACTGCAGGAGTTCCTCGCCGGCGAGACGCTGCCGGAGAACCTCCGCGCCGCCTGCCTGCACGCCGTGCTTGCGGGCGGAAAGCGCCTGCGCCCGATCCTCGTGCTCGAAAGCGCGAAGGCCGCCGGAGGGTCGCCCGAAGGGGCGATGCCCGCCGCCGTCGCGATCGAGTTCGTCCATGCGTTCAGCCTCGTGCACGACGACCTTCCCGCGCTCGACAACGACTCGATGCGCCGCGGCAAGCCGACCTGCCACGTCGCGTTCGGCGAGGCGATGGCGATCCTCGCGGGGGACTGCCTTCTTGCGCTCGCGCCGCTGGCCGGGTCGCGCTGCCGCCACAACGCGGCCGAGATCCAGCGCGAACTGATGGCGGCGACGGTCCGGATGATCGCCGGGCAGGTCTACGACACGCTGCAGGGTTTCCCCGACCACCTCTCGGACGACCGCCGGCTCGAGCTCATCCACCACAACAAGACGGGTGCGCTGCTCGAGGCCTCGTGCCGCATGGGAGCGCTCGCGGCTGGCGCGGACGCGGAGACGATCGCCCGGCTCACCGCGTACGGACGCGCGACGGGGCTGATGTTCCAGATCGTCGACGACCTGATCGACGCGACCCAGACCGCCGAGCACGCCGGGAAGGCGACGGGCAAGGACCTCGAGGCGGGAAAGCTCACCTACCCGGCCGTCCACGGGCTCGACGGCAGCCGCCGCGAGATCGCCAGGCTCCGCGCAGAGGCGGCGGCCGCGATCGCGCCGCTCGGCGAACGCTCGGCGCCACTCGGCGAACTGCTCGACTTCCTCGCCAATCGGACCCGCTGACGAACCGCCGCGCCGCCCGCTGCGTCGATTTGGGCAGAAGTCCCCAAGCCCCTGCATCGGCAAGCGATATCATCGCCGAATCCACCTGAGCGCCGGCGGTGACCGAGAACCATCGGGCCGCCGTGCATCCACCCCGAGAAACCCGTCGTGCCCGACAAGATCCTCCCCGCGCTCTCCTCGCCCGCCATGCTCCGCGCCATGTCGATGGACGCCCTGCGCGACCTCGCGGCCGAGATGCGCACCGCGATCTGCGAGCAGGTTTCGCGCTCGGGCGGTCACCTCGCGCCGAACCTCGGCGTCGTCGAGCTCACGATCGCGATGCACCGCGTGTTCGACTTCGCGCACGACCGGCTGCTCTTCGACGTCGGCCACCAGTGCTATCCGCACAAGCTCCTGACGGGACGCTATCCGCTTCTCTCGAAGCTGCGCCAGCGCGACGGCATGGCCGGCTTCCCCGAGCCCCGCGAAAGCCACTACGACCTCTTCTCCGTTGGCCACGCGGGTACGGCGATCTCGACCGCCGTCGGCATGGCGCGCGGCGACACGCTCAATGGCGACGGCTTCAGCGAGTCGAATCCGAACGGCCGCCGCGTGGTGTCGATCATCGGCGACGCATCGATCGTGAACGGCGTCGCGATGGAAGGCCTCAACAACGCAGGCACGCTCAAGCGGCAGTTCCTCGTGATCCTCAACGACAACGGCATGTCGATCGCGAAGCCGCAGGGCGCGATGGCGGCATACTTCGACAAGGTGCGGCTCTCGCACACCTACGGCGAGTTCCGCAAGGCGGCGAAGGAGCTCTCGAAGCACATGCCGGGCGGCAAGGCGATGGCCGACGTCTACCACAAGCTCGGCGAGATGTCGAAGACCTGCGTCAGCGAGGACAACTGGTTCGAGCACTTCGGCCTCGTCACCGTCGGTCCGGTCGACGGCCATGACCTGCCGGCGCTCATCGACATCCTCAACGAGGCGAAGCACTTCGACCGTCCGATGGTGCTGCACGTCAAGACCGTCAAGGGCAAGGGCTACAGGTTCGCCGAAGGCGACTCGACGACCTTCCACTCGCCGAGCCCCTTCAGCGTCGTCAACGACGACGGCGAGGAACTCGTGAGCGAAGGCTGCCGCGTCGAGCTCAAGAAGAGCGCCCGCAGCTTCACGAGCGCGTTCGGCGACATCCTCGGCGACCTGATGGCGCGCGATCCGAAGGTCGTCGCCTGCACCGCGGCCATGCCCGACGGAACGGGTGTGTCCAAGGTCATCAACCGCTTCCCCGACCGCGTGTTCGACACGGGAAGCTGCGACAGCCACGCGCTCGACATGATGGCCGGCCTCGCGAAGACGGGATGGAAGCCCTTCTTCGCCGTCTACTCGACCTTCCTCCAGCGCGCCTTCGACCAGTGCTTCCAGGAGGCGTCGCTCCAGGGCCTGCCCGTGCGGCTGTGCCTCGACCGCGCCGGCTTCGTCGGCGGCGACGGCGCCGTCCACCACGGCTTCTGCGACATCGCGCTCCTCGCCACGCTGCCGAAGGCGTGCCTCATGGCCGCGATGGACGAGCCGAGCCTGCGCGCGTCGGTCGAGTTCATGGCGGGCTTCGAAGACGGGCTCTCGGCGGTCCGCTACCCGCGCGACAGCGTCAGCGGGATGTTCGCGGGCGAACCGTGCCCGCCGTTCGTCTTGGGCAAGGCGCGCGCGCTCGTGAAGCACGCCGACCCGCAGGTCGCGATCCTCGGCTACGGCACGAGCGCGATCGACGCCGGCTTGGCCGCGAAGGAGCTTGAGGTCGAGGGAATCCACGCCGACGTCTACGACGCCCGCTTCGCGAAGCCGGTCGACATCGACCTCGTCGCGAGCCTCGTCGCGCGCGGTGTGCCGATCATCACGGTCGAGGACCACTCGATCCGCGGCGGCTTCGGCGCGTGCGTGCTCGAGGCCTGCAACGAGCGCGGCGTCGACACGCGGCTCATCACGCGCCTCGCGATGCCCGACGGTTGGGTCTACCAAGGCGAGCGCAAGGAGCAGCTTGCCGAGGTCGGACTCGACCCGGCGTCGATCGCCGCGAAGGCGCGCGAGGTCGTGAAGCGCGAGACCCCCGCCCGCGCGGCCGCGATGCGGTGAAGTCGAGCGCGCAGCGCGGGCCTTGAACTGTGAGAGTCGACAGCCTTGATGGATGCCACTCCTTCGAGTAGTGCCTCGTGAGGGTCCGTGCGCTCTCGTACCCCGCACTACTGAAAGTAGTGGCACCCATGAAGGCTGTCGACGCGGAGATGGGTCGCTCGGGCTTCGCCCTCGTCCGAATCCAGCACCAGAGGCAGCGCCCCTAGTACCAAAGGGAGCGGCCGCAGCCGCGACCGCTCAGACAACGCCGCGACCGCTCAAACGACGCCGCGACCGCTCATTAATGCCGCACGTCGCGTGCGCGACCGGAGACCATGCGGTCGACGGGCATGAGGATCAGGCTCACGCGCTCGGCGAAGAGGCGGCCGAGCCGTTCGATCGCGGCGATCGAAGTCGACGCGACAGGTCCGCTTGCCTTCGCGGCCTCGGAGATCTCCTTCGCGTCCCACTCGGGGTGCCAGTCGATGCCGACGACCCAGGGGCCAAGGCCCCACGCCGCGAACTTCGCGCCCGGCGTCGAGCCGAAGACGCGCGCACCCTCGGGGAGCTTGGCGACGCACTCGTCGTTCCACACCGGCTGCTCGCTCGTCCATCGCTGGCCCGCGAAGAGCGGTTCTTCCCGGCCCACGGCGTTCAGGGTCACCTTCACGATGCCGCGCTCGGCGCCTGCACCGACCTCGCCGCCGAGCGCGCGCGCCATGAGACGCGAACCCGCGCCGATCCCGAGAACGGGAAGCTCGCGCTTCACGGCCTCGCGCACGTACGCCTCGATCGCCCCCGCCGATGCACCGGTCGAAGAGCCGCCGCCCGAGACGAGGACGCCGTGCACCGCGTCGAGGTCGACGGGCATGGTCTCCGCCTTGTGGGCCTCGACCTGACGGACCTGCTGGCCGAATTCGCGCAGCGTGCGGCCGAGAAGCCCGGGAGCTCCGTCGGCATCGAGTTCGAAGTAGAGAATCGCCATCGTCTAGTCTCTCGATTCGGAGTTTCGCGGGACCGGTGCGGGGCGTCACACGCCGACAGGCTTCGCGGCCGAGACCCTCGGCCCGGCGGCCTTCACGGCATCGGACATCTTGAACTTCGACTCGTTCTCGCGGAACTTCATCGCGAGCTCGGTCGCCTTCGCGTCGTACGCGGCCTTGTCGGCCCAGGTGTGGCGCGGATTGAGCACCTCGCTCGGCACGCCTTCGACCGAGGTCGGCATCGAAAGCCCGAAGATCGGGTGCTGCTCGAACGACGCCTTCGCAAGCGACCCGTCGAGGATGCGGGTGACGAAGGTGCGGGTGTAGGCCAGCTTGAAGCGGTGACCGACGCCGTACGGGCCGCCCGTCCAACCGGTGTTCAGGAGCCACACGTTGGCGCCGTGCTTCTTGATGCGCTCGGCGAGCATCTCCGCGTAGACCATCGGGGCGCGCGGGAGGAACGGCCCGCCGAAGCACGGCGAGAAGTTCGGCTGCGGCTCCTTCACGCCCGCCTCGGTGCCCGCGAGCTTCGAGGTGTAGCCGTTCAGGAAGTAGTACATCGCCTGCTCGGGCGAGAGCTTCGAGACGGGCGGCAGCACGCCGAACGCATCGGCCGAGAGGAAGACGACGTTCTTCGGGTGACCGGCGACCGAGGGGATCTTGGCGTTCGCGATGAACGACACCGGGTAGGTGACGCGGGTGTTCTCGGCCTTCTTCGCGCTGTCGTAGTCGGGGACGCGGGTGACCGGGTCCATCACGACGTTCTCGAGGACCGAACCGAAGCGGATCGCGTTCCAGATCTCCGGCTCGCCTTCCTTCGAGAGCTTGATGCACTTCGCGTAGCAGCCGCCCTCGACGTTGAAGACGCCCGAATCCGACCAGCCGTGCTCGTCGTCGCCGACGAGGTCGCGGTTCGGATCGGCCGAGAGCGTGGTCTTGCCCGTGCCCGAAAGGCCGAAGAAGAGCGCCACGTTCGACGGATCCTTGCGATCGACGTTGCACGAGCAGTGCATCGGGAAGACGCCCATGTC
>Ga0172372_10011785_pt1 | contig 11073 bp, 5 predicted proteins | sample LakKiv5m_2_FD_114544 | JGI IMG/M metagenome (GOLD analysis project Ga0172372, IMG submission 114544) | Freshwater microbial communities from Kabuno Bay, South-Kivu, Congo - kab_092012_9.5m | ecosystem: Environmental > Aquatic > Freshwater > Lake | place: Democratic Republic of the Congo... | reverse complement strand
GCCGCCGAGGCGGGCGTCGCGATCGTCATCAACTACCTGACCGGCCTGCCCGGTGCAGATGCGCGAGAGGAGCAACATTGGCTTCAGGTCGTGCGCGAGGAGGTTGACGCCCGCCCCACGCTCAAGGCTATGATCGAGCACAACACCTTCCAGCTCGAGATGCTTTCCCCTATGGGAAGCAACCCTTCGACCTACGGCATCGAAGTCGCCCGCCGCTGGCCCTGGTCGTCGTTGCTGGAGTTCAGAGTCATCAACCAGGCCCACGCCAGTTCATGAACAACCCAACCCCGAACATAAGGAAAGTAAGGGCTCCTCCGTGGATCTTAACAAGGGGCCGCACTGCGGCCCCTTTTTCTATCCCGCCAGTTCGGCGAAGTCGCTCAGGTCGCCCAGGGGCGTGATGCCCCCGGTCCTGGCCACGATGGTCCGGATCTTCAGGTCGTTCAGGAAGCCCAGGTAGTCGCGGTCATCCGGGCTTCTTGAGAAGGCCAGCACCTTGTGCTCCTCGCGCAGGGAAAGTCCACGGTCCTGCTTGAATTTTCCGAGTTCGAAGTAGTTGTACTCGAAGAGCTGGGCGATGCCCTTGCGCGCCTGGGCCCGGAAGTTGCCGCCCTCGTTGCTCTTGGCCTCAATCAGCAGCGATCGTGAGCGGTCCGCGTGCACGGCGAGGAGGTCGATGTGGTTGTTCTTGTAGCAGTGATACCCTCGCTCGCCGAGTCTTTGGAAAAGCATCGAAAGGATGTCGGCATGCGCGGTCTCGGCCCGCTGGAGCTTGCGCAGATCCACCTGCCTCACGCCATCGTCCACCCGGATCACCCTCGCGCCCACGTCTTCGAACTGGGTCAGGCCGGTCGTATGCCGCAGGAGGTCCTTCTCATCTCTGACTTCTTCCAGCGCGGTCAGGCGAGTGGGGAGGGCGTCTTCTTCTTCTTCCCGGGTGCGATAGGCGTAGAGGCCTCGCGTGTTGGCCAGGAGGGCTTCCTTGGTCGATCCGTCCTGGATGCTGGAGTAGGAACCCATCTTGGGGAAGTTTGGTAGGTCCTTCAGGGGTATGCCGGCCGCGAGTAGTCGGCGCAGAAGGTCGGCCGTCGGCGCCTGCTTGGCCAGGGATTGGCTGTCCCAGTCGCCCGCGACCGGGATGTCCGCGAAAAGATAGATTTCGCTGAAATGGAAACGGTGGGGATAGATGATCCTGTTTTCCTCAAATTCCTCAATCCAGAGTGGCGTCGTCCCAGTGAAGAAATGGTTTCCGACCACCCCGAAGCCGACCACCCGGGAGGAAAGTTCCTTGGCCGGGAGGAATCGGCTCTCGGACTGGGAGGAGTGGAAGAAGATGACGTCTCCCGGCTGCAGCTTTCTCCACTGGCTCAGGAGCTTTGGGTTGTCCCTGAATCCCCAGGTGCTCGACCTCAGGGCCGTCAGGTAGTTTTCCGGGGTGCCCGTCACCCGGTAGATGGCCTTTGTGTCTTGGAGGGCGCTCAGCCGCATCGGTCAGAGCTGATCGTACTTGGTCGAGCGGCCCTTGGCCTTGTCGACGGGGTACTTGGCGGCGTTTTCCGCCAGCTTGTCCCGGATGGCCTGGTTCAGGTCGATTTTCTGTTCATGGGCCAGCAAGAGGGCGAAGATCAGGACGTCGGCCAGCTCCGCCCGGACCTTGGCTGGATCGGCGTCTTTGGGCTGCTTCCAGAGAAATTGTTCCAGGAGTTCACCCGCCTCGATGCTCAGCCCCGCCGCCAGGTCCTTGGCATTGTGGAACTGCGCCCAGTCGCGCTCGTCCCGGAACTTCCGGACAAGGTCGATCAATCGGGTAAGTTCACTCATTTGCGAGTTAGGCATATCCGCCCATGCAGCGCTGGCAAGCCCGCGCCCTGTCTAGCCCCGCGACGGCAGCGGAAAGTCGAAGATCTGGAGCGGGACGCCGTTGAAATCCTTGGCTTCTTTGGCCGCCGCATTCTCGTTATCCAGATAGAACGTGCGTTTCGGCTCTCCGAGCATGCCCAGCAGGTCAGACGACGTAGCCTGCCCGCTGAACGATCCATTGTCGTCTCCGACCTTGGGGTAAAGCAGAGCCAAGGGAAGCGGCGGTTTGCCCGCTTCCGTGTACAAGTGCGAGTAGGCGAACAGCTGGTAGGCGTCGCTCTGGGCCACGCCTAAGGTCGCGGCCTCTTGGTCATCTTCCAAGTCCTTCCACTTGGTGTCCGCGATGAGGATGGGCACGGCATCGGCTCCCGCGTGATCCCGGCGGTAGAGGATGATGTCCGGTTTGACCTGGAACGCGTCCTCCGCCTTTCCTTTGTCGAGGTACTTCGCCAAGTGCCGCAGGCTTTCCTGGCCCTTCGCGAAGTAAGTCGCACCTTCGGGGCTTACGATCTTAGCCAAAGCGCCGTTCAAACGGTTCAGGGCATATTCCTCGTAGAGCTTCCACATGCTGAACATCAGGCCGAAGGCCCGGGAGCCCGCGTTGTCACCTTGGATCTTTGGCGATTTCTTCTGCAGGAAAAGGCGTGCCAGGGCCAGCAGCGGCCGGAAGGCCCGTTCGTTACGACGGAGCTGGACGCGGCCCGCCATTTCCGGCGTGACCCAGCGGTCGCTGACGTGGTCCAGCAAGGCGAGCGTGTCACGCAGGCGGGCGCGGACGGCCGAAGTCTGGCTGAGGCTGAGCGCCGCCCGGAGTCCAGCCTTCAGCGTCTGGTTCAGCGGCGTATCCGCTTCGAAGGCGTCGTAGTCGCAGGCGAGGGTGGCTTGCCCTGCGGCGATGGCCATGATCTGGCGTCCGATGTTCAGACGCCCACGCAAGGTGCCGAGGGATTCTTCGCGGCCGACGTAGTTATGCGGCAAACCACGCGTGGCCTCACGATGTAGGCGCTGGGCGAACCACTGGGCAAAGATCTCCAGGAAGTCATGCTTCTCAAGATGGGCCGGACCATAGGTTTCGTCCTCCACCCAGCCCGCCCCGATGAGCAGTTTGATCAGGTCGACTTGGCCGGCTTGGCCTTCCCGATCGATCTTTGGCGTGACGGTGATCTGTGCCCGCCCGAGGTCGATGACGCCTACCCAGCCGCCGGCCTTGAACGTCGTGCTATTGTGGAAGCGGAACCATTCCCGGCTGTTCTTGCAGCCGAAGTGGGCACGTAGCCCGATGAGCTGGTCGGCTTCCGCCCGCGACAAGCTCTCCTTGTCCCCGTGCTCGGTCACGGGGATGGCCTCGAATTCCGAGGCTTTCAGCTGGGCGGAGGTGCTCAGATGTCAGGCTCCGGCGTAAGACTTCAAGGTCTCCGCCGTGACGAAGTACTTGTCCTTGTCCAGTTTGCTCGGTTCGGCCAGGCCTTTGAGCGCGGCCTGTTTGTCGTCGGCGTTCTCGTAGAACCACTCGTCGATCAGCGGCATGATCTTCTCGTTGATCTCCCTGGCGATGGCCTTCGCGTCAGGCTCCGGATTGAGGCTGTCGTACCTTGCGGTGACCATCGGCAGCCAGGCGTGGCCGATCTGGTGATCACGGGTGAGCTTCTCACGCAGCGCCTTGTTGAGCTTTTCCAGCAGCGCCCGGAGGTTGATGCCGCTGAGGTTCGTCGGGTTCATCGTCGGGTCCGGGGCCATCTCCTCGAAGCGGAAGCGACGACGGAGCGCGGTGTCGAGCAGCGCGATGGAGCGGTCAGCCGTGTTCATCGTGCCGAGGAAGTGCACGTTCGAAGGCAGGCTGAATTGATCACGGTTGTCGCCCTCGAGGTAACCGGGGCAGGAACAGGGCAGGGTGACGCTGAGCGGAAAGTCACCTTCGGCCCGCTTGTCGGGTTCGATGAGCGTGATGAGTTCGCCGAAGATCTTGCTGATGTTGCCGCGGTTCACCTCATCCATGATGAGCAGGTACTGCTGCGACGGGTTCTCGCGGGCCCGCTTCGCGATGCGGAGCAGCAGGCCGGGCTTCGGCTTGAAGACCATCGTGTCGCCGACGGTCTCCGGCTTGAAGCCGACGACGAAGTCCGCGTAGTCATACGACTGGTGGAAGGTGGTGAATTCCACCTGGCCGTTGGCGAGCAGTCGCTTGAAGTCCTCCTCGGCCTTGGTTTCCGCATAGTTGTCCTTCCCGTAGCAGGTCCGGATGGCGTGCTCCTTGGTCTTGTACGTCTTCCCGGTGCCGGGCGGCCCGTAGAAGATGACGTTGGTCGGCTTTCGCTTGCGCCCCTCTTTGCCGAGGGGCGGCTTGGGTTCGGGCAGTTTGCTCATGTCAAGGTTGAGGGCGCTGATCAGCAGATTGGTCTCCTTCTCGAATTTGGTGAGGTCCGTGAGGGCCTTGGTGATGAGTCGGCTCACCTCGGGCACGGGCACCGGTTCACGCGTCAGCCAGGTGACGCTGCGGACGTGCTGGAAGCGCTCCCGGCCGGTCTCGTGCCGGTACTCACCGGTGACCATTCCGGCCACGTAGTCCTGGGTCCGGGCCTTGCGCGCGAAGACGATGTCGCCGGGCTTCATGTGCTTGGCGAAGAGCCAGCACATGAGCGCGGTCTGGCTCGGCACTTTCCGCGGATGGGCCTCGTCGTAGAGTTCGTTGAGCTTCCTGCCTTGGTAAGTCCACCGAGGGGTCGGAGCCACGTAATAATCGAGCCTGAGGATTCTGCGGGTGGCGTCGCTCAATGAGGTCTCCTCGCCCTCCAGGGCCACGGTCTTCTCGCCGGTCACGGTGACTCTCTTGGTCGGATCCCCCGCCAGGGTCAGCTCAGCCCCGACAGGCACCCCCATCTTGATGAAGTTGAGGGCGGGGCGTTTCCTGAGCTCGTCCTCGGCGGCCTGGGATCCGGTCGCTCCGATCTCGTCATTCGCCGCCATCAGCATGCCCGCCGCCTGCTGCTTGCCGAGGTCTTCGTCCGTACTCAGGCCGGCGAGACTCTCGCCAGTATCCCAGTCGCAGCGGATTTCCCCCGCTTCGAGGAGGGTCCGGAGGTCATTGATGCCGTCGTCCGATTCGCCCTCGATGTCGTAGGTGTAGTTCCAGAAGCCGCGTCCGACGCTGGCCTGGTTCTGCCAGACTTCCATCCCCAGTTCCCTCAGGGGCGTCCCGGGGGTCCTGTTGCGTATCAGCTCCCGATGGAGTTCGACCGCCGAGGACCGTGGGGTTCCGATGCCTTTGCGCAGGCAGAACGGGCGGAGTTTGTCCTCGCTGAAGCAGCCTACCGCCACGGGGTTCGCAGGGTCCTGGTAGCAGAAGGCCAGCTTCCAGGCGACGGTCCCGAAGAACGGGCTGTCCTGGGTCGCGTCCGCATTGCCGGCCGCCGCGCCTTCCGCGATGGCGAGCAGGCTGGTCTTGGCCACCTCAAACGCCTCCGCGGCGTTCTTCCCCAGCCGGGTGTACCAGCCGTAGGTGTCGTCGTAGCTGTAGGTGTCGTCCGAAGTCTTCTCCAGCGATGGGTCTCGGGCGAAAATGCCGAACTTGAAAGCGGATCCGCCGCCGATGCCTCCGGGCGCGATCTGCTCCAGCCAGTAGATGAAGCAGTCCTTGTCCCCGTAGGCGGCGTACTCCCGCAGGGTCAGGGTCCGAAGTTTGGCCAAGGGCCAGCGGCTCAGGAACCGCTCCAGGTCTTTCTGCTCCTTGGGGTCGCCACAGAGATTGGGGGGCATCCCTGAGAAGTAATCGCCCCGGCCGCCATGGGCAGTTTTTTTAAAGGGAGTTATTGACATCCGGTAGCCGCATTGGGCGTGAGAATGGATTGCCACGTCCGCGGCTCTGCCATTCGATGTCCGGGCATTTCCCCTCATGCCTGAGCCCGACGACCAGATCAGCCGTTTCTTCGCCAAGCCGATCCTCAATTCCCCCTATCTCAAGCCGTCCCAGCACTGGGAACTGGATGCATCCGGTCAGCCGACCCTGCAGATTCTGCCCACGCGCCGACCGGCGTCCTTCGTCACCCCCATTCCGAAGCCAAAAAAGGCCGCCAAAGGCGGGAAGGGGAAGCAGACCGAGCTGAAGCTTAACACGACCCTCGCGGGCGGGGCCGACAAGGGCCAGCAGTACGACCAGACTTCCCTGATCAACGAGATCCGGAGCCTCGTCGATACTTGGCGCGGCCTGCCGGAGGCCTCCTGGAATGTCACCCCGGAGACCGCCCAGCTGCTCCGCCATTGGCGCACCTTCCCGTTCAGCAACCAGCGACCGTTCTTCTGTCAGATCGAAGCGGCTGAAGTGGCTATCTGGCTGACCGAAGTCGCCCGCCACACCGAAGGCGGCAAGCGCATCCTGGGCTTCCTTGCCGCGGCCAACCGCGATGCCTATGAGGACGGCACGGACCTCAATACGATCCTCCCCCGCGTCTGCTTCAAGCTGGCGACGGGCGCCGGCAAGACGACGGTGATGGCGATGCTCATCGCCTGGCAGGCCATCAACGCCGCCCGCCGCCCGACGAGCGACCATTTCACCCGGGGCTTCCTGCTCGTCGCCCCGGGCCTGACTATCCGTGACCGTCTCCGCGTCCTCCAGCCCAATGACCCGGACAATTACTATGAGCGCCGCGAGATCGTGCCTCAGGACCTGATGGGCGAAGTGAAGCGGGCGAAGATCGTCATCACCAATTACCACGCCTTCAAACTGCGCGAACGCATCGAGCTCTCCGCCGGCGGCCGCGCCCTGCTCAAAGGCCGTAATGGCGAAGACCTGAACACGCTCGAATCCGAGGGCCAGATGATCCAGCGGGTGATGCCCGACCTGATGGGCCTGAAGAACATCGTGGTCATCAACGACGAGGCTCACCACTGCTACCGCGAAAAGCCGCCGGAAGAAGACGATGCGGAACTCGAAGCCGAACAGGCCAAGGAGGCTGAGAAACAGAACAAGGCGGCCCGTCTCTGGGCCGCGGGCCTCGAGGCCGTGAAGCGCAAGCTGGGGATCCGCGCGGTCTACGACCTTTCCGCGACGCCGTTCTTCATCAGTGGCTCGGGTTACGCCGAGGGCACGCTCTTTCCGTGGACGATGAGCGACTTCTCGCTGATGGACGCCATCGAGTGCGGAATCGTGAAACTCCCGCGCGTGCCGGTTGCGGAAAACATCGCCAGTGAGGACATGCCCAAGTATCGCGATCTCTGGGTCAACATCCGCCATGACATGCCGAAGAAGAATCGCGGGGACGCCGAGGGGCTCGATCCGCTCCGGCTCCCGGCGATGCTGCAGACTGCGATGCAGTCGCTCTATGGCCACTACGAGAAGACGTTCAAGCTCTGGGAGGACCGCAAGATCGAGGTTCCGCCCTGCTTCATCATCGTCTGTCAGAACACGGCGATCTCGAAGCTGGTGTACGATTATGTCTCAGGACACTACAAGAAGAATGCCGACGGTACGGAGCGGCTTGAGCTGGGCCGTCTGCCGCTGTTCAACAACTTCGACGAGAATACGGGCAATCCGCTGCCGCGCCTCAACACGCTCCTGATCGACAGCGAGCAGCTCGACTCGGGAGAGGCCATCGATCCTGATTTTCGCAAAATGTTCGCGAACGAAATCGAGCGCTTCCGGCGAGACATCGTCGAGCGCACGGGCAACCCGCGCGCCGCCGAGTCCATCACCGATGAAGAGCTGCTTCGGGAGGTGATGAACACGGTGGGCAAGCCCGGCCAGCTGGGCTCGGGCATCCGTTGCGTGGTCTCCGTCTCGATGCTCACCGAAGGCTGGGACGCCAATACGGTCACGCACGTGCTCGGTATCCGTGCCTTCGGCACTCAGCTCCTCTGCGAGCAGGTCATCGGACGGGCTCTGCGCCGGCAATCTTACGCGTTGAACAGCGAAAATCATTTCGATGTCGAGTATGCCGATGTCTTCGGCATTCCGTTCGACTTCACGGCCAAGCCCGTGATTTCCGATCCGAAGCCGCCCAAACCGGTCATCCAGGTGAAGGCCGTTTCGCCCGATCGCGACGCCTTGGAAATCAAGTTCCCGCGCGTGAAGGGCTATCGAGTTGAGCTGCCGGAAGACATGCTTCGGGCCAATTTCACGGAAGATTCAACCCTTGAGCTCAATCAGGATCTGGTCGGGCCGACCAAGGTTGAGAACAAGGGCATCATCGGCCAGAATGCCAATATGACGATTGAGCATCTGGAGGATGTCCGTCACTCGACGGTCATCTACCGGCTCACGCATCGTCTCATTGAGACGAAGTACCGCGACGCGGGAGACGCTCCCGAGCTGCAGCTTTTCGGCAAGCTCAAGCGCATCGTCACCCATTGGCTTGAGCACCATCTGGTGTGCAAGGGTGGCACGTTTGAGGCCCAATTGCTCTATCTGCAGCTTGCGGATATGGCCTGCGATCGCATCGCCGCCGGCATCACCCGCGCCTTTCAGGGCGAACGCCCGATCCTCGCCGTGCTCGACCCCTGGGTGCCCATCGGCAGCAGCCGCGCGGTTAACTTTAGCTCAAACAGGAAGGACAGCGCCTGGGAGACCGATCCCCGTCGCTCGCACGTCAACTACGTCATCTACGACAGCGAGTGGGAGGCCGAATTCGCCCGCGTGGCGGAGTCTCACCCGCAGGTGCGCTCCTACGTCAAGAACCAGGGGCTCAACTTCGAGATCCCCTACCTCCATGCCGGCCAGCACCGGACCTACCTGCCAGACTTCATCGTCCGCGTCGACGATGGCCACGGGCCGGAGGACCTGCTCAACCTGATCGTCGAGATCAAGGGCTACCGCGGCGAAGAGGCCAAGGACAAGAAGTCCACGATGGAGGTCTACTGGATCCCCGGCGTGAACAACCTCAAGGTCCACGGCCGCTGGGCGTTCTGCGAACTCACCGAGCTCTTCGAGGTCGAGGCCGACTTCAAGGCGAAGGTCGCCGAGAGTTTCGCCCAAATGATTAAGACTGCCACCCGAACCAAATCCTAAATCTTCTCTCCATGGCCCGCCCCAAGAAAACTTCGACTGACAAGGTCGTCACCCATTTCGCCCACGACGGCGATAAACGGAAGAACATCCCGACCGCCGAACTGCAGTCGCTCCATAAGGACCCGGCTGCGGGTCCGACGGAGCTGCGCTACCCGCGCAATCCCGACCTCGACCCCCAGCTCGTCTGGCGCGGCAAGGACCAGCAGGACTGGAGCGACCTCGTCGTCCCCACGCCCCCGCTCTACATCCAGGAGAAGGTCCATCCTAAGGCCCTCATCGACGACCTCCTGCGCCGTTCGAAGGAGCGCGCGGCCGAGGCGGACGGTCTCTTCGGCGACCTCTTCCAGGACTTCGACGGCCTGCCCAAGGACGTCGACAAGACCGAGTTCTACCAGCACGACGCCAACTGGGCGAACCGGATGATCTTGGGCGATTCGCTGCAGGTCATGGCCTCCCTCGCCGAGCGCGAAGGTCTCCGCGGCAAGGTCCAGTGCATCTATTTCGACCCGCCCTACGGCATCAAGTTCAACAGTAACTTCCAGTGGTCGACCACGAGCCGCGACGTGAAGGACGGCAAGTCAGACCACATCACTCGCGAGCCGGAGCAAGTGAAAGCCTTCCGCGATACGTGGCGGGATGGTATTCATAGTTACATGACTTATCTACGAGATCGGTTGACGGTGGCGCGCGATTTACTAACTGAATCAGGCTCGATTTTCGTCCAGATTGGCGACGAGAATGTTCACCGAGTTCGAGCGCTGATGGACGAAGTTTTTGGCGAAGATAATTTTATCGTCCAAATCAGCTTCCAAAAGACTGGAGGAATCGAGGGAAGTTATCTTTCAAACACGGTAGATTTTGTGCTCTGGTTTACGAAGAGTAAAACTAACGGAAAGTTTCGGCGCCTAATGACGGAGCGGAAATCCGGGCATACTTCATTAGACCGTTATGACCAATATCAAGTGGCAGAGTTTTCTATTCGGTCGCTAACTCCGGATGAGAAGAAGGATGACTCGAAGCTTAACACATTTAGGCGCTTTCAGTTGTTCCCGCTGTATTCTGAAGGTGAATCAGAGGGGTCAAAAAGGGATTTCTTATTTTACGGGAAAACTTTCAGCATAAGAAAAGGAACACATTGGAAGACGACGCAGATTGGCCTGCAGCGAATCGCCCTTGCCGACCGTGTAGAAATGACCGCTAACACAATTCGCTACAAAAGGTTTGTAGGCGATGTGCCAATGCTCCCGCTGACAGATAGATGGGACTCAACTCAGATCGGAACAGAACGATTATACGTAGTGCAGACTGCATCGGAAGTAGTTAAACGTTGCATCCTCATGGCGACTGACCCGGGCGACCTCGTGATGGACCCGACCTGCGGCTCTGGTACCACCGCTACCGTTGCCGAACAGTGGGGAAGGCGCTGGATAACAATCGACACTTCGCGCGTAGCGCTTGCGTTGGCACGTTCCCGGGTGATGGGTGCCAAGTACCCCTTTTATCTCTTGGCCGATTCGCGTGACGGGCAGCTTAAGGAGGCAGAGGTGTCGCGAAGTATGCCTAGCAACCAAGCCACTCACGGCAATCTTCGCCACGGTTTCGTCTATGAGCGTGTGCCTCACGTAACGCTCAAGTCGATTGCCAATAATGCTGAGATTGATGTCATCTGGGAGAACGCACAGAAGGTCCTGGAGCCCATTCGCGAAGCGCTCAATAAGGCACTTAAGATGTCCTGTCAGGAGTGGGATATCCCGCGGGAGGCTGATTCCTCCTGGTCGGCCGAAGCGAAAAAGCTGCATGCCGATTGGTGGCAGGCCCGGATTGCTCGCCAGAAAGAAATGGATGCCTCTATAGCGGCAAAGGCAGAATTCGAGTATCTTTATGATAAGCCCTACGAGGATAAGAAAAAGGTCCGCGTGGCCGGGCCGTTCACGGTTGAGAGCCTGACGCCGCACCGCACGCTGACGGTTAACGAAGAGGGCGACGCGGTCGACCTGACGGAGAAGCGCCTGGGTTACACGGCGAAGAAGAACTTCGCGGAGCTGATCCTGGAAAATCTCCGGACGGCGGGCGTCCAGCAGGCCCACAAGGAAGACAAGATCAACTTCACGTCGCTCGTCCCCTGGGCCGGCACCTACCTCTGCGCCGAGGGTTACTACCAGGAAGGCGACAAGCCGAAGCGAGTGGCGATCTTCATCGGGCCGGAATTCGGCACG
>Ga0172372_10011784_pt1 | contig 11073 bp, 4 predicted proteins | sample LakKiv5m_2_FD_114544 | JGI IMG/M metagenome (GOLD analysis project Ga0172372, IMG submission 114544) | Freshwater microbial communities from Kabuno Bay, South-Kivu, Congo - kab_092012_9.5m | ecosystem: Environmental > Aquatic > Freshwater > Lake | place: Democratic Republic of the Congo... | reverse complement strand
GGTCCTTGCGGCCGTGCTGGTCGAACCAGCGCAGCAGGCGGTCGGCGAACGGGATGCTCATGGCGCGGCTTTGGCGAGGCGCTCGATGCCTTGCGTGGTTTCCAGTGCTTCCTGGCGCAGCTTGCGCTCCATCGCCCACGGGCCGATGACGGGTGGAATCCAGAATTTGGGCTCGACGACGGCGACGAAGCTCAGGCAGGTTTCGTTGGCGGTGGCGCAACGATCGACGGTCCAGTCGGCCTGGCCGTAACGCAGATCGCTTTTGTCGGGCAGCACCGTCGCCGACAAGCTGCCGCCGTTGGGCGATGCGCTGCTGCGCATGTCCTGCACCTGATCGAGCGTGCGGCAGAAGAACGAGAAGCAGGCGCGCATGCGCGTGTACACGCGCTGCATGTCGGCCGGCGCATCGGGCTCGAGGCGCACGAGCTTCACGGCCCTGCTGATGTCGGGCAGCGCTTCGTAGCGCGTGAGCACGGCGAAGGCGCGATCGGCGCTCGCATCGAGTCGCGCCTGCAGCGTGACGCGATAGCGATCGTCGGTCTTGGTGATGGTCAGCGATTCGATGCTCACGGCCTGCGCCGTCAGCGGCAGCAGGCCGACGAGTGTGGCCAGGAAATTACGGATTGGACGGCGCACTCTCTTCCTTCTTCTGCTCGGCCGGCTTCTGCTCGGCCGGAGCGCTCGGCTGCTGTTGCGGTTGTTCCTGCGCCGGCGGCTGCGCATCCTTCTTTTTCTTCTTGCCGAACAGGCCTTCGAGCGCGGGCGCGAGTTCGGGGCCGAGCTTCTGGTTGAGCTTGTCGCCGTACTTGTCGTTGAGCTTCTGCTGCAGCTCTTCCTTGCGCACGTCGAGCTGCTGTTTGACCTCGGCCTTGGCGCGTTCCTTGGCCATGTCCTTGAAGTCGATCTTGTACTTGGGCGCGGAAAAAGTGCCCGTGAGCTTGATCGGAACGGTCAGCCCGCCGAGATCCTCGAGCCCGCGTCCGCCCTGGCCCTTGCTGCTTTCGACGATGGTCGGCTTGGCCGTGTAGTTGAAGGTTTCGTTGACGAGGTCGATCTCGCCCGAGCCACCGACGCGCAGCAGCGGGTTGCGCGCATCGAGCGAATCGGACTTGAGCACGCCGTTGACGATCTTGCCGCTGAAGTCGATCACCGCGAAATCGGTTTCGACCGGCTCGGCCGGCGCCACGTACTGCTGGCCCGCGAGCATCGCCTTGCCCTTGCGCAGCATCTCGCCGAGGTTGAAGCCCTTCACCGCGCCATTCTTGAAGTTCAGCGAGACATCGCCGTTGAGCGCCTTGCGCACGTCGCCGACGGTCTTGCCCGCGGTGGTGATGTCGAGGTTCACGGTGCCGACGCCGGTGACCTTGTCGTCGCCCATGAAATCCTTGAGCGCCGGGCCGAGCGAGAGCGATTGCAGGCTGGTCTTGATCGCATAGCTCGGGTGCGGGCCCGGCGCGATGCGCGTGTTCGCAGTGAACGAGCCGCCATAGAGCTTACCGGCCAGGCTCGCCTGCTTCGCTGCGCCTTTTGGGCCGGCGATGTCGAGCCTCACATCGCTCAGGTTGGTGCCCTTGATCTTGAGCTTGCCGATACTCAGCGTGCCGTCGACATCGAGATCGTTGAGCGCGTCGAGCGGAATTTCGGTCTTGTTGAGTTCGGCGGCGTTGTAGGGTTTGGCCGGCTGGTTGGCCGGCGGCGGTTCGACCGGCGGCAGATAGCGATCGGCATCGATCGAATCGATCTTGAGCGCGAAGCCCAGCGCCATGCTCGCGAAATCACGCAGGTTGAGCGAGCCGCTGACGGTGCTCTGATCGAGCTTGAGCAGCAGATCGTCGAGCTTGAGGCTCTTGGTGCTGCCGTCGATCCGGCTGCTCAGGCTCACCGACGTGAGCGCCTTGGCGTCGGCGGTCTTGAGCGGTTCGGCCGAGAACTTGGCGATCAGCTCGCGCGCATTGAACGGCTTCACCTCCAGCGGGCCAGAGAAGCGCGGCGTGTCGGTGTCGAGCGCAGAGACCGCGAGGCTGGTCGAAGCTTCGAGCCCCGCCGCTTTCAGCAGCACGCTGCTGACCTGTCCGCTGCCCTTGGCCTGATCCAGCTTCACGTCGCCGACGGTCAAATCCACCTTCTGCGTTCCGCCCGGCACCGCCTTGCCGCCGACCGTCGCGTTGAGTGTCAGGCCCTTGGCGGTGAACAGCTTGGAGGCGAGCTCCGCATGCGCCGCGGTCTTGAGCAGGGCGGCGATGTCGTATTCGCCGTACTTGCCCTTGGCGTCGACATCGAGCCCGGTGAGGTCGAACACCTGCGTCTGCAGATTGGCCTTGATCGCGCCCTTGAGCTTGGCCTGGCCATTGTTCATCGGGCCCTGCTTGCCCTTGGCGTCGAGGTCGAGGCCGGAGACGTCGATCTGCTGCGAGATCATGTCGCCCTTGATGCTGCCCTTGAGCGTGGCTTCGGCTTCGATGTCGCCGCTCTTGCCCTTCACGTCGAGCGTGAGCTTCGGCAGCTCGAAAGCCTGGGTCTTCAGATTGCCCTTGATGTCGCCTTCGAACTTGGCTTCGCCCTGCTGCGCACCGCTGAGCTTGGCCTCGAGCTTGAGCTTGCTCAGTTCGATGTCCTGCGTATCGAGGTCCGGGTCGACGTGCGTGCTGAGCTTGAGCTCCACGTTGAGTTTCTGCGCTTCGAGCGCGGCCTTGACCGAGGTTTCGATGTCGAAGGCCTTGCCGGGCTTGAGCGCGCCGGTCTTCAGGTTGAAATCGCTGATCTGGTAGGCCTGCTTGGCCTGGTCGTCCTGGTAGCGGATCGCCGCCTTGGTGATCTCGATGCCGCCGATGTCGATGTCCTCGAGCTTGAACTTGGATTCGTCCTCGGGCGTCTCGGGCTCGTCGGGCTTGTCTTCCTTTTTGACGAGGTCTTCCCAGTTGGTCTTGCCCTCGGCGTTGCGGGCGAGGTTGAGCACCAGGCCGTCGAGCTGCAGGCCATCGACGACGATCTTGCGCTGCCGCAGCAGCGGCATCAGCTCGACGCCGACCTTGGCCTTGCCGACTTCGGCGAACGGCTGCTCGCCGAAGCCCGGCGCGTTGCTCAGCGAGACGGCCGACAGATCCACCTTGATCCACGGGAACACCGACAGGCCGATGTCTCCGATCTGCAGCTCGCGCCCGGTCTTGTCCTTGACGATGCCCGCGATCTGGCTGCGGTAGTCGTTCGGATCGAAGGTGGCGATCACTGCGATCACCGCGCCGATCGCGACGAGCAATACCAGCCCGACGAGGATCATGAGGAGTTTGAACGGTCGGGCCATGGACGTCGCCTGGTCGGTGGTCGGAGGGTCAGGTCGCGAGTGTAACCAAGCGCGGCGCAACGCCGGCCATCGATTCAGATGGCATTCACGCGCGGCGCGCCGCCGGCCGTTCAGTCCGGCCAGAGCCAAGCCGCCCCGCGCACGCCGCTGGAATCGCCGTGCAAGGCCGGGGCGAGCCGCGTGCGCACCTCGTCCGAGAACACCCAGCCGCTCCACAGCGCCGGCGCGCGCTCGTAAAGCCGGTCGATGCGCGAGACGCCGCCGCCGAGCACGATCACTTCCGGATCGAACAGGTTGATGACATGGGCGAGCGCCCGGGCCAGGCGATCGTCGTAGCGCTCCAGCGTGGCCTCGGCTGCCGCATCGCCTCGGGCGGCGGCGTCGACGATGGCCTCGGTACCGAGCGCCTGGCCGTGCAGGCGCTCGTGATCGGCCGCCAGGCTGGGTCCCGCGAGCCAGGTTTCGATGCAGCCATGCTGGCCGCACCAGCAGGCCGGGCCGGGCGCCTCGTCCCATTCCACGCGCGGCCAGGGCAGGCGGTTGTGGCCCCATTCGCCGGCGATGCCGTTGGCGCCCGAAACCAGCGCTCCGTTGAACACCAGCCCGCCGCCGACGCCGGTGCCGAGAATCACCGCGAACACGCTGGCCGCGCCGGCCGCCGCTCCGTCGATGGCTTCGGAGAGCGCGAGGCAGTTCGCGTCGTTGGCCATGCGCACTTCACGGCCGAGCAGGTGCTCGAAATCGTTCTTGAGCGGCTTGCCGTTGAGGCAGGTGCTGTTGGAATTGCGTAGCAGGCCCGAGAACGGAGACAGCGAACCCGGATGGCCGATGCCGACGCGTAGCCGTGCATGGCCGACTTCGCGCTCGAGCGTCGTCACCAGATCCGCCACCGCCGCGAGCGTGGCCGAATAATCGCCCTGCGGAGTCGGTACGCGCCGACGCGCGAGGATGCTGTGGGTGGCGTCCATGACGACACCTTCGATCTTGGTGCCGCCGAGGTCGATTCCGATTTTGAGCATGGATTGGACTCAGGAGTTGCGATGGAGGTCGGAGGCGATGCTCCGATTGTCCTCGATCCGCGGTCGGTGCCGCGGATCGGGCATGCCGGCCTGGGCGAGGCGGCATGACGGACCGGATACAGCCACGCCATCAGCGCAAAACCGTCATAAAGAATATTTCATCCAAGCCCGCGAGCCGGCTCCAGGCCTTGCGCCGGCAAACCCCGAGCGCAATGCATGCCGGTCCGAAGCTGACGAAATTCGTAAGTTTTCTGGGGGCCGCCTGAGCCTGGAGTGCCCGGATACTGGGGCAAATCGCGGACTTGGCATCGGTAAATCCGGCCCAGGCCGCAGCGCTCGAATATCGATTCGAGATGACATCCCGGTCGAGCGAAACGCCGATTTCGCGAAGCAAGCTTGCTGCTGGTTCACGCCCGATTCCACGGCGGAAACGCCTGATTTTCGAGGTGGGTGAAACAGAATGAGCGCGTGCGATCGGGTCATCGTACTTGATGTCCGGTTTGTAACGAATTGCCGAAATATTTCAGTTCGTCACGAAACAGTCACAAGCGACTTTTAGGCTTGCGGCGCCTGAAGAGTCCGGTGCCTCGCTGCTCGCGATCGTGCCGACCCCGACGAGAGATTCGTCGGGGTCAGGATTCTTCAGCACACCATGCCTCGACCGCTTCCCTGTCGTCTCGGGACGGCGAGCTGCGTTCGCTCAAGCCCGGTCTTTGCTCGCTAGATGAAATCGCTCTTCAAGATTGTCGGTGCAGCCTCGCTGCTTTGTGCTCCTCAAGCCTGGTCGGCCGAGCTGTACCTGAATACCTTCCTCGGAACCAATCCGCTCAAGGATCTCGAGGTCGAACTCGACGGCCGCTCCATCGGAAGGACCGATGCGCAGGGCGCCGTCGTCGGCCAGCTCGAAAAAGGTGCGCACACCTTGCGCATCATCGAGAAGGAAAAGAAGGTCACGCTCACCGAATACCAGTTCGAGCTCGCCGAAGGCGAAAGCGCCGACCTGAGTCTCACGTTCACCGATTTCGAAAAGCCGCCTGCGGCTTCGATCGACAAGTACGATCCGGGGCAGCAGGGCCAGGGCGCTCCGGGTGTGCTGCAAGGCTATGTTCTCGATGGTGACAACGCCCCGATCGCCGGCGCGACCTTGCGCCTGCAGCCTTCCGATATCACCGGAACGACCGATTCGAACGGCTCGTTCCAGATCGAAGTGCCGCGTGGTCGCTACGATCTGGCCGTCGAGAAGCAAGGCTACGACACCGCTCGCAGCTCCGGTCTTCGCATCGTTTCAGGCGTCGGTCTTTCGGCCAACATCACGCTGATGGCTGCGCAGGCGGTGGCGGCGGATGCGTCCACGGCGGGCGTCGAGGAAATCGTCGTCGTCGGCAGTTACAAGGCTTCCGCCAAGCCGATCGACATCAAGCGCAATTCGGTCGCGGTGACCGACGCGATCAGCGTCGAGGAACTGCTTAAGGCGGGCGACAGCGATGTCGCCGCCTCGCTCAAGCGCGTCGTCGGCGTGTCGATCCAGGGCGGACGTTTTGCCGTCGTGCGTGGTCTGGCGGGGCGCTACATCTCCACCACGCTCAACGACGATTTGCTGTCGAGCACCGATCCGTATCGTCGCGATGTCGAACTCGATCTGTTCCCGGCCGACATCCTGGCCGGCATCGAGATCCAGAAGAGCTTCACCGCCGACATGCCCGGCGACACCACCGGCGGCATCATCAAGATCGGAACCAAGGGCCTGCCCGACGAATACATCAACACGCTGTCGGCCAATGTCGGCGGCAGCACCGGCACCACCGGCGAGAAGATGGTCTCGTACAGTGGCGGTGATCGCGACTGGTTCGGCTACGACGACGGCACCCGCAAGCTGCCGGGCTCGGTCAGAGCTGGAACCAACAATGGTTTGCGCTCGAACTTGTCGGTGGCGGAATCCGCGGCGCTCGCGGCTCAGCTGTCCAACAACTACAACCCGTACCTGCGCGAGGCCGCTCCCGATTTCGGCCTGACCTATGCGCTGGGCAACAGCTTCGATCGCAGCATCGGCCGCATCGGCGCCTACGGCACGCTGGCTTACGATCGCAGCGTCGAGTCGCGCCAGGACGCGATACGCCACACCATCATCGATCCGGTGGCCACCGAATACGATCGCGACATTTTTCGCACCGCGGTCGATGGCTATTTCGTCGCCGGCATCGAGGCCAACGCGGGCTGGAAGGCCTACAGCAAGACCACGGTGCTGCGCGAAAGCGAGGACACCACGGCGGTCGAAGCGGGCTCCGATCTCGACGATGACTTGGCTATCAGCAACGCCCTGCTCGAGTTCCGTGAACGTCAGTTCATCGGCCAGCAGTTCCAGGGCAGCATCCCGCTGTTCCACGACCAGACGGTTTCGTTGCGCGCCGGTTTATCGAGAACCTCGAGCGAGATGCCCGATCGCCGCAGCTATTCGTATATCGGCAACAACTTCGTCGCTTCTAGCTTCGAGCGCCTGTATTCGGACTTGAACGAGGATGGGCGCGATCTGGGGCTCGACTATCTGATTCCGCTGCAGCTGACCGACAGCGTGAAGACGACGATCAAGTTCGGCGGGCTCTACAACGATCGTGATCGCGAGAACGAGCTGATACGCCTCGGTGTCCGCTATCGCGGAGGCCCGACCAACGATGATCCCGAAGCGCTGTTGACGCCCGAAAACTTCACCAACGGTTCGTTCCTGCTGGTGGGCAATTCCACCACCACCGACAGCTACGAAGCCGATCAGCGGTCGACCGCGGGCTACCTCACGACGCAGACGGACTTCGGTCCGGAGTTCACGCTGGTCGCCGGTGTGCGTCAGGACAATTTCAAGACCAAGCTGCGTTTCCCGAACGCGAACGACACGCCGGAGACTTCGTTGACGTCGAACGAGTTGTTGCCGAGCGTATCGGGCATCTATCGCTACGGCGACGACTGGCAGTTCCGCGCCGGCTATGCACGCACGGTGTCGCGCCCGAGCATCACCGAACTCGCGCCTTCGATCTTCTTCGATGATCGTGGTCGCCAGTTCGTCGGTTGCACGGTCCAGACCGTCAGCGGCCTGGTGTCCTGCAAACCGTCCGACATCGATAACTACGACGTTCGCGTCGAGTACTACATCAACCGCCAGGACAGCATTTCGCTGGCCCTGTTCCACAAGGAAATCGACGATCCGCTCGAGCGTGGTTACGTGCGCGGCTCCGGCTCGGCAACCAATGCCTTTACCTTCCGCAACAGCGAGTCGGCCACGGTTTCCGGTATCGAACTCGACGGACAGCTTTCGTGGCTGTTCGGTACCGATCACAACCTCACCACCGGCGCGAACATCAGCTACATCGAATCCGAGATCAAGCTCGACTCCGAAGGCGCTCAGCTCGAAGGCCGCAGCACACGCGATCTGCAAGGGCAGTCACCGGTGCTCTTCAACGGCCGTGTCGGTTACGAGCACTTCCCGACTCAGCAGTCGGTGACGATGACGGTGAACTACTTCGACGATCGCATCGACGTCGCTGGGCGTACGCCGGTAGGCCCGATTTACGAAATGGGCCGTGTGATCCTCAACCTGACCTATGAGAAGGAATTCGCCAACCGGTCGAAGATCGGCGTGAAGCTGCGCAACCTGCTCAACGACGACATTCGTTTCGAGCAGAACGGTCAGACCATCGAGCGCTGGAAGATCGGCGTCAACGGCGAGGTTTCCTACACCTACAAGTTCTGATCGCGCGATTTCGGCTGCAACGCTTTTTTAGGAAGAAGTTTTGAGAACCGTGGTACGGGCTGGGGCGCTTGCGAGGGTGCGCCGACCGACGCCGAAGCATCGGTGTTCCGTATCCGACTGCATATTTTCGAGAACCCTCGGGAGAGTTTCATGAAACACAATTCTTGGCTTCTGGCGCTCGTGAGTGCCAGTTTCCTACTGTCCGCCTGCGGCAAAGACGGCAATGTGTTCTTGCCGGACGGTGATGGAACCGGTGGTGGCGGCACTCCGCCTCCGACGCAAACCGATGCTGATGGTGACGGCATTCCCGACGCTACCGACAACTGCCCGAACACCGCGAATCCCGATCAGGCCGACAGCAACAACAACGACATCGGTGACGCGTGCGATACGGACGAAGAAGTGCCGACTGGCAGCTTCGTCTCCTGCGTCGGTACGGTTTGCACGCTGTCTGGAGACATCAACGAAAACTTCACGATGAGCTCGCGTTATCAGTGGCTCATCGAAGGTGTGGTCCGCGTCGGTCGCGGCAACGATCAGGTGGCCTCGCAGGCCGATGTCGATACGCTGCGCAGCACCGGTGTGACCCTGACGATCGATCCGGGCGTGAGCGTGGGAGCCTCGGCCAACGGCGTGCTGCTGGTGACGCGCGGCTCCAAGCTGATCGCCGACGGCCGCGCCGATGCGCCGATCACCTTCTCGAGCTCGGTCGACGCCGACTTCGACGGTGAAGGCGAGTGGGGCGGCATCATCATCCAGGGCTTCGCGCCGCAGTACGGCAAGGGCAACAACGGTCCGTGCTACGGCACCACCACCTTCTGCAACGTCGCCGGTGAAGGCGGCAATTTCGTCGGTCGCTACGGCGGCAACGATCCGGCGGACAACAGCGGCATCCTGCGCTACGTGCGCATCGCCGAAGGTGGCCTGATCCCCGCGGGCTCCACCAACAGCGAAGTCAACGGTCTGACGTTGATGGGTGTCGGCCACGGAACGACGATCGATTACGTCCAGGTGCATAGCAACCTCGACGACGGTATCGAGTGGTTCGGCGGAACGGTCAATGCAACGCATCTCGTGCTGACCAACAACGACGACGACGACATCGACTACGACGAGGGCTATCAGGGCAACATCCAGTACGCCATCGTTCAGAAGCATCCGACCAAGGCGACGCCGTCGGGCCAGAACGATCCGCGCGCGATCGAAGCCAACAGCAGTAACGCGGACTACGTGCCGCAGACCAATGCGGTGCTCGCCAACCTGACGCTCGTTGGCGGCCCGGCAGTGAACACCGGTTCGGGCCAGCCCGGTGCGATGTTCCGCGGAGCAGTCAGCACAGCGCTGTACAACAGCTCGATCAAGGGTTTCAACGCGGGTTGCGTGCGCATCGACGATGCCACCATTCCGGGCGGAACGGCGCAGTCGAACGTGACGCTGACCAATGTCCTGGCCGACTGCTCGACGGGCCTTTACGCCAATTCGCGCCAAGCCAACAACGCCGTCAACGCGACCCCGACCACGGTGACGCTGAGCCCGTCCTACGCGATGACCGACAGCACGGCGACGCTGCCCGAGGCGACAGCCATCACGGCGGTCGACAATGGCTCCGGCTTCACCTTCGAACCGACCAACTACGTCGGCGCGGTGGCTCCGGGAACCGACGCCTCGGTCGCATGGTGGGCGGGCTGGACGCTGCCGGGCACGCTGTCGACGGCCCCTGCCGAAACTCCGGCTGCGGCACCTTTCGTCACCTGCGTCAACAGCGTTTGCACGGTCACCGGCACGATCAACAGGGACTACGTGTTCACCGCCGGTGTCGAATGGGTGCTCAATGGTGCGGTGCGTGTCGGTACGGGCAATCTCACCATCGGCAGCGCCGCCGATGTCGCTGCGGTTCGCGCTGCGGGCGTCACGCTGACGATTCGTCCGGGTGTCAGCGTGCGCGGCAGCTCCGATGGTGTACTGCTCGTCACTCGGGGCTCGAAGCTGATCGCCAACGGTCGCGCCGATGCGCCGATCACGTTCTCGAGTGCAGCCGACAACGATCTCGACGGTGAAGGCGAATGGGGCGGTGTCATCATCCAGGGTTTCGCGCCGCAGTACGGCAAGGGCAACAGTGGCCCATGCCACGGAGCCGGCACGGTTTGCAACGTGCAGGGTGAGGGCGGCAATTTCGTCGGTTACTACGGCGGCAGCGACCCGGCGGACAACAGCGGCATCCTGCGCTATGTGCGCATCGCCGAAGGCGGCTTGATCCCGGCGGGCACCGTCAACAACGAGGTCAATGGCCTGACGCTGATGGGTGTCGGCCACGGTACGACGATCGACTACGTCCAGGTGCACAGCAATCTCGACGACGCGGTCGAGTGGTTCGGTGGCACGGTCAACGCGAAGCATCTCGTGCTGACCAGCAACGACGACGATGACATCGACTACGACGAGGGCTACCAGGGCAACATCCAGTTCGCGATCGTCAGAAAGCATCCGACCAAGGCGACTCCCACGGGACAGAACGATCCTCGCGCCATCGAGGCCAACAGCAGCAACGCGGACTACGTGCCGCAGACCAACGCAGTCCTCGCCAACCTGACGCTGATCGGCGGGCCGGCCGCCAACTCCGGCAATGGACAGCCGGGCATGCTGTTCCGTGGCGCGGTGCAGACCTCGGTGTACAACAGCGCGGTCAAGGGCTTCAACGTCGGTTGCACGCGTATCGACGACGCCACGGTCAGCGGCGCGACGACGGCGTCGAACATTTCGCTGATCAACCTGCTGGGCGACTGCAGCTCGGGCCTGTTCACCGGCAATTCGCGTCCGGCCAGTGCTTCCGACAACGCGACGGCGACGACGGTGACGCTGGATTCGTCGATGGCGATGACCGAGGCGACGGCAAACTTGACCACGGCTCCGACGATCACGCCGGTGCCGACCGGTTCGAACTTCGACTTCGAGCAGACCGACTATGTCGGCGCGGTGAAGCCGGGAACGCGCACCGTGAACGCCTGGTGGCAGGG